>Ga0065721_10005062_pt1 | contig 16849 bp, 13 predicted proteins | sample Mesricmetagenome_FD_59108 | JGI IMG/M metagenome (GOLD analysis project Ga0065721, IMG submission 59108) | Mesophilic microbial community from rice straw/compost enrichment Sample: eDNA_1 v2 (version 2) | ecosystem: Engineered > Solid waste > Grass > Composting > Bioreactor | place: USA: Davis... | reverse complement strand
ATTCAATTGTCAAATAACCGACGCTACCGTCTCACTAAAAGACCAGAACGTCATCAACCCCAGAGCCAAACCGTAAACCCGGCCCCATCAGCATTCCAGCCAACTTCTCAGAGATTTTCAAGAACGAAGAGCTTCGTCGCCAGCAGCGCCGCCGCCCTCGTCAGTGGTTGTGCTTATAAAGGTAGTCCCTTCGCGAAGTCAACAGGCCATTTCAAAAAACTGTCACTTTTCTCCTTCCGCCATCGACTTCCCCGGCTGCGACGGGGTTTTCGGCCGTCTGACGCTTTCATGGCTCCCATGGCTTTGCGACCCGCGCCCCGCGTTGCTAAGGTGCCGCTCCCTTTAATACCCGCTGATACCCAGGAGTACCCCGCATGCTGGTCATGGACGAAGAACAAACACGCGCCGCCCTTCCCTTTCCCGAACTGATCGACGCGATTGCGAAGATGTTTGCCAGCGAATGCGTCATGCCGGTGCGCCATCACCATGACATGGAGGTGCCTGGCGAAGCGCATGCGGTGATGTTGCTGATGCCGGCCTGGGTGCCAGGCGAATATGCCGGGGTGAAGATCCTCAACCTGTTTCCCGACAACCATACACGCTCGCTCCCGTCCATCATTGGCCGTTATCTCCTGTCCTCCGGCAAGACGGGCGAGATGCTGGCCATGGTCGAGGGTGGCGAATTGACGGCGCGCCGTACGGCTGCGGCCTCCGCACTCGCAGCCAAATATCTTGCGCGCGACAACGCCGAGACCATGCTGATGGTCGGCACCGGCCGCCTGTCGCTCAACCTGATGCAGGCCCATGCGGTCAACCGGCCGCTCAAGCGCTTCCTGCTCTGGGGCCGCGACGCGGCGAAGGCGCAGGCCATGGCAGAGGAAGCGAAGGCTCTCGGGATCACAGTCTCCGTCGTCACCGATCTTGCCGCCGCCTGCGCCGAGGCTGACATCATTTCCTGCGCAACGCTTTCGAGCGAGCCGCTGATCCGCGGCGAGTGGCTGAAACCCGGGGTGCACCTTGATCTCGTCGGCGCCTACAAGCCGACCATGCGCGAAAGCGATGACGAGGCAGTGCGTCGTGCTTCGATTTTCGTCGACACCCGCGCCGGCGCGCTGAAGGAAGGCGGCGACATCGTCATGCCGCTCCAGGCCGCCATCATCGGCAAGGATGCGATCAAGGCGGAACTCGCCGAACTCGTGGCGGGGGCTCATCGGGGTCGCGCCAGTGCGGACGAGATCACCCTGTTCAAGTCGGTAGGTGCAGCGCTTGAGGATCTCGCCGGCGCCATCCTTGCTTATCAACACGCGAGCGGACAAGCCGGTGCTTGACCGGAGCCGCTGCCATGGGTGATGGCGCGAATGCAATGCGGCTGCCGAAACTTCCGGTTTCGGAGGTGCTGGGCGACATCACCAAGGCGCTTTCCAATGGGGCGCGGGCCGTGCTTTCGGCCCCGCCAGGTGCGGGCAAGACGACCCTGGTGCCGCTTGCGCTGCTCGATGAGCCCTGGTGCGCGGGCAAGATCATTCTGCTCGAGCCGCGCCGGCTCGCCGCGCGGGCCGCAGCGTCCCGCATGGCGTCGCTGCTTGGCGAACCTGTCGGCGAACGCGTCGGATATCGCATGCGCCTTGACAACCGCGTTTCTGCCCGGACGCAGATCGAGGTGGTCACGGAAGGTGTGTTTGCCCGGATGATCCTCGAGGATCCGGAGCTTGCCGGCGTTTCCGCGGTGCTGTTCGACGAATATCATGAACGGTCGTTGGATGCCGATGTCGGCCTGGCGCTGGCGCTCGACGTGCAGTCGGCGCTGCGCGAGGATCTTCGCCTGCTGGTAATGTCGGCGACGCTGGATGTGGAGCGGGTGGCGGCGTTGCTGGGTGATCCGGCGGTGATCAAGAGTGAGGGTCGGACTTTCCCGATCGAGATCCGTCATCGTGACCGGTCTGCAGCCGAGCGGATCGAGGATGTGATGGCGGCCACCATCATCGAAGCACACCGCAGCGAGGAAGGCTCCATCCTTGCCTTCCTGCCGGGCCAAGCGGAAATCACCCGCACCGTCGAGCGGCTGCAGGGGCGGTTTGGTGCCGAAACGACCGTGGTGCCGCTTTATGGCAACCTGTCGCAAAAGGAGCAGGACCTCGCGATCAAGCCGGCGCCTGCCGGTCAGCGCAAGGTGGTGCTGGCGACATCGATCGCCGAAACCTCCATCACCATCGACGGAGTTCGAATCGTCATCGACAGCGGCTTGCAGCGCCTGCCCGTGTTCGAACCTTCGACCGGCATCACCAGGCTCGAAACGGTGCGGGTGTCGCGCGCCTCTGCCGATCAGCGCGGCGGACGTGCCGGACGTACCGAACCGGGCATCGCCATTCGCCTTTGGCACCAAGGGCAGACGGCGGCACTGCCCGCCTTTACCCCGCCGCAGATCCTGGCGAGTGACCTGTCCGGCCTTGTGCTCGACCTGGCGCATTGGGGCGTTCAGGACCCGGCGACACTTTCCTTTCTCGATCCGCCGCCGGCCGCGGCCTTCAATGAAGCGAAGGGATTGCTCGTTCAGCTCGGCGCGCTGAAAGAAACCGGAAGCCTGACCGACAAAGGCAAGCTGATGCGCGATCTCGCGCTGCCACCGCGGCTTGCGGCCATGGCGATTTCGGCGGCAGAGGAGGGACTGGGCCAGGAGGCCAGTCTTCTCGGCGTACTGCTGACCGAACAGGGGCTCGGCGGCAGTGATGTCGATCTCGACGAGCGGCTGAAGCGCTTCCGGCACGAACGCGGAGACCGGGCTGACGCCGCCCGCAAGCTTGCACAGCGGATCGCCGCAAGTCTGCCGAAGACAAGCCGTTCATCTGAACCGGCAACGGCCGGGCGCCTCCTCATCCATGCCTATCCTGACCGGATCGCCCTGCAGCGTGGCGGTCGTGGCCGTTTCGTGATGGCGAATGGACGTGGCGCCGAGCTGCCGGAAACTGAGCGGCTGTCGGCCTCCAGGATGCTGGTGATCGCCGACCTGACCGGGCGCGCGGCGGCAGCACGCATTCTGGCGGCAGCTGAAATCAGCCGCGCCGACGTGGAAGCAGAGCTTCAACCTGCCATAATCGAAGGTGACGAATGTTTCTTCGACCGCGCCAGCCGACAGGTACGGGCGCGCAAGGTAACCCGGCTTGGTGCGATCATTTTCGAGGAGCGGCCCTTGCCGCGCCCGAGCGGCGACCAGGCGGCGCGGGCTCTGGCGCAAGGAGTGCGCGAGCTTGGACTCCAGGTGCTGCCTTTTTCCAAGGAAGGGGCGCAGTTGCGCGATCGGATCGGTTTCCTTTACCGCACGATTGGCGAACCTTGGCCGGACATGAGCGACGAAGCGCTGCTTGCGCGGCTCGAAGACTGGTTCGTTCCCTTCCAAGGAAATACGTCAGGGCTTGATGCGATTAACCCCGGCAGCTTGTCGGAAGGGTTGCGTTCGGTTGTGCCGCATGAGGTGGCGCAGGACCTGAACAAGCTTGCACCCACGCACTTCACGGCACCGACGGGAGAACGGCATCCGATCCGTTACGACGGGGAAGAACCGGTTCTGGCGATCCGCGTCCAGGAGTTGTTCGGGCTGACGAAACATCCGGCGATTGCCGGCGGGCGTTTGCCGCTGCTTCTCGAACTCACCTCGCCGGCGCACCGGCCGATCCAGACGACGCGCGACCTGCCGGGTTTCTGGGCCGGATCCTGGAAGGACGTGCGCGCCGAGATGCGCGGACGCTACCCAAAACATCCGTGGCCGGAAGATCCGGCGCAGGCGCAACCGACGACGCGTGCCAAACCGCGCGGTACGTGACAGAATGCCGCCTCGCGCACCAGCGGAGGAACGGTATGACAGTGCCGAACACAAGCCAAGGTGAAGGACGGATTGTGAGCATGGACAGCCCATCGGTGCGATTTGCACAATTCGGCCCCTCCAGTCGGCGCATTCGTCTGCAGACCCTGGTGCGGCTTCGCTGGCTGGCGGTGGCGGGCCAGACGATCACCGTGCTGATCGTCGGCGTCGTGTTGCGGTTTCCACTGCCGTTCCAGGAGGCGGCGATCCTGATCGGCGCGCTGGCGGTGGCAAACCTTGCGCTTTCCGCCTGGTTTCCGGCGACCCACCGGCTTGAACCAAAAGCGGCGCTGGCGCTGCTCGCCTTCGACTTGCTGCAGATGGCCGCATTGCTGTTCATCACCGGCGGTCTTGCCAATCCGTTTGCGCCGCTCATCTGCGTGCCGGTCATCATTGCGTTTGCATCGCAGCCGCTTCGCCACTCGCTGGTGCTGATCGTTGTGGCGCTCGCCGGCACCACGGCGCTTGCCCTCTCCCCCTATCCAGTGCCCTGGTACGAAGGTGAGACGCTGCGCATCCAGCCGATCATGCAGCTTGGCGTCTGGTGCTCGATCGCTTCAATGATGATGTTTGCTGCGTTTTACGCCTACCGCGTCAGCCATGAGGCGACGCTGCTGGCCGATGCGCTGGCAGCCACCGAACTGGTGCTGGAGCGGGAAAAACACCTGTCGCAACTCGACGGACTTGCGGCGGCCGCGGCCCATGAACTCGGCACGCCGCTTGCCACCATCAGCGTCGTTGCCAAGGAAATGGAACGAGAACTCGGCGGTGACGAGCGCTTCCGGGAAGACGTGCAGCTTTTGCGCAGCCAGAGCGAGCGGTGCCGTGACATCCTGCGCCGGCTCACCTCGCTTTCGGCGGAGAGCGAGGAGCATATGCGTCGCCTCCCCTTGTCCTCGATGATTGAGGAAGTGCTTGCGCCGCATCGCCAGTTCGGCATCCAGATCGCCCTCATCGAAAAGGGAGATCGGGCGACCGAACCGGTCGGCAACCGCAATGCTGCGATCCTTTACGGGCTCGGCAACCTGATCGAGAACGCGGTGGATTATGCCCGCAGCAAGGTGACCGTGACCGTTGCCCATGACGCGTCGCGGGTCTCGATCACCATCGAGGACGATGGCCAGGGTTACAGTCCGGAGGTTCTTTCCCGCATTGGCGAACCCTATATGACGCGGCGGCCGCGCGAGGATCAGCGCGCCGGGGGCCTCGGCCTTGGCCTCTTTATCGCCAAGACGCTCCTGGAGCGCTCAGGCGCTTCGATCCGCTTCGGCAACAGCGAAGGCAGCACGCTCGGCGCGCGTATTCATGTCGAATGGCCACGTTCTGTGATGGACGTGGCGGACAAAAATGATTTGGCTGCATCAACGGTAATGCCCATATAGATTGCACAAGGCAGGTGACAGCAGCCTGCGGAGAAGAAACGCTATGGAAACACACCTGGAACAGCCTCCAAGGCCGGTTGATCCGGATCTCGGCCCGGACCCATCGCTGCTCATCGTAGATGACGACGGCCCGTTCCTGCGGCGCCTGGCGCGCGCCATGGAAGCGCGAGGCTTTGTGGTGGAAACGGCCGAATCGGTGGCCGAAGGTGTGGCAAAATCCAAGGCACATCCGCCGAAATATGCGGTGGTGGACCTGCGGCTGGGTGACGGCAACGGGCTCGATGTGGTCGAGGCGATCCACCAGAGCCGCGAAGACACCAAGGTGATCGTGCTCACCGGCTACGGCAACATCGCAACCGCCGTGACGGCGGTGAAGCTTGGCGCGCTTGATTATCTTTCAAAACCCGCCGATGCCGACGACATCTTCAGCGCGCTGACGCAGCGGCCGGGTGAGCGCGCCGACGTGCCGGAAAACCCGATGTCGGCCGATCGCGTGCGCTGGGAGCATATCCAGCGCGTTTATGAGATGTGCGAACGCAACGTTTCCGAAACGGCACGCCGGCTCAACATGCATCGCCGCACGCTGCAGCGCATTCTCGCCAAGCGCGCGCCGAAATAACTACATCTCGTCGAAGTTCCGGCCCGTCGCCCATTCGGCCATCATCAGCCGTTGTGCCGCCGCGCGCGAGAAGCTGAGCGTGACGGCCTTGCGCGTCGCGGGCGCCAGCTTGTGCTCCGGCGCATCGCGCAGCAGATGTGCGCCATAGCCATCTGACAGGATCAGCCCGCAGTCTTCGGGGAAGATATCGAGCGGCACATCCTTGTGGGTAGCAAAGAACAGCCTGTCACAGCAGGCACGGTAATCCGGCCATTTACGGTCGACGCGGAAATCCTCCACCGATGTCTTGATCTCGATGATCCAGATCTCGCCCTTCTCCGTCAGGGTCATCAAATCGGCGCGTCGGCCGCTGGACAGCACCATTTCCGGCAGGAGCGCATGGCGCATGTCATGCAGCAGGATCTGCACGCCCTTGCGCACCATCATCGCACGTGCGGACTGGCGCCCGTCGATCAAGGGGTTGTTGCTGACGACATTCAGTATAGTCATGGGCTCTACGTCTCAGGGACTAAGATGATGTTGCAAAAACACCATGCCCTTTTTCAATCATACGCCGGCTCTGTTTTGATGCGCTGCAGCGCTTGCCAAGACGAATCTTATCGAAAATAACCCCTGACGAAGGTGGTCGTCCACCTAATTCATCTGCCCAATCATCAAGAGACTTCCATGCGCGTCCGCAACAGCATGCTTGCACTCGGCCTTCTGGCGTCTGTCGTCCTGGCCGGCTGCTCCACCGTGACATCCAGCTCCGAAACCAAAAGCGTCAGCTATACCGAGCAGATCTTCACCGATTCCTACGGCTCGGTTCAGGACGCCGGATATACCTTGCCGGCGATCCCGATCAACCGGATGGACAAGAAGTTCGTTCGCCAGATCGTCAGCTACCAGACCAACGAAAAGCCCGGCACGATCGTGGTGAACACCCGCGAACGGCATCTCTACTACATCCTGCCGAACGGCAAGGCGGTGCGCTATGGCATCGGCGTCGGCAAGCAGGGCTTTGCTTGGTCAGGCACGGCTTACGTTGCCTGGAAGCAGGAATGGCCGACCTGGCACCCGCCGAAGGAGATGGCAGCCCGCAAGCCGGACATCGCTCGTTACGTCGAGGCCGGCATGGGCCCCGGTCTCAACAACCCGCTTGGCGCACGCGCCATGTATCTCTTCAATGAGAAGGGCCAGGACACGCTGTTCCGCCTGCACGGCACGCCGGAATGGGCTTCCATCGGCACCGCGGCATCGTCGGGCTGCATCCGCCTGATGAACCAGGACGTGATCGACCTCTACAGCCGCGTTCGCCCCGGTCGCCAGACCAAGGTCGTGGTGATCCAGTAAACGCAGCCATCCGCGCAGGAATAAAAAGGCCGCCAGGAGAGTTTCTCCGGCGGCCTTTTTTGTCGCCTGTGATTGCCCCCTCGTGAGGAGGCATTCCGGTATAGGGAATCACCCCGCCAGCTTCGCCTTCAGCTCCTGGCGACGACGGTGCAGCACTGGCTCGGTATAACCGTTCGGCTGTTCGCGGCCTTTCAGCACCAGATCGAGCGCCGCCTGGAAAGCAACGGAGTTGTCGAAGTCGGTCGCCATCGGCCGGTAGAGCGGGTCGCCGGCATTCTGGCCATCAACGACCGCGGCCATGCGCTTCATCGTCGACACGACCTGCTCTTCGCTGACCAGTTTGTGGTGAAGCCAGTTTGCCATGTGCTGGGCCGAGATGCGCAGCGTTGCGCGGTCTTCCATGAGCCCGACGTTGTTGATGTCCGGCACCTTGGAGCAGCCGACGCCCTGGTCGATCCAGCGGACGACGTAACCAAGGATCCCTTGCGCATTGTTGTCGAGCTCGCGCTGGATCTCGTCCGCGGTCCAGTTCGGACGCGAAGCAACCGGAACCGACAAGATATCCGAAAGCTTCGCGCGCTCGCGGCTCTTCAGCCCCGCCTGAACGGAGGCAACATCGACCTTGTGGTAGTGCGTCGCGTGCAGGGTTGCCGCAGTCGGCGACGGGACCCAAGCGGTATTTGCCCCCGCCTTCGGATGGGCAATCTTCTGCTCCAGCATCGCCGCCATCATGTCGGGCATCGCCCACATGCCCTTGCCGATCTGCGCGTGGCCGGACAGGCCGCACTGCAAACCGATATCGACGTTCCAGTTTTCATAAGCCGCGATCCAGGCCGCCTGCTTCATATCGCCCTTGCGGATCATAGGGCCGGCTTCCATCGAGGTATGGATCTCGTCACCGGTACGATCGAGGAAGCCGGTGTTGATGAACACCACCCGCTCGCGCGCCTGGCGAATGCATTCTTTGAGGTTGACCGTGGTGCGGCGCTCCTCGTCCATGATGCCCATCTTGATCGTGTTTACCGGAAGCCCCAGCGCCTGCTCGACGCGCGAGAAGATTTCCGAGGCGAAGGCCACTTCTTCCGGCCCGTGCATCTTCGGCTTCACCACATACATGGAGCCGGTGCGGGAATTCTGGCGGCGACCGTTGGGGCCAATGTCGTTGATGGCAATCAATGCCGTGATCATGGCATCCATGATGCCTTCCGGAACCTCGTTGCCATCCCGGTCGAGGATTGCCGGATTGGTCATCAGGTGGCCGACATTGCGGATCAGCATCAGGGAACGGCGCTTCAGCACGAAATTCGATCCATCCGGCGCCGTGTAGTCGGTGTCGGGGTTCAGGCGGCGGGTGAAGGTCTTGCCGCCCTTCGACACTTCTTCCGACAGGTCCCCCTTCATCAGCCCAAGCCAGTTGGCGTAGACGGCGGCCTTGTCCTCGGCATCGACGGCTGCGATCGAATCTTCGCAGTCCATGATCGTGGTGATGGCGGATTCGACCCAGACATCGGAAATCTTCGCCGGATCATCCTTGCCGATTGCGGTCGTCGCATCGATCAGGATCTCTATATGCAACCCGTTCTTCTTAAGCAGGATATGCGTCGGCTCCGTGGGCGAACCCTGGTAGCCGGCAAACTGGTTCGGATCGGCAAGCTCGACCGTCTGACCATCCTGCGCGGCGGCCTTCAGCCTGCCATCGGCAATGACGAAGGAGGTGACACCGGTCCAGCTCGCGCCAGACAGCGGCACGGACTGGTCAAGGAAATCACGCGCCCAGGCGATCACCTTGGCACCCCGCACCGGGTTGTAGCCCTTGCCCTTGTCGGCACCATCCGTTTCGGGGATCGCATCAGTGCCGTAGAGCGCGTCATACAATGAGCCCCAGCGGGCGTTCGCCGCATTCAGCGCATAACGGGCGTTCATCACCGGCACGACAAGCTGCGGGCCAGCAATCTCGGCGATCTCGGGGTCGACATTCTGGGTAGAGACGGTGAAGGCCGGCCCTTCCGGCAAGAGATAGCCGATCTCGCGCAGGAAGGCCTTGTAGACTGAAAGATCCGTGGGAGCGCCGTTCTGCCGGTACCAGTCATCGAGCTTCGCCTGGAACTCGTCACGCTTTGCCAGAAGCGCCCGGTTCTTCGGGGCGAGATCATGGATGATCTTGGAAAACTCGGAGAAGAAGTGGTTCGCATCCACGCCGGTGCCGGGAAGTGCCTGGTCGACCAGGAAATTGTAGAGCGTCTCGTCGATTGCGAGACCGTTCTTTTCGATGCGGGCCATGTGCCTCCCCTTGAACCGATTGCGAAAACTGCCTGTCACATTGCGCGGGCAAGGCAAGCTGTCAATGCAACGAAGGGCAAGCGGGCCCACATTCAGCCGACGGCGACCCGCGGCCGGCCGGTGGCAGTGGCGGTGATTCGCGCTTCCACAAGCTTTCGCGCGCCTTCCACCTCTGCGGCATCGACCTCTTCCGTGACCGCCAGAACCGCTTCGGCCGCGCCATCGGACAGCGCCCGGGCAAGCGCGGCATCGGATGCCAGCTCCCGTGCTTTGGCAAGCGCTTCCGCCTCGCCCGCCAGCACAAGCCGCTCGCCAGCACCAGAAAGGATGAAGCGCCCCTCCTCGGGTGCGGTGACGACAACCGTGGCCGACGCACGCACCTGGCCCACGACGGCACCAATGGCGTTTGCCACATCCGCATCGGCGGGAATGGCCGGCTGCGCGCCGAGCATGGCCGCCACGGCCGGATAATAAACGGCAGCCGACGCACCAAGACCGACCAGCGGGCGGTCAAGAGATATAGAAAGACGCGCAATGCCGGGAGTTCGTTTCAGGGCGCGATCGATTGCAAGCGAGGTGGCCGGGTCGATGGCGCCCGCCCCATCTTCGGCCAGACAGGTCGCAAGCACCGCCTCTGCCGACTGGCGCGTCAGCCCGTTGACGATCCTTGCTGCCAGCATCTCCGCAGAGGCGGCGACCTCACGTCCTGCCCCATCCTTGCGACGCACGAGGAGTGTGAGACCAAGATGTGCCGCCTCGGCGTTCCACTGGTTCTGCCGCCCGAGCACATGTAGCGCATCCGACGGCGTAACGCCGCCGATATGAACCAGGCCACGCGCCACGAGCCGATCTAGAACCGCCTTCTGCGACGTCATCGTGAGCAGATCGTTCAGCGCCAGTGGGCGTTCGGTGATGCGGTCGTAGAGGGAACGGTCGGCTGAGGCCAGTCCCTGCGCCAGCGCTTCCGGCACGCCGGTGCGGATGGCAAAGCGTCCGTCATGCCGGCCCGCATGCGTCGCGCGCAGCTGTTTCTCCAGAGAGTCAAGAACCTCTTGCTTGTGGGAAACCGCCAGCAGGCTCAGCGGCAGGATGCGGCGGGGCCCAAGCGTAATCCGCGCCTCAAGCCCGCGCTCATCGACATGAACTTCGGAATCACCGCCGAGCCCATAGGTGCGTAGCGCGACCGCCTCCACCATGGTCTGGTGCCCACCGACAACCGCCCCCTCCTCCGCAAGCTTCGGCCGCCCCTCATGCAGCACGGCAACGTCGGTCGTGGTGCCGCCGATGTCCGACACCACCGCCTGGTCGAGTTTCGTCAGGTAACGCGCCCCGACAAGACTCGCGGCCGGCCCCGACAGAATGGTTTCGATCGGCCGCAGCCGCGCCTCCGTTGCCGAAATGAGGGCGCCGTCACCGCGCACCACCATCAGCGGCGCATGGATCTGCCGTGCATGGAGAAAACCTTCGCAAGCGCTGACCAGCCGGTCGATCACCGAAACGAGCCGCGCGTTCAAAAGCGTCGTCAGTGCTCGCCGTGGTCCACCGAGCTTCGATGACAGCTGATGACTGCAGGTGACCGGCAGATGTGTCAGTTGGCGCAGCCGATCGCGCACCCGGATTTCGTGCGCGGGATTGCGAACAGCAAAATAACCGGCAACGGCAAAGGCGGTGACATCGGTGGAAAGTCCAGCAGCAACCTGCTCGAGCGGTTCGAGATCGAGCGGCGTTTCGTTGCCGTGGGCGTCATGCCCGCCCTGCAGGAAGATCACCGGATCGCTGCCAAGAGCTTCTGCCAGACCGCCGCGCGCCAGATCGTCCGGAGCAAAGCCGATCATCACCAGCGCGGAACGGCTACCCTGCCCTTCCACCAGCGCATTGGTCGCAAGCGTCGTCGAGATCGACACGAGGCCAATCCGCGAGGGAGAAAGCTCAGCCTGTGACAGCACCGCATCCACCGCACCGGCGATGCCGACCGAAAGATCATGCCGCGTCGTCAGCGACTTCGCCTTGGCGACAACGCCTTCTTCCTCACGGAACAGCACGGCATCGGTATAAGTGCCGCCGGTATCGATGCCGAGAAGATAAGGAGATGCCACGCGAAGATCCCGAGGATTGGTCACGGGATCATTAGCCGATGCCGGGCAAAGATCAATTCACTGCACGGGACGTCCCATGTCGCGGACTGACCTTCATGGGCATGCCGTCGCGCGGCTGCGTTGTCAGCTTCTGCACCGGCCAAACCCGGCTCTCCGGCACCGGATCGAACCGGTAGCTTTGCATCAGCACGGCAAGCGCGATCACCCCTTCCTGCAGCGCGAAGGTGGCACCGATGCAGGTGCGTGGGCCGACACCAAAAGGGATATACTGGAAGCGGTTGATGGAGCCACGGTTCTGCGGCAAGAAGCGCTCCGGCATGAAGGCGTCGGGTTTGTCCCAATAAAGCTCGTGGCGGTGCAGCGTCCACGGCATGACGAGTACGGTGACGCCGGGATCGATATGGATCGTCTCGCCTTCCGGGCTGGTCCAGGAGTCAGCGCCGATCGCTTCGCGATTGAGGGATGGTGCGGGCGGATAAAGACGCAGCGCTTCCTCGAACGCGGCCCGCACCCAGGGCATCCGCTCCACCCATTCGACCGGTTCGGCGCCCTCCGCCAGCACGCGGTCGATCTCCTCTTCCATCCGCTCGCGCACATGTGGCGAATACCCGACGCAATAAAGCGTCCAGGCCAGCGCCCGCGCCGTGGTCTCGTGGCCGGCGCCGATGAAGGTGAGAATATTGTCCTCGATCTCCTCCATGGTCAGCCCCTCTGGACCGGCCAGTTGCAACAACAGGGTGAGAAAATCCTGCGGCACGTCATCCGGCGCCTTCCGCATCCGCTCCTGCCGCGCCGCCATGGTATCGGACACCATCTGGCGGAATTTCTCCAGCATGCGCCGCCCGCCAAAACGCGTCAGCCGTGGCACCCACGGTGGCGCACGCATCATGTCCATCGGGTCGACGCGCCCCATGCGGTGGAGAAGTGCATCGACATCATTGGAAATGGTGTCCTTGTCGCCCGCCAGTTCTCCCGAAAACAGCGTTTCCGCAAGGATCGCATAGGTCAGGTCGGTCATGTCGGCGGAAATGTCGCTCACCCGGCCTTCGCTGCCGATCAAAGCATAACGTTCGATGAATTGCTCAGACATGGCCAGCATTTGCCCCGCAAAACCGCGGGAATGTTTCGGCGTGAAGACCGGCGCCATTGCCTTGCGCGAGCGTTTCCAGACGGGTCCTTCGGCGGTGAGCAGGCCGTCCTTCAGGATCGGCCTCAGCACCAGCTGGCGGACCTCCGACATCCGGTAGTTGGCGGCATTCTCCACAAGCAGATGGCGGATGAGGTCCGGATGGTTGGCGACGATCGTCCGTTCGCGAAAGAACTTCGAGTCCATCCAGGGCAGGCGATAAGCGTCCTTCCTCCACAGCTCGAGCGGGTTGCGAAGCGCGGTCCAGATGATTTCGGGCGGCGTCAGCTGGCGCTGCCGCGGCACAGGCGCGGGCGGTACGAAGGGTTCCGGGCGCATGTCCATGAACTGCTCTCCTTGAGGTTGCTCAAGGAGATATCAGTCTCGACACCTTGGGTTTCAACTAGAGCAGGGATCGCAATTCCGCGAGCTTGTCGTTGACCAGCCAGCCGTAATAATTTTCCTGGGGGAGTCCGCCGCGCGCTTTCAGCGCAGCCGCGCGCTGCACCGATCCACCCGTGTTGTACAGTGTTGCGGTGATGCCGGGGTTGCGGGAAATATCGACGCCGGCGATCGTCTTGTAGTCGTCGATCGAACGGCGGATGTTTGCCGCCATGAAGGCGAGCGACTTGTCAGGATCCATGATCGCGTCATAAACCTCGGCCGCCCTCGTCTCATCGAGCTTCGGGAAACCGGAAACTCGTGACACCATGTCAGAAAGCATCAGCGCCGTCAGCGGATTGACTTGGCCAAGCCCGAATGTCTGCCCGGCAAAGAAGGGCTGGAAGAAAACCGCACTAAAACGGTTGTCCGGGTAACCCTTGCCGCCGACCTTGCGGCCGCGGAAGGTCTTTTCCCAGATGTCTTCGCGGCAGTTCCACAGATCGTAGGAATCGCTGAACTTGGCGCAGCGGGAAAACTCTTCGCGGCTGACGAACTGGGTGATGGTCTCGTCACCATAGCCGAAGCGGAACTTGTTGCCGGCATAGGCCGCCGCCTTCACGTAATAGGTCTGCAGGCGGTCATAGGCGTCGACATTGTAGGTATGCTCCCCGACGATCGCGCCGACGATATGGATCGGGTCTATGCCGTAAGCGGCTGCAGTCGACTTGATCTTGCCGATCAGCTTCTTGTCGCTCGCCAGCAGGTCGCGGATCTTGTCGTACTTGTCATCAAAGGTGGTGCGGCCAGCCTTGGTACGGCGAACCGAGGCACCGGGGATCTTCGGCTGCTCGGCATTCCTGTTTCCCTCCGGCACGAGCGTCATGGCGGCGGCGAAATCGGGCGCAGCGCCGATCGCGGCAACAGCAATCATGAGGGAAAAGAGAATGCGCTTCAAGATGCAGGTCCTGGGGCGTGCGTCACGCCGTTCGTGGCATGCTGTTCAAAGCTGTTCCGGCCGCTCCTGTTCCGCAAGGTGCCGATCAACTTTGCAATGTGCCTCCCTTACGCCAGCGCTGCGCGGCCTGTCGAGACGGGAGGGATCAAAAACCCGTCAGAGGCGAAGGCGTGGCAGCCCCACGTTGCGCGGCTGCCACGACCGTCATCAGAGAATATAACGCGACAGGTCGGTATCGGATGCGAGATCCCCGACGTGCTTGCGCACATATTCCGCATCGATCGTCACCGACGAGCCGCCGCGGTCCGGCGCGTTGAACGAGATCTCGTCCAGCACGCGTTCCATCACCGTCTGCAGCCGGCGGGCCCCGATGTTTTCGACGGAGGAGTTGAGATGCACGGCGACATCGGCGAGCGCATCGATCGCGTCGTCGGTGAAGTCGAGCGTCAGTTCTTCCGTTTCCATCAGTGCCTTGTACTGGCGGATGAGGCTTGCCTCGGTTTCCGTCAGGATCCGGCGGAAGTCTTCCTTGGTGAGCGGCTTCAGTTCCACGCGGATCGGCAGGCGGCCCTGAAGCTCGGGCAGGAGATCGGACGGCTTGGCGACATGGAAGGCGCCTGAGGCTATGAACAGCACGTGGTCGGTCTTCACCGGACCATATTTGGTCGAAACCGTCGTGCCTTCCACCAGCGGCAGCAGGTCACGCTGCACGCCTTCACGTGAAACACCGGCACCCAGGCCGCCGTCGCGGGCTGCGATCTTGTCGATCTCGTCGAGGAAGACGATGCCGTCGTTTTCCACTGCCCGCACGGCCTCGCGCTGAATGACTTCGTTGTCGATCAGCTTGTCGGATTCGTCGCGAATCAGCTCGCCGTAGGATTTTGAAACCGTGGTGCGGACCTTCTTGGTGCGGCCGCCCATCGCCTTGCCGAACATTTCCGACAGGTTCAGCACACCGATATTGGCGCCCGGCATGCCTGGGATCTCGAAGCCGGGCATGCCTGAGCCGGTGTCGGAAACCTCGATCTCGATTTCCTTGTCGTCCAGTTCGCCGCTGCGGAGCTTCTTGCGGAAGCTGTCGCGTGTTGCCGGAGAGGCCGTAGCGCCCACCAGCGCATCAAGCACGCGCTCCTCGGCGCTCATATGCGCCTTGGCCTGTACCTCGGCGCGCTTCTTTTCGCGAACAAGACCGATGCCGACTTCCACGAGGTCACGGATAATCTGCTCAACGTCACGGCCGACATAACCGACTTCGGTGAACTTCGTGGCTTCGACCTTGATGAAGGGCGCGCCGGCGAGCTTGGCCAAACGACGGGAAATCTCCGTCTTGCCGACACCCGTCGGGCCGATCATCAGGATGTTCTTCGGCATGACTTCGTCGCGCAGGCTCTCGTCGAGCTGTTGGCGCCGCCAGCGGTTGCGCAGCGCAATCGCCACGGCGCGCTTGGCATCGTGCTGGCCGATGATGTGCCGGTCCAGCTCGGAAACAATTTCTCGGGGAGAAAAATTGGTCATTACAAATCCGTTTCCTGGTTTGCGTCCAGCGCCATGAAATGGGCCGGACCATATATGGTTGTTCTGGAATCGACGTAGCGGAAGCCAGCCTTCTCGTAGGCCCGGATCGCACGGATGTTGTCCGGATCCGGGTCAATGACGAGCCGCGGCACCCCGCTTTCGAAAAGCTCCTGCGCCAGCTGGCGAACGATCGCACTGCCGTGCCCAAGCCCCAGCAGTTCCGGCGGGCCGATCGAGATATCGATTCCGAGCGTGCCCTTCGGCTGGTCCTGGTACGGATGATCCTCTTCAAGATGAGGATCATAATACTGGAGGTAGGCGATCGGCCTGCCATCCAGCTCCGCAATCATCGGCCGCGTCTCGACGCTTTTCATCGCCTCTTCGATGCCTGCCACTTCCTCCTCGACACCGCCCCACCACTCCGCCAGATGCGGTTCCGCGAGCCACTGCCGCAGCAGCGGAAAGTCATCGCGGGTCACGTCTCTCAGCGCGTATCGAGGCGGTCGATCAGGCATCCGCGTCCAACTGCTCCACCACGAGATTGTGGTTGGTATAAACGCAGATGTCAGCGGCGATATCGAGAGCCGTTCGGGCGATCTCCTCGGCAGACTTGTCCGAATCCATCATGGCGCGTGCCGCGGCATAAGCGAAATTGCCGCCGGATCCGATGGCAATCGTGCCATGTTCCGGCTCCAGCACATCGCCATTGCCGGTGACGGCAAGGGTGATCGACTTGTCGGCGACCAGCATCATGGCTTCGAGATTGCGCAGATACTTGTCGGTGCGCCAATCCTTGGCGAGTTCGACGGCAGCGCGCATCAGCTGGCCGGGATATTGTTCGAGCTTCTTTTCAAGCCGGTCGAGCAGCGTAAAGGCGTCGGCCGTGGCGCCGGCAAATCCGGCGATCACCTCGCCCTTGCCGATGCGGCGCACCTTGCGGGCATTGCCCTTCATCACCGTCTGACCAAGGCTGACCTGCCCGTCACCGGCCATGATGACCTTGCCACCCTTCCGCACAGTTATGATTGTTGTCATTCAGCACCTTCTGGCCCGCACCGCGGGCGTTACATTGGGGGAGCAAACCGCTCCGTTGGCTCCTATGTAAGATGGAGCAAGGCGAATGCAAACGGCTTGGGCGTTGCAGCATTCTGGCCGGCTTTTACTGGATATTTGTCGAACTGCCTGATATGCAGCCCGGATTAAAAGGAGCGGGAGACGCTCCGAGCATGGAGAGACCCATATGGGTGAAACGACAGTCGCAAGCACCGGTACACGCACGGGCAGCATTTCCCGCAAGACCAACG
>Ga0065721_10001481_pt1 | contig 16852 bp, 15 predicted proteins | sample Mesricmetagenome_FD_59108 | JGI IMG/M metagenome (GOLD analysis project Ga0065721, IMG submission 59108) | Mesophilic microbial community from rice straw/compost enrichment Sample: eDNA_1 v2 (version 2) | ecosystem: Engineered > Solid waste > Grass > Composting > Bioreactor | place: USA: Davis... | reverse complement strand
CCGAATACCAGCTCTACCCGAGGATGCTCGCCGAGTACGTCAGCCGGCCCTACCGCGCCGACTGGCTGCTCGGGCGCGTGCGCGAGCTGGCGCTGGCGCTGCCCGAGGCCGAGGAGCGAGACAGCCACGGCGCGCCGGGCTGGCGCACGGGCGGCAAGAGCGGCAAGTTCTTCGCCTACTTCAGCGACCAGCACCACGGCTCCGAGCACATCGCACTCCTGGTCAAGACGGACGGCCCCGATGAGCTCAACGCGCTGGTCGAGCTGCAGCCCGAAGCTTACTTCCGCCCGCAGTACTACGGCGCGGCGGGGTGGATCGGGGTGATCCTCAACCGCCCGGGCGTCGACTGGGAACAGGTTGCCGACTGGCTCCAGCGCAGCTGGCGCGCGGTCGCGCCGTCCCGGTTGACCCGGCTGCTCGACGTGGCAGACGAGTTCTGAGTCCCCCGCCCCGCCCGCACCCGCTGGCCCGCTCGCGCTTCGCGGAGCTCGCCGGCCGCGCGGTGGACTGGTCGTGGCGCTTCAACGAAAAGCCGCCGCTCGAGCCCGACTACATCTGGGCGAAGGGCAGCAGGGGCCTCGAGCCCGATGACGAACGCGCCGGCAGGCCGCCGGAGGACGTCGTCGACTTCCGCGAGCGGCTGGCCGAGCTGTGCCGCGCGCTGCGGGAGGAAGCTCGGCTCAACGCGCTCGGCCACGCGATGGCCTACGGCCAGCTCAGGGGCGCCGTGCGCACGAGGCACGCGCTGGGCCGCTTGTGGCACCGGCGGCCGGGCCTGCTCGAAACGCCACTCGCGCCGCCGATCGTGGTGGTCGGCCAGATGCGCTCCGGGACCACGCGATTGCACCGGTTGCTCTCCGCCGATCCGGCGCACACCCATACGCGGCTGTGCAACAGCATCGAGCCGGCTCCGCGGCGACCCGACACCCGNCCGCTGCGCTGCGCCGCCGGGCTGGCGGTGGCGCGGCGGATCAACCCGTGGGTCGACACGCTGCACCCGTTCGGCGCCACCCGGCCCGACGAGGAGCTCGGCTGGCTCGGCGCGGCGCTCAGCCACGGGCTCTACGAGGCGCAGTACCGCATTCCTTCGTTCGTCGCGTTCGGCGAAACGCGCGATCCGGCGCCGGTCTATCGCGAGATGCTGCGCATCCTGCGCACCGATGCGGCGGTCATGGAAGACGGCGCCAAGCCGCGCGTGCTCAAGTGCCCGCAGTACGCCGAAGAGCTGACGACGCTGCTCGCGCTGCTGCCCGACGCGCGGCTGGTCGTCGCGCGGCGACCGCTCGGCCGGGTGCTGGACAGCACGCTGTCGGTGCTCGCGAGCCAGATGGCCTACCAGAGCGACCACGTTTCACTGGCGGCAATCGAGGGCGAGTGGCGGCGCAAGATCGAGCTGCGCGAGCGGCGCATGGCCGAAGGGCTCGCCGGGTTCGCCGGGCCGCGGGTCGAGGTCGACTACGCCGACCTCGACCGCGACTGGCGCGGCGAAATCCGGCGGATCTACGCCGGGTTGGGGCTCGATCTGACGCCGGCGGCACTCGAGGCGATGGAGCGCGAGCAGGCAGCGGCGAACGCATCGCCGCACCGGCTGCATTCGCAGGCCTACCGCCGGTTCGCCCGCGAATGAGCGGTCAGCCGAGGATGAAGTCGACCAGCGCGGCGGAATGCAGCGCCAGCGTGTCGTACACCGGCAGCGGCGAGTTGGCCGCGTCGACCAGCAGCCCGACCTCGGTGCAGCCGAGGACCACGCTGTCCGCCCCACCCTCGCGGCCCGCGGCGATCGTCGCGAGGAAGGCGTCGCGCGAGGACTCGACGAGCCGCCCGCGGATCAGCTCCTCGTAGATCACCCGGTGGACCTCGGACCTTGCGGGCTCGGCCGGGATCGTCGCCACGATCCCGGCCTCTGCGAGCGGGCCGCGGATGAAGTCCTGCTCCATCGTGAAGCGCGTCGCCAGCAGCAACGGCCGCGAGCGGCCGTCAGCTGCGAGCGCCGCGCGCAGCGGATCGGCGATGTGGATCAGCGGAAGGTCCACGGCTTGGCGCACCTGGTCGGCGCACTTGTGCATGGTGTTGCTGCCGATCGCGATGGCTTCGACGCCTGCGCGCTCGAGCCGGCGCGCAGCCTCGACCAGCGGCGCCGCCGCGTCGTTCCATCGGCCCTCGAACTGCGCCTCGGCGATCGGCGCGAAATCGAGCGAGTCGACGATCAGCGGCGCCGAATGGGTGCCGCCGAGCCGCGCGGCGACGCCGCGGTTGATCGCGTCATAGTAGAGCCGCGTGCTTTCCCAGCTCAGGCCGCCGATCAGGCCGAGCCGGCGCATGCTCAGCCGACGATCTCTTCGGGCTTGAAGAAGAACTCGATCTCGATCTTGGCGTTCTCGTCGCTGTCCGAGCCGTGGACCGAATTGGCCTCGATGCCTTCGGCGAAGACCTTGCGGATCGTGCCCTCGGCCGCTTCGGCCGGGTTGGTCGCGCCCATCACCTCGCGGTTGCGCTTCACGGCGTCCTCACCCTCGAGCACCTGCACGACGACCGGACCGCTGATCATGAAGTCGACCAGTTCGCCGAAGAACGGGCGGTCCTTGTGCACCGCGTAGAAGCCCTCGGCCTGCTCGCGGGTCATGCGGATGCGCTTGCTGGCGACGACGCGCAGGCCGGCGTCCTCGAGCATCTTGGTGATCGCNCCGGTCAGGTTGCGGCGGGTNGCGTCGGGCTTGATGATCGAAAAGGTGCGGGTGACCGCCATGGGAGGTTCCTTCGAAACGGCGAGCGGGAATTTGCGCGCGCCCCTAGCGGGGGGACGCGCGGGGCGCAAGGTGGGGCGGGCTTTCCCGGTCCCGATGCTGCGCCGGGCATTGATCCGCCGACAGGTTGATTTGCGAAGACGAGCTGCGGGTCGTCGTGCGGCTTCAGAGCTTCTTCACCCACTTGCCACCCTCGAGTTCGTGGAACTCACGGGTGACGTCCTCGCGCTGGTCGAACAGGCGCCAGGTCTGACGCGCGGCGGCGCGGCCGGCATCGTCGAAGAACAGCAGGGCGCGTTCGAAGTTCTCCGCTTCCGGGCGCCACCGGCCATCGGCGAGCGCCACCAGAGGTGCGCCGTTGGCCGCCGCGCAGTCGGTCGACAGCAGCACAGGCTGGCGATCGGCGTGCGGTGCGTCGGCGAAGCCGTTGGCGAGGAACTCTTCCGGATACCGCTCCCACAGCGCATGGCCGACACGCCCGAGCAGTTCGCGGTCGTCAGCGACGATCAGCAGGCGCTGGCCGTTGTCCCTGGCTGCGCGGGCAATCAGCGGGAGGACCCGCTCGACCGGCTGCGCCGCAAGGTAGAATCCGANCCGCCGCACCTCAGCTTTCGAGCTTGTCGCGCACGTAGCGGTCGATCAGCCGCACCCCGAAACCGGTCGCGCCCTTGTCCCAGGTCGCGCCGGGCTTGTCGGCCCAGACCATGCCGGCGATATCGAGGTGCGCCCACGGCGTGCCTTCCTCGACGAAGCGTTGCAGGAACTGCGCCGCGGTGATCGAGCCGCCCCAGCGAGGGCCGACGTTCTTCATGTCGGCGATCGGGGAGTCGATCAGCTTGTCGTAGGCCGGCGAGAGCGGGAAACGCCAAAGCTTGTCGCCGCTGGCCTTGCCGGCGGCGAGCAGGTCGCCGGCGAGGTCGTCGTCGTTGGAGAACAGCCCGCCGTGCTCGTGGCCGAGCGAGATGATCATCGCGCCCGTCAGCGTCGCGAGATCGATCAGCGTGGCCGGCCTGAATTCCTTCTGCGCCCAGGTCATCGCGTCGCACAGCACGAGGCGCCCCTCGGCGTCGGTGTTGATCACCTCGACCGTCTGGCCCGACATCGTCGTGACCACGTCGCCGGGCCGCTGCGCCTTGCCGTCGGGCATGTTCTCGACGAGGCCGCAGACGCCGATCACGTTGGCCCGGGCCTTGCGCAACGCCAGCGCGAGCATCGCCCCGGCGACCGCGCCGGCGCCGCCCATGTCCCACTTCATGTCCTCCATGCCGGCGGCCGGCTTGATCGAGATGCCGCCGGTGTCGAANGTCACGCCCTTGCCGACGAACACGGTCGGCTTCGCGCCCCTGTCACCGCCGAGCCACTTGATGGCCAGCAACCGCGGCGGCCGGGCCGAACCCTGCGCGACGCCGAGGAGCGCCCCCATGCCGAGCTTGCGCATCTCGTCTTCGCCGAGCACCGTCAGCTCCGCGCCCGTGCCTTCGAACCGCGCGAGGCAGCGCTCGACGAAGCTCTCCGGATAGATCACGTTGGCTGGCTCGGCGACGAGCGCGCGGGTGAACTCGACGCCGGCCACGATGGCCCGCTCGACCTGCCAGACCTCCTCGCTGCCCGAAGGGGCTCCGAACACGTCGACCCGGGTGAGCGAAACCTTCTGCTCGTCCTTGAGCTTTGTCCGATAGGCGTCATGCCGCCAGGCGCGCAGGCTGAGCCCGGTGAGGACCGCCGCGAGCGCCTCCGCCGAGAGTCCCGCCGCGTCGAGCGCGAGGACGGTCTCGCCCGAGGTCAGGTACTTCGCGGCGAGCGCGCCGCCGGCCTTCTCGAGCGCCGCGCTCTTGCCGTCGCCTTCGCCCTCGGTTCCGGAGCCGACGAGGGCCACGCGCACGACCGAACCGCCCCGCTCGACGAAGCCTTCGAACAACTGCCCGGCCTTGCCGGCGAACCGTGCAGCGCGCGCGCCTTCGGCCAGCGTCCGCTCGAGATCGTCGGGCAGCTTGTCCTGCTCGACCACACGGGCGATCAGGCGGGTCTCGCCTGGTTCGACGGCCTCGCGAAAGGTGATCTGCATGCTGTCTCCGCTCGATCGTGTGGGGGGTGCGGCGAACGCGCCGCGGACTGTTTGGCTGGCGTTGCAGTTAGGGGGCAGCGGTGCAATAGGCAAGGCGATGCGCCCCCGCCGGCAGACCTTACCGCAAGTTCGGACTTGCGCCCTCCTGTCGCTGCGCGCGGTCGCGACGGCGGGCCTTTCGGCGCTGGCGCTGTGTCCCCCAGCGCTGGCGCAAGACGACACCGCGGCACCGGCCGAAGCCCAAGCGGACACGCGCGAGATCGCCTTCGAGGCGACCGCGGTCAGCTACGACAGCGATGCCGATACAGTCACCGCCGAAGGCGACGTGTTGCTGCGCTCGGGCGATCAGTCGGTGCGCGCCGACACGGTCAGCTGGAACCGCACGACCGGCGAGATCGTGGCGATGGGCAACATCCGCTTCGTCGACGAGGACGGCAACCAGCTGTTCACCGACCGGCTCGAACTGACCGACGAGCTGAGGGCCGGGGCGATGACCAACCTGCTGCTCGCGTTTCGCGCGGGCGGGCGGCTGGCCGCGACCGAGGGCCGCCGCAGCGAGAGCGGCGACATCGTGCTCGAGCGGGCGGCCTATTCGGGTTGCGCGGTGGTCGACGACGAGGGCTGCGACAAGGTTCCGAGCTGGCGGGTCACCGCGCGCCGCGTGTTCTACGATGCGCAGGAAAATACCGTGCGCTTCGAAGGCGCCTATCTCGAGCTGTTCGGCCGTCGGGTACTGCCGCTGCCCGGGCTGTCGATCCGCTCCGACGGGAGCGCAAACTCGGGGTTCCTGATCCCCGACATCGGCCTGACCACCACCAACGGGGTCGAGGTCGTCGGCAGCTACTACTGGCGCCTGGGGCCCAATCGCGACGCCGTGCTCTCGGCCTATCTTTACAGCGACGCGGCGCCGATGGCCTCGGCGCAGTATCGCGAGCTTGGCGACCGCGGCGCCTGGCAGATCACCGGCTACCTGACTCACGGCTCCCGCATCCCGCTCAACGCCACGACCCCGACGACCGAGCGTGATTTCCGCGGCTACATTCACGCCAACGGCCGCTTCCAGTTCGACAGCAACTGGAGCCTGACCGGCTCGGCGCGCGTCGCCAGCGACCGCACGTTCCTGCGCCGCTACGACATCACCCGCGACGACCGGCTGCGCTCGACCGTCAACCTCGAGCGGATCGACGACGACAGTTACCTCTCGATCGCCGGCTGGGCGACCCAGGCGCTGCTCGTGCCGATCCCGCAGGGGCAGGTGCCGATCGCCCTGCCGGTGATCGACTATCGCCACCGGTTCGAGGACCCGTTCCTGGGCGGGACTTTCGAGCTGCAGGCGAACTCGCTGGCGATCACGCGCACGACGGGGCAAGACACCCAGCGCGCCTTCGCCCGCGGGCAATGGAGCGTCCGCCGGATCACCGCGCTCGGCCAGGAGGTGACCGTGACCGGGCTGGTGCGCGGCGACGTCTACCACTCCGACGAGAACGCAGCCACCGTGACGCCGAGCTATCGTGGCAATTCGGGTTGGGAGGCGCGCGGGATCGCGATCGGCGCCGTCGACGTGAAGTGGCCGTTCGTCGGCGGCTTCCTCGGCGGGACGCAGGTCCTGACTCCGCGCGTGCAGCTCGTCGCCAGCCCGCCGATCAAGAACCTCGACATTCCCAACGAGGATGCGCGGGCGATCGACCTCGAGGACAGCAACCTGTTCGCGCTCAATCGCTTCCCCGGCTATGACCGGGTCGAGGACGGGGTGCGCGTTACCTACGGCGCCGACTGGGAAGCGGAGTTCCCCGGCTGGCGGCTCAAGGCGACGATCGGCCAGTCCTATCGCGTCACCGACAAGCCGACGCTGTTTCCGGACGGGACCGGGCTGACCGAGGAGTTCTCGGACTTCGTCGGCCGCACCGAAGTCCGCTTCCGCGACTTCCTCCGCCTGCGGCACCGGTACCGCGTCGACAAGGACAGCTTTGCAGTCCGGCGCAACGACATCGACGTGACGGTCGGCACCAGCGAGACCTACCTTGAGGTCGGCTACCTGCGGCTCAACCGCGACATCGACCTGACCTTCGAGGACNTGCAGGACCGCGAGGAGCTTCGCACGGCCGGGCGCCTGGCCTTTGCCAAGTACTGGTCGGTGTTCGGCTCGGCTGTGGTCAACCTGACCAATCGCGAAGAAGATCCAAGCTTCAGCGCGGATGGCTTCAAGCCGTTACGCACCCGGCTCGGCCTCGCCTATGCCGACGACTGCCTCGAGTTCGGCGTGACCTGGCGGCGCGACTACACGAGCCTCGCCGACGCCGAACGCGGCAACACGTTCCACATCTATTTCGCCTTGCGCAACCTCGGCTTCCGGCGCTGAGGCTCGCGCCCGTCGGAAGCGTTGGCAGACTGCGGCAAACGCGCTATCCGCCCGAACTCAGCTAAGGTTAAGCCACAGCGGGCCAAGCGGCGAGCCGTTTCGGCGGCGCGTAAGGCGCCCGGTACAGGAATGCATACGTGAAGCAGGTTCTCTGGAATTGCGGGAAGACGGGCATGGCGGCGCTTCTCGCCGGCGCCTGCATGACGGCGGCGTTCGGACAGGACGAGGGCGAAGCCAGTTCGGTAGACGCGTTCAACATCCCGGAAAANATCACCATCCTCGGCCCCGACCAGCTTTCGGAGCGCCGAGCCACGGCCGTGGTCAACGGCTCGATCATCACCAGCAGCGACGTCGAGCAGCGGCTCGCGCTGCTGCTGGCGGCACAGGACGCGACCACCGCCGACGTTCCGCCCGACGAGCTCAAGCGGCTGCGCCTGCAGATCCTGCGCAACCTGATCGACGAGACGCTGCAGATCCAGGAAGCCGAAGCGCAGGACATGAAAGTCGAGCCCGCGGAGGTCGAGGAGACCTACAACCGCGTCGCCCGGGAACGCTTCAACGGCTCCAAGCAGGCGCTCGACGACTACCTGTATTCGGTCGGCTCCTCGCCGGCATCGCTCAAGCGCCAGATCCAGGGCGAGCAGGCTGCCGAACGGCTGATGCGGCGCAACGTGATGCCGTTCGTCAACGTGTCGAGCGAAGAGGTCAACGAAGTCTTCAACCGCATCGTGGCGGCGAAAGGCACGTACGAGTACCGCATCGGCGAGATCTTCCTCTCGGCCACGCCGGCGACCCGCGCGACGGTCGAGCAGAATGCCCGCCGGATCGTCGAGCAGCTGCGCCAGGGCGGCAGCTTCGTCGGTTATGCACGGCAGTTCTCGGAAGCCTCAACCGCCGCGGTCGGCGGCGATCTCGGCTGGATCCGTCTCGAACAGCTGCAGAACACCCAGCTCGAAAACGTCGCCCGCGAGCTGCAGCCCGGCCAGCTCGCCGGCCCGATCGAAATTCCCGGCGGATTCTCGATCCTCTACCTGATCGACAAGCGCCAGATCGGCATGGCCGACCCGCGCGACGCGGTCGTCAGCCTCAAGCAGATCTCGCTCGATTTCGCACCCGGCACGACCCTCGAACAGGCTCGCGAACAGGCCCAGTCTTTCGCCCAGGCGGTACAACAGATCCGCGGCTGCGGCGAAGCCGACGCGAGCGCCTCGCAGATGGGCGCGCAGGTCGTCACCAACGACGTCACCGTGCGATCGCTACCCGAGGGACTCCAGGCGCCGATCCTCGAGCTCAACGTGGGCCAGTACTATGGGCCGTTCGGCTCGCTCGAGGACGGCGTGCGCATCCTGATGCTGTGCGGCCGCGACGACCCGCCGTCGGACGCCGGGCCGGACCGCGACGCGCTGATGGCCCAGATCGAGGACGACCGCGTCAACAAGCGCTGGCAGCGCTACCTGCGCGACCTGCGCCGCGACGCGGTGATCGAATATAACTGAGCTCATGCCGGCTCCGCTCGCCGTGTCGCTGGGCGATCCGGCGGGCGTGGGGCCGGAACTGATCTGCCAGGCGTGGATGCGGCGCGAGGCCGAGCGGCTGCCGCCGTTCCTGGTCGCAGGCGGCGCGAACGTTCTGCGCGAGGCGGCTGCGCGGCGCGGAATGGATGTGCCGGTCGAACGGGTCGACAATCCGTTCGACGCGGTCGACGTGTTTTCGCGAGCGCTCCCCGTGTTCCCGATTGCATCCGATGCCGCCTACGATCCAGGCCGGCCGGGCGAGCCGGGCGCCCGGTTGGCACTGGCCTCGCTGGAACTGGCCGCCACGCTGGCGGTCGAGCGGCACGCGGCAGCGTTGATCACCGGCCCGATCGCCAAGGCCGAGCTGGCGGCCGCCGGTTTCGCCTTTCCGGGGCAGACCGAATACGTGGCCTATGCCGGCGGCGCACCGCCTCAGGACGCGGTAATGATGCTCGCCGGCCCGCAGCTGCGCACAGTCCCGCTGACCGTCCACTGCGCGCTCGCGGAAGTCCCCCGACTGGTCAACGCCGAGCTGATCCTCGGCAAGGTCCGCATCGTGGCTGCCGCGCTGGAGTCGGACTTCGGCATCGCGGCCCCGCGGATCGCGATCTGCGGGCTCAACCCCCACGCCGGCGAAAAGGGTCGCATGGGGCGCGAGGAGATCGAGATCATTGCCCCGGCCGTCGAGGCACTGCGCGCTGAGGGCATCGACGCCACCGGTCCCCACCCTGCCGACACGCTGTTCGCCCCGCACAAGCGAGCGAGCTACGACGTGGCGATCGCAATGTATCACGACCAGGCGCTGGTTCCGCTCAAGACGCTCGACTTCGACCAGGGGGTCAACGTCACGCTCGGGCTGCCGATCGTGCGCACCTCGCCCGATCACGGCACCGCGTTCGACATCGCCGGCAAGGGGATCGCCTCTGCGGGAGCGATGATCGCGGCGATCCGCATGGCCGGGGAGGTTGCCGCGCGGCGAGCATCCTTCGACACGCTCAGGATGAACGGCGGTGGGGCATGAAGCGTCACAACCGGAAAAGCGGGCCTTGCCCCGCCACGCTGGCGGCGTGGACTGTGCCCCCTGTTATCCAACCCCGCTCATGCTGAGCTTGTCGAAGCATCGAGCACAGCAGCCGAACCCGTGACCCCGTCCCTGCCCCCCTTGCGCGAGGTCATCGCCGCGCACGGCCTGAGTGCGTCGAAGGCACTCGGGCAGAACTTCCTGCTCGACGAGCAGCTGCTCGCCCGGATCGCACGGATTCCCGGCGAGCTGGCCGACAAGGCCGTGCTCGAGATCGGGCCCGGGCCCGGCGGCCTGACGAGGGCGCTGCTGCGGGCTGGAGCGCGAGTGACGGCGATCGAGATGGATCGACGCTGCCTGCCCGCGCTGGCCGAGCTCGGCGACGCCTTCCCCGGCCGACTTCGGGTGATCGAGGGCGACGCAATGAAGCTCGGCCACGACGCGCTGANGGACGAATCCTACGCTGTCGTCGCCAACCTGCCGTACAACGTCGGCACGGCGCTGTTCACCGGGTGGCTCTCAGGAGAAGCCTGGCCGCCGCAGTGGACCTCGCTTACGCTGATGTTCCAGCAGGAAGTCGCCGAGCGGATCGTCGCGGGCCCCGGCAGCAGCGCTTACGGCCGCCTCGCGGTGCTCGCGCAGTGGCGCGCGCGGGCGAAGCTGGCGATGAAGGTTCACCGCAGCGCATTCACGCCGCCGCCCAAGGTGATGAGCGCCGTCGTGCACGTCGAGCCGGAGGAGGCGCCGGCGGGTGTCTCGGCCCGCACGCTGGAAAAGCTCACCGAGCATGCCTTCGGCCAGCGCCGCAAGATGCTGCGGCAGAGCCTCAAGTCCCTGCCCGGCGCGGTCGAGGCGCTCGGCAGGCTCGGCATCGACCCGCAGCGGCGGGCCGAAACGCTGAGCGTTGCCGAATTCGTCGCCGTGGCGCGCGAGCTGTCGAGGTGACAGCCGTTACCGGCGCACGCCCGAAGCCAGCGTCTTCACCCCGTAGATCGTCGCCGCGATGTTGCGCACACCCTGCGGCGTGGTCCAGTTCACGCCGGTCGGCGTGTTGGCTCCGAGTGTGCCGATGTAGAGCGTCTTCCGGTCGGGACCGGCGAAGGCCACGGTAATCGAGCGACGCGGCGTCGGAATCACCCCGAGCTGCGTCCCGGACTTGTCGAACACGTAGACGCCCGCGTCCCCGGTCACGTAGAGTCGTCCGTCGGCATCGACGGTCAGCCCGTCGCCGCCGAAGCTGCCCTCGGGCTCGCCCTGCAGCGTGGCGAAGTCGCGCTGGTTGGACAGCGCCCCGTCCGGCCCGACGTCGAACGCTAGGATCGTCAGGCGGTTGGTCACGTAGAGCGTGCGGCCGTCGGGGCTCAGCACGAGGCCGTTGGTAAACACCCCGCCCTGGGCCGGGTTGCCCGCCGGCACGACCGTCACGACGGACCCGTCGGCCCTGGCGTGGAACAGCCCGCCCTGCGTGTAGTAGGCGCCACCGTGGCCGTCGGCGGCAAGGTCGTTGATCCGTCCGAGGCCGCTGCCATCAGGAAGCTTGTCGGCGATCACCCTGCGCTCGGGGGCGAGCTGGACGATCTTCGAGGGGACCGTGCAGCTGGCGCCGAGACCAAGGCCGGGGTCGGTGCACGAACGGTCGGCGGCAAAGACGCGGCCCTCGGCATCGACCGACACCGCGCCGGCCCCGGCGACGAACGGCCACTGTACCCACCACTGGCCGTCGGGCCAGACCTTGATGATCGAGTTGCTCTGCTCCTGCGCGAACAGCAGCCCGCCGTCGTCGGCGGCGGTCATGCCGTCGACGATCATCGGCCCCGACCAGAACGTCTCCCACTGTGCATCGCCGGAAACGACGCCAGGGATCGCGGCGATGTCGACGGTCCTCTCCGGCGCTGGCTGCCCCTGCGCAGCGGCGGGCGAGGCGGTGGCCAGGGCCAGCGCCAGGGCGAGGGTCGTGATTGCGGTTCTCATGGGCCTTACCCCCTCAGTCTTCAGTGGGCTCGATCGTGTTGAATTCGCCGTCGGTACCGGTGCGGTCGTTGTTCCAGTCGACCTGCAGCATCCGGTCGAAACCCGGATCGCGGACCCAGGCCAGGCGGGACTTCCACGGCGCCGCCAGCGTAACCGGGTCCTCGACCGTCATCTCGGCGCGTAGCTTGTCGCCGTCGAGCCAGATGCGCTCGATGTAGTGCGCCTCTTCGCTGAGAGGCGGGGCGCCCTGGAAGAACTCGTTGGGATTGCGCACCATTATCGTGTCGATGACCAGCGTCTCGCCTTCCCAGTGGCCGATCGAATGGCCGGTAACGGTCGGCCACAGGTCCTCGGGGGGCGGATGCCCGCGGCCGTCGGTGTAGATGTGCCGGGCCTCGTTGTAGGCATTGATGATCAGCACGTGCTCGGGAGTGATCAGGAAGAGCAGCGGCGTCGCCGAAGCCATCATCAGCGGATAGCCCCAGCCGAGGCTCTTGCGTCCTCCCATCGTGCGACTCACTTCCTCGACCCGACGGCGGCCTTCGTCGTTCCACGGTATCTGCGCAGCCCACATGCCGAGCGCGTCGTTGCGCGGCGGCGGCGTAGTCTCGTCGCGGACGGGTATGCCGCTGATCGGCACGTCCGTCTGGTCTTCGGCGACCCAGTAGCCTGGCCAGTAGGGCAGGTTCCGGAAGACTTCGACCCGATCCTCCTGCGGGCGCTCCTGAGCGGCCACAGGTGCGGCCAGCGAGGCGGCCATCACCAGCCAGGCGGCCCGCCAGCGGCTCAAGCCGGGCACGCGCGCAGGCCCGCGCCTGAAGGTGGCCCGCTCAGTCGCCCGACGGCTCGATCGTGTTGATGCCATTCTCGACCCCCGTCCGATCGTTGGAGAAATCCATCTGCACCATCCGATCGTAGGCTTCCTCGCGCACCTGACGGATCGTCACCTTCCACGGCTCGGTCAGGGTGACGGGATCCTCGATCGTGAAATCGATCAGCAGGTGATCGCCTTCCATCCGGATGCGCTCGAGGTAGCGCGCCTCCTCCGACAGCGTCGGACCGCCGTGGAAGTAGATGAAAGGCGTCTGCACCTGCACCGTCTCGACGACCAGTGTGTCGCCTTCCCAGTGACCGATCGACGTACCCCAGACGGTCGGCCACAAGTCTTCGGCCGGCGGCATCGGTCGACCGTCGGTGTAGATATGACGCACTTCGCCGTAGGCGTTGACGATCATCGTCTCTTCGGGGGTGATCATGAACTGCAGCGGGGTCGCCGCATCCATCATCATCGGGTAGCCCCAGCCGAGCGCCTTGCGGCCGCCGCGCAGGCGGGCGGCCTCGGCCTGGCGCCGCTTGCCTTCCTCGTTCCAGGGTGCGTCGAAGCCATTGAGGCGCCTGATAGGCTGGCTGCTCGCATCGCGCGGGGCGGCGAATCCGCCGATCGTGGTGTTGGCGTACTGCTCGCTGACCCAGTATCCGGGCCAGTAGGGCAGCTCGGCGAAAGCGGCGACGCGTTCGGGATCGGACTTCTGCGCGGCGACCGGACCGGAGCAGGTGAGGCAGGCGGCCGCGAGTGCGGCGGCGTGCCAGGCCTTCATCGGTTGGTGCCGATCTGGCGGCCGTCGGCGGTGACGACGTCGCGCACGACGCCGCCGGGCCGGCCATTGCGCAACGGGTTGAGAGTGACCCTGACCTGCATGCCCGCCTTCAGCGACGAAGGCCGCCAGCCGCGCGCATAGAGGTACATCGGCGCGCCCATTTCCATGCTCCATTCGACGTCGCGCCCTTGCTCGTCCTTTGCGACGAGCTGGATGTAGGCGTGCGGGTTGGTCCACTGGAATTCCTTGACCGTCCCGCTGACGGTGACCTCCTTGGTCATATCGAACATCGCGAAGCTGTGGTGGGCCTGGGCCGTGCCGGCAACCAGCGCGACAACGCCGGTGACCGCCCCAGCGAATTGAAATCGCATAACATCCGTCTCCCGGCCGTGTTCGGCTCTCAGGCCATAGTGACATCGGCAATCGCGTTCGTCATCACCTGAAATTGTAATGACCTGTTTGCACCCGGCGCCTTATTCCACCGGCTCGCCGGCATGACGCATCCGGACGCCGCAAGGGTGCCGGAGGCGTTGCGACCCTCGAAGGGAGGCCAGGTGGGGGCAGTCGTCCAGCTGTTCAGCAACCCCGCATCGGGGCGCTATCGCCCGCGGCGCCTGCGCGCGCTGGCGCGGGCGCTCGAGGCACGCGGCGCGACCGTACACCTGTGCGAGAGCACGAGCGGCCCGCCTGCTATCCGCAACGATGCAACGCATGTCTGCGTGGCCGCGGGAGATGGCACGGTCCGCCACGTTGCCAACGCGGTCGCGCGATGCGGTCGCCCGCTGGCGCTGAGCGTGTACCCCGCGGGGACCATCAACCTGCTCGCGCGCGAGGCCGGCTATCCGCGGCGGCCCGAGGCGTTCGCGCGGCTCGTGCTGGAGAGCGAGCCGCGGCGACGCCACTACCCGGTGGCGATCGGCGACGGCTACTTCTTCGCCTGCGCGGGCGTGGGGCCAGACAGCCTCGCGGTGGCGAGCGTGTCGCGGCGCGCGAAGCGGATCGTCGGGAGGCTGGCTTACGCCCTCGCCTTCCTGCGCCTGCTGGCGCGCTGGCGGCGGCCGTCGATCGCGCTCGAGTGCGACGGGCGCCAGATCGCCTGCGAGGCGTTCTACGTGGCCAAGGGGCGCTACTACGCCGGCTCGTGGAGCTTCGCCCGCGCCGCGCGGCTCGACGAGCCGCTGATCCACGTGGTAGCACTCAGGACCGCGCGCCGCCGCGACTACTTCCGCTTCGTGCTTGCGCTGGTCGCGGGGGGCGAAGTCGCCCGGCTGGCCAATGTCGAGACGGCGACCTGCACGACCCTGCGCGCTAGCGCCGACGCCCCATTGCCGCTCCAGGCGGACGGCGACATCGTCGGTGCCCTGCCCGCGACGCTGACGGTCCGCGCGGAACCGCTGATCTTCTGCTGAGCCGGCTCAGCCGCCTTTCACCTTGCGCCGCCACGCATGCAGCAGCGGCTCGGTGTAACCGTTCGGCTGGTCGAGCCCCTTGAACACGAGATCGACCGCGGCGAGGAACGCCGGGTGGCTGTCCCACGCACCCGCCATTGGGCGATAGGCGGGGTCGCCGGCGTTCTGGGCGTCGACCTTGGTCGCCATGCGCTTCAGCGAATCCATCACCTGCTCGGTGCGCACGACACCGTGGAGCAGCCAGTTGGCGAGGTGCTGGCTCGAGATGCGCAGCGTGGCGCGGTCCTCCATCAACCCGACGTCGTCGATATCGGGCACTTTCGAGCAGCCGACGCCCTGGTCGATCCAGCGGACGACATAGCCGAGCAGACCCTGGCAGTTGTTGTCGAGCTCCGCGGTGATCTCGGCTTCGCTCCAGTTCACGCCTTCCGCAAGCGGGATGGTCAGCAGGGCGTCGAGGTCCGGCGGCTCGGGCAGCTCCTGCTGCACCTGGAACACGTCGGTCGCGTGGTAGTGCAGCGCGTGGAGCACCGCCGCTGTAGGCGAAGGCACCCAGGCCGTGTTGGCACCGGCAGCGAGATGTGCGCCCTTCTCCTCGAGCATGGCGTGCATCCGGTCCGGCGCGGCCCACATGCCCTTGCCGATCTGCGCGTGGCCCGAGAGCCCGCAGGCGAGCCCGATGGCGACGTTGCGCTTCTCGTAGGCGTCGATCCACGCCGACTGCTTCATCGCGCCCTTGCGGATCATCGGCCCGGCCCGCACCGAAGTGTGGATCTCGTCGCCGGTGCGGTCGAGGAAGCCGGTGTTGATGAACACGATCCGGTCCTTCACCGCGTGGATGCAGGCGGCGAGATTGGCGCTGGTGCGGCGTTCCTCGTCCATCACCCCGACCTTGATCGTGTGCCGCGGCAGGCCGAGCAGGTCCTCGACCGCGCCGAACAGGTCGTTGGTGAAGGCGCACTCCTCGGGCCCGTGCATCTTGGGCTTGACGATGTAGATGCTGCCGCAGCGGCTGTTGCGGCGCGAGACGCGGCGCTCGACGTCGAGCGCGCCGATCGCCGAAGTGACCACCGCGTCCATGATCCCCTCGGGAATCTCGGCATTGCCGGGCAGCAGGATCGCCGGGCTGGTCATCAGGTGGCCGACGTTGCGGACGAACAGCAGCGCGCGGCCCGACAGCGCGAGCTCGTGGCCATCGGGGCAGGTCACCTTGACGTCGTCGGCAAGCCTGCGCGTCAGCGTCCTGCCGCCCTTCTCGAAGGTCGCTTCGAGGTCGCCGCGGATCACCCCGAGCCAGTTGCGGTAGGTGAGCAGCTTGTCCTCGGCGTCCACCGCGGCGACCGAGTCTTCGAGGTCGACGATCGTGGTCAGCGCGGCCTCGAGGCGGACGTCGGCGATGCCCGCCGGATCGTTTCGTCCGACCGGGTGCTCGCGGTCGAACACGACTTCGATGTGCAGGCCGTTGTTGCAGAACATCAAGCCGCGGGCGGTGCGGCCGATGAACTGTTCCGCCTCGCACAGTTCGAGGTCACCGGGCCCTGAAATGTCCGCCCAGCTCCCGCTGGCGAGCGGGACGGCGAGGTCGAGGAAGGCCCGCGCGGCCTCGATCACCGCCGCCCCGCGCGCGGGATCGTATCCCGGGCCGCTTGGCGGCGGCGCATGCGGCAAGGCATCGGTGCCGTAGTAGGCATCGTAGAGGCTCCCCCAGCGCGCGTTGACCGCGTTGAGCAGGAAACGGGCGTTGAGCACCGGGACCACGAGCTGCGGCCCGGCGAGCGCCGCGATCTCCGGATCGACATTGCGGGTACCGATGGTGAAGGGTTCGGGCTCGGGCTGGAGATAGCCGACCTCCTCGAGGAACGCGCGGTATGCCGCCGGGTCGTGCCGCTGACCGCGCCGGTCCGCATGCCAGCGGTCGATAACGGCCTGGAGTTCGTCGCGCTTGTCCAGCAGGGCGATGTTGCGGGGAACGAACTGCCGCAGCAGCGCGGCAAATCCGCTCCAGAACCTCGCCGCATCACGCCCGAGCGCGGCCAGCACNTCGCCCTCGATGAAGTCCGCCAGCGCCGCGTCGACCTGCAGTCCGCTCTTCTCGACCTTCTGGCCCAAGGCCCGCTCCTCTTTCCCCGCTTCCCCCCTAGGCGCGCATGGGCCACAACGCGAGTGGGGTT
>Ga0065721_10005923_pt1 | contig 16853 bp, 19 predicted proteins | sample Mesricmetagenome_FD_59108 | JGI IMG/M metagenome (GOLD analysis project Ga0065721, IMG submission 59108) | Mesophilic microbial community from rice straw/compost enrichment Sample: eDNA_1 v2 (version 2) | ecosystem: Engineered > Solid waste > Grass > Composting > Bioreactor | place: USA: Davis... | reverse complement strand
GACGACCGGGTTCATATCCGAATTCATGCCTGCGCCCCAATGCACCTTGGGTCGCCCGGGCGATTGTCTCTCAACCGCGCGGGTCGACAGTATCTCGGTCTGCAATATTGGGCGAATATGGTAACCGCCCGGTAAATTTACTGACTCGCGGAGTCAAAATACGTCTTCAGACCATTGCGCCGAAATCCTCGTAGCAGTCATAGTTGCGCTGCTCGATGATCCGTCCGTCCCTGAGGCGGAACACCATGCAGATATGGGCCACCATTGTCTCGCCAGCCTGCAGGCGTCCGATAGGCATGGCCACCTCGCCCTCCCACCGCGCCTCGACCACCACCCGGTCGCCCGCCTCGATCACATCGCCGAAAACATAGCGCTGCCCGCGGAGCACCTTGCCCTCGCTGGCCCGCCGCAGCCCTTCGATCATGGCCGCCAGGTCATCGACCCCGCCCTTCGGCCTTATGCGATTGGGCAATTCGTGAAACCGCATCTCGGGATGCAGCAAAGCTGTCACCGCTGCTTCATCAAATTGCGAGACCGCATCCACATAAGCCCTGACGACTGCTGCATTATCGACCATCTTGTCCTCACTAGAACGTCGTTCTAGACATGGATATAGAACATCGTTCTAGTTTCGTCTAGAGTGTCCGCATGACCATGGATCGCCGCCGCCAGATTCTCGATGCCGCGCTCGTCTCGTTCCTTGAAAAAGGCTATGCGGCCACCTCGATTGCCGATATCCGCGCCCGCAGTGGCGCCAGCACCGGTAGCATCTACCATTTCTTCTCCGGCAAGGGCGCGCTGGCCGAAGCGCTGCTGCGCGAGGCCGTCGCCGGCTGGGCCGGCCTGTCGTCCGCTGCACTCGATGCCAGCGCTTCGGCGGAGGCCGCCATCAAGGCATCGGTGCGCGGCCTCATGCTCTGGGGCTTTGCCGAGCCGGCCCGGTTTCGCTTCATGGATGAAGTGCGCAATCTCGCCCCGGCCGATCCGGACTTTGCGGCCGTGCGAGACCTGCTCGACAATGGCCAGACCCTGGGCGCAGCCCAATATGCCCGCATGACCGCAGCGGGCGCCGTACGCAACCTGCCCTTCCCGATTGCCCACGCGCTGATGCTTGGCCCCGCCTATGCCTATCTGCGCCGCGCCGGGACCACTCGGCCCGAGGAAGCGCCTCGCATAGCGGAATTCTTCGCCGAAGCGGCCTGGCAGGCGGTCAAGGCCTAGCTGCCTTCAGGCGCTACGCGGATCAGCCGCCCATTATCCTCGTCGGTCAGGAGATAGATCGCTCCATCCGGCCCCACCCGCACATCACGGATACGGCCCAACTGGCCCTGGAACAGCCGTTCCTCGCCGACAACGGCATCGCCCTCCATGTCGAGCCGCACCAGCAATTGCCCGCTGAGCCCGCCCGCCAGCAGGTCGCCCTGCCATTCGGGCAGCAGGTCGCCATCGTAGAAATCGAGCCCCGAGGGCGAGATCGAGGGGTCCCAGTAATGCAAGGGCTGCTCCAGCCCTTCCTTTTCCGTACCCTCGCCGATCGGAACGCCGGAATAGTCGACGCCATAGGTGATGACCGGCCAGCCGTAATTGGCGCCCGGCCGGGGCATGTTCACCTCGTCGCCGCCCCGCGCGCCGTGCTCCACCGTGAACAGCACGCCGTCCTCGCGCAGGGTGGCACCCTGTGGATTGCGATGACCCTTGCTCCACAATTCAGGCGCCCAGCCTTCTGGCTTGGGGTTGTCCTCGGGCACCGAACCGTCAGGCGCGATGCGCACAATGGCCCCCGCCAGGTCGGCCATGTCCTGCGCCCGGTCCTGCTCGCCGCGCTCGCCCAGCGTCACGAACAGGTTGCCATCCTGCCCGATCACCACGCGCGAGCCGAAATGCCGGTTGGTCGTGGTGAACTTGTTCATGCGGAAGATGACCTTGCCGTCTTCCAGCCGTCCGCCATCGCCCTCCAGCACCAGCCTTGCCGAAAATACCGCCGTGCCCTGTCCGCGCTGCAAGCCGGCATCCTGCGCGCGCTCGGAGAAAGTGAGGTAGATCTGCCCGCTGGTCTCGAAATCGGGCGCCAGCGCCAGGTCGAGCAACCCGCCCTGCCCCTGGTTATAGACCGTGGGCACGCCGGCAATCGGCTCGCCCACCACGCCGACATCGATGATCCGCAACTGCCCGCTGCGCTCGGTTACCAGCATCCGCCCATCGGGCAGGAAACCCAGCGCCCAGGGATGGTCCAGCCCCTCGGCGATGGCGGTAGCGGTGAGATTGCCCGCGCTGGACTCGACGGTCTGCGCCGAGACGGCGGGAACAAGCGCCAGAAGCGCTGCGGAGGCTATGGCAAAGCGAAACATCTGAGGCCTTTCGACGCGACTGGCGGCAAAAACTTGAACGCGGATGTGAACATGCCCATCTTCATATCCACACCCGCTTGACCGAAACGCGGCAGGCGGGCAATTTGAACCTATCTCCCCTCAAAACTAATCGTGAAGCGCACGCCGAACGGATTTTGGCTGGGAGGAAAGCTATTGGAGCACGCGCTGCTCCGGAACATCGTGCCGGTTGGAGGCGACGAAATGGATAAGATCCCGATGACGGTGGGCGGCCACAAGGCACTCACCGCCGAATTTGAGCACCGCACTGCCAACGAGCGCCGTCGAATCATCGACGCGATCGCCGAAGCGCGCGCCCACGGGGACCTGTCCGAAAACGCCGAATATTCGGCGGCCAAGGAACAGCAGAGCCTCAACGAGGGCCGTATCAAGGAACTCGAGACCATCCTGGCGCTGGCCGACATCATCGATGTCAGCAAGCTCACCGGCGATTCCGTCAAATTCGGCGCCACCGTGACGTTCCTCGACGAGGATACCGAGGAAGAAAAGACCTATCAGGTCGTCGGTGATCCCGAGGCCGATGCCTCGGCCGGCCGCATCTCGATCTCCTCGCCCATCGCCCGCGCCATGATCGGCAAGTCCGAAGGCGATTCGTTCGAGGTGGCCGCTCCAGGTGGCGCGCGCAGCTACGAAATCATCAAGATCAAGTATGTCTAGCGTCCGACTGAAAAGTGCGGCGCACTTTTCGGACGATTCGGACGCCGGGGAATGGAGCGCGGCGGACACGGTCCGCGCATAGCGCTCTCCCGCCCAAACTTTGAGCATTTGCCCATAAATCTTGGGCAGATGCCTCGTTTCGGGTGTGACATTTCCGTCTGTTCCACAGGCACGTGATTGCTGTTGGAACGGTTTGCCTTGAAAGAGCGCTCCTTCGGCCTTTAACTAGTGGCCGAGGGATATTCGCATTTTGTCGGAGAGCGTTGCGATGCACGCGAAAGTCATCATCATCGGGTCCGGTCCGGCCGGCTACACCGCCGCCATCTATGCGGCGCGCGCCATGCTGGAACCCGTGATGATCCAGGGTCTGCAGCCCGGCGGGCAGCTTACCATCACCACCGATGTCGAGAATTATCCCGGCTTTGCCGACGTTATCCAGGGCCCCTGGCTGATGGACCAGATGAAGGCGCAGGCCGAGCATGTCGGCACGCGCATCGTCAACGACATCATTGTCAGCGTCGATTTCGACAAGCGTCCTTTCACCCTCACCGGCGACAGCGGCACCGTCTATACCGCCGACAGCGTCATCATCGCCACCGGTGCCCAGGCCAAGTGGCTGGGTCTACCCAGCGAGCAGAAGTTCCAGGGCTTCGGCGTTTCCGCCTGCGCCACCTGCGATGGCTTCTTCTATCGCAACAAGGAAGTGCTCGTGGTCGGCGGCGGCAATACCGCGGTCGAGGAAGCCCTGTTCCTTACCAATTTCGCCTCCAAGGTCATCCTGGTGCATCGCCGCAACGAGTTCCGGGCCGAACGAATCCTGCAGGAGCGCCTGTTCAAAAATCCGAAGATTGAAGTGCGCTGGAATACCGAAGTGGTCGAAGTCGGCGGTGCCCCCATGCCGCCCTCGGTCAATACCGTGACCCTGCGCGACGTCACCACCGGCCGCACCTACGAGCAGCCCATTGACGGCATCTTCATCGCCATCGGGCACGCACCCTCCACCTCGATCTTCGCCGGCAAGCTCGACATGAAGCCCGGCGGCTACCTTCAGGTGAAGCCGGGCACGACCGAAACCAATGTGCCGGGCGTCTTCGCCGCGGGCGACGTCACCGACGACGTTTACCGTCAGGCAATCACGGCGGCAGGCATGGGTTGCATGGCCGCGCTCGAAGCCGAACGATACCTCGCCGAACACGAACTCGCCGAAGCGGCGGAGTAGCAACAGACACCCAACCAAAGGCGTCACCTAGAAATGCTCGACTGGGACAAACTCCGGATCTTCCACACCGCCGCCGAGTCGGGCAGTTTCACCCATGCCGCTGAAAAGCTGGGCATGAGCCAGTCGGCCGTCTCCCGCCAGATTTCCGCGCTGGAAGACGATCTGGGCCTCAAGCTCTTCATCCGCCATGCCCGTGGCCTGGTGCTGACCGAGGTGGGCGAACAGCTCTTCCGCACCGCCCACCGCATGCATTGGGAACTCCAGCAGGTGGAGACCCAGATGTCCGAAAGCCAGGACGTCCCCACCGGCCCGCTCATCGTCACGACCACGGTCGGCATTGGCTCGACCTGGCTGTCGTCGCGGCTTGATGAATTCCTCAAGCTCTACCCGCTGATCCAGCTCGAAATCCGCCTCAATGACGCCGAGCTGGACCTGGCCATGCGCGAGGCCGACGTGGCCATCCGCCTGCACCGGCCCAACCAGTCCGAGATGATCCAGCGCAAGCTGTTCACCGTTCACAACCACTTCTATGCGTCCAACGCCTATATCGACGAACTCGGCATGCCAGCCAGCGCCGACCAGCTCGACAATCACCGCATCATCAGCTTCGGCGAGCCGGTACCGTCCTATCTGGGCGACATCAACTATCTCGAGCGCATGGGTCGCGCCGATTCGAGCCCGCGCCGCGCCGCTCTCAAGGTCAATGCCATCTACGGCATGATGCAGGCCTGCCGCGCCGGCATCGGCATCGCCATGCTTCCCGACTATGTCACCGAGAAGGAGGACGGCCTGGTTCAGGTCCTGCCCGAAATCGAGCTGCCGGCCTACGAAGCCTATTTCGTCTATCCGCCCGCCCTCAAGAATTCCAAGCGCGTCGGCGTCTTCCGCGACTTCCTCGTCGGCAAGGCAAGGGAGTGGAGCTTCTGACATAGCGCCACGCCCTCGTGGTTCGAGGCTCGCGAAGGGCTCGCACCTCACCATGCGGGCTGCTGGAACACCCGATCAAGAGTAGCCCTCATGGTGAGGTGCGCCGCTCGGCGTCTCGAACCACGAGGGCGCGCCACCGAGGCCCCATGCCCATCACCACCATCGCCCTCGATGCGGACGACACGCTCTGGGAAAACGAGCAGTTCTTCCGCCTGACCGAGCAGCGCTTCGCCGACCTGCTAAAGGACTATACCGACGCGCCCGATCTCAACGATCGCCTCATCGCCTCGGTCACCCGCAATCTGTCCTTCTACGGCTTCGGCATGAAGGGCTTTGCCCTTTCCATGGTCGAGACAGCGCTCGATGTCACCGATCACCGCGTGCCTGGCACGGTCATCGCCGAAATCCTCGCCGCCGGCCGCGAATTGCTCAGCTATCCCATCGAGACCCTGCCCTATGTCGACCAGGCGCTCGACCAATTGCAGCAGACCCACCGGCTGATCCTCGTCACCAAGGGCGATGTGTTCGATCAGGAGCGCAAGCTCGCTGCTTCAGGCCTGGCGGAATATTTCGCCGCCATCGAGATCGTCGCCGACAAGAACCCCGCCACCTATGCGCGCATCTTCGAGCGCCATACCGATGGCCCCGACCACACTGTCATGGTCGGCAATTCGCTACGCTCCGATATCCTGCCGCCACTCGAAGCCGGTGGCTATGCCGTCTATGTGCCGCATGACCTCACCTGGTCCTACGAACAGGCCGAGGAACCCACTGGCCATTCGCGCTATGCGCGCATCGAACATCTCGGCCAGCTTGCCGGAGCCATCGCACAGCTCGAGGGATCGCGCTAAGCTCTGTTCATCGCCAATTCAGTCCATGGGCACTAGAGCAGCCCCGCGCTCAATTCGGGACCACATAAATGCGTCACCTCACCGTAACAAGCCTCCTGCCGCTGCTCGTCCTATCCGCCCTGCCCGCACAGGCGCAGGACCAGATGGTCACCATTACGCCCGAGCAGATCGGCCAGATATTCTGCATCGGCCGCTTGGGTAACGACATGTCGCCCGTAAGCGGCGTGATGAACGACGATCTCGCGGCGCTCATCGAAGATGCCTTCGCCAGCAGCAATGCATACCTGGACGATCATCCAGGCGAAAAGCCGCCTATGGGCGACGGCGTTCGCTGGAGCACCTTTCCGGACTATGCCGATGGCTGCACAGTCGGGGACGCGTCAGTACAGGACTTGGTGGCGTATGTCGGGATCAACTACGCCTTCTCCGATTACCCTGAAGCCAATTACTCGGACACCCTTATGCTCTTGCCCAACTATCCTGAGAATGGCCCTCCCTACATCTGGCGCCTTTACGACATCCTGCTGGGTGACGGCACGACGACGCGCGAGTTCCTCTACGCCGCACTCGAGGCATCCGCCCAGGAATAGCCCCCAAGCACTCGGCGAGAACGCACGACTATCCTCCATTGCATGCGCCAGATGCATATCTAACATGCTACCTGCCCAATTGTTGGGCAGGCGCCCACCGCTTATATGCCCCCTCATCACAGCGGTGCGTCTCCTCCTCCCTTGCGCACGCTGCGTTCCCTCCTTGCGGGGACTTTGGTTCCTGCAACTTTGTGGCTCCGCTCTCCCCTCGAGCGGGGCCACATTCTTTTTCCAGTTCGCGCGAATTTGCATGGCTGGCATGTCAGACATGGGATTGTCTATCAGTTCGGTAGAGTTCATATAGCGATTGTTGCTGAGGCGCGCTCCGATCTCCTCCTCCCTTCGGACCCCGTATCGCAACACCGAACCGGGATCGTATCCTCCTCCCTCGATCCAGGTTCACCGGCAGAGCGCATCTCCTCCTCCCTTGCTCTCTGCCCCACTTTCGATTTGGCTTCGGCCCTATCATCAGGCTCCAACTTCGGTTGGAGCCTCTTTTTTTGCCTGCCCGTCCACCAGCCATCGCGTCATTCACCGGCCGTCCGTTGACAACTTGTCGCTGTGCAAACTGCATGGCTGACATGTCACCAGGCGCATTGCTGACCAAACGGTCAAAACCTATATTGGCTTTGTCGCTGGTGAAGCCGCTCCGTATCCTCCTCCCTCGGACCCGCTTCTTGCGACACCGGATTTAGGCCGTATCCTCCTCCCTCGGTCTTTATCCACCCGGCTTGGCGCATCTCCTCCTCCCTTGCGCTAGGCCATTACTTTCGATTTGGCTTCGGCCCTATCATCAGGCTCCAACTTCGGTTGGAGCCTCTTTTTTTGCCCCGGATGCAGCCGGCCAGCGAATCTGCATGGCAGCACTTCCCATTGAGCGTTTGTGCCGCGCCCGGCGGCGTCAGATACTGCCGCTCGACCAGATCAGCGGCGTTCGTGGCGCCGCTCCTCCAAGGTCAGATGCTTCGGCTGACGACCGCTAAGGCCCTGCCCATCCCCTCGGGCGGGGCCTTTCTCTTTTCCGCTGGTCCATTCTTGCCTCCGTCCCGGCAGTTTCTGCCGCCTCCCGTCGCGCCCCGGACGCCAACGCCCTGTTTTTGCGGCCTTTTCCTGCGGCACGCGGCTTGCATCGCGGTCTTCGACCGATCGCAGGAGTATCCGATGGTTGCCGTCACCAGTGCCGCTTACTCGACCAACACCTATTACAAGGCCGCCGCCTCGGCTCAGGCTGCCGCTGCGACCAGTGCTGCCGTCACTGGCAGCAGCGCGACCGTTGACGAGCAGGCCGCCGCCACAGTCACCCTGTCCGACGAGGCCCGGGCGGCGCTGGCCGCCAAGGATTTCGCCACCGTCGTAAGCGACACCCATGCCAAGCTCCTGACCCTGCTGACCGAGGCCGATCGCACCTCCCCGCTCGAAGGCGGCAAGCTGGCGCTGGACCTTTCCAGCCTCGATGTCCGCGAACTCTTCGCCATGGCCAGCGACGACAGCTTTACCGAGGCCGAGCACGAGGCCGCCGGGCTTGAAATGCAGCGTCGCTTTGAAGCGGCCATGGCCGGCCCCGCCGCCATTGCCGAAGTCACCGGCAATTATGCCGGCCTCTACAAGGCTGCCGCCGACTATCTCGACAGTCTGGGTCCCGAAGAGAAGGACGGGTCCGACTGGGTGAATGGCCGTGCCGCCATCACCGAAGCGCAGAAGCAGTTGCAGGCCGATCCCAAGACCATGCCCGATGCCGGCGAGAACGATCCCGTCGCGCTCTACCTGGCGCTGGTCGAAGCCGGCGCCGGCACCCAGCCGCAGGACATTGCCGATGTCGCCACGGGCGCCCGCAAGACGCTGGACGCCCTCTATGCCGATGCCATCAAGGCCGGCAAGGTGCCTACCTTCAACAAGGCGACCACCGTCGGCACCTATATCGACATGTCGAAATTCCCCAGCCGGACGCTGTCGTCCATCGTGCTCGATACCACCGGCCAGTTCTCCCCCCAGGAAGTCAGCGCCGCCAATTCCGCTTTGCGCGCCAAGAGCGGCGCGGCCTTGCTGGCCGGCTTCCAGAACGCCGCCAAATCGAGCGACCCCACCGCTTTCAGCCAGAACATCATGTCCCTCTTCGCCTCAATGAGCCCGGAAGAACGCCAAGCCACCGGCTGGAGCGACCAGTTCTACCAGGCCGCCGTCCAGAGCTACCAGTCCACCACCAAGCTCATGGACATGTTCGCCCAGGCCGGCGGCACCAGCACCGGCTTTTTGAGCTGGATGGGGAAATAACCTCTCCCTCGAGGGAGAGGTGAAGATCACTCACACGATGCCCGCGCAGAACCCCTGTATCCGCGCCACCGCCTCTTCCAGTTCCGCATTGCTGGCCGCATAGCTCAGCCGGAAATGGCCCGGCAATCCAAACGCCGCGCCATGCACCAGCGCCACGCCGGTTTCCTCCAGCAGCGCCATGACGAAATCCTCGTCCGTGTTGAGCACCTTGCCCCCGGCGCTGGTCTTGCCCAGCAGCCGCTTGCACGACGGGAACACGTAGAACGCGCCCTCCGGCGTCAGGCAATCGAGCCCGGTATTGGCATTGAGCCCGCGTACCACCAGGTCGCGCCGCTCCTGGAACACAGCCCGCCATTCGGCGAGGAATTCCTGCGGCCCGTTCAGCGCCTCCACCGCCGCCCATTGCGCGATGGAGCTCGGATTGGTGGTCGACTGGCTCTGCAGCTTCAGCATCGCCGCCAGCAGCGGCCGCGGCCCGGTACAATAGCCGATGCGCCAACCCGTCATGGCATGCGACTTGGAGACGCCATTCATCGTCAGCGTGCGGGGCTGCAAGGCCGGCTCCACCTGCGCGATGGTGGCGAACTTGCCGCCGTCATAGACCAGCACTTCGTAGATATCGTCGGTGAGAATATGCACATGCGGGTGCCGTAGCAGCACCGCCGCCAGCCCCTTGAGCTCGGCTTCCGTATAGGCCGCGCCCGTCGGGTTGGACGGCGTATTGAGGATCAGCCACTTGGTCCTGGGCGTGATCGCCGCTTCCAGCACTTCCGGCTTGAGCTTGAACCCCGTCGAGGCATCCGCCACCGCGAAGACCGGCTCGGCTCCGCACAGCCGGACGATTTCCGGATAGCTCACCCAATAGGGCACCGGCACCACGACTTCGTCGCCCGGATTGAGCGTCGCCATCAGCGCGTTGAAAATGATCTGCTTGCCACCCGAGGCCACGAAACAGTCGGCCGCCGTCACGTTGAGCCCGTTGTCGCGCCGGAACTTGGCCGCCACGGCTTCCTTGAGCTCCGGGATACCATCAACATTGGTATAGCGCGTCTTGCCCTCGGCCATGGCGCGGATGGCCGCCTCGCGCACATGGAGCGGGGTATCGAAATCCGGCTCGCCAGCCGAAAGCGCGATGATATCGCGCCCCTCCTGCGCCATGGTGCGCGCCTTCTGGCTGATTGCCACCGTCGCCGACGGCGCCACGCGCTCCAATGCCTCGGACAAGAAACCCATTCGTCACTCTCCCCGGAAATCCGGGCAAACTGATACGGCCTCATGCCACGAGGAGCAAGTTATGCCTTGGGCGGAGCCGTGGATTCGCGCATGACGAGCCGCCCCTGCAAGATCTGCCGCCCATCGATCTGCTTGCCGCCCAGGGCCGCATCCACGGCGCGCCGGGCAATCTCGGCCATGGGCTGGGCGATCGTGGTCAGCTTGGGTGTCGCCACCGCGGCCTCGGGCACGCCGTCGAACCCCACCACGGACACGTCATCGGGCACTTTCATGCCGTGGCGGAATAGCCAGTCGACCGCATGCATCGCGATCTTGTCCGACATGGCCAATATCCCGGTCGGTTTTTCCGCCGCCGCGAACATTTCTTCCATCACGGCATGCGTGCTGGCCTCGTCCTCGCGCGTCTCGAAGACCGGCACGCCGCCGCGCGCAATTCCGGCTCCGTCAAGCGCCTTCCAATAGCCCATGGCACGGTCGCGCGATGTCGAATAAGTCGCCGCCATGACCTCGGCCTCGCTCCGCCTGCCCATGCCGGTTTCGCTCAGCGAGGTGGCGAGGATGGCCAGCCGCCTGTGCCCCAGCTCGATCAGGTGCCGCGCCGCCATCCGTGCCCCGCTGACATTGTCGACCCCTATGGCCGGGATCGTGCTGTCCGCCGCGCCGATGGCCAGCGCCACATAGGGCAATTGCCGCTGNCNNGTGATATCCACCAGCCGCTCGCCGCCTTCGACGCAGAGCAGGATGAANCCATCCACCAGCGCCGACTGGATATTCCAGGCCAGCCGCTCGTCATTGAGCGCCGAAACCAGCGCCACGCCCGCGCCACGCGCATCGCAGATTTCGGAAATCTCGCTCATGAGCTGGCGCGCCCAGAGATCCTCGAAGAAATAGCTGAGCGGCTCGATCGCCGCCACGCCCACCGCATTGACCCTGCCCTGCCGCAGTAGCCGCCCGGTGACGCTGGGGCCGGCATAGCCCAGGCCGCGCGCCACGGCCAGCACATGCTCGCGCACTTCCTCGCGCACCAGTTCGGGCTTGCTGAACACATTGGACGCCGTGCCCTGCGATACGCCAGCCGCCTTCGCCACGTCCTTGAGCCTGATACTGGTCTCGCCCTGCCGCGTCACTGCCCTGCCGAACTCCTTGTCATGGCCAATCTCTAGCAGAAATTTTGTATCGGTTCAAATTCTGCTTGACTCCGCCACTCATTGGCGTAGATTTGAACCGGTTCAAAGAAACCTTTTCGCTCACCGATTGAACCGATTCAACACGGAGACCAAAATGATCCCGGCCAGCTACCTCTTCAAGGACATCTATCACCAGCATTGGGACGAGCCTGATGCGCCCATCATTGTCGAGCGCCCGCGCCGCTTCGGTGGCGGCCTGCTCCGGCCCCTGGCAGCGGCCACGACCACGCTGTTCCACCGCCCGTCCCGGGCCTACAGCCACCACGCCGCCAGCCATGCCTGATTTCCGCCCTCCCATTCCCGCGAAAGCGCCCTTCGTCCATCTGCTTTCGCGGGAATAGCCCTCCTTCGCGGCGACCCTCGGCCACAGTTTCGCCTTCAAATGGTACGCGCTGCACCCCATTCGACACAAACTCGAACCGCATTCGCATGGCTTGATGCCCTCATTGCGAAGACAAGGTTCCCGACGTCGATCCCATGCAAAAATCCACGTCCCCCCGGCGGAAGCGTTTCAGGCTCTATGCTGTCGCATCGGCGGCTTTGCTGGGCCTTGGCTCCGCTGGAGCCCTGATTGCCGGCGTCACACCGGCCACTGCCGCTAACCTGGCCAGCCAGCCAGATACCCAGATTGCAGTGTTCATGGTGCCGCTGACCATCCTGCTCATCGCAATATTGTTCGAGGCCGCGCGCATTGCCCTGCGCGGCGCTTTGCCGGCCGAAGCCCCGCTTCGACGCACTACCCGCCGCCACTGGTCCCCTGGCCAGGGCGAGGGTTGACCTCCCTGATCCCCCGACGCACTGGGCCGGCCTTGAGCCGGCCCTTTTCTTTTCCGACCATCGGCCTATTGCCGGGCCGGGAGCCGAGGTTCACACTCGCCGGGCGCACAAGGAGGACTTCAACATGCTTGTCGATACCATCCTGCAAACCAAGGGCGTGATCGTCCACACCCTGCCCGAAACCGATACGCTGGCCGACGCCGTAAACCTGCTCAACACCTACAATATCGGCGCCGTGGTCATCACCGATACCGGCGGCGCCATTACTGGTATTCTTTCCGAGCGCGACATCATTCGCCGCCTCGGCAAGGATCCCAAGGGCGCCCTGACCCTCACCATCGGCCAGGCCATGACGCGCGGTGTCGTCACCTGCACGCGCGATACGAACATTGCCGAAGTCATGGAGCGCATGACGCGCCTGCGCATCCGCCACATGCCGGTTGCCGAAGCCGGCGACCTCATCGGCATCGTCTCCATCGGCGATGTGGTGAAATACAAGATCGAGGAAGCCGAACACGAAGCCGAAGTGCTAAGGGAATATATCGCTTCCTGATCGCCGGGCCGTTTCGATGCTGCAGAGTTTCCTTCTTGCCCTTGTCGGCGCCGCCGCGGCCCAAGCATCGCCCGGCCCCAACATGTTCGCCGTCATCGGCGCGGCCCTGGGCAATGGCCGCCGCGCCGCCTTGCTGGTCGTGGCCGGCATTGCCTCGGGCACTCTGGTCTGGGCGGCAATGGCCGCTCTTGGCCTCGGCGCCGTCTTCACTGCCGTGCCCGCCTTGCTGACCGCGCTCAAATTCATCGGCGGCGCCTATCTCTGCTATATCAGCTTTCGCGGCCTGCGCGCCGTTCTGCGCGGCACCGAAGCGGCCCTGCGCCCCGAAACTCGCATCCTTTCCGATCTTGCCGCCTGGCGCCGCGGCTTCTTCGTGGTCATGACCAATCCAAAGGCGCTGCTGATGTGGTTGGCTTTGGCTACCTTCCTCTTCGGCGCCGGCCTCAATGCCGGCCAGGTGCTGCTCTTCGGCCCCGTCGTCGCCCTCTCGGCCACGCTGATCTATGGCTTCTATGGCGTCATGTTCTCCACCGGCCTAGCCAGCCGCGGCTATGCCCGCTTCTGGCGCTGGATCGAGGCTGCCTTCGGCACCGCCTTCAGCGCCCTGGGCCTCACCCTCATCGTTTCCGGCATCCGCGACTTCAGGCCATGACGCGTTTTCTGTTCTGGACGCTGGGAATTCTGGCGGTTCTCGCCGTGGCCTTGTTCCTGGCCCTCCGGCTGAGCCCGTGGCCCACTGTGATGGTGATCCAATATGTCTTCGGCAAGGGCGATGCCGCTTCCGAAGCGCGGCTGGTCAAGCATGTGCCGCCTGGCATCGTCACCCGCGCCGACATCCCCTACGGCACTGGACCGACCGAGATTTTCGATCTCAACCTGCCGCCCGGCGCCAGCGAACCGCTGCCTGCCATCGTCTGGGTGCATGGCGGCGCCTGGATCGCCGGCAGCAAGGCCGGTGTCGCCAACTATCTCAAGGTTCTGGCCGGCTACGGCTATGCCACCATCGGCGTGGAATACTCCACGGGTTATGGCACCACCTATCCCACGCCTGTCCGTCAGGTGAACGCGGCTTTGGGCCATGTCGCGACCCATGCCGCCGAACTCGGCATCGATCCGGAACGAATCATCCTGGCCGGCGACTCCGCCGGTGCGCAACTGGCCGCGCAGGTGGCTAATATCATCACCGATCCAGCCTATGCCGGCCAGGTCGGCATCGAACCGCTGCTGCCGCAACACCAGCTTCGCGGCGTCATACTAGTGTCGGGCGCCTATGACATGCAGGCCGCCACCGTGCCGGGCGGCGACATGTCATGGTTCGTCAATACCGTGCTCTGGGCCTATTCCGGCGTGAAGGATTTCGTCGAGGACAAGCAATTCACCCTCGCCTCCGTCGCCCATTACGTCACCGCGAATTTCCCGCCGGCCTACATCACCAGCGGCAATGGCGACCCGCTCGCGCCCCAGGCCGAACGCCTGGCCGCCTCGCTGTCCGGCATGGGTGTGCCCGTTTCGAGCCTTTTCTACCCGGCGGACCACGAACCCGCTTTGCCGCACGAATACCAGTTCAACCTCGATACGCCCGAAGGCCAGCAATCCCTCGACCAGATGCTGACTTTCATCGCCGCCCACACTCTACCCTAAGCCAACCGCATCAGCCCCGCCGCCGTCGGTCCGAAGCCGCATTGCCGGTAGAAGCTTTCCAGATGCGGCTCGAAATCCACATGCAGCCAATGCGCACCCCGCGCCCGCGCCACCTCGGCCGCCCGCTCCACCAGCCGGGAGGCAATACCCTGCCGCCGGAAGTCCGGGTCCACGCAGGTGTCGAGAATGAAGGCATGAATACCGCCATCCCAGGCGACATTGACGAAGCCGACCAGTGTGGTCCCGTCATAGGCGCCCACATGCGCCAGGCTCCGCCCCAGTAGCGGCTGGAAACTCTCGTGTCCCTCATCGCCCCATGCTGCCAGCCATAGCCGGCGCATGGCCGGGTCACTGGGAAACGGGTCCGTCACGACGTCGATCAAACCGCTCCTCCATCGCGTTTCTTACCAACCTGACCAAGTGTTCATCCGCTCGCAAGGTCGTGAAGAGGTGGCACCCTCTAGGGTCAATCCTGCCGGTTCGACCGGCGCCCATGCAGAGGACCTTACCATGAAGACGTTCACCAAGACCGCCATTGTGGCACTGATGACGGCCACGCTCGGCCTTTCCGCCATTGCCTCCAGCTACGCCCAGGATGCTGCGCCCACCCCGGCCCAGCAGCAGCCCGGCCCCGGCTTCGGCTTCCGCCACGACAATCACGGCGGCCCGCGCCAGTTCATCGGCGGCGACCTGCTCGGTTTCGACCGCGGTGTCGAAGCCGTCGAAATCGCCCTTGTCCGGCTCAGCCACGCCATCGAACTGACCGCAGAGCAGCAGGCGCTGTTCGATTCGCTCAGGACCGAAGCGCTCGCCGCTGCCGAAACCTTCTCGACCGCCGTAGAGGGTCTGCGCCCCACCGCCCCTGCCGAAGGCCAGGCCGTGGAAGTCCCCGACTTCTCCGAACGCCTCGAAAACCGCATCGCCATCGAGACCGCACGCCTTGCCGCCCTCGAAGCCGTGCAGCCGTCCGCTACCGCTTTCTTCGACAGCCTTACCGACGAGCAGAAGGCCGAGTTGACCCCGCAGCGCCCCGATCGCGGCTTCATGCCCGGCTTCATCGGCAAGGGCGGCCTGCGCCACCAGGGTCATCAGGGCCTGCAGCATGGCGGCCCTGGCGCTCCGGTGCCGGCCGAGGCGCCGGCGGCCAACGACTGACCCGCATCCGCCCCGGTCCCTCCTTCACCCGGCGGCGTCCCTGGCGGCGGCCCATGTCCCCCGACGGCTGCTGCACGAACCCCGGCCCTCAACGGCCGGGGTTTGCTTTTGTCATGCCATCCACTACCAATCGGAGACCACCCGACTGGATAGACCATGACCGCCCTGCCCCTCGACCCCGCCCGTATCCGCGCCGAATTCCCCGCCTTTGCCGAACCGTCCCTCCAGGGCCAGGCCTTCTTCGAAAATGCCGGCGGCTCCTATACGTCGCGCGCCGTGCTCGACAAGCTCGACCATTATTATCGCGCCACCAAGGTCCAGCCCTATGGCCACTATCCCGCCTCCCAGGCTGCCGGCGCGGCGATGGACCTGAGCTTCGAGCGGCTGGCCCAGGCGCTCAACGTCACCGCCGACTGGATCCATTTCGGACCATCTTCGTCCGCCAATACCTATGTGCTGGGCAATGCCTTTGCCGGTTGGCTCAAGCCCGGCGACGCCGTCATCGTCACCAATCAGGATCACGAAGCCAATACCGGCGCCTGGCGCAAGCTGGCGAAAATGGGCGCCGAAATCCGCGAATGGCAGGTCGATCCCTTGACCGGCCGCCTTTCCCTCGCCGCGCTCGACAGGCTGCTCGACAGCAAGGTCAAGCTCATCGCCGCCCCGCATTGCTCCAACGTTTCGGGCGAGATCAATCCCATCGCCGATATCGCCGCGCGGGCAAAATCCGTCGGCGCCGTCACCGCCATCGACGGTGTCAGCTATGCCCCGCACGGCCTGCCGGACCTTCAGGCGCTCGGCGCCGACATCTATTTCTTCTCCGCCTACAAGGTCTATGGCCCCCATCAAGGCGTCATGGCGGTGCGGCCGGAGTTGGCTATGGCGCTACCCAACCAGGGCCATTTCTTCAATGACGAAAAGCCCCGCTACCGCCTGACCCCGGCCGGTCCCGACCACGCCCAGATCGCTGCCGCTTCCGGCATTGCCGATTATCTCGAAACCGTCGCCGCCATTGCCGGCAGCAATGTCGAGGGCGCCACGCCCTTCCGCCGTGCGCATGCCGCCATGCGCGCCCAGGAAGTGGCCCTCGCCACGCCGCTGCTCGATTACTTGCGCAAGAAGAATTCCGTCCGCATCATCGGCCCCGACGATCCCAACCTGCGCGCACCCACCATCGCGCTCGGCCTCGCCGAACCCGGCGCCGCCGTCGCCGCGCGCCTCGCCAAACACAATATCATGGCCGGCGGCGGTCACTTCTATGCCTATCGCCTGCTCCAAGCCGTCGGCATCGCCCCCAGCCACGGCGTCCTGCGGTTATCGTTCGTGCATTACACGACGCCGGAGGAGATAGACCAACTTATCGCAGCGCTGGATGCAGAGCTGCCCTAAGCCAGCAATCTGCACC
>Ga0065721_10005061_pt1 | contig 16853 bp, 17 predicted proteins | sample Mesricmetagenome_FD_59108 | JGI IMG/M metagenome (GOLD analysis project Ga0065721, IMG submission 59108) | Mesophilic microbial community from rice straw/compost enrichment Sample: eDNA_1 v2 (version 2) | ecosystem: Engineered > Solid waste > Grass > Composting > Bioreactor | place: USA: Davis... | reverse complement strand
CGCCTATGCCCGCCACCGCTCGCGGGCGATGAGCCTGTCGCTCTACCTCGTCCTCTTCACCCGCATGCTGCCGGTCGTGGTGCTGATCCCGGCCATGTTCCTNATGCTGCGGCAGGTGGGGCTGCAGAATTCNCTGACGGGCCTCACCATCGCCTATTGCTCNTTCACNTTCCCGTTCACGATCTGGATCATGAAGAGCTATTTCGAGNCGATCCCGCGCGAACTGGAAGAAAGCGGGCTCGTCGACGGCTGCACCCGGCTGCAGGTGTTCCTGAAGCTGATCGTGCCGATTTCGGGGCCCGGCTTCGTGGCTGCAGGCGCCTTCACCTTCGTCCTTGCCTGGAACGAGTTCCTCGTCGCCCAGGTGCTCAATTCCAAGCGCGGCATGACCACGCTGCCGCCGGCGATCGCCGGCATGCTCGGCCAGGCCAACATCGACTACGCGATCATCGCTGCTTCCGGTTTCATCTCGGCGCTGCCAGCGGCCCTGCTCGCGCTGATCTTCCAGCGCTACATGGTGCAGGGGCTGACCGCGGGCTCGGTGAAGAGCTGAGCCGATCTGCGGGCCGGTGTCGCGCCCGCCCACCCGTCGGCGCCGTCCGGGCGCCCAAGACCAGGAGACCGACATGTCCATTACGGCGCAGAACCTCCCCGCCATCCTCACCTCCGGCCCGACGCAACTCCTGATCGGCGGCAAGTGGGTCGACGCCTCCTCGGGCAAGACCTTCGCCACGGTCAATCCCTCAACGGGCGAGACGATCGCGCAGATCGCCGAGGGCGACCGCGAGGACATCGACCGGGCGGTCGCCGCCGCGCGTCACGCGTTCGACGAGGGGCCGTGGCGCAAATTCAAGCCCTATGACCGGCAGGAGATCATCCTCAGGCTGGCCGACCTCGTCGACCGGCATTTCGAGGAGTTCGCGGTGATCGACGCGATGGAGATGGGCGAGCCCATCACCAGGCGCACCAATGCGCGGCGGCGGATCCTGAGCCTTTTGCGCTACTATGCCGGCATGGCGACGGCGATCCACGGCGAGACGGTGGAGAACTCGATGCCGGGCGGCGACTTCACGACCTTCACCCGCAAGGAGCCGGTCGGCGTCGTCGGCGCGATCGTGCCGTGGAACGGGCCGATGGTGTCGTGGATCTGGAAGCTCGGGCCGGTGCTCGCCACCGGCTGCACCGCCGTCTACAAGCCCTCGGAGGAGGCCTCGCTGTCGGCGATCCGCCTCGCCGAGCTCCTCTGCGAGACCGGCATTCCGGACGGCGTCGTCAACATCGTCACCGGCTTCGGCCACGGCGCGGGGGCGGCGCTCGCCGCGCATCCGGGCGTCGACAAGATCGCCTTCACCGGCTCGGTCGAGACCGGGCAGAAGATCCTGATGGCGTCAGCCGGCAACCTCAAGCGGGTGACGCTGGAGCTCGGCGGCAAGTCGCCCGACATCGTCTTCGCCGATGCCGACATGGACCTCGCCGTCCCCGGCGCGGCCATGGCCTGCTTCGGCAATACCGGCCAGGTGTGCTCGGCCGGCACGCGGCTTTTGATCGAGGACACGATCTACGACGAGTTCAACGAGCGTCTCGCCGCCTATGCGAAGACGCTGAAGGTCGGCAGCGCGCTCGAGACCGAGACGCAGATCGGCCCGCTCGTCTCGCAGAAGCAGCTGGCGCGCGTCTCCTCCTATCTCGACCTCGGCCGTGCCGAAGGCGCGAAGGTCATCTCCGGCGGCGAGCGGCTGACCGATGCCGGGCGCGACAGGGGCTATTTCGTGCCGCCGACGGTTTTCCGCGACGTCGAGCCCGACATGCGCATCGCGCGCGAGGAGATCTTCGGCCCCGTGGTCGGCACCATGCCGTTCTCGGGCCTCGAGGAGGCCGCCCGACGCGGAAACGATACGCATTTCGGCCTCGGCTCGGGCGTGTGGACGCGGGATGTGAGCAAGGCTCACTATCTTGCGAATAACATTCGTGCAGGCTCGGTGTGGATCAACTGCTATCAGATGATGGACCCCGCCATGCCGTTCGGAGGCTACAAGATGAGCGGATACGGACGCGAATCCGGCATTGCCCAGTTCGACGACTACCTCAACGTCAAGGCCGTGTGGATCAGGACGGCATGACGGCGTCGCGGCTCTTCTCCCCGATCGCGCTCGGCGGGCTGACGCTCGAGAATCGCGTCGTCGTCTCGCCGATGTGCCAGTACCATGCCGAGGACGGCTCGGCGACCGACTGGCACATGATCCATCTCGGCCAGTTCGCACTGTCGCGGGCTGGCATGGTGCTGATCGAGGCGACCGGCGTCGAGCGGGAGGGACGGATCACCCCCGGCTGCCTCGGCCTCTACAGCGACGAGAACGAGCGGGCGCTCGCCCGTGTCGTCTCCACCTTCAAGGCGGTGGGTCGGATGCCGATCGGCATCCAGCTCGGCCATGCGGGACGGAAGGGCTCCTCGCATCTGCCGTGGGACGGCGGCCACGGGCTCGCGCCCGGGGAGGGCACCTGGACGACCGTCTCCTCCTCGTCAGTCGCCTATGACGAGCGCCATCCGGCGCCGGCGGCGCTCGACGAGGCGGGCATGGCGCGCATCGAGGCGGCTTTCGCCGCGGCGGCCCGGAGGGCCGACAGGATCGGGCTCGACGTCGTCGAACTCCACGCTGCGCACGGCTATCTCCTGCACCAGTTCGTCACCCCCTTCGTCAACCGCCGGACGGACGAGTACGGCGGCAGCCGCGAGAACCGGCTGCGCTTTCCGCTGAGGGTCGCTGCGGCGCTGCGCGCGGCCTGGCCCAGGGAGAAGGCGCTCGGCGCCCGCATCAACGGTCCAGACGGGGTCGAAGGTGGCGCGACGATCGAGGACACGATCACCTTCGCCGAGGGCCTGAAGGCGCTCGGCTTCGACTATGTCTGCGTCTCGGCCGGTTCGCTCTTCGGCGGCCAGCGCTTTTCCGCCGGGCCCGGCTATCTCCTGCCCCATGCCGAGGCGGTCCGGCGCGCGGTCGGCATCACCACGATCGGCGTCGGCATGATCGTCGATCCGTTTCTCGCGGAGGCGGTCGTCGCCGAGGGACGCGCCGACATGGTGGCGATCGCGCGCGGCTTCCTCGAAGACCCGCGCTGGGTCTGGCATGCCGCCGAGCGGCTCGGCGTGTCGATGCCGTTTCCGCCGGAATATCGCGGCGCCGATCCGGCCTCCTGGCAGGGCGCGCCGCACCGGCCGCTGATCGCGCCGGGACCGGAGCGCAAGGCAGACGCGTCCTGAGGCGCACGGAACGCAGTCGAACCCGAACGCAAGGAGGCACCGATGACCACGAACATCCGCCACGACCTCGCCGCCATGGCTCCGCCGACGCAAAACCTCTACGCCCACGGCATCGAGGTACCCGCCGGCGCGCGCCAGCTCTATATCGCCGGGCAGGTCGGAGTCAGGCCGGACGGCACGCTGCCCGACACGCTCGAAGGCCAGACCGAGCAGCTGATGGAGAATTTCCGGATGATCCTCGCCTCGGCCGGCATGACTTTCGCCGACGTGGCCAAGATCACCGCCTATTGTCTCAAGCCGGAGGACATCATCACCTATGCCGGCATCCGCAACCGCCATTTTGCCGGCAATCCGCCGGCGACGACGGCGGTGGTCGTTGCGGGGCTGGCGCTCAAGGAGTGGCTGATCGAAGCCGATCTCGTCGCCGCGCGCGCCGACTGAGGCGCGGCGGACGACGGAGCGAATTGGGGGCGGCCGGGAGCGTCTCGGCGAGGGCCGCGCCTCGGGGGGGAGAACGCCGGGGTGGCCGCGCTTGGCGGTTGGAGGATCGATGATAACCGTATTTCATGAGGATCAACTTGGCCATCGGGTGCGTACGCGCCTGTTCGGCGGCACCCTGATCGGAACGCTGGAAGTGCCCGAGCGCATCGACGAGCTGCGCAAGGTGGCGGCGCGCTGCACCGACGGGATGAGCGCACCGGCGCCGGCGCCGCGGGACATCATCGAGGCGCTGCACGAACCGGGCTACCTGCGCTTCATCGAGGAGGGATTCTCCGAATGGAGCAAGCGGTTTCCCGACAGCCCGGAAATGCGGCCGAGCCTGCACCGCAACCATAACATGAAGGGCCTGCCGCGCGACATCGTCGGCAAGGCCGGCTACTACATCAGCGATTCCGCGAGCGTGCTCCTTCACGATTCCTGGTCGGCCATTCTCGCCAGCGCCGCCACCGCGCTCGACGCGACCCGCCGCGTGCTCGACGGCGCAGGATCGGCCTATGCGCTTTGCCGCCCGCCCGGCCACCACGCCTATGCCGACCAGGCCTGCGGCTACTGCTTCCTCAACAATGCCGGGCTCGCGGCGACGCTGGCGCGCCGGCAGGGCCTGCGCGTGTCGATCCTCGACGTCGACGTGCACCATGGCAACGGAACCCAGTCCCTGTTCTACGACAGCAGGGACGTGCAGACGGTTTCGGTTCATTCCGATCCGCGCGACACGTTCCCCTTTTTCACCGGGTATGTCGACGAGCGGGGCAAGGGCGAGGGGGAGGGGTTCAACGTCAACATCCCCGTCGCCTTCCACTCGACCGACGAGGCGTATCTGGCGGGCGTGCGGGCGGCGGTTGACGCGGTGTGGGCCTATGCGCCCGACATCGTCGTCCTGGCGCTCGGCCTCGACGCCTCGGAGCACGATCCCGCCGACGCGATGAACATGTCCACCGACGGGTTCAAGCGGATGGGCGAGCTGACGGGCACGCTCGGACTGCCCACGGTGCTGGTGCAGGAAGGCGGCTATCCGTCGCCCGTTCTCGGCGCCAACCTCCAGGCTTATCTCGAGAATTTCCGCGCGGCGTCGGGGCATTGACGGGGTGACATACTGAAACGCCATTATTGAAATGTCATGATGGCTGAATACGCAAAAATATTTGACAATTTTGGATGAAATGGCAAAATCGGACTGCGAAACGTGGCGATGCGGCTACGGATCAACGAGGACCGCGGAAGCGACTGGCCCGCGAGGCAAACGGAAGGCCGCAGGCGGTGGGGAGAGCCGCGGCGGCTGACGGTCCAATCCGCACTTTTGGGAGGAAACCGATGCGCAAGTACATTGCATTCGCCGCCCTGTGCGCGGCCGCCGTCACCGGTTCGGCGACGGACAGCCGCGCGGGCAAGGCCGACGACACGCTGACCTGGGCCACCGGGACCGAGATCGACACGTTCGACATCTACTATCAGGGCCTGCGCGAGGTGGTGATTGCCTCGCTCTACAATTGCGATTCCCTGATGTTCCGCGATCCGGACACCAACGAATACAAGCCGCTGCTGGCGAAATCCTATGCCTGGGCCGATGACACGACGCTCGACATCGACCTGCGCGAGGGCATCAAGTTCACCGACGGCACCGACGTCGACGCCGAGGACGTGGCCTACACGTTCAACCACGTCATCAAGCCCGACAGTGGCATCAACGTGCGGCTGACCGTTGACTGGATCGAGAGCGTCGAGGCGCTTTCGCCGCACAAGGTCAGGATCCACGCCAAGGCGCCGACGCCCGCCGCGCTCGAATATCTCTCGGGCAACACGCCGATCTATCCGTCAGGCCACTGGGATTCGGCACCGGAGGTGCAGGCGGGTGACAAGACCCGTCGCGACTGGGGGGCGGTGCTACCCGTCTGTGCCGGGCCCTACAAGCTCACCACCTTCGAGCCCGGCCGCTCAGCGACCTGGGAGCGGAACCCGGACTACTACGCCGACAGCCCCAAGGGCGCGCCGCAGATCGGCAAGATCGTCTACCGCACGATCGCCGACACCGAGGCGCAGCTCGCCGAACTCCTCGCCGGTTCCGTCGACTGGATCTGGGGCGTGCCGCCGGAAAACATGGACCAGCTCGGCGGCTTCGGCAACGTGACCGTCACCGCGGCCTCGACGACGCGCATGGCCTTCCTCGCGCTCGACGCGGCCGGCCGCTCCGGCGACACGCCGCTCAAGGACGTGCGGGTGCGCCAGGCGATCGCCCACGCCATCGACCGCGAGGCGCTCGCCAAGCTCGTCGGCAATTCGAGCGGGGTGCTGAAATCGATGTGCTACCCGGCGCAGGTCGGCTGCACCGAGGACGTGACGCAATATGCCTACGACCCCGAAAAGGCCAAGGCGCTGCTCGCCGAGGCCGGCTTCAAGGACGGGCTGAAGCTGCCCTTCTACGCCTATCGCGACAAGCGCTACTCGGAAGCGGTGCTTGCCTATCTCCGCGCCGTCGGCATCGAGCCGGATTTCCAGTTCATCCAGAACGTGGCGCTCCGGCCGCTCGTCATCGAGGGCAAGATGCCGCTCGCGCACCTGACCTGGGGCTCGCAGGGGATGATGGACGCCTCGGCCTCCGTCAGCCTCTACTTCAAGTTCGGCGTCGACGACTATGCCCGCGACGAGGAGGTGAAGTCCCTGCTCGAGGCGGCCGACACCTCGATGGATCCGGAGAAGCGCAAGGACCTCTATGCCCAGGCGCTGCGGAAGATCGCCGATCAGGCCTACTACATTCCGCTCTACACCTATGGCCGCGGCTACGCCTTCTCGACCGACCTCGACTACCAGGTGACGCAGGACGAGATCGCCCATTTCTACCTTGCAAAGTGGAAATGACGGGCTGATCCTTTCCTCGCTCTCCCGGCCGGCGGGACGACGCCGGCCGGGCCGTATCGGGCGCCGGACGCGCCCGTTTCGCTACGCTGCCCCGCCACCGGCCCGGAGTCCGTGAATGCTCGTATTCATCGCAAAACGTCTCGGCGTGACGGCGCTCGTCCTGCTGGTGACGTCGATCCTGTCCTTCTCGCTCGTTCATCTCGCCGGCGATCCGGCGGTGGCGATGGCCGGCGAGCGGGCGACGCCGGAGCAGATCGAATCGATCCGCCGCATCTACGGCTTCGACCGTCCGTTCCACCTGCAATACCTGCAATGGATCGGCGACGTGCTCCAGGGCGACCTCGGCCGCTCCACCTATCTCAAGGAGGACGTGGCGCCGGTGCTCGCCAAGCACCTGCCGGTGACGGCGACGCTCGGCGTCTTCGCGCTCCTCTTCGCGCTCGCCCTGTCGGTGCCGCTCGGCGTCGTCGCGGCCCTGCGCCCCAATTCGCTGATCGACCGCGCCGCGCTGGTCATCTCGGTGACGGGCCAGTCGATGCCGTCCTTCCTGTCGGCCATTGCGCTGATCTTCGTCTTCGGGGTGATGCTGCGCTGGCTGCCGATTTCCGGCAATGCCACGCTCGCCCACTACGTGCTGCCCGCCGTCGCGCTCGGCTACTACGCCTCGCCGGCAATCATGCGGCTGACGCGCTCGGGCATGATAGAGGTCATGCAATCGGACCACGTCAAGACCGCGCGCGCCTACGGCCTCTCGGCCTGGCAGACGATCGTGCGCCACGGCCTGCGCCACGCCATCATTCCGGTCGTGGCGGTGGCGACCGTTCAATTCGGCTACATGCTGGGCGGTTCGGTCGTCATCGAGGCAGTGTTCTCGATGGATGGTATCGGCAATCTCGCATGGCTCTCGATCCGCCGCTACGACGTCGAGGTGATCCAGGCGATCCTTCTGATCGTCGCCGCCACCTATGCGGTGCTCGCCCTTCTCGGCGATCTCCTCAATGCCGCGCTCGACCCGAGGATCCGGGTCTGATGAGCGCGATCGTGGACCAAGGAACCGATATGGCGGCCCCCGCGGCGGGCGCCCTGGAGGCGCGGCACCGTGTCCTCTCGCCCGGGCGGCTCGCCATCCGGCGCGCGGTTTCCCATTCCGGCTTCTGGCTCGGCGGCGTGACGCTCGCCGTCATCCTGATTGCCATCATTTTCGCGCCGCTCGTCACCGGCGCCGATCCCTCGACGCAGGATCTGTCACTCAGGCTTGCGCCGCCGATCTGGCACGCCGAGGGCGCGTGGGCGCATCCGCTCGGCACCGACCATCTCGGCCGCGACTATCTGGCGCTCCTCCTTTATGGCGGGCGGATCTCGCTCCTGATCGGGGTGCTGACGATCCTGATCTCGACGCTGATCGGGGTGACGCTCGGGGTCGCCGCCGGCTATTTCGGCGGCACGGTCGACCTCGTCGTCAACTTCATCCTCACCGTGCGTCTGACGCTTCCGGTTGTGCTTGTCGCGCTCGTCGCCGTCGCCGTGCTCGGCCAGTCGCTGCCGCTCCTCGTCCTCGTCATCGGCGGGCTGATGTGGGACCGCCTCGTCATCGTCACGCGGGCGACGACACAGCAGCTCGCCGCGCGCGACTTCATCATCGCAGCGCGCGCACTCGGCGCCTCGACGCCGCGCATCTTCCTGCGGGAGCTCCTGCCCAACATCACAGCGCCGCTGATCGTCGTCTGCACGCTCGAGCTCGCACGCGCGATCCTGCTCGAATCGACGCTCTCGTTCCTCGGGCTCGGCGTGCTGCCGCCGCTCACCTCATGGGGGCTGATGATCGCCGAGGCGAAGAGCCAGTTCCTGTTCCGGCCCTGGCTGATTGCCATTCCCGGCGTGGCGCTCGCCGCCCTCGTGCTCGCGATCAACCTTCTCGGCGACGCGCTGCGCGACATCACCTCGCCGGACGGAAAGGCGTGACCATGGCCCCGCTTCTCGATGTCCGTGGCCTCAAGATATCCATCCCCACCCATGGTGGGCTTCTCAATCCCGTCCGCGGCGTCGACCTCTCGGTCGATCGCGGCGAGACGCTGGCGATCGTCGGCGAATCCGGCTGCGGCAAGAGCATGACCGCGCAGGCGATCCTCGGCCTGTTGCCGCGAAACGCGCGGCTTTCCGCCGAGCGGGTCGCCTTCGACGGCCAGTCCCTGATCGGGCTTCCCATCCGGCAATGGCGGAAGATCCGTGGCCGGCGCATCGCCATGATCTTCCAGGATCCGATGACCGCCTTCGATCCCTGCTACCGGATGGGCGACCAGATGGCCGAGATCGTGCGCTGGCACCGGCCGGCAAGCGCCAATCCGCGCGCGATCGCCGACATGCTCGCCCGCGTCGGCATCTCGGCGCCGGACGAGCGGCTCGGGCAATATCCGCACCAGCTCTCGGGCGGGCTCAGGCAGCGGATGATGATCGCCACCGCGCTTCTCTGCCAGCCGGACCTGATCATCGCCGACGAGCCGACGACGGCGCTTGACGTGACGATCCAGGCGCAGATCCTGAAGCTTCTCGCCGACCTGCAGGCGGAGACCTCGGTCGGCCTCGTGCTCATTACCCACGATCTCGGCGTCGTCGCCGGAATCGCCGACCGCATCGCCGTCATGTATGGCGGCGAGGTGGTGGAGGCGGGTGCGGCCGAGGCGATCCTCGGGGCGCCGCGCCATCCCTACACGCAAGGGCTTCTCGACTGCATTCCAACGCCGGGAGAGACCGGCCGGCGTGCGGCGCTCGGCTACATTCCCGGCGTCGTGCCGCGGCCGCTCGGCGAGCTGACAGCCTGCAATTTCCTCGAGCGGTGCGCCCGCGCCGAAGCTGTCTGTCGCCAGCGGCCTGTGGCGCTTTCGGGATTGCCCGACGGGCGCGCGGTGCGCTGCCGTCTCGTCGCAGACGGGCGTGCGCTGGCGATCCACGAACCGGGCAGGGAGGCCCAGCCGGCATGAGCTTCGTTGCGGTCAGGGACGTCGAGCGATCCTACATGCTCAATCCCGGTTCTCCGTTCCGCAAGCCCGCGGTGCTGAAGGCCTTGCGCGGAGTTGCGCTCGACATCGAGGAGGGCGAGATCCTCGGACTCGTCGGGGAATCGGGCTGCGGCAAATCCACGCTCGCGCGGCTTCTCCTCGGCATCGAAGCGCCGAGCGAGGGCGAGGTGACAGTCGGCGGCCGACCGATCTCGGCGTTTGCCCCGCGCGAGCGTGCGAAACTGATCCAGCCGGTCTTCCAGGATCCCTATTCCTCTCTCAATCCGCGGATGACGGTCTCCGCCGCGATCGCCGCGCCGCTCGAAATCCAGGGGATGGGCACGGCGCGCTCGCGCGCGGCGGCGGTGGAGCGGATGATGGAGGGCGTCGGCCTCCCGCGATACCTCGCCCATGCCTATCCGGTCCAGCTCTCCGGTGGGCAGCGCCAGCGCGTGGCGATCGCCCGCGCGCTGATCGGCGAGCCGAAGATCCTCGTCTGCGACGAGCCAACCTCGGCGCTCGACGTGTCGGTGCAGTCACAGATCCTCAATCTGCTGATCGAGTTGCACCGCGAATTCCGGCTGACGATGGTGCTGATCAGCCACAACCTCGCCGTCGTCCGCCATCTCGCCGACCGGGTGGCGGTGATGTATCTCGGCCGCGTGGTCGAAATCGGCGAGACCGACGTCATCTTCAACCGGCCGCGCCATCCCTATACGCGCGAGCTCCTGCGGGCGATGCTATTGCCGAAGAAGGGCAAGGGCCTGCCAGAGCTGTCGCTGAGCGCCGAGTTTCCGAGCCCGGTCAACCCGCCGCCCGGCTGCGCCTTCCATCCGCGCTGCGCGTTCGCCTCCGCCGCCTGCAAGTCGCAGGCGCCCGCGCTCGCCCCGATCGACGGGCGCGAGATCGCCTGCCATCATCCGCTGATGGAATAGGGAAGGCGGCACGGCTGCGTCGGTCGCGTGCGAGGCGGCACGATCTTCCCCGCATAAAAAAGGCGCGAGGCATGCGCCCCGCGCCGCGCGGAAGATCCGCCAGCAGGGAGGTCGTCGATCAATCCGGCCTGATGCGCTTCCAGGTCAGCGTCGCGCGCACGACGCGGCCGTCCCATGGATTGTTGGAGGGGCCGGCGATCAGGGTGAGGATGTCGCCCTCGACCTTGAAGCGGCGCGGCTGGTCGGTGTTGGCCCAAGATTCGTTCCAGGCGATTTCGGTGTGGTGGATCAGCGAGTCCGGACCGGTGATCGAATAGCGTCCGGCATAGGCGGTCAGGCCCTTGAAGAGGGCGAGCGCCTCGGCATCGGTGGGCGAGAGGCCCTTCGGGGCCTCCCGCTCGCCGGGGACGTTGAGGATCGAGAAGCGGCCGTCGTCGGTGTAGGTGGCGAGCCCGCGCGGGTTGGGTCCGCGCGGATAGGTCACCTCGCCCGTCTCCATGTCCTCCTGCTTGTGGCTGACGAGCCGCCAGGTGGAAACAATCGGCGCCCGCGCGCCTGCGCCATTTCGATCCGTCAAGTCTTCCTCCTTCTTCATGCCGGGCTCAGGCGCCCGGCACGCCCTGTGTGTTGACGTAGAGCGAATAGAGCGCGCGGCCGGTGACGATGAACAGGCGGTTGCGTTTCGGTCCGCCGAAGCAGAGGTTCGCGGCGCGCTCGGGCAGGGCGATGTGGCCGATTGCCTTGCCCTCGGGGTTGATGACGAGGACGCCGTCCCAGCCCTCCTTGACCGCACCATAGGCGGCCCAGATGTTGCCGTCGACGTCGCAGCGGATGCCGTCCGGCGCCTCGCCCTCGCCGCAGGTGAAGAAGACGCGGCCGTTCGACAGGGTTTTCCTGTCAGCGGAGACGTCATAGACGCGGATCGTCACCGGCTTGGAGCCGGAATCGACAATGTACATCAGCTTCTCGTCGGGCGAGAAGCAGAGGCCATTCGGCGCAGCGACGTCGCCCGCCGCCACGGTGATCTCGCCGGAAGCGGGATCGAGGCGATAGACGTTGTTGGGCAGTTCCGACTTGGCCTTGATGCCGGAATAGTTGCCGCCAATGCCGAAGGGCGGGTCGGTGAACCAGACACTGTCGTCGGTCGCGACGACAACGTCGTTGGGCGAGTTGAGAGGTTTGCCCTCGAAGCTGTCCGCGAGAACCGTAATCGAGCCGTCATATTCGGTGCGTGTCACCTTGCGGCCGTGCTCGGCGGCAACCAACCGGCCGGTGCGGTCGCGGATGAGGCCGTTCGCATAGTTGGACGGTTCGCGGAAGACGGTGACCGCGCCGGTCGATTCCTCCCACTTCATGATCCGGTTGTTGGGAATGTCGGTCCAAAGGAGGAAGCGCCCGTCGCCGAAATAGACCGGGCCCTCGGTGTAGCGCATGCCGCCGGAATAGAGCTGCTCCACGGCGGCGAAGAAGACGATGTATTTCGAGAAGCTCGGATCAAGCGCCCTGACGGCGGGATCCGGGTAGCGGATGCTGGGCGTGAAATCCGCCAGCGCGCGCGAGGCTGCGGTGGTGGCTGCGAGTGTCATGCCCATTGTCTGCAAAAGCCTGCGTCTGCTGGTCCCTGACATGATGGTCTCCCCTCGGGTCTGATGCCCGAAGCCATCATACATGAGGAAATGGCCGTTTCAACCTAAAAGAGATTCAATTTTTGGCGAAAACGCAATCAACTTAGATATATGTGACGTGATCGGTAATATAACCGCCCGCTCATTCCGGATTCGCCGTGTCGGCGGGCGTCGCGCCGCGGTCCTCGAACAGGTCGCGGCTGCGGGCGAGCGCGCCGCCGACGAAATCGAAGAAGGCGCGCACGCGGGCCGTCGCCCTGAGGTCGGCATGGGTGACGATCCACAATTCGCCGGCGAGGTCGGGGATCGAGCCGGGGAGGGCGCGCACCACGCCGGGTTCGCAATCGCCGAGATAGGCGGGCAGGAGCGCGAGCCCCATCCCGGCCCTGGCGGCGACGAGCTGGTTGACGAGGCTCGAGGAGCGATAGACGAAGGCTGCATCCGGCGCGGCCCCGGCCAGCCAGTCGGCGGCGCGGATGCCGGCGGCCTTCTCTTCCCAGCCGATCAGGTCGCGACCGGCCATGTCGCCGATTGCGGCGAGCGGGCCGCCGCTGCGGGCGAGATAGGATGGCGCGGCATAGAGCGCCCAGGAGATGCCGCAGAGCTTGCGGCCCCACAGGTCGCCCTCCTTCGGGCGCACCGGACGGAGCGCGATGTCGGCCTCGCGGCGCGAGAGCGACAGGATGCGGTTGTCGACGATCAGCTCGACGCGAATGCCGGGATGCGCCTCGCGGAAGCCGGCGAGGTGCCGTGTCAGGTGGCTGTAGGCGAGCGTCTCGGAGGAGGTGACGCGCAGCCGCCCGGAGAGCCGGCGGTCGCGGCCCGTCAGGTCGCGGTCGAGCGCCAGCGCCTCGTCCTCCATGCGCTCGGCGCCGGCGGCGATGCGCGCGCCGGCATCCGTCGCGGCATAGTGGCCGCCGGGCAGGCGCTCGAAGAGGCGCACCGAAAGCCGCGCCTCGATCGCCTTCAGCCGGCGAAAGGCGGTGGAATGGTCGATGCCGAGATCGCGCGCGGCGCCGGTGAGGCTGCCGGCGCGCGTGACCGCGAGTACGAGGCGGAGGTCGTTCCAGTCGTCCATGGCACTTCATAGCATCGTGCTGGCTTGCGGTCTTGCAAGGTTAACTGGAGAAATCCCAACACGACTTGTGTGCATGCTGTCCCTACCTTCCGGGCATCCTCAACGGAGACAGATGCCATGAAGCTCTATTACGCCACCGGGACCTGCTCGCTCTCGCCGCACATCGTCGCGGCGGAGGCGGGGATCGCGCTCGATCTCGAGCGGATCGACATCAGCAAGAACCCGCACGTCACCGAGACGGGCGCCGATTTCTCGAAAATTCATGTCAACCAGTACGTGCCTGTCCTCGTCCTCGATGACGGCACGCTCCTGACCGAGGGCGCGGCGATCGTGCAGTACCTCGCCGACCTCGTGCCGGAAAAGGAGCTTGCGCCCGCCCAGGGCACGTTCGACCGCGTGAAGCTCCAGTCCTGGCTCACCTACGTCTCGTCCGAGCTGCACAAGATGTACAGCCCGTGGCTGTTCCATCCGGAATACGGGACGCAGGCGGCCGAGGTCGCACGCGGCAAGATCGCCGAGCGGCTCGCCTTCGTCGAGGCGCATCTCGCCGCCGGCGGCCCCTACCTGATGGGCGAGGCCTTCACGGTTGCCGACGCCTATCTGTTCACCATCGTCGGCTGGTCGGCTTTCGCCAGGGTGGACCTTTCCGGCTTCCCGCAGCTGCGGGCCTACATGGACCGGGTCGGCGCGCGGCCGGCCGTGCGCGAGGCGATGCGCGCCGAAGGAATGAAGGTGGCGGCATGACGACGGCGCACAAGGCCCGGCTGACGCTCGTCAGCCACCATCTCTGCCCCTACGTGCAGCGCGCGGCGATCGCGCTTGCGGAAAAGGGCGTCGACTTCGAGCGGGTGACGGTCGACCTTGCCGACAAGCCGGCATGGTTCACTGCAATCTCGCCGCTCGGCAAGGTGCCGCTCCTGATCGTGCGCAACGGCGAGAGCGCGGAGACGGTTTTGTTCGAAAGCGCCGTCATTCTCGAATACCTGGAAGAGACCGAGACGGCGAGACCGCTGCATCCGGCCGATCCGCTCTCGCGCGCCCGCCACCGCGGCTTCATCGAATTCGGCTCGGCGATCCTCGCCGATCTCTGGGGGCTGGAAACGGCCGCCGATGCGGGCGGCTATGAGGCGGCGCAAGCGAAGCTCAGGGAAAAGTTCGCGCGCGTCGAGGCAGAGCTCGGCGACGGACCGTTCTTCGCCGGGGGCCGATTCTCGCTGGTCGACGCCGTCTTCGCCCCGATCTTCCGCTATTTCGACGTCTTCGACACGATCGCGGCGACCGGCATCCTCGATGGGCTGACGCGGATCGCGCGCTGGCGTGCGGCGCTCGCGGCGCGGCTGAGCGTCGCCGGCGCGGTGGCGGCGGACTATCCGGAGCGGCTCAAGGCGTTCCTGAAAGCGCATGACGCGCATCTCCTGAGGCTCGCCGCATGAGCCAGCCTTTAGCCTGGATGCTGCTCGTCGTCGCGGGCTTCCTCGACGTCTTCTGGGCGATGTCGATGAAATATGCGCAAGGCTATACGAAGCCGGGCTGGAGCCTGATCTCGCTCCTGCTTCTCGCAGCCTTCGTCTATCTGCTCGGCCGCGTGCTCGAGGTCCTGCCGGTCGGCACCGCCTATGCGGTGTGGACGGGGATCGGCGCGGCGGGCACGGTGGTTGTCGGCGTGCTGCTCTTCGGGGAGACGCTCGGTGGCCTGAAGCTCGGCGGCATCGCCCTGATCGTGCTCGGCATCGTCGCGCTGAAATTCGCGCCGTCGTGAGGGAACGGGAAGGGCCGGACGCCGGCCCCTCCGCTTTTATGCGCGGCTAGTCGAGGACGACGACGGCCTCGACCTCGAAGAGCATGCCGTCGACGGCGAGTTTCGGGACGGGGACGAGCGTCTGCGCCGGCAGGGCCGCGCCGAACATGGCGGTGACGCTCTCGGTCAGGACGCCAAGCTTCGACATGTCGTGATCGACGACGAAGACGGTGAGCTTGGCGACCTGGTCCGGCCGGGCGCCGAGCCCGTCGAGCGCGGCGGCGAGGTTGGCATAGGCCTGTTTCACCTGATCGGCGAAATCGGGCGAAAGGCCGCCGGTCGCGTCCTGACCGCCCTGCCCGGAGATGAAGGCGAGCCGGGCCCCCGGTGGCGTCACCACCGCGGTCGAGTAGCCGTTCGGCGTCGGGTCGTAGAGCGTGGGCGGATTGACGATGGCGAGCTTGCGCCCGTCCGCCGCCGCGATGGTGGACATTCCCATGATGACTAATCCTCCGATGATGAGGCGCGTGAGGGCGCGTGGCATGATGTTCTCCCGGTTTGGCGCCCGCACGCGGATGCCGGCAGCGGGCGATTGCGTTCCGGTCCCGTCGCCGATACGACTCGTACGACGTACCAGGAGGTTATCTCGTACGTCGTACGAGTCAACTGACAGGATCGACTTTGCCGTCGACGGCGGTCAGGATCGGCGAAATTGGACGGAGCGGCGGGCATGGCGAAAAAGCGCGGCGTGGCGGAAGGCAAGGGAGCCGGGCGGACGAGCATCTGGCTGCGGCCGGCGCGGCCGCCGCGCGACGACGCTGGGCTTTCGCGCGAGCGCATCGTTGCCGCTGCGATCGAGCTGCTCGACGCCGAGGGCATCGACGGACTGACGATGCGCGGCCTCGCCGACCGCCTCGGCTCGGGGGTGATGAGCCTCTACTGGCACGTGGAGACCAAGGAGGACGTGTTCGACCTGGCGCTCGACTCCGTGCTCGTCTACGACGCGCCGCCACCCGCCGGCGACTGGCGCGAGGACGTCGTCCACGCCTTGACGGACTGGCGGGCGGCGATGTTGCGTCACCCCTGGTCCGCCGCACTCCTGCCGCGCAGGGCGCTCGGCCCGAACGTGCTCGCCCGGCTGGAGCGGCTCGGCCAGTCGCTCGCCCGCGGCGGGATTGCCGATGCGGATCTCAACGCCGCGATCTGGACGCTCTGGAACCAGGTGCTGGGCGCGACAATTACGCGCGTGAGCTTCGACGTGCCTGCCGGCGAACGCGCGGCGACGCAGGACCAGCTGGCGCAGCCCGGGGAAGGCCTTCCGACCATCGCCCGAACGCGCCTTCTCCTCGACGACGACTGGGACGGCGCCTTCCGCAAGGGGCTGGAGGCCGTGCTGGACGGCTTGTCAAGCAAGAGGTGAGCGGCGAGGACCGGTCTGGTATCGATCTCGAACCTCATCCGGGGTTGAGGCGGCGGAGGGACCAAGCCGGGAAAAGGCGGCAGCAACGCATCGGTGTCGAGCGCGCGCGAGCGGCCGTACGGTCGGGCAATGCAGTTGGTATGCACTGCCCCGCACACGCCGACTATCGCCGCGAAATGCTGTCTTTTCCCCTCATACCCGGGCGGCGGAATTGTCTAGCCGTCGCTATGAAATGACGTTTCCGTTGCAAGGGTGCCGCGTTGGGCGCGGCCCTGCCGATTTCATATCGATCGCTACAAGACCGCTTTCATCCACACGAAATTCGCTGGACGCCGTTGCGGCAGGGCTTTGTGCGATTTAGCTAGCGATCGATACGGAACGGGGATCGATCATCGATGGCAAGGCGGGGACGGCCGCGCGGCTTCGACCGGAATGCGGCGCTGGACAC
>Ga0065721_10050961_pt1 | contig 16858 bp, 14 predicted proteins | sample Mesricmetagenome_FD_59108 | JGI IMG/M metagenome (GOLD analysis project Ga0065721, IMG submission 59108) | Mesophilic microbial community from rice straw/compost enrichment Sample: eDNA_1 v2 (version 2) | ecosystem: Engineered > Solid waste > Grass > Composting > Bioreactor | place: USA: Davis... | reverse complement strand
GGGTCTCGCGGGCGCTGGCGAGCGATACCACCGGGGAGGCGTTGATCCTCAGCAGTTCATCGCCCGTGCGCACGCCGCCCTTGGCCGCAGGGGAGCGCGGGTCCACGCGCACCACTGTCACCGGCTTGCCCGGTGCTGACTGATCCAGGGCCACCCCCAGATACCCGATCTGTCCGATCGTCCCGCCGCCGTTTCTGGGGTCCGCGGCCAACGACGCCGTAAAGGACGCCGCCGCGGGGATGGCGATTCGCACCGTGCGCGGCACTTCGTCGCTCGTCTCTGCAGTTTGAGCAGAGGCAGCGGCTACCGGAACAACGAGGCTGAGCGCGGCCAGAAGTGCCGCCGCGAAACGGGGGGAGCGAGGGAGCACAGAGTTCATATCGCTCGTATAGACGCCGCGTCCGCCCGCCCGGTTCACACTCTATTTCGACTCATTTCGCCGGTTCGGAGGGGCGCAGGAGGTTGCGCAGGTCGGGGTCGTCGCGGAAGCGCCAGATCAGACCGTCCACGTAGTAGTGGAACAGCACGATCATGGTGAAGGGGATGAACAGCCACATGGCCCAGGAGCCGGGGCGCAGCAGGCCCAGCACCTCGATAACGCCCACTACCACGCCGTAGAGCAGGCCCACCCCCAGCCACTTGAGCGCCACCCGCTTAACCTCGGGGAACCGCTTGCGCTGGTAGTGCATCATCCAGCCCTGGTACTGCACGTCGTGGTAGGCCGTCTCCAGCGCCTCGGCCACCAGGAACGGTGTCGCCGTAGCAAAGAATACGAAGTAGTGTGTCCCGAGCGCCGCCGCCATCAGGAGCAGCTTTGGGACGTTCACCGTCCGCCCCGTGGCCGCGCGCCACACCTGCCGGAAGCCGACCAGGGTGATGAGGACCAGGAACAGGTTCCACCCCCACTCCCCCCACTCGCTGGGGACGCTCGGCATGGTTACCTTCAGATCACCGTAGATGACCAGTGGACCGTGCAGGTCGCCGTAGTCGTAGAAGAAGCAGGCGAACATCCCGACGAAGAACGCCGCGGCGTCCAGGAAGTTGTCCAGAGGCGCCCGGTCGTCGTTTAGCGCTTTGTAGATCTTCAGGAAGCCGTAGTGCTGCTTGATGATGTGCCAGGTGCCGTAGATCGCTGCCCCGACAATCAGGTACGCCTCCCAGCCCAGCGCCATGAAGACGAACCCGGCCGCGATGAACCCGCCGAGTCCCCAGGTGTAGAGCGTCCGCCGCTTGGCGAACTCGGCCCTGTCGTAGTGCGTCCGCGAGAACGTCTGGAAGATGTGCGGATGGTCCAGAAACGCCGTGAACAGGAAGTAGGTGATGAGGATGGAGTCGCCGCGCAACACGAACCCAAAGTGGTGGGCGATGCGGTAGATGCCGAAGAACGCGAGCGTCAGCACGCACGACCCGATGAAGAACGTCAGATCGTAGCGGGGCGAAACGATCCAGCGGACGGGCTTCACGGTCGCTCGCCGCGCCGCCACCGCCTCCGGGTCGTCGTCCAGTGACACCACGCGCGAAACAGGCCGGATGGCCTCCGCCTTGGGCGCAACGCTCATCCGCCTGCCCCTTCCCCACGGTCGAAGCGGCGAACGGTCATGCGGCCGGGCACGAGGGCACCTTCCAGTACTGCCACCGCGCGGTCCGGCGCGCTCGGGTCGTCGCCACAGGTGAAGATGTCAGCGGCCAGGTAGCCGTACTCCGGGTAGGTATGAAAAGCGATGTGCGACTCAGCGAGCGGCAGGAACCCGGTCACCCCGCCCGTTGCCTGCCCCTCCGCGCGCGCCGGGAAGCGGTGCAGCACCGGCTCGGAGAGGGGGGTCATTCCGGCGGCGCAGGCCGCCCCGGTAAGCGCCCGCGCCAGCAGACCGGCGTCCGCCAGTCGCGCCGGTTCCACCCCGTACAAGTCGAGCAGGAGGTGGACGCCGACGGGAGTCACCTCGCCTACTCCCATTTCTTAGCCCCCGTCTCGTAGTAGCGCAGAACGCGCGGGAAGTCGAGCGTGGAGACCTCCACCGGGGTCGGGCCGTTGTCGCTGTCAAACGCCACGAGCGCAGCCGGCGAGGCCGCCCCCAGGTAGCGGGTGGTGATACCGCGTTCGGCGAGTTTGGCCGGGACAGGGGTCAGGGAGAGTGCCGACTCCGCGGGCGCCCTCCCGGAAGACGTGGCCCGCCCCATCACGAAGCCCCAGTCGCCGAACGAGGGGACGTACACATGATACGGCGTGGTGGCGAAGCCGGCGGCTTCCACGGTCTTGCGAATGCACCAGAACGCCTCTCGGGCGAAGAGCGGCGCGGCGGCCTGGGTGACGAACACGCCGCCGACTCCGAGGCGGCGGCGTACCAGGCCGTAGAACTCGCGGGAGTACAGTTTGGCCAGCGCCTCGTTGTTCGGATCCGGAAGGTCGGCGAGAATAACGCCAAAGCGCTCACTCCCCTTCTCCAGAAACGTAAAGGCGTCCTGATGCACCAGCCGGACCCGCGGGTCGGCCAGGGCGTTGGCGTTCTGCTCCACGAGCGCCGGGTACGTCTTCGCCAGATCGGTCATGGCCGGGTCGATATCCACCACCGTCACCCGTTTCACGCCAGGGTGCTTCAGTATCTCGCGCACCGCGAGGCCGTCGCCGCCGCCCAGAAGCAACACCTCCTCGTGTGACGCCGACAGCGCCATCGCGGGGTGAATTAGCGCCTCGTGGTAGCGGTACTCGTCCGCCGCCGAGAACTGCAGGTTGCCGTCCAGGTACAGGCGCAGGTCATCGCGGAACCGGGTAATGACAATCCGCTGGTACGGCGTCTGCTGCGCGTAGATGATCTCATCTTCATAGAGCCGTCGCTCCATCAGCGACGACACCCGCTCGCTGGAGGCGAGACCCACCGCCAGCAGCGCACCCAGCCCCGCGCAGAGCGCCAGCGGCCCGACCGCCGAGCGCATCCGGTGACGGAAGACCCAGACGTTGTAGGCGGCGACGCCCAGGTTCAGCAGGCCGACCACGAACGCCGTACGTGTCGTGCCGAGCGTGGGCAGGAGGAGCAGAGGAAAGGAGATGGAGCCGAGGAGCGCCCCCACGTAGTCGAATGAGAGCGCCTGCGCGATCACGGTGCGCAGCGCACCGTACCGCCCCAAAAGGCGCGTGAGCAGCGGCAGTTCCAGTCCAACCAGCCCGCCGATGAGGACCAGTGCCCCGAACAGCACCCCGTAGTAGAACTTGCCCAGATACGTGTAGGCCGCGAACAGCGCCCACGCGCTGCCGCCCCCCACCACCGCCAGCAGAATCTCGGTGCCGATGAAGAGGCGCAGCAGACCGCGCGTGGCGTACTGCGACACGTACGAACCCAGGCCCATGGCGCCGATGAAGGCGCCGATGCAGAGCGAAAACTGTGTGACGCTTGAGCCGAGCAGGTACGACGAGATTGTGGCGATGAGCAGTTCGTAGATGAGGCCACACGCAGCGACGATGAAGACCGTCGCCAGCAGCGTCAGCGCCTCCGCGCGATCCTGCCCTGTCAGCGGGGCATCGTCCACGGTGGCATGGGCGCCCCCGTCCGCACCCCTGCCCCGCTCCGCGGGCGGCACTTCCTTCTCGGGGGGCGGCATCACGACAGCCATGAGAGATTACACCCGTCCGACGGCGCTATGAGAGGATCGTCGCCGCGACGATGAGCGAAACGCCCAGCACGACCGCCCCCGCCAGCAGCGCGGCAGCCATGTTGTTGTTGTCGAATATCTCTTTCTCAATGTCGTGCTTGATGACCAGGTCGAAGAGTTTGAAACCGACGACCGCGATGACGATGCCCAGCAGTCCGAATAGCAGCGTGGACAGGAATCCGTAGGGATCGCCAATGGTGGCACGCGGCACACGTCCGACCGGCCCCGCTACGCTGTCGTCCTGCGCCCACACCGTCGTCTGCGCTGCGGCGGCGCACACTGCTGCCAGCACCCCGGCGGGTACTCCTGCGAAGATCAGTTTCCTCATGCGCTATCCTCCTGCTGCGTAACCTGCTGCTGTAACCTGCTGCTGTGACAGCCTCCCCGTCATTTACCAAACCGCGGGCCGCCGCCACCGACGTACCGGCCGCCGTAATAGACCGAGCCCACGCGCGCGCTCCGGCGGCTGCGAATGGACTCACGCTGCGCCGTAGCGGCAGCGGTGCTGGCAAGACCCAGCCCCACAAACGACGCCCACCATACCCAGCCAAAGCCCATCAAGAACAGCAGGGCGGCGATGCGATACCCCCAGGTGCGCGGCAGCATCAGTCGTCCATGGCCTCCCATATCTTCTGGCGGGTATCGGGCGCCCCTGCCAGCATGAACAGCCCGCCGATAACCAGCGAGAAGACGCCGAACACGATCAGGTAGGTGGGGAAGAGCACGCCCTCTTCCAGAGAGAACTGCACCACGGCATTGGTCGCCGCGGCCTCCGGGTCCGCGAACAGGCGTACGTAGTAACTCCCTGACTTCGTCAGACGGAACTCCCGACGCGCTCGCAGATCGGACTCGTGCCAGGCGCCGTCCGAGTCCACGCCGGATTCGTCCCAGAACTCCCGCTCGGTGTCGAGGAGTTCGCCGGAATCGTCCTCCACCACCGCCTGAACCCAGCAGGAGGTTTGCGTCAGGTTGGTCCCGACCGTGAGACGGTGGACCCGCCCCACCTTCGTCAGGCTGTACGGTCCAAACCTCTGACCCTCGTCCGGAATCTGCGAGACGACCGCCTGGCCCTGCCCCACCTGCTTCGCGCCCATCCCCGAACCGCAGCCGCCGATGAAGGCCACCAGCGCCAGGATTACCAGCATGCAGCCGAAACTGCGCCGGTCCTTCTGGGTAGCCGCGCGCGCCTCCGCCGCCTGCGCCTCCTGCTTCAGACCGAACATCTCGAAGACCGCGCTTTCGCCCATGCGCCGCCCACGGTACCACTCCACCTCGTACTCGCGCTCGTCCAGTTCCGCCGAGAAGAAGCCCCCACCGCCCTCGAAGTCCACAAAGCGCAGGAACTGCCCGGGGTTCACTGGCCAGGGCACCTCACCCTCGACGCCGTAGATGCGGCAGGTGCCTGCATCCGAAACATTGGCGGTCATGCCCCCAATCCGGTACGACCTGCCCTTGGTCGCCGGGGCAAGCTCCGCGAACGACGGCGCCTCGCCCGGATGGAACGCCTCAGAGAGCGTCCACTTGCCCTCGTCGAACTCCAGATAGCGCGCCTCGCCGTCCTGGCTCAGCAGCACCCACTCCTCCCAGCGGTACACCTCTCCCTCTTCGTTCTGCTCATAGAGCAGACGCCCGATGGCGGCGTACTCCTTGCCCATGATGCGCGCCTTCATACCGATGCGCAGCGGGCTCACCGGCGGGAAGTGCCCGCCGGGGTGGGTGAAGGGAAGCGGGGGAAGTGTGCTGCCGCAGTAGGCGCACTGACTCTGTCCGTCCTTAAAGATGCGGGCGAAGGCGCCGCAGCCAGGACAGGGGGGCGTTGTGGGCTGACGATTCATAGGGTGGCGTTACTCCCGTGTCTTCTCCGACACGGCAGCCCGGCCCGGGGTTGCGGCCGACTCTGCTGCTAACGGGTTCTCCGGCGGCAGGTAAGAATCCTGCCAGGGTCTACTCCGGGGCGTCCGCGCGGACGGCCATCGTAGAGGCGTAGCGGTACTCCCGCCCATACCGGTCGCGGAAGGTCGCAATCACCGTCACGGGTGAGTTGGTGGCGGGCAGGGTGATACGCACACCGGACGTACCGGTGTGCTCCACTCTCTTACCGTCGAGGCGCATGATCGCCGCCGGGGCGTTGCGCAGGACATCCGGCTCCGCGGTCACCTCCCAGAGCGTCCCCGGCCACGTATCCACCGGTTGCCCCTGCTCGTCCTTGAACTTCGCGCGCCAGATGACCGTGGTTCCCGGGCGCACCTGCCACGTGTCCGGCGTGGCCGTGACCACGAGTTCGCCGCGGGGCAGGGTCTCTCCCAGACGCTGCTGCCGCTCGCCCCATCCCAGAACCAGCCCCACCGCCAGCAGGGCCGTGACGCCGGTGAGCGCCCAGGCGACCACGGGAGTCGGCTCGGCCAGGGCGGGTCCGTCGGCCACGCCGCGGCGCCGCTCCACGCGGAGCGCAGCGATTCCGAGGCCCATGGCGGTGCAGAAGACCGCCCAGATACCGTGGAAGTTGTAGGCGGGCGACGCCAGGGCATCCACCACGACCGCGGTCACGGAACCAATGGAGCCGATGAGCAGGGTCCGTCGGAACGCTCCCCGGCCGCTCCCGCTTCCACCAGAACCGCGCTGCCGGAGACCACGTACGGCCACCACCAGGAAGGTCGCCAGAACCGCCAGGTGCAGCGCCAACCCGACCGCGCCCGTGTCCGCCGCCCACTGGACGTAGTAGTTATGGGCGATGTTCTGGTGTCCCGTGCCCAGCGTCAGCACCTCGGAGACGTCATCGCCCTGGTGGGTCCACCGCCCCTGCATCACCAGATACGTGCCCAGTCCCCAGCCCGTGAGCGGCTTTTCGCGCGCCATCCGCGCCGCGCCCTCCCACTTCAGCACGCGGTCGGTGAAGGAGCCATCCTCCAGCATGTTCCCCAGGGTGGAGGCGCGCCCGATCACGAAAGGCGCGACGCCGCCCACGGCAATCAGGAGAGCAAACCCTGCCAGTATCAGGAACACGGGCGAGTTCAACAGGCGCATGAGGGGGTTCGCCTTGACCCGCGGCTTCGCGGCGCCTTCCCGGGCGGCAGCGTATCGCGCGAACAGAATACAGAGAACCACCACGGCTACTACGGTCCCGATCCACGCAGAGCGGGTGCGGGCTACCAGCAGGGCGAACCCCAGGATGAGCGACGCCCCCTGTGCCGCCAGCCGGGGCTTCTCGTCAGTTTCGGGGCTTACCGCGAACGCCAGGGTGAACGGCAGCAGCAGGGCCAGGAGTGAGCCGACATTCTCGTGCGTTCCGAAGACACTGTCGCTGATAACCCTCCGGATGCCGCGCTCCACCTGGCCAATTTCCCACAGGTCGTAAAGCGCAATACCGATTCCGATCAGAATCAGGGCGGTCAGCACTCGCGAGAGTTGGCGCGTGAGCGGCAGCATATACCCCGCGATCAGGAACGCCGCGCCGCCCGCTACCACGCGAAGCAGGTCCGCCGCCGCGTGCCCGCGGAACGGCGCGAGGAACAGCGAGGCGCCGCCCCAGAGCGCCATCAGCAGGAACGGAAGCGCGGGGCCGCGCGTCAGCGCCGTCCGGGCGCTTTCTACGAGCCCGCGCCCGAAGGCGATAACCAGGAGCAGCAGAATGGTTCCGCAGACGGCCAGGGGCGCCTGAAGCCGGGTGGGAACGACGGGCGCTTCGGCGAGCAGCAGCAGCAGGAGCCCCCCGACAAGCCCGACCCAGGGCACATCCTCGGCGGACAAACCGCCGGACGGCTCGGAACGGGTGTCGGCGGCCCCAGGGGCGGAGGTACGGCGGCGCGACGAGCGCGGCAAGGACATGCGGCGCATCAACTCCTTGCAGAGGGTGTTCGACTCACTTCTTGCCGAGCGGGTGGTGCTCCAGGCGCAGTTCGTCCGCCGCGCTCCGGGCTGCCAGCAGGGCAGCTTCCCGGTCTTCCGACTCGCGCATCCGCGATGGCGGCGACAGGGACGCCTCCTGGCGGATCAATTCATCCTCGCAGCCGATGTTGTTATAGCGTTCGCGGTGTTCCTGCCACATCATCTCAACGTAGCGGCGCAGCCGCGCCTGGAACACCGAAACGTCGAAGGTAAGCGCATGCGCCCGCATCCGCTCCGGCACGTCGGGCAGATCTTCCAGGCGGCGCAGCGTCTCCACCAGCGAGTCCACCTCCGGTTCATCGAAGAACAGCCCTGTCTCCCCTTCGATTACCGTCTCCAGCGCCCCGCCCGCTCGCAGGGCGATCACAGGACGCCCGCTCGCCATCGCTTCTACAGGCGCGATTCCGAAGTCCTCTTCCCCCGGAAAGAGGAAGGCACGGCAGTTGGACATCAGGCGCGTCACCTCACTGTCCGGAAGCCGCCCCAGGAATTCGACGCTCGGACCGGCCATCGACTTCAGGCGTGCCAGGTCCGGACCGGTCCCTACGACCTTGAGGGGCAGGTTCAGGCGGGTACACGCCGCCACTGCGAGGTCCACCCGCTTATAAGAGAGCAGACGCGAAACCACCAGCAGGAAGTCCGCGGAGGGCTTCTCCGCAACCAGGAACCGGTGAACATCCACGGGCGGGTACAGGATATCCGAACCGCGCCCATAGTGCTTACGGATGCGCCGGGCAATGTTGCGGGAGTTCGCCAGGAAGTAATCCACACGGTTCTGCGCGCAGGCGTAATCCCACGCGCGCAGGAAGTGGACAATGAACGGGAGCGTCTTCCGCACCTGCTTGCCATAGCCGCCGCGCGTCACGTACTCGTGGTAGCGCCATGCAAAGCGCGCGGGAGTGTGACAGTAGGAGATGTGGCAGGTCTCCGGCCCCGTGATGACCCCCTTGGCAAAACCACTGGAAGAAGACAGGACCACATCGTACTCGGAAAAGTCGAAGTGCTCGAAAGCCAGAGGGTACAGCGGCAACGCTACCTTATGGAACCGGGAGTTACGCGCAAATGGGAAGCGCTGAAGGAACGACGTACGAATGTCCATCGTCTGGAACGAAGAGAACGTAGCCTCGGGATCATAAACCGAGGTAAAGATAGGTGCCTCAGGCCATACTGCATGCATCGCCTCGACGACACGCTCGGCTCCCCCTCCTTGCGCCAGATAATCGTGAACAATCGCGATTCGCATGTCTTTAAGGACGTCTTTCCTACGGTTCCTCCGGGGTCACGCCGGCCGGGGACGCGACGCGGGCGTCGTCCTCTCCTCCGTGGCTGATTCCCCAGTATACCCACTCTGCCGCGCGCGCGGCGCGCGCCGCGGTGAAATTCTGTCTTACGTGGGCGTGCCCGGCACGCGCCAGTCGGCTCGCCCGCGCGGGGTCGCGGATCAGTCCCGCGAGTGCCCCTGCCAGGGCATTCGCGTCGCCCATAGGCGTCAGCAATCCGTTCTCCCCGTCGGTAACAATCTCCTGCACTCCGCCGCCATCCGAGGCTACGACCGGGGTCCCCTCGGCCATCGCCTCAATCACCACCTGCCCGAACGGCTCCGGCGTCACACTGGCATGTACGAAGATGTCGAGTTCGCGGAGCACAGCGGGGATGTCCTCCCGGAACCCCATCCACTCCACACGCTCCCCGAGCGCCGCTGCCTGCCTCCGGATTTGCGCCTCGTACTCCTCCTCACCAAACAGCGCACTTCCCACGAGGACAAACCTCGCGCCGCCATCTTCTCCCGCGGCCACCAGTTTCGACGCCGCCTCCAGGAAGACGTGCTGCCCCTTCCAGCGGGTAATGCGCCCCACCAGCCCGATTCGCAACGGCCTCTCTTCCGGCCACGCGGTAAATGGTTCCGGCGCGGGGGTGGTAAGCTCCTCGGCCATCAGGCCATCGTGGATTACCCGGCAGCGCCGCTCCGAGACACCTCCCGGAAACAGGCACTCCTGCGTACTCCGCGAGTTCACCACCACCATTGTCGGCAGAATTCCTGCCATTGCTCGAAAACTCTTTACCGCCGCCCCGGGCAGATATGTCGGTGAGATGTGGTCGCGTACATGCCAGACCACCGGAACGCGCGCCATCTTCCCGGCGAGTGCGCCGTAGAGGTCCGCCTTCAGCGAATTACAGTGCAGTGCTGCCGCGTTTCGCTCCCGCGCCAGACGCGCCACCCGGCGGGCATAGCCGAGCAATGCTCCAGCCGCCCCGACCGCTTTCTTTGCCAGACCCGCGGCCCCGAGACTGTCCTTGCGCACCTCGCGCACGCCCTCGGAAAGCGGCAATACCACCGCCTCGATGCCGCGCGCCTCCAGTCGCCCGACGAGAGGACCGTCTTCGGCAAGTACCACTACCGGCGTGTAGCGCGAGCGGTCCAGTTCCGCCAGCAGGCGCAGCAGCGCGATCTCGCCGCCGCTCCACTTGGCGGTATGGTCCAGATACAGGATGGTTCGCGGCGCAGAGGTACGGCTCATCCAGCCTCTCCCCGCCGCAGCGCTATGGCCTCACGGTAGGCCGCCTCCGCCGCGTCCGCGTGCCGCTCCCAGGTGTAGCGTTCGGTCACATACGCCCGCAGATGCTCTGGGGTCAGTTCCGCCGCCCAGGCCGCCCCCTCCCGCCGGGCGGTCAGATACCCTCTAATCGCCTCCGCCAGCGCCTCCGGGTCAGCGCTCCGCGCCACCAGGCGTGGCTCCAATCCCGCCAGAATCTCAGGGGTCGCCCCCACGGGCGTCCCCACTACGGGCGTCCCGCTCGCCATCGCCTCCACCGTTATCAGCCCGAACCCCTCCAGCGCCACCGTCGGCAGCACGAACAGGTCGGCCGCACGGTAGTAGTCCGGCAGGTGTTCGTCGGCGATGAAGCCGAGAAGGCGCACCTGCTCTGTCAGCCCCCGCTCCCGAACGGCGCTCTCCAGAGCCTCCTTCTGCGGCCCCTTACCTCCGATCAGCAGCAGCACCTCCGGGAACTCTTTTACTACCTCCGTCATCGCCGCGACCAGGTTCTCCAACCCCATCCGCGGGACCAGACGCCGCACCGTAAAGAGGATCGGGCGCTCTCCCGGCAGACCCAGCGTACGCCGCGCCGCGTCCTGGCCGGCTCCGGGGTGGAATCGCGCCAGATCGGCGCCGCCCGGCGCAAACCGAATAGCGCCTTCGGGGCTGCCGTACTCCAGGGCTTCACGGCGCGAATGCTCACTCAGTACCAGCACCCTGTCGCTAGCAGCAACATTCGTGCGCTCCACGCGGCGCCGCGCCGCCCGCTTCAAGTGCGCCACTGCGCTCAGCAGCGGGCGCTTCAGCCCCGGCGATGCCCGGCGCGCCCGGTCGGCGTCCTCCACAAATCCCTCGGCGTCCCACGGCCCGTAGAAGGTGCGGACATGCGGCAGTCTCCCCTGCCGCTGCGCGATGGCGCGCAAAGGGCCGGCGGCAGCGTAGGCGAAGTGGGTGTGTACGATGTCAAACGGGACGCGGTTTGATGCCAGTAGGCGCGCACACGCTGCCTCTCCCGCGCGCAGGAAGGCAGACGCCCGTCCGCCCGCGCCGGAATAGCGCACCACCCTCAGGCGCTCCCCCGCGGACTCATCGTCCGGCGTACCCTCCCGATGCCGGGGCACGAGAAACGTGACCTCGTGACCGCGCGCCGCCAGTACCCGCGCCAGTTCCCTAGCCACAAGCCGCCCACCGCCCGCCACATCCTCGAATACAGCGTCGTTCAGGAACAGAACTCGGAGCGGGCGCATATCTCTGCCCACGGAGGTATGGCTTGCCGATACGGAAACCGTCGTCACGCGCTCTGCTCCCGCGCGCGGGTGCTCGCATCCGCGTTCTCTTCGAACCCTACCCGCCGGGCAACGAGGTACAGAGGCCGCCCCTTCACCTCATCGTAGATACGCCCGATGTACTCCCCCAGCAGTCCGAGGGTTATCAACTGCACCCCGGAGAGCAGGGACAGGACCACGATAATGCTGGCCCACCCCGGTTCGAAGGTGCCGGCGGATAGCACGTACCGTGCTACCGTAATCAGCCCGTAGAGTATGGAAAGGACAGCGATTCCCCATCCCAGGTTGGTTGCCAGCTTCAGCGGCGCGTAAGAGAACGAACACACGGCGTCGCCCGCGAGGCGCAACATCTTGCGCAGGGGATAGTGCGTGGTGCCCGCGGCCCGCGCCGGGCGCGCATAGGGTAGCCCCACCTGCCGGAAGCCTACCCAGGCCACCATCCCCCGCAGAAACCGATGTTGTTCACCCATTACGTTCATCGCATCAACTACTTTGCGGTCCATCAGACGGAAGTCGCCCGTGTCCGCCGGAATATGGACGCTCGTCAACCGCTGCAGGAAGCGGTAAAACGCGTACGCCGTCCACTTCTTGAACCACGACTCGCCCTCGCGCGTCGTGCGCACGGCATAGACCACATCCCACTTCTCATCCCGCCAGAGCCGCAGCATCTGCCCCAGAAGCTCCGGCGGGTCCTGCAGGTCCGCGTCCATCAGGATCACCGCATCGCCCTGCGTATGCTGAAGTCCCGCGGTCGCCGCGATCTGGTGCCCGAAGTTCCGCGACAGGCTCAGGACGCGCAGGTGCGGCCGGTCGGACGCGGCCGCTTCCAGCAACTCCGCAGACCGGTCGCGTGAGCCATCGTTCACGCAGATCACTTCGACGGGGCCGAACTCGGCCGTGAGCTGCGGCACCGTCGCGTCCAGACGCGCCAGCAGAGCCGGAATCACCGCCTCCTCGTTGTAGATAGGCAGGACCAGCGAAACGAGGGCTTTGCGCGATGAGTCCATCGGGCGGCAGAGTTCAGGACGCGCCGACAGCGACCTCGTCCGAAGAAGCGGGCGTGAAATCCCTCCGCGTCTCATTTCGCGCAGAGGGATCTAAAGCCTGCACCTGAAGTCCCTGATGGTACTCTGTCCGGATGACGAACAGGGGGCGTTGCTTCACCTCATCGAATATGACGGCCACGTATTCTGAGAGCGCCGACAGCACCAGCGATTGAACGAAGCCCATAAACCCAATGAGCGTGGTATACGTCGCCCACCCTGGAATGGCGTTGTCTGTGAACAGCTTTTCGAACACTGCCCAGGCCCCGACCATGAACAGGGTAAGGCCGCTGACCAGCGCCAGCGCACTGGCATAGCGCAGCGGCACCTTGGAAAACGAGATTAACGCAGTGCGAGCAAGGCGAAATAACCCCTGTGCGCCCACACGGCTGCCGCCCCCTTCCCGATCGGGCCGCTCGTACGGAACAAAGGTCTGCTTGCCACCCGCCCAGGCACGCAGGCCCGCAAAGTAGCGGCTGCGCTCCGGCATCTGGTTCAGGATATCTACGATCTTGCGGTCCATCAGGCCAAAAGTCCCTACCTGCTTGGGGATCTTCGTCTCTGTGGTGTGATCGAGCAGCCAGTAGAACCCCCCGATGAGCGTCCGCTTAAGCCACGCCTCACGGCGGGCAGTGCGCAGCCCGTATACCACATCAGCCCCGTTGCGCCACTCCCGCACAAACTGCGGAATGAGCTCGGGGGGATCCTGAAGGTCACCATCCATTACTACGACGGCCTGCCCGCGCGCCACGGCGATTCCGGCTGAGAGCGCAGGCATGTGTCCGAAGTTGCGGAGCAGATCAACCACGCGCAGTTCCGGCACCTCCTGGCTCTGGCGCACCAGAGCTTCCAAAGTATGGTCCCGGGACCCGTCGTTGACCACTACAATCTCGAATGATTCGCCAATTCCGCGACAGGCGGAGGCAGTGCGCCCGATTAACTCAGGCACAATCTCCTGCTCGTTGTACAGCGGTATGACCACCGACAGGGTGGGACCATTTGACCTGGTCATGGCGCCTCCTTTCTGGCCGGTGTGGCGGTATCATAGAGTTCCATCTCGATGTAGTGTGGAGCAGCAGGGCGCTTGAACACCCGCTCCAGCCAGCGCGCCTCAGTCGCGGTACGCGGCAGAACTCCCTCAGTCGCTACACGGGCGTAGTTTGCCGCGAGATAGTCTCGCGCCTCTTCAAAGCCACCTACGGCGATACGGTCTCCCCGATCCCTTCCTACGATCCATACGTAGCGCGCCGGCTCGCGGGCGAGTACCTTTTTCAGTTTCGCCTCTCCCCGTATATCGGCATAGCGGGCATCAGGAAGAGAGCGCTGCAGGTAGTATTGGAGCGCCAGTTCTCCCCGACTTACGATCAGAGTGTCTTTGTCGAGTTGTCTGTGCCGCATCTTCTCAATGGCCAGTCTCCACGGGGCGGTGTAGTTCGGGTTCAGAAACTGCTCACCCGCCCAGTAGTTGCGCACCGAGATAGCAGAGACCAGAAGCAGTATCCCTGCCAGGATAGCCTGTATTGGCACCCGACGGAAGGAAAACACCCCTATTCCCAGAGTGACGCAGAAAAGCGGCAGTGCGAAGGAGACACGCTTGGCCATGCTGCCTACCGTCTGTGACGCCCCAAACTTTCCGCTCGTTGCCAGGGCAGCCAGTAGGACGACGCACAGCGCGGCCAGAGGGATCATCAGGTCAGGCTTCTTCCGCAGCGCCCAAACCCCGGCGCAGAAGGCCACCACAGAAGCCCCGACTCCCGGCACAGAGACAGCCCAGTTCCACGGGTAGATAGTCTCACCAACACAGAAAACGTATGCCGGAAGTGCGAAACGTACCAGGAAGCCGCGCAGACCGAGACCGACGGTTGGGTCTTCGACAAATGTCTCCGTCATACCGCCCGTGGTAGCAGCCAGGAGATTGCGTAGGAGGAACGGCGCGAAGGCGAGACAGCCCAGCACCATACCCGCAAAGAGCCGAAGCGCTCGTCGCGGGTCCCGCTTCCAATGCAACAAGAGCGTTATGAACTGAGCAGCCACCACAAAGACGCTGAGGACGTAGGACATCAGCATCAGGAAGGTGGTGACACCATACAACAGGGCGTCCCGCCGCCTTCCGGTGTCCAGTACCCGCAACGCTGCCCAAACGCTGACCGTAACGAGTAGCGCCGTCAAGCCGTGGTAGCGCGACATACGATCAAACAAGATCAGCCCGGGCGAGAGTGCTGCTAGCCAGAGCGCGAGCAGGCCGGCCCCGCGTGAGTAACGCGCCCCAAGACGGTACACAAACCAGAGCCCAAACGCCGCGGGAAGCGCAGAGGCGAGGCGGTATGCCGCCAAGTTATCCCCGAAGAGGACGGTCGTCACATGCATCAGGAGCGGGTGCAGCGGCAACGCATCTGGTGAGGTCGCCCGCCCCAGCAGGATATCTGCCAGCGGTCTTTGCCCCCAGGCGATGCTGATGCTCTCGTCCGTCCAGATTGGCTTCGCCTCGGGAGCCACCAGAAGAAACAGGGCACCGACTACCAATCCCAGGCCTAACAGCCCCCATTCCCATGCGCGAGGGAGCGTTTTGTCCTGCTCAGGCGACGCCATAGCGGGCGATGACTCGCTCTCGATTATCCCCATACTCAACATAAAGACAGATACAACTCTTCCGTTTCCCGGGCCACGCGGGACCAGGTGTACTGAGCGGCGGTCGCGCGCGCCGCGGTCCCGATCTGCTCGCGCAGCGCGGTATCCTCCAGAAGCGGTTGAATCGCTTCCGCCAGCACCCGCACGTCGGAGGGTTGTTCGATCAGCACACCGCTCTCGCCGGGCGTGATGACCTCTGCCGCGCCTGCACGGCGTGTGGTCACCACCGGCAGTCCGGAAGCCATCGCCTCCGTGATGACGTTACCAAACGGTTCGTAGAAGGTGGGGAAGACAAACAGGTCCGCCGCCCCGAACACATCCTCAATCTGCCGCTGCGGCGGGCTGAATACCACACGATCCGCCACGCCCGCCTCCTCCGCGATCTTCTGGTAGCGCGGGATGTCTCCCCGCCCGACCGCCAGAAGGCGATACGGCAGTGTCGTAGGGAGATGCCCCAGAGCCCGTACAAGATACGCCAGCCCCTTGCGCTGGTACTCCCCCACGAAGAGAATCAACAGCGCCTTTTCGTCAATCCCAAACTTCGCTCGCACGGCTTCTCGGCCGCGACGCTTCTCCGGCGAGAAGCGCTCCGGGTCGACACCGTTGTAAATGACCCGGATCCTCTCCGGCGGACACCCGTAAAACGTCTGCAGATCGCAGGAAGTCCGCTCCGAGTTTGCGCTGATCAGGCGCGTCTCCGGGTGCCGCATCGCCCGCTTCTCGTAGTGCCCCCAAAGGCGCCACATGAAGTGGTGGTACGGTGTCAGTCCCTCTCCCGCGGCAGGCTCTCGCTTCAGGACATCTCCCCAGGCATACTGACAATACTGCGCGGTCACCATCGTCTGACGCGCGGTGATACCTCCGATGGAGTGAACGACATCGAAGTCCTCCGGCCGCACCATCCGACTGGCCCGCCGGTAGAACTGGAGGAAGTACAGCAGGATCGGCTTGCGGATCGCCGGGATGGGATGCACGGTGATCCGGTCCATCGGCACATCGTCCACCTCCGTGGAGAACAGGTGGAACTCATGACGGGATGCGAGGCCGCGCACGATCTCCGCGCAGTACCGCTCCATCCCCCCTCGGAAGTGGACGTTGTTCGCCACCAGGGCAATACGCATGGAATCCCTACGCTCGCCCTTCCGCGATTACTACGGGCGGTACGGATGCAGCACTGCTACCCGCTTGCCCGTTCGGTACTCCCATCGCCTGTAGTTCCCGCCGCTCAATCAGGGGAAGAGCTACCAGTATCCCGCTAGCAAACCAGAACAAAACGGCGCCCTGCAGAATGGGTCCTACGAACCACGTCAGGTGGTGCCCGCACAGGATAACGAACAGTAAACTCCCAAGCGTCCTGAGGCGCGGCTCTCGTACCGACCGCATGGCACGCCACCCCCGGACTGTCAACCCGGTACAGAGCCCAATCATGACGATCAGACCGGGCAAGCCCGTGTCTGCCTGCAGACAGTTGAACTGTGTCTCTCGATTGGTAGTTACTGTGTTCGTCGAGGCATCGCGTTGCGCCCATGAGCTGAGCCCACGCTGATATCCAAGTCCCAGGGGATACCGTTCGATCAGGTACATCAGAACCGTTAGATTTTGCCCTCGCTCCTTCTGATAGCGCTCCAGCGGATTGGCCAGTGTGTCTTTGAAGCGGTAGGCAATAACCCCCCCGGTCAGGTACTGAGCTGCTGTAAAACCAGCAGTCGCAACGATAGAGAACAGAATCAACCCTACGATGCTGTTGATCATCTCCCGTTGCGAGCGGGCCTGAAGCACGAAGAATAGAACCACCATGAATATGGTAGTGACCACAAAAAGGCGCGTTCCATAG
>Ga0065721_10005188_pt1 | contig 16865 bp, 13 predicted proteins | sample Mesricmetagenome_FD_59108 | JGI IMG/M metagenome (GOLD analysis project Ga0065721, IMG submission 59108) | Mesophilic microbial community from rice straw/compost enrichment Sample: eDNA_1 v2 (version 2) | ecosystem: Engineered > Solid waste > Grass > Composting > Bioreactor | place: USA: Davis... | reverse complement strand
GTGAAAAGGCAGATGAATATTCAACTTTGTCGCCTGAAGCCTTGTCCGCCAAAATTGCAAAATTGGAAAACCAGATGCATGAACATGCCCATCATCTTGAATTTGAAGAAGCTGCGCGATTGCGTGATCTGATTCATGAGATAAGGCAGCGTTCGCTGGGGAGATAAAGGGTAATTTTAAGATCACGCCTATATCCGTTCTTGTCCCTTACAAATCTCTTAATGCCTACTTACAACCCCATACGGGAGTCAGAAGCTCCTCAATTTTAATGCATTTTCTATTGTCTTATACCTTGCTTCTTTTCGCATGACAGGGTATCTTTAGCACCCTAATTTAGGCACGTAGCTCAGTGGTAGAGCATCACCTTGACATGGTGGTGGTCGGTGGTTCGATCCCACTCGTGCCTACCAGTTATAAATAAATCCCTTGCAAACTACCCGTGCAAGGGATTTTGTTTTATGGTTACAATGAACTTTTACTGATATAACCCAATAGTGAATTTATGCCTGTGATTACACTACCGGATGGAACCCAAAAGCACTTTGATGCAGCGGTGACAGTGCAAGAGATAGCCGCAAGTATTGGCAGCGGGCTTGCAAAAGCCGCGATTGCCGGCAAGGTCAATGGAAAACTGGTCGACACTTTCTATTCTGTGGGAGAGGACGCCGAGGTGCGGATCATTACTGACCGTGACCCCGAAGGGCTCGAAATTATCCGCCATTCTACGGCTCACCTGCTGGCTCATGCCGTGAAATCCTTATTCCCGTCAGCGCAGGTAACGATCGGCCCGGTAATTGAAAACGGGTTTTATTATGATTTTGCTTTTGACCGGCCTTTTTCGCCGGAAGACTTGGAGCTGATCGAAGCCAAGATGCAAGAGCTCGCAGAAAAAAATTACCCGGTTTCGCGCAGGGTCGTGAGTAGGGATGAGGCTATTCAATTTTTTAGCAGTTTAGGTGAAGACTATAAAGTAAAAATTATCGAAGCAATCCCGGAAGAAGAAATTTTAACCATTTATCAGCAGGGTGATTTTGCTGATTTATGCCGCGGGCCGCATGTACCTAGCACGGGCATGCTAAAGGCATTCAAGCTGACTAAACTATCGGGCGCCTACTGGCGCGGTGATTCAAATAATGAAATGCTGCAGCGTATTTACGGGACAGCATGGAAAGATAAAAAAGCACTGGATGAGTATCTTAAAAACCTGGAAGAGGCGGAAAAGCGCGACCATCGAAAACTTGCCAAAAGCATGGATCTTTTCCACATGCAAGAAGAAGCGCCAGGCATGGTATTTTGGCATCCCAATGGCTGGACTATTTATCAGGCCATTAAAAGTTATATCAGTAGCCGAATAGCCGAGCAGGGCTATGAAGAAGTGGTTACTCCTCAAATTGTTGACGTGGACTTGTGGAAGAAATCCGGGCACCTTGCCAATTTCAGCGAGGAAATGTTCACTGTCGAAGTGGATGAAAAAGAGTATGCCATTAAACCCATGAACTGTCCGTGTCATGTGCAGATCTTCAAGCAGGGATTGAAAAGTTATCGAGATTTACCGCTTAGATTGGCTGAATTTGGCTGCGTCCATAGAAATGAAATGACGGGTGCCATGCATGGTCTTATGCGTGTACGGCAATTAGTGCAAGATGATGCCCATATTTTTTGTAGCGAGAGCCAGATACAGGATGAAGCCTCTAAATTTATCAGGCTGGTTATCGATGTTTATAAGGATTTTGGTTTTAATGAGGTCGTGGTTAGGCTGGCGACCCGTCCAGAGAAACGTATAGGCTCTGATGAGTCATGGGACAGGGCGGAACATGCATTGGCTGAGTCGCTGCGCAGCACCGGGTTGTCTTTCGAAATACGCCCGGGGGAAGGTGGTTTTTATGGGCCCAAGATTGAGTTTCACCTGAAAGATTGTCTGGGACGGATGTGGCAATGCGGTACCCTACAGCTCGATTATAATATGCCGGAGCGTCTGGAAGCCTACTATATCGCCGAAGATGGCAGCAAAAAGACGCCAGTCATGCTTCATCGTGCTATTCTAGGTTCTCTGGAGCGGTTTATAGGCATTTTGCTGGAACATTATGCTGGTAAGCTGCCCGTATGGCTCACGCCAGTACAGGCTATGGTAATGAATATTACGGATAAACAGGCTGATTATGTGGAAGAAATTACCCGTGAGCTGAAAAAACATGGGGTTAGAGCAAAATCAGACTTGAGAAATGAGAAGATCGGCTTTAAAATTCGCGAGCACACTATTAAACATGTTCCCTACCTTTTAGTCGTAGGGGATCGTGAGGTAGAATTACGAACTGTCTCGGTTAGGGCGCAAGGCGGCGCTGACCTGGGTTCGATGCCTTTAGGCAAATTTATAGCGATGCTGGATGCCGAGGTTGCGCAACGAGGTCGAATTGAACACTCATGACCCAATGCGCAGGCGGTTTGAATTTGAATAGGAGGATGTCGAATTAGTACAGAAAAAAAACCTCGGGTTAATGATGAGATAAGGTCTCATGAGGTGCGTTTGATTGATGCAGAAGGCCAACAACTTGGCGTTGTATCAATTCATGAAGCGAAAAAAATAAGCGAAGAAGCTGGGTTAGATTTGGTTGAGGTTTCGCCAGAAGCAAAGCCTCCGGTTTGCCGTATCATGGATTATGGCAAATATAAGTTTCAAATGAGCAAGCGAAAAGCGGCTGCCAAAAAGAAACAAAAACAAATCCAGATCAAGGAAATTAAGATTCGTCCAGGAACCGAAGAAGCAGATTACCAGGTCAAGCTGCGCAACATTATGAAGTTTTTGGAGAATGGAGATAAAGCAAAAGTAACAGTGCGTTTTCGGGGTCGTGAAATGTCGCACCCTGAATTAGGGATGCAGTTGCTGGAAAGAATGATTAACGAATTAGCGGATTATGGGGCAATAGAGCAGCATCCAAAATTTGAAGGCCGCCAGATTGTGATGGTGATGGGGCCAAAGAAAAAATAAATTTTTATATTATTTTGCTATGTGCGGAGTCAGAAATGCCAAGAGCTTATAAAGGTAAGAAGGTAGTTAAACTAAAGTCGAATCGCGGCGCTGCCAAGCGTTTCCGCGCAACGGCAAATGGTGGGTTTAAATGTAAGAGTGCAAACCGCAACCATATTTTGACTAAAAAAACAACCAAGCGTAAGCGTCATTTGCGTGCAGGCGTGCGAGTCCGGGATGAAGACCTGGGTCATGTAGAGCAAATGCTGCCCTATGCTTAAGTATAGGCCTTCATGGCTTTTCTTCTTTTAGGCGAAGAAAAGACTGAAAGTAGTTGAGTAAGAAGATGAAATAAGTAAGAGGAAAGAGATATGCCAAGAGTGAAACGTGGTGTTACTGCCAGAGCCAAGCATAAAAAGGTTCTTGCTAAAGCAAAAGGTTATTATGGCGCTCGCAGCCGCGTTTTTCGTGTTGCCAAGCAAGCTGTCATTAAAGCGGCACAATATGCGTTCCGTGATCGTCGCCAGAAAAAACGCGAGTTCCGCGCTCTCTGGATTATTCGCGTGAATGCAGCAGCTCGTTCTCATGGCATGAGCTATAGCGCCTTCATGAATGGTCTTAAAAAAGCTTCTATCAAAATTGATCGTAAAGTGCTTGCTGATATTGCTGTTCATGATAAGGCAGCGTTTGAAGTATTGGTCCAGCAGGCAAAAGCTAGCCTGTCTGTGGCTGCGTAATTGAGTAGTATGGTATAAAAACTCGACCGCAAGCGGCAGCGTTTATGCGATCAACGGTTATATCCTATTCCCGTGAAAGGGGAATTTGTTAAGCAAGAAGTTATTTTCTTGGCATCCCCGCTGCTTTGCGGGGATGGTTTTTTTACTGGCATTGCCAGGTAGATGATAGGAGCGAATGGAGATGCTAGATGGAAGTTTTAGAAGAAATCTTACGAAACGCCGAATCAGCGATACAAGCCGCAGCTGATTTAAAATCACTGGATCATTGCCGCGTTCAATATCTCGGAAAAAAAGGTCAATTAACAGAATACCTGAAAACCGTTGGCCAACTCCCTCCTGAACAACGTCCTCTTATCGGCCAAAAAGTAAATATTGCCAAAGATAAAATCCAGACGCTGATTGAGCAGCGCGATGCTGAGTTAAAGCAGGCTCAAATTGCGGATCAGCTTGCATCCGAGTCAGTTGATGTGACCTTGCCGGGGCGATCGCAACACTTTGGCAACATCCATCCGCTTGTTAAATCATTTGAAGCAATACGCAGCATCTTCACTCAAATGGGTTTTGCATTTGTAGAAGGGCCGGAAATTGAAGATGATTTCCATAACTTTACCGCACTTAATATTCCACCTTTACATCCGGCTCGCGCGATGCAGGATACTTTCTATTTCCCTGATGGGTTGCTGCTGCGCACACACACATCTACCGTGCAAATCCGCGCGATGAAAAAAATGTCCGTGCCTTTGCGTATAGTGGCAATGGGAAGAGTATACCGCCGAGATTTTGATATGACACATACGCCCATGTTTCATCAAATGGAATGCCTGATGGTGGATGAAGCGATTTCCTTTGCGGATTTGAAAGGATTAATGACGCAATTTCTTCGTGAATTTTTTTCTGCCGACGTTCCTATTCGTTTCCGTCCGTCCTATTTTCCTTTTACTGAACCTTCAGCGGAAGTGGATATCGGCTGCTTAAACTGTAATGCTAAAGGGTGTCGCATTTGCAAAAAAACAGGCTGGTTGGAAGTATTGGGCTGTGGGATGGTGCATCCTAATGTGCTTAAAGGTGCAGGAATCGATAGCGAGCGTTATCGAGGATTTGCTTGTGGCGTTGGGGTGGATCGTTTAACCCTGTTGCGGTATGGCATCAGTGATTTGCGCGCATTATTTGAGAATGACTTGCGATTCTTGAAGCAGTTTTGAGAAGTGTCATGCAAGCGTAAGCTGATCTCCAGCAGTGTTAGCGGAAGACTGTTTTTCGCTGGCATGACAGTTTTTACACGAAGAAATATCCTATGAAGTTGAGCGAATCATGGTTGCGAGAATGGGTTAATCCGCGATTAACCCATGAAGAATTATGTCATACCCTGACAATGGCGGGTCTCGAAGTTGAAGAACTGGTGCCGGCTGCCGAATATTTTACCGGTATTGTAATAGGCGAAGTGCTGACGGTAGAAAAGCATCCTGAAGCAGACCGATTGCATGTATGCGAAGTAGATATCGGGGAGCCTGACACCCTGAAAATTGTTTGCGGTGCATCTAATGTGAAAGCGGGCATGAAAGTGCCTGTTGCCAGGGTAAATGCGATTCTGCCAGATAAGACAATTATCAAGCTTACTCCTATTCGTGGCATAACATCCCAGGGCATGCTTTGCTCCGCTCGTGAACTCGGCCTTGCTGAGGAAAGCCAGGGCCTATGGGAATTTCCACACGATGCACCCATCGGTCAGGACATAAGAGTTTACTTGAACCTTGATGATTATGTCATTGATATTTCAATAACTCCCAATCGTGGAGATTGCTTAAGCGTACGTGGCATGGCGCGTGAGATAGCAGCGCTGACAGGTTCACCTTTAAATGAAGTCACTTTTAAAAAGCCAGTGCCTAGCACAGAGGAAAGGTTGCCTATAGCCATCGAGGCCAAATCCGCATGCCCACACTATGTCGGTCGTGTTATTCACGGTGTAAAAGCAGACGCGCCCACACCAACATGGTTAAAAGAACGTTTGCGCCGAAGTGGCATCCGTTCTATTAGCCCCATTGTAGATGTCACCAACTATGTCATGCTTGAATTGGGACAGCCCATGCATGCCTTTGATTTGGATACCATCAAGCAGGGCATTGTTGTACGGCAATCCAGGTCAGGCGAAAAAATAGCTTTGCTTGATGGCAGCGAAAAAGACTTGGATAGCGAGACGCTCATTATTGCGGATCATGAAAGGCCGCTAGCCATCGCAGGCGTGATGGGCGGCATGGATTCAAGTGTTACTTTATTAACTCGTTCTATCTTGTTGGAAAGCGCATATTTTTCCCCTCAAGTAATAGCACGTCAGCGGCAATATTATAATTTGAACTCGGATTCAGCTTACCGGTTTGAGCGCGGTGTGGATCCCGCCATACAGCAGGAAGCCATTGAACGCGCGACACAACTTATACTGGAGATCGCCGGTGGGAACGCGGGTCCGCTTATTAACGAAATGAGCAAGGCATACTTGCCCAAGGAACGTATGATTACCCTTGCGCCTGAAAAAATCGCGCGGGTATTAGGCATCACGATTTCAGAGAAAGAAATTGAAAACATTTTTAATTTGCTTTCGTTCACATGGAAACGGGAAAAAGAAAACTGGCTGGTACATGTGCCTTCCTACCGTTTTGACCTTTCCATTCCGGAAGATCTGATTGAAGAAGTCGCACGCTTGTATGGCTACGATAACATTCCTACTCATACCATGAAGACTGAATTACGTGTCATTTCGGCAGCTGAAAATACGCCAGACAGCCATGAACTCCGCCAGGCGTTGAGCGACCAGGGCTTCCATGAAATTATTTCTTACAGCTTCGTAGAAAAGCGGTTGCAGGCTTTACTGGATCCTCAAGAAACCCCGCGTGAGATTGCCAATCCGATCACAGCCGATATGACAGTCATGCGTACCAATTTGTGGCCGGGCCTAGTGAGTGCCTTTCTCTATAATAAAAGCCGCCAGCAGCACCGGGTGCGATTATTTGAACTGGGTACCTGCTTTGTGACCCGAGGTAAGGAGATTCTGCAGCAGCCACGGCTAGGCGGGTTGTTAGCCGGCTTTGCCTGCCCAGAACAATGGGGCGAGCCTGCAAGAGCTGCCGATTTTTATGATTTGAAAGGCCATATTGAAAATCTTCTCAGCCTCTGTTATCCCCACGCTGAAGTGACATTTACGTCAGAAACCCATCCAGCCCTGCATCCTGGCCAGACAGCCGGCATTTATTACCAGGAACAACAAATAGGAATAATGGGTGCGTTTCATCCCTCTGTGCTGCAAGCGCTTGATGTGTCCGAATCGGTTTTTGTGTTCGAATTGGATCTAAATTTGCTCAATAAGCCCGTTTTGTCTCGCTTTCATGAGATTTCCAAATATCCGGAAATCCGCCGGGATCTTGCCATCCTGGTAAATCAGACTATACCATCGAAAGATATTCAGGATACAATAAAGGGAGTCGCAGGTGATTGGTTAAAAGACGTTTTTATTTTTGACGTCTATCAGGGGAAAGGTATCCCCCCTGGCCTGAAGAGTATCGCGTTGGCGTTAATTTTGCAGCACTCTACACGAACACTGGTCGACGATGAGGTAAGTGCGTTAATGGAACGGGTGATCATGGCGTTAAAAGGACAATTAGGAGCTGAATTAAGGAGCTGATATGGCGACGTTAACGAAAGCAGATCTTGCAAAGCATCTGGACGAGGAAATCGGATTAACCAATCGCGAAGCCAAGGAAATTGTTGAATTGTTTTTTAAATTCGTTAGCGATTCCCTGATTAAGGGAATGCAGGTAAAGATATCAGGCTTTGGCAATTTTACCCTGCATGATAAAAAAGAACGTCCGGGCCGAAATCCCAGAACAGGTGAAGAAGTGCCCGTTACCGCAAGGCGTGTTGTTACTTTTCATTGCGGACAGAAATTGAAGGCGCGGGTAGAAAAATTTGCAGGCAAAGAAACTCAAGGGCAGCAGGGTGGTCAAGGTGAAGCGTAAACAAACTCGATCTCAAGGCTTGCCTCCCATTCCTGATAAACTGTACTTTACGATTAGCGAGGTGAGTCATTTGTGCGCGGTGAAAGCTTATGTGCTGCGCTATTGGGAGCAGGAGTTCCCGCAGTTAAAACCAGTCAAACGCCGTGGCAACAGGCGTTATTATCAGCAACAGGATATTCTTCTTGTCCGTCAGATCAGGAAATTGCTCTACGAAGACGGTTTTACCATCGAAGGCGCGCGGACCCAACTGTCTAATACCGACGATGCGGCCGGCCGTTCGGTAAAAGTTGATGCAATGATGAAAAAAGTTATTGCAGAACTCGAAAGTGTTTTGCAAAATCTGCAAGCGGAATTGACGACAAGCCATTAGAAATTTAGAGCCGATCGATTCTTCAAAACTTTTCCGTATTTTTTATTAAAAAAAAACAGGAAAAGTGTTGAAGAATAAGATATCCTCTCGCTTTCTCTAGCTTAGACGGAAATTTGTCTGTTAAACGGGGCGTGGCGCAGCCTGGTAGCGCACTTGCATGGGGCGCAAGTGGTCGCCGGTTCAAATCCGGCCGTCCCGATTTAAAACTTCATTATTAACCCCATTGGTTTACGGAATATCGCTACATGCAGTTAAAGGAATACAAAAAGGAACTATTGAGTGTGGAAAAAATCTGGTTGAAGAGTTATCCGCAAGGGGTGCCTGCCGAGATTAACCCTGATGCTTACCAGTCGCTTGCGGAAGTTATTGAACAAAGCTGCCAGCAATTCAGAGATCGGCCCGCTTTTTATAACATGGGTGTTTCACTTACCTATGCCCAACTTGATGAATACAGCCGTGAATTTGCCGCTTATTTACAGCATGAACTGAAGCTGAAAAAAGGCGATCGACTTGCAATCATGCTGCCTAATATCCTGCAATATCCCATCGTCTTGTTTGGTGCGCTGCGTGCAGGTCTAGTAGTGGTTAATGTTAATCCGCTTTATACCGCAGATGAACTGGCTTATCAGCTAAATAATTCGGGCGCTGCCACCATTGTGGCATTGACGAATTTTGCTTCTACTGTGCAGAAAGCGCTGCCGCGGGTGTCTGCACTCAAAAATGTCATTATCACTGATCTAGGCGATCTCTTTTCTCCCTTTAAGCGGTGGATGACGCATCTAGTATTGAAATATATTTATAAAAAGATTCCGCAATGGGATATTCCCGGTGCTATTCCCTTTAGGAAAGCGCTCGCAAGAGGTAAAGAGCTGCCTTTTATTAAAGTTCCTCTGACAAATAATGATACCGCTTTTTTACAATATACTGGCGGGACGACGGGAGTTTCCAAAGGGGCGATATTGACGCATCGCAACGTCATTGCCAACCTGCAGCAAGCGGATGCCTGGTTTAGAAGCTTGTTATCAGAAGGCCAGGAAACGATCATCACAGCGCTTCCGCTTTATCACATCTTTTCACTGACTGCGAACGCCTTGTTTTTTAGCAAGATAGGCGGGCTAAATGTCTTGATCACCAATCCCCGAGATATACCCGGTTCTATTAGGGAAATGAAAAAGTTTAAATTTACAGCGATTACCGGCGTTAACACCTTGTTTAATGCACTAATGAAAGATCCCGCCTTTGCAACACTGGATTTTAGCCGTTTGCGGCTTACCTTAGGTGGTGGTATGGCTGTGCAAAGAGCTGTAGCAGAAAAGTGGCAGAAACTAACAGGTGCACCGCTGCTGGAAGCTTATGGCCTGACTGAAACTTCCCCCTGCGTGACCATCAATCCTGCTAACCTGGATGCTTACAATGGGACAATCGGACTGCCAGTTTCTTCAACGGATGTTTGTATTCTAGACGAAAACGGCCATGAAGTGCCTATAGGCCAGCCGGGCGAATTAGCGGTTAAAGGCCCTCAAGTAATGAAAGGCTATTGGCAAAACCCTGCAGAAACCGAGAAAGTGTTTACGAAAGACGGCTGGCTGCTAACCGGGGATATTGCCAAAATTGATGAGCAAGGCTTCATCCGGTTGCTGGAACGCAAAAAGGACATGATTCTGATCTCAGGATTTAATGTTTATCCCAATGAGGTGGAAGATGTACTGGCGAAATTACCGGGTATTCGTGAAGTCGCGGTGGTAGGGCTGCCAGATGAGTACTCAGGTGAAATCGCGAAAGCCTTTATTGTGAAAGATGATCCCAATTTGACAAAAGACGATATTTTCAAGTATGCCCATGAGCATCTGACGCCTTATAAAGTGCCCAAACAGATTGAGTTTTGCGACGAACTTCCCAAGACCAATGTTGGGAAGATATTAAGACGCGCGCTTAGGGATGCTGCTGTAAATAAGTAGAAATTGTTTTGTTTCTGCTCCCTATTATCGGGGCGCAGCCATATTGGGCGGGTAAGCGCAGCTTGCCCGCCTTCCGGGCTGATCGCTAGACCTGGAATCCATCTCCGCCATTAAAAATCAAACATTCCCATTCGTAAAAGCTATAGAAAAACCATTATTCGTGATATAATTCAGCGGTTAAAATTCACATAAAATGCAACCCGCTATGGATAATGTAATCGCTAAAGAAGTCCAGAAAGTCAGTGTAGAAAACGAGCTTAAAAAATCCTATCTTGACTATGCCATGAGTGTGATCGTGGGGCGCGCGCTCCCCGATGTTCGCGATGGTTTAAAGCCTGTTCACCGCCGTGTTTTATTTGCCATGCACGAGCTCAGCAATGACTGGAACAAGCCTTATAAAAAATCAGCGCGAATCGTTGGTGACGTCATTGGTAAATACCATCCTCATGGTGATACAGCCGTTTATGACACCATTGTGCGTATGGCGCAGCCTTTTTCCTTACGTTATTTGCTGGTCGATGGCCAAGGAAACTTTGGCTCGATTGATGGCGACGCTGCTGCCGCAATGCGTTATACCGAAATCAGGATGTCCAAGCTCGCTCACGCATTATTAGCAGACATCGAAAAAGAAACCGTCGATTTTGTTCCCAATTACGATGAGAATGAAATGATGCCTTCGGTTTTGCCCACCCGCATTCCTAATCTGCTGGTGAATGGGTCTTCCGGTATCGCGGTGGGTATGGCGACTAATATACCACCGCATAACCTGACTGAAGTGATTAATGCCTGCCTTGCTTCTATCGACAAGCCTGACATCACTATCAGTGACTTAATGGCGCATATTCCGGGTCCAGATTTTCCAACAGGCGGCATCATCCAGGGTAAAAATGGCATTATCGAGGCTTATCTGACGGGTCGCGGACGGGTTGTTGTCCGAGCCAAAACCCACATTGAAACCGATGAAAAAGGCAGCAAGGACCGCATCATTGTCACTGAGCTGCCCTATATGGTCAATAAAGCGCGATTGGTCGAACGTATCGCAGAACTGGTAAAGGAAAAGAAAATCGAAGGTATCACGGCATTGCGTGATGAATCCGACAAGCAGGGCATGCGGGTTGTCATTGAAGTTCGCCGTGGTGAAAATGCTGATGTCATCATGAATAACTTATTCGTGCATACGCAACTGCAAAGTGTGTATGGGATTAACATGGTGGCCTTGGCAGATGGACAACCAAGAGTTCTGAATCTTAAAGAATTGATTGACGCTTTCATCGGCCACCGTCGTGAAGTAGTGACACGACGCACGGTGTTTGATTTACAAAAAGCACGGGATCGCGTCCATATTTTAGAAGGCCTCGCTGTTGCACTTTCCAACATTGATGCAATGATTATCCTGATCAAACAGGCAAAAGATGCGGGTGAAGCAAAAGCCAGCTTGATGAAACAAGTTTGGCAGGCTGCGCAAACAATTGAAATCCTGACGCGCGCAGGCAGCCAGGATACGATTACTCGCACGACCGAGTTATATGGTCTATCGGAAGAGGGTTATCGTCTTTCTCCAGAGCAGGCGCAAGCTATTTTAGATATGCGCTTGAATCGCTTGACCGGGCTTGAGCAGGACAAAATTATTGGCGAGCACAAGGAACTGAAAGAAGAAATCAAACAGCTGACTGAGATTCTGCAGAATCCGGCTCGTCTGATGCAAGTCATTCGTGAAGAATTGAACGCTGTAAAAGAAGAGTTTGGTGATCAGCGTCGTACTGAAATCGCCGCCACTGAAGAAGGCGATGTCTTGATCGAAGACCTGATCCCGGATGAAGAGGTGGTAGTAACACTCTCTCACGAAGGTTATGTCAAAACCCAGCCCATTGATATCTATCAGGCTCAGCATCGTGGTGGACGCGGTAAATCTGCAACCACTATGAAGGAAGAAGATTTTGTCGAACACCTGATCATTGCCAGGACGCATGACACAGTTTTGTGTTTTACTAACCATGGCAAAGTTTACTGGCTCAAGGTTTATCAATTACCTCAAGCAAATCGCGCCGCACGCGGCCGTCCCATTATTAATCTACTGCCTTTGGCGGAAGGTGAAAAAATAAATGCCTTCCTGCGCGTCCGTGAATACGGGGAGCAGCAGTATGTCGTCATGGCAACCGCCATGGGTCTGGTTAAAAAGGTTTCACTGGTTGATTTCTCGCGCCCACGTTCATCAGGCATTATTGCCATTGCCCTGAATGAGGGAGACTGTCTAGTCAATGCTGAAATCACCGATGGCAATCACGATATCATTTTATTCACTGATGCCGGCAAAGTCGTGCGCTTTCCCGAAAACAAGGTACGCTGTATGGGACGACAGGCAGTGGGTGTGCGCGGCGTGAAATTACAGGAAAACCAGCGGGTCGTTTCCCTCATTGTTGCGCAGCTGGGCGATATTCTCACTGTAACAGAGAACGGATACGGCAAACGCACTGCGTTGGATGAGTACCGGCTAAGCGGACGTGGCGGCCAGGGGGTCATTTCTATCCAGGTCAACGAACGAAATGGCAAAGTAGTGGGTGCCATTCAAGTGAATCCGGAAGACGAAGTGATGCTGATTAGCAACAAGGGTACCCTCGTTCGTGTACCCGTCGCTGAAATTTCCTTAATCGGCCGTAACACCCAGGGAGTCAGGCTGATTCAATTGGGCGAGGGCGAAGCTTTGGTGAGCCTCGAACGTATTGCAAACATTAAAGGAGAAGAGAAAGAATGATCCACCAAAAGGAACCTGTCATTACCATTGACGGAGCAAGCGGCACTGGCAAGGGCACGGTCAGTCAGCTGCTGGCAAAACGTCTTGGATGGAAGTTTCTGGATAGCGGCGCCCTCTACAGGGTGCTGGCGCTGGCGGCTCAAAAGCATAGCGTGGCGCTTGATAATGAAAAAGCGCTTGAAGTACTGGCAGAGCACCTGGATGTTCAATTTATAGCCCAAGAGAGTACTGCATCACAGATTATTCTTGAGGGAGAAGATGTAACTGAAACCATTCGTACCGAGAAGATGGGCAATGCGGCTTCCATTGTTGCCGCTTTACCGGGAGTTCGGGCAGCCTTATTGAGTCGGCAGCGTGCTTTTCGCGAAGCCCCGGGTCTGGTGGCGGATGGGCGGGACATGGGGACAGTGGTTTTCCCTGATGCCGAGCTTAAAATCTTCCTGACGGCAAGCCCCGAAGAGAGGGCCTTAAGGCGCTATAACCAGTTGAAGGAACGGGGTATTAGTGTTACCCTAAGCGACCTCATCGAAGAGCTGCGAGAGCGGGATAAACGTGATAAGGAACGCGCGGTTGCCCCCCTGAAACCAGCCGAAGATGCAATCAGTGTCAACACAGACCATCTGTCGATCGAGCAAGTAGTCGAACGAATTTTGTTCGAGATTAAGCAAAAAAAGGCCTTTCCTGCTACCTTGACCCCCGCGATTGAATTCGCTGGAACTTGGATAGCAGAGTAAAGATTATAAACGATTAACCTCCTTGGTATTGTGCGCAAGTTATTCGAGTGAACAAGACAAGGTATAAAATTGAGTTGAGAAGTACATTTATGGGCGACACTTTTGCGCAATTGTTTGAAAAAAGTCTATCTGAAACCCCGATGCTGCCGGGTGCAATTATTTCGGCGACGGTTGAGCGTATCGAAGATAAATATGTTGTTGTTGATGCGGGTTTAAAATCCGAATCCTATATTCCCATTGAACAGTTTTATGATGAAAGCGGTCAGCTGGAAGTCAAAGTCGGCGATGAAGTTAAAGTTGCATTGGAAGTTTTGGAAGATGGATTTGGCAGTACTCGTCTTTCCCGTGAACGCGCAAAACGACTGGAATCCTGGTCGCATCTCGAACATGCTTACGAATCTAAAGAAACTATCCGCGGTGTCATTGTTGGCCGCGTCAAAGGTGGTTTCACTGTTGAGATTAACAAAGTCCGCGCTTTCTTGCCTGGCTCTTTAGTGGATGTCAAACCTATACGTGATCCTGAAAGTTTTGAAGGCAAGGAATTTGAATTCAAAGTTATCAAGGTTGATCCCAAGCGAAATAACATCGTTGTTTCCCGCCGTGCTGTACTCGAAGCCGAATCCAACGTGGAACGTGCAGCCGTACTTGAAAATATTAACGAAGGTGATGAAGTCAAAGGGATCGTCAAGAACCTGACCGATTATGGCGCGTTTATTGATTTAGGCGGTGTAGACGGTTTGCTTCATATTACCGACATGTCATGGAAACGCATCAAGCATCCGAGTGAAATTTTAGCGATCGGCGATGAAATCAAGGTGAAAGTCCTGAAGATTGACCGCGACAATGTGCGTGTTTCATTAGGCCTCAAACAATTGGGCGGCGATCCGTGGCAGGATATCAGCCACCGCTATCCAGTGGGATCAAAAATCTCAGGCCGCGTGACCAACATCACCGACTACGGCTGCTTCGTTGAAATCGAAGAAGGCATCGAAGGTCTTGTTCACGTTTCAGAAATGGATTGGACAAACAAAAACGTTAATCCAAATAAAGTTGTTCACCTGGGTCAAGAAGTTGAAGTCATGGTGCTGGATGTGGATGCTGACCGTCGACGTATTTCCCTGGGTATCAAACAGTGCACCTCCAATCCATGGGCTGCCTTTGCTGAGAACCATGAAAAAGGCGAGCATGTTAAAGGTAAAATCAAATCGATCACTGACTTTGGTATTTTCCTTGAACTGGAAGGCGGCATTGACGGATTGATTTATCTGTCCGACATCGCCTGGAGTGAAGCTGAAGCACAGGAAACCCTGCGCAAATATCAGAAAGGTGACGAGCTGGAAGCGGTTATTCTGGCGATTGATGTCGAACGTGAGCGTATTGCGCTGGGCTTAAAACAGCTGGCAGAAGATCCGCTGGCTAATTACCTGATGGAAAATGAAAAAGGCACCGTTGTAGCTGGTAAAGTAGTAGAAGTTGACCAGAAGCAAGCCGTTGTTGAACTTGCTGAAGGAATACGCGGTATATTGCGTGCTTCTGAAATCGCTGCCGAGAAGGTAGACGATGTCCGTACCAAGCTGCAAGTGGGTGATGAAGTGGAAGCTAAAATCATGGGCACCGATAGAAAAGTCCATGCGATTACGCTTTCCATTAAAGCAAAGGATGGAAAAGCACCTGCTAAAAAATCGACAAAAGCAACGGGTAAGACTGCTGCTTCTACTGCTGCTGCTGGCAAGAAGAAAAAGTCAGCTGATACGTTGAAAACCACGCTGGGTGATTTGTTTAAAGATCATATTAGCAATGGTAATGAAAGCGAAGGTGAAGATAAATAAACTTATTTGCACTCTCGTTTCATTAAGCCTGTTACGTAACGCTACGTAACAGGCTTTTTGTTTTTAGAACACCNATGGATCNCTACTGAAATTAGTTGAAGCCCCNATGTTGCAGTCAGAACCATGCAGGCNAGGACATTTGTTTAATTCTTTCTTAATATGAAGAAATTATAATGATTTCCCAATTAATTAAAATCGTGGATAGGCTATGTTACCTCAGCGAAAAGATAAACTGTGTCAGGAACTGAGTGAGTGCTTTAATAAGTTTAATAATGCATCGCTGCAAAAAAATGGTGGCGTTCATCATAGCTATGATATTACGCAACGATTTTACCCCTTTTCAAATGAATACGATTTTAATCTAACACTTGAAAAAATGGATGCCTTGAAGCCGCATCAAACTTCAAAATTGCGCATTGCCATTCTGACTGGCGAATCAAATATTCTTTCAATCCTACCGGAATTGAGTCAACATGCAGATCTGGTGATTTGCAATGATATAGATTATAGAGTACACGAACATATCTCCTATATGCGGCAATGTATGATGAAAGCTGATTCACGAAGCCAATTTAACGAACTTTATTTTGACGGAACACCGCTACTGCCAGCGCGAAATTTTAATAGACAACTAATTCAGAGAGACTTGGATTATTATGCCGAGAGATTGGGAGAGAGATATTTTTTGTATTCTGACCAACGATTTGTTAATGCCAAATCAGTCCTTGCACAATTAAATTTCGCTTATACGAATATTGATATGTTTGATGTTGAGCAAGTTAGTCTGCTTGTCAATTTTATGAAGGATAAGAATGCCTGCGTGACGCTTTTAAATGTAACTAACCTACATGAATATAACAGTGAAAACAGGCTGCAAAACACAATCGAAATGCTTTTTGCAGATAATCCTGACCCCATTCTTTTGTATTCAACTTCCTTGCTACAAAGCCAATTTACTACTCAATTGGCTGCCTATTTTGAGTTTATGAAGAAGAATCCGCCTATTATGCTTCGGCCGAGTATGACTTTTTTTAATCCGCCTGACAGGAAAAGTCCGCCAGGAAATCTTGGCAAAGAGCATAGGTGCACCCTTTTATAGGCAATATTTAAGGCAAGGCCATGACTATTTTTATTCGAGCACCCGAACTTGCAGACGAAACCGCTTTTATCCAAGCTAGCTTGCGTAGTGAAACATTGCATCATCCATGGACCAGCGCGCCTAAAACGCATGAAGCGTATCAAGCGTATCTCAGCAGCTTCAGCCAGCCGAGTAATAAAAGCTTTCTTGTAATGAGTCGTACGAATGAAATACTGGGCGTATTTAATCTCAGTGAAATCGTACGCGGCTGCTTTCAAAATTCCTATCTGGGTTATTATGCTTTTTCAGGTCAGGAAGGCAAAGGATACATGAGCCAGGGCATGAAATTGGTGCTGGATTATGCCTTTAATGTATTAGCCTTGCATCGCGTTGAAGCGAATATACAACCAGGCAACGTACGCTCCATTTATTTGG
>Ga0065721_10006398_pt1 | contig 16876 bp, 11 predicted proteins | sample Mesricmetagenome_FD_59108 | JGI IMG/M metagenome (GOLD analysis project Ga0065721, IMG submission 59108) | Mesophilic microbial community from rice straw/compost enrichment Sample: eDNA_1 v2 (version 2) | ecosystem: Engineered > Solid waste > Grass > Composting > Bioreactor | place: USA: Davis... | reverse complement strand
GGCACTCTCTCTCCATCAACTCTCCCAAAACACCTCCACCCATCGTTTCTCCCGCAAACACGGAAAATACAAAGCCGTCCGGATTTCACGGCCATCCAAGGCAGCAAACCACTCACGATAGCGTTCCAGCTGCTTTCGATAATTCTCCACCTCGGCCGCAACAAATTCCGTTTCCGTTTGAGACTGCAACGGCTCGCTGCTCTTGTAATCTACGATCCAGCGCTGGTTGTCCACCACAAAGGTGCGATCAATGATCGACTCCCGCAGGCGGTCGCTGTGTTGATAAATTGCCAGTTCGCAGGCGCTCTGTTCGTAAGTATTGTCCAGCAGCCAGCGGCCCCGGGGATCACGTAATGTCTGCGTCACCGCCTGGCTGATCCGCTCCAGTGCCTGGTTGAGTTCGCCACCCTGCCAGCCGGACTGGCGCAGTTGAATCTGCCAGAACGGGATCTGCTTATGCAGGTAACTCGCCAGCTCGTCTCCCGTCAGTTCATGTACCAGATTGTTTTCCGTAATCACCTGTAACGCCCGATGGATCAGCGTACCGGTATGGCGTGCCAGGCGATTGCTGCGGGTTTCCGGCTCCGGCAGGTTCTCCTCATCATCGTATTCGTGGCCGCGATACTGTTTGAGCAGGGCGATATCCGCCAGTGGCGGAGCCTGCCATTCGGGCTTAAGGCGCAGAATGTGTTGCAGGCCCGGGCGCTCAATCGTCAGCGCAAGTTGCTGGGCGGGTGCGTTTAGCTGTTTTGTCGGTAGCTGTGCGTGAGTTTTAACCTGTTCCCAGATGCTGGCCAGCAATGAACTTTTATTGGGCGTTGCAAAGGTTTCTTCTTTTTGCTTTACGCAGGCCAGCAGATGCAGACGCTTAATGGCGCGGGTGCAGCCAACGTACAACAGACGGGTTGCTTCGTAATGTTGCTGCTTTTCTTTTTCTGCGCGCATAAAGCGATAAATTGCACTGTGATCCTCGCCGGTGGCGGCCAGGGGACCGAGGAGCAGCTGATGTTCGCCCTGAGCATCCAGTCGCTCCTGCCACATCAGCAGTTCGTTGTCATCGCGGCGGGGTAAACGATCCAGTCCGGGAATAATGACCGTATCAAATTCCAGTCCCTTGGATTTGTGGATGGTCATGACCTGCAGGCGCGGGTCAGCATCTGCGCGCGGTTTGGCATAAAGCTTTTCTACAGCGGCGGTGAATTCCTGCCAGTCGCGAATGCCGCCCCCCTCGTCATAGCGATCGAGCAGCGCAAAATAACTGGTGGCATTGTCATTATCGTTGCTGTCGAGCAGAACGGCGGGTCCGCCTAACGCGAGCCAGATGCCTTCAATCCATTGCCGCAAAGGTTTGCGACGCCGCTGACGCATGGCCGGGTGGATGACGGACATGAAGCGGGCGATCAATGTTTTTCCGGCTGCACTCAGCAGTTCGATGTGCTGGTAGTGCTGCAGCTGTTGCCAGATCAGCGGGTATCCGGTTTCTCTCAGACGTGGACTGAGTTCACCCAGGTCGGCATTCACCAGCGCATGCAGGTCATGCAGATCCAGTCCGCACCAGGGTGCGCGCAGCACCGCCAGCCAGGCGATTCGGTCATGGGGATTCAGCAGGGCGCGGGTCAGTGATATCAAATCCACGATGGCCATCCGGCTGGCAAGACTGTCGATATCCGTGGCCTGCCAGCGCAGGCCTGCAGCACTCAGGGCTGGCAGGATCTGCGCGAGGTGTGTACGCGTGCGAACCAGGATTGCAACAGTGCCCTCAGGATTTTCTGCCCGGGCTTCCTGCACCAGCCGGACAACCTGTTCAGCTTCACGCTGCTGGGCAGTTTGTTTGTCCTGCTGCGCCTCATCGTCACTGTTGTCTTCTTCGCTGCTCGAATAGGGGCAGGCAAAAAAATTCACTGCGCTTTCGGGCAGTTCCTGATTAAACGCAATGGATGGAGAATATTTTACGGCGCCGCGACTGATGTCATCCTGCGGTGGAAAGGCGCAGTGGAACGTGCTGTTGACCCACTTCACAATGCCCGCCTGGGAGCGNAAATTCACGCGCAGATCCANTGCCTGCAGGTGCACTGANCCAATGCCTCGCTGACGCGCATCAAGAAATAANCCCACGTTGGCGTTTCGGAAACCGTAACAGGACTGCATACCGTCACCCACNATAAACAAGGTGCGTCCATCGCCCGGCTGCCAGCCGGCNGTGAGCTTTTCCAGCAGGCGCAGCTGCGGNCTGGCGGTATCCTGAAATTCGTCCACCAGAATGTGGCGGATACGGTAATCCAGTTGTAAGGCAATATCACTGGGTTCGTCTTCTTCACCCAGCGCCATCAGCGCGGCCTGGGAGATCGCACTGTAGTCAGTGGCGCCCAGCTGTTTGAACACCAGTGTCAGTTGTGCAACCAGCAAGGGCAGCAGACGGGTCAGGCTGTCGAGCAGGTCCCACTGTTGATCTTCGTAAGTTGACGTGGGTAAACCGCGAATGCCCTGCAGCAGGGCAGCGCAATCGGGTTGCAGTTCCTGCAGTGCGCCGATCAGTGCAGCAAACCGTTCTTTGAGTGCGGCGTTTTCTTTGCCTGCCGGAAAACCTTCATTCTTGGTGAGGCGGGCGCGGTAGCTGCCGGTATTGGTCAACAGCAGATCGGTGAAGGCGATCCACTGATTAATGGCTTTAGGGTCGCACAAGGGCAGACCGGTCACGCCGAGCAATTCACGGATGCGATGTTTCTGCGGTGACTCACGTTCAAGGTTGGTGGCTGCCTGATCCGCGATCGCACACAGTTCACTCGCGTGCAATTGCAGACAAGTCTGTACTTGTTGCAGGTGTTCAACAATTACCTGATGCAGTGTCTGCTCAAGATATTCCCGTGCGTGCTGCTGACGGGCTTGTAACAATACTTCCAACCATTGCTCGCGTTTTCTGAGCAGTGCTATCAGCAGATTTTCGATGCTGGCGAGGTTGTTATCCAGGTGGCGTAAAAGCCGGGCGAGGTCGTCACGCAGCGGTGAGTCCTGCTCCAGCAGTGCAAAAAATTCACGCACAGCTAACCGATACGCTTTGTCGGCATCTTCCAGCGTATCGGGCTGTGCGCCGAGGCCACTGGCGAGCGGTAATTGTTTGGTGATTGAACGGCACAGGCTGTCGATCGTCTGTACGCGCAGGCGTTGGGGGCTGAACAACAGATTCCAGTTTAATTCGCGGTCGCGTTGCAGCACCGCCTGTGCGAGTTTCCAGGTCAGGCGCGCATGAGGATTTTCCGGCTCCGGTTGTTCCGCTGCCTGCCACAGGGCCTGAAGGATACGATCCTGCATTTCGCCGGCCGCTTTGCGGGTAAACGTAATCGCCAGCACTTCTTCGGGCGCATCGCAATAAGCGAGCAGTGTTAATACACGCTGGGTCAGCAGCCCGGTTTTACCGGAGCCGGCCGGTGCTGATACCGCGAAGGAGCGGGTCGGGTCGAGCGCGGTGCGGCGCGCATCAATGTCCGGTGGAGCGTCCGGCGAGAAGCTGGCGTGAGGTAATTGATCGAGGTTCACCGCCGCTCCTCCACTACCGGTATACTGCCGCTGTCAACCAGCGCGGTAATCGCTTCCTGTTCCAGTAAACGATTCAACGGCAGCAGATCCGTTGCATACTGCATCGCACCCTGATCTTTAAAATCCACGCGGGCATCGCCTGCCATAAATTCCTGCGCGAGTCGCTGCAGACTGTTCTGCCATTCGGCCAGTTGTTCCTGCCACGCCAGCGGCGGAGGCGCGATGCCTTCGTGGGGCAGGGAAAGTTCACCCGTGCCAACCCACTGGGCAGCTTTTGCGTTGAGCTGTGCAAAAGCTATGGCGGAGACCGGCTGGTCATGGCTCACTGCATAAAGTGGTAACTGCGGTTCATCGGGGCGCTCGCCAAGCCAGCTTTTTAACTTGGGCGATCCGGTTTTGTAATCAATCAACAACAATTCTCCAGAATCCAGCTGATCTATGCGGTCAATGCGCAACTGCAGGGTCAGCCCGGCAAAATGAATTCTGCGCTGCTCTTCGATCGCCACCACGGAAAAGGGTGGACGAGTTTTTTCCTGCTGCAGCCACTCCCACAGCAGACCTTCGAGCCGCTCCCGTTCCAGCGCGCAATAAAACGCCCCCAATTCTGCCGGGCGTCGCTGTTGTGCCGGACGCAGCGCTTCGGCTGCCGCGCTGGTGATCAGGTTGCGCAGCTCGTCATCGGGCAAGCCCAGCAGCTGACGGGAATTACCCAGTCGACGCCAGATAATTGCCAGGGCATCGTGCAGAATGTTACCGCGTTCAATAGCCGAAAACCCGGCGACTGCTTCGATAACCTGATCGGCGCCGAGGCGCAAGCGTGCAAATGCATTGAAGGGGCAGGCCGCCTGTAATTTGAATAAATTGCTGCCGCCCCGCACCGGGTTTTGATTCGGTATCAATTGCGGACCGCGTGCGACATGCACCAGTTGCCACTGGCGGGTAGCGGCAATGGTCTGCAGATTCTGCTGCGAACAGCTGAGNTCATCAGCAACCAGATCGGTTAACGGAATTTCCGGAATGGAACGAATCAATGCGCTGGGACGCAGTTCATNTTCGGCATCACTGTGGGCGGAACTGAACACGACCTGTGCGGCACAATGGCGATAGTTTTCCGTTAATGCCTGNGCAAAAACCAGTTCACGTTCGGCGCTGGCATGAGGCATTTGATATTCGCGTTGCAGCGCTACCGGCAGCAGCGGGTTGGGTGCAGGTACTGGCGGCCACTGGCGATGATGCAGTCCCAGCACCCAGCAGTGCGTAAAACGCAGGCCTGCGCCTTCCAGTGCACCGAGGATCTGAATGGGTGAGTCGGGCGTCTGTGCCTGGAACGGGGTCTTGCCCGCAAGGTTGCGTAATTGCTTGAACGCCTGATAAAGATCAAGCCGTAAGCCGGTACTGTCGAGAGTGGCAAATTCGTCCAGCACCTGATACCAGAGTTTAACCTGCTGAAACTCCTGGCTATCCAGGCGGCGCGTGCCTGGCCAGCCCAGCAGGGCCAGATGTTGTTGAAAAAAATCCACCCAGTAAGCTGCCGGGTGTTGGCCGAGTCCGGCACGGCGCTGATTTTCCAGTGCGATAAAACGAGCAGCAAGAGAATCGACGGCAGGAATCTGGAGGGCATCGCAGACTTTACTGCAGTGATAGCGCAGATCCGCTGCGCTGATCTTGAATTTCCCCTGCTTGCGTAATTGCTCGCAGACACCGGCGCGCACCGTCCACTCATTATCGGCATCGCCAAAAAAAGGCGATTGCAACAGATCGCACAAGGGATCCAGTTCCCAGGGACCGCGTGCGAGATTCATTAATTCCAGTGCCGCGTGAATAATGGGAGTCACCGCCAGCGGTGTACCGGCAGAAAAGTTGAAGGGCAGAGTGTAGCGCGGCTTTTCCGGCATCATCGCCAGGGGTTCAAACACCTCGGTAAACAGGCGCTCGACCTGATCGCGACACTGTCCGAGATTGGGCACGATGATGCCAATCACGGCATTCTGATCGTGCTCCAGTACTTGTCTGGCCCACAAGGCGGCCGAGCGAATCTCAGTTTCATCATCGGTCGCGCTTACACGGTTGATGCGGTTGTCTTCAATGCGGTGGCTTGGCAATACAATAATTTCAGGGCTGGCCTGTGCGAGCACGTGATTGGTGAGCGGTGGAATATCGTCAAATCCCTGCAGATAAATTCGTGGTGGACGCGGGAGTACGCCAGCAGAAAATGCTTCAGCGACGATAGCGTAAGCGGTCTCTTCCGTAATCAGTTGCATCTGCGCAAGACGCGTGTTGAATTCATTCAACCAGATGATGAAGTGCTGGGTATTCTGATTGGCAAAGCTGGACAGGTCCGCATCGGTCAGACGCCACAGCGCCAGATTGCGCAGAGCACTGTCGGCGCTTTGCGCCAGGGGTTCAGGCTGCAGCAAAGCATCGCTCAGGTTGGAGTTGGTGATGACGTCTTCCCACAAGCACTGACGCTGCGCCGCACTGGCGATCATTGCCTGACTGGGGCCGTAAGCGAGGTCCTGTAGCTGGCGCCAGCACTCGCGCAGCCATTGATTCAACGGATAGATCCTCGGTGCTGCCCAGACTGATTGACCAAGGTTCTGCTGATACACACCGTAAGCGCGCAGGATGTGATTGCGCAGCCGGTTATTCGCCGTGAGGATCAAATCGCCCTGATTCAAGGCGGGGAGCAGAGGAGAGATGTCGAACAATGCTGCGACCATGCCGGAAAAGCCTGTGCCAATTACCATTAACAGAGGGCGTTATCATGGCATAGCGATGCAGGTAAGGCTATGTTTAGGGCCTGTATCAACAGCTGACGATATCAAGGTGTTGCAGTGCAAAATCCGCCAGGGCAGGGCGCAGTCGTTCCACCTCCGGAGTGGCGCAGGTGAAGAGCGCCAGATGAGCCTGGCGATTTTCCGCTTGCGTCAGCAGGTGCTGTTGCTGCAATAAAAACTCAACGCGCCGGGCTATCGCTTCGCCGGAGTCAATCAGCTTGATATCCGCTGGCAAATTGTTGCGCAGCTCATCCATCAGCAGCGGAAAGTGTGTGCAGGCCAAGACCAGGGTATCCATCTCTGCACTGCGTGGCGCCTCAAAGAAGGGGGCCAGAATCGCCGCAGTTTTTTCCGGTGCAATGGTTTCGCCCCGGAGTTTTTGTTCCGCCAGTTGTACCAGTTCGCTGCTGCCCACAGAGATCACCGTGCAATCCGCCGCGTGCTGTCGGATAAGGTCATGGGTGTACGGACGTGCAACTGTTGCCGGCGTAGCCAGTAGCCCGATCACCTTAGTCTGGGAGATAAGCGCTGCAGGTTTTATGGCCGGCACTACACCGACGATCGGCTGGCTGAAGTGACTGCGGATGTGCGGAAGCGTCAAGGTACTGGCGGTATTGCAGGCGACGACGATGATATCTACCACACCATGTCGATCTTCGATGTGCTGCAGCAATGCGTGCAGGACTTTATCCACCCGCGCAATCAATTCTGCTTCAGATTTAGTGCCGTAGGGAAAAGCCGCATTATCTGAGGCGTAGAAATATTGGCAGGACGGTAAACGTTGCTGGACTTCGTGCATCACGCTCAGGCCACCCACACCGGAATCGAAGACCAGTATACGCGGAGTATGCGGTATGGTGTTCATGTAACGGATCAGTTCCCCTGAGCTTGAAAAAGTTTCTGGTGCCCCTGGCTGGTAACCCCCGCGGGTGGTTCGTTCAATGCCTGACGGGACAACAGGCCGGCGATGGCGAAATAATACTTGCGATCCTCGGCTGAAAAAATATCCATACCCGCAATCTCATAAGCACGCAGCAGAGCAGTGCGGGCGCTGTCGCAGAGGCCCAGCTCCCACAGGCACTGCCCAAGACGCAGATGAATGAACGGTGCTTGTTCCATCTGCGGACAGCATAAAGCTGACTGCAAGGCTTCGCGGCCCTGCTGATACTGGGCGGAGCGAAAATAACTGTCGCCAATGGCAGTCAGAACCCAGCCCGCCTCGATCCAGTCCGTCTGCGGCTTGGGCAGAAGCAGCCAGGCTTGGTAGAATAGCCGCAATGCTGCTTTATAATCGCCGGCATCGTAATGCTGATACCCGGCAGTGCAGAACTGGCGGATCTTGCGGGTGAGCGCGGGATCGGTGGGAGACATGATACCTTGCACAACTGGTCCGTGGGATGGCGATTGTATTTGGCCTCTTGCCCGCTATACAAGCACATCCATGGATTCAGTGAACTGCCGCACCAAATAAAATCTTCATTGACCAACAAGCCAACCGCGAAAGGGCGGCTTATAACTTCACAGGAACAATTTCTTGGATAACTACACCATTACCCTGTTGGCCACTGCTCTGGGCGGACTGCTTGCGGGGGTTTTACTCAGCGTCATGCTATTGCGCCGCCGGACCGACGAAGCGGTGCTCAGTCGCACGCGCGAACTGGAAGCAGAACTGGCTGCGCGGCAGAGCGCCTGGGATGTACGCGAATCAGCCCTGTCCCGGGAGCTGGATTATCTGCGCAGCCAGCAGGACGAGCTGAAAGCTGCGTTGCGCGATGGCGAACAGCTTCGCCATGAGCAGGTGCGGCAACTGGGCGAGGTTCAACAGGCGCTGGCTGCCGCCCGCGAGAAGCTCCAGCTGCTGGGTGATGTACAGCAGCAGCTGCGCGACAGCGAGAGCTCGGCGCATGCAGCACGCAATGAATTAACGGAACTCAAAACCCGGCTTGAGCAGGAACGGAAAAATTTTGCTGAACAACTCAAACTGCTGCAGGACGCCAAGCTGGATCTGGGCAAAGAATTTGAAAATATTGCGAACAAAATCTTTGACCATAAGCAGCAGCAATTCTCCAATACCAGTAAAAGTCTGCTGGAAAACACGCTCGACCCCCTGCGTCTGCAGCTCAACGAATTCCGCCGTAAAGTTGAAGATGTCTACGAAAAGGAAACCGCTGATCGCAACCGCCTGGCGGGACAAGTGCTGGAACTGCAGAAGCAAACCCAGAAAATCGGCGAAGATGCGATCAATCTTGCCCANGCACTGAAGGGTAATTCCAAGATTCAGGGTAACTGGGGCGAGGTTGTNCTGGAGCGACTGCTGGAGCAGTCGGGCCTTCAGAAAGGGCGGGAGTATGATNCCCAGCTCAGTTTTACCAGTGAGGCCGGTGGTCGGCGNATGCCTGACGTCATCGTGCATCTGCCGGAAAACAAAGACATCATCATCGATGCCAAGGTGTCGCTGGTGGATTATGAAAAATACTGCAATGCCGATGATGAGCTTGAGCGGCAGCGTTACCTTAATGCACACGTGGCTTCACTGCGTAATCATATCAAGCAGCTCAGCATCAAAGATTATGAAAAACTGGACGGCGTAAAGTCGCTGGACTTTGTGTTTATCTTTGTACCGGTAGAGGCGGCCTTTCTGCTCGCTCTGCAACACGAACCGGGGCTCTCCCACGAGGCCTATGACCGGCGGATTATCCTTGTCAGCCCGACCAATCTGCTGGCGATCCTGCGTACCGTTGAAAATATCTGGCGTTACGAAAAGCAGAATCGCAACGCGGAGCGGATCGCCCGCGAAGCAGGGGCCTTGCATGACCAGTTCGTNCTGCTGCTGGATTCTCTCGACAATATCGGCAACTACCTCGATAAAACACGTGAAGCCTACGANACCGCGCGCAAACGTCTGCAGACCGGGCGCGGCAATCTGGTTAAACGAGTGGATGATATCCGCCGTCTTGGCGCGAAGACTAAAAAGCGGATTGATCGTGAACTCGTTGAAGATGCACCACTGGAAGACGAGCAGTTATTAGAGGAGCTTCCAGAAGAACCCGTGGAAACCTCTGCAGACAATCACAGTGACGTCACAGAGAACAGCTGATAGAGGTGAATTATGAGTTTGGAGATGACCTTGTTGATCATCGCNCTGGTGATCGTGTCCGTACTGGCCACTGTTGCTGGTGTGTTGCTGTATAAAGTTCACAAAAAAAATCAGGCCCAGCGNGCCCTGCTGGCGGAAAAAGAGCGGGCAGTGGCAGAACAGCGGGCCTATATCAATCGCAGTATTCAGATACTGGCTCAGGCTTCACAGACTGAAGACCTGACCTTGACCGAAGCAAGCATCCGTATCTCGGTCCTGCTCGACAGCCTCGGTGTGGGAGATGAGGTGCGCGAGGAATTCTCCGCGTTTTATCAGCTGCGCGAACTGACCGAGCATATCCCGATTCTGGAAGGCTGGAAAAAATTAAGCCGCAAAGAAAAGATGCAGTTTGACCGGCAGCGCCTGGAACACGAAGCCAGTTATCGCGACTTCGTGCTGGATGCTGCTGCAAGGATTCAGGGGCGCGAGTTCTAACCCCCTGATCATTCCACGAATNNTTTTTTCCGGAGGATGGCTCCACATTCAAGGTGGTGCGTGTAAGGAAACTGGTCAAACGCCGCAAAGCTGGTGATTGTGTGCGTTTGGGTGATGGTCTGCAGATTGTTGCGCAGAGTATCGGGGTTGCAGGAAATATAAATAATATTATCGAAGCCCTGGGTAATTGCTGTGGTCAGTGGGTCCATACCTGCACGGGGCGGGTCCACGAAGATGGTGCTGAACTCATAGCTGTCCAGGTCAATGTCTCTCAAACGATAGAATGAGCGGACCTTGTTCAGCGCCTGCGAAAATTCTTCGCTCGACATCCGCGCCACTGCAACGTTGTTAACCTGGTTCAGCTTCATGTTGTAATGCGCTGAGTTGACGGAAGTAGTGGCAACTTCAGTAGCGAGGACGCGCTGGAAATTCTGGGCCAGCGGCAGTGTGAAGTTACCATTGCCACAGTAGAGTTCCACCAGGTCGCCACCAAAATTCCGGCTTTTCTCAACAGCCCAGGTCAGCATTTTCTCGCACACACGGGCATTCGGCTGGGTAAAGCTGGCTTCCACCTGCTGATAATGAAAGGGCTTGTCGCCTACCTGCAGTGTCTCAACCACAAAGTCCCGACCGATAACTTCTTTCTGTCCGCGGCTGCGGCCAACGATGGCAATGTTTAATTCCTCATGCACCCGCTGTGCCGCGGCCAGCCAGTCCTCTTTCAGTTTTTTGTGATAAACCATGGTAACCAGTGCTTCACCACTGAGGGTTGTCAGAAACTCCACCTGAAACAGACGCTGGCGCAGAACAGGTTCGCGGTGGACAGCGTCACGCAACAGCGGCATCAGCTGATTGATTCTTTCTGATCCAATCGGAAAGTCGGTAACCGGGTAAGGCTTGCGATACTCTCCCGGTTTAAACATGGCGTAACTGATCGTCTCACCCTCGTGCCATATCTTGAATTCTGCACGCATGCGGTAATGCTTCAGCGGGGAACGGAAAACCTCCACTGCAGGTAGAGTGAATTCGGCAAAATCCTGTTGCAGTCGATCAAGTTTTTCTACGAGCTGATGCTCGTAAGCTTCGGGAGAGAAAGAGTCAGTAGTCATGCAGTTACTTCATAAAAAATTTTGGAAGACACACTGTCTTGACAATGTGTCACTGTAGCTCAACTTCAGCAGTACTGAGCTGAAGGCGGATCGCAGCGCGAGCTAACGCTGCTGTGTACATTTTCCCCATTCACAGGTAATCAGTGAGACCGGGACTTCATTGCAGTAAGACGCATAGGCCTCCTGCGGCCACTGATTGTGCAGCACAATAATCTGACCGCGTGGGCATTCTTTCTTAAACTCTTCCGCGAGAACAAAGTAAGAGCGGCCATTGCTTTGCTGAGGTTTCACATCGCCAGCCAGTGAGGGTACCGGTATGATGGTGGTAGTGCTACCGGTGTATTGCTGCTGCAGCGCCTGGAGATCGGCGAGCGCCTGTTCCCCCTGAACAAGGTCCAGCTCCTGTTGAACGATGCTCTGGAGGCGCCGCACACAGGTTTTTTGCTGATTGGTCGGTGTGCGCTGCTTGAGATTCAGTTCATTTATCGCGCGTTGCTGTGCGTCATAAGACAGCAGGACGGCGGCCAAGGCGATGTTCTGTCCACGATAGCTGACTGCCTGTGACCCCAGGTGGGTTGTGTAGTAGTGATCGGCGGCAATGATGGCTGGCCAGTTTTTATCAATCCAATCCTGCTGTGCCGTGATGGCTTCGAGTTCGGCATCGCCGCCCAGGGCAGTGCAGTGATTGAAGATGGTGTTGACGTATACCGCTTTGCTGAGGATGTCTGCTGAGAGCTGGGTGAGCTGGGCCGGATCTTCCGACGGCACGACAACCGGTTGTTGCGCACAGCCGGCAAATAAAGCAGTGGCCACGGACAGAAGTGAGAACAGGCGAATAAGTTTTTTCGTCATGAGCAATAATCCTGCGTCAGTTTTTATTGGTGTTCAGGGGTAAACGGATAATAAAGCGCGTTCCCTTGCCCGGTGTAGAATCCACTTCAATCTTGCCTTTGTGATGTTCGGTGATGATGAAATACGAAACCGACAGACCAAGCCCGGTCCCTTTGCCCACTTCTTTGGTGGTGTAAAACGGCTCAAATATGTGACTTTTAACATCCTCGGACATGCCGGGTCCATTGTCTTCCACTTCAATGGTGGCGTACTCCGCATCGGCGTAGGCGCGCAGGGTAATCATGGGTTTAAAGCTGGGTTCGGTATTGTTTTCCAGATCACTGGCCAGCGCCTGCCGCGCATTGCGCAGCAGATTGAGGATGACCTGCTGGATTTCCGGAGCAGAGCCCATAACCCCCGGCAGATCATCGCGGATTTCCTTAACGATTTTAGCCGGCTTGACCTTCAGCGCTTTGGGTTCGCCAATACTGATGCTCAATTCCACGCTGTGATCAATCACATTTTTCAAATCCATCAGGCTGGTATTGCGATTACTGACGTGGGAAAACTCCAGCATGTTGGTAACAATCTTGGCGGCCCGCTCGCCAGCTTCTTTAATATCATCAAGAAAATTGTAGATATTGCGCGCGCGCAGATATTCATTCACCTGCTCAACGCTGATGCCCATATTGCTCGCCACGTCGTGATTAGAGGCGAGTTCAGGGGAGGTGCGGCGGTAGATGTTCTGCACACTGTGCAGGATAGCGCCGATGGGGTTGTTAATCTCGTGGGCTATGCCGGCTGCCAGTTCACCGAGGGAGAGCATCTTTTCATTCTGGATCATCATATGCTCCATCTTGACCCGCAGTGTCACGTCATCAATACGGATCACGGCGCCGATACCCTGCGCAGCGATTAAGGGATAGATGGTCATGTCGGTATAGCGCGCTTCGCTGCCCTGACCCTGCTGCAGGGTTTCGTTCACCAAAGGTCTGCCGCTCTCAATGGTCTTCTTGATCGTCGCCACACTGATCGGCAGGCTGGGATACACCTCGCTCAGATGGCGATGCAGTGCTTCATCGGCTGAGATACCCGTATTGAATGCGGCGGAGGCATTCCAATGTGTTACATAACCTTGATGAGTCACTCCGATCAGCACCGAGGGCATGGAGTTGATCATGCTGTGCAGATAATCCTGGGTTTCGCGCAGCAGCAATACCGTGGCTTCGTGACGGGCAATTTCATCCTGCAGCCGATTGTTGGTTTGATGAAGGCTTTCGGTTCGCTCTGCAATCTTCCGCTCCAGCTCCCGCTGGGATTCCCGTAACGCATTGCGGGCGCGTTTGTTGTTGAGGCGGCTGCGCTGCAGACCAATGATCAACAGGCTTTGCAGCAGGAACATCAGGGTGATCACCAGCCACAGAATGTTGCTGTAACCGCTATTCGAATTATCAGGTCCCGCCGAGGCGGGGAGTGCGGTGAAGGTCAACCCAATTACAACCAGGCAGGTCAGCCACGGGCAAGCCCGACGCATGAACGAAGAACCATAGATGTTGATTTGATTAGACATGNCACCACGCAGAAGAGAGCGGACAAGGTGTCATATTCTACCTACCAACGCCGGATAAAACTAACGGCTACACGACAGGTCTGCGGGCGGGGCCAGTAAAGGCCTTTTGCAGCGGCCTGAATCCCGATAAACCGCGCAGAATAAAAAGGGGCAGGTGGATTGCATAAAATGTTTGACAAGGCATCCGAATTCGGTAGAATGCGCACCTCTCAACGGGGGCGGTTAGCTCAGTTGGTAGAGCAATGCCCTTACAAGGCATGGGTCACAAGTTCGAGTCTTGTACCGCCCACCACTTCGTACCTGAACAACGAAGTTGGTTTGAGAGTTTATATTGAAGTTTCTGCGGACCGGTAGTTCAGTCGGTTAGAATGCCGGCCTGTCACGCCGGAGGTCGCGGGTTCGAGTCCCGTCCGGTCCGCCACATTCTTAAAAGCCCCGCACTCGCGGGGCTTTTTATTTTCTCCCTCCTGAGTTTTCCTGTCCTCTATCAAATCCTGGCAGTTAAATGTTCGCCACGACACAAAAGTGTCATCAAGAGCCGTTAATCTGGCCTTGATGGAGTAGATTTCTGGAAAGGAATCCTTTAGCTTCGGAGCTGTCACATAAGCACTGGCTGCAAGAAGCGCACCCAGCAACTAAGAAAAAGGAGCATTACCATGCAAGACTATATTGAAGATCTGCTTGATGTTATTTATGACGAAAGCGACGATGAGATAACAGAGGATTACTCTGATATCTAATGCGAGTGAAGCAGCCAGGTGCTGCGCGCTCGCCCCGTTCCTGCCCCGGTTTTACCTGCATATCTCTGTTTTCCCACCTGTTTATCTGTAAGCGAAGCGAGCAAACTGCCGAGCAGGTCACAGCGGGATCTCGACCCGCACACCATAATTCCGTTGGGTAAGTCGCAAATTTTGTTGAATATGGCTCCGCAAGACGCTTCCAGCCACGTGAATTTGATAACTGACTTATACTGACACTTATTCAAAGCTCTTCCCCACAGCGCAGGCTGGACCGACTTTATGCAAACCCAATCCTCAGAACAGTTGGAAGCTGTATTTCTGTTCGACGGCGATTATATAGCGCGCGAGATGCTGTATTCGGAATTCGAAGCCATCCTGGATGGTTTCATTCCGGTGCCGGATTATGCGGGCAGTCTGGCCAAAGCTGTATACCTTCGCATCAATTCCCGACTCTGTATTACGGCGGCAGTGTTCTTCGTGCTGGAGTTCGATGGCAAAGGGATGATTGACCGTCGCTGGAACGTGCCGCTGCAACAGCTGGCCGAAGCGGCTGCCCGTGGTCCCGACCTGGGAGCAGGACCTGTTCGGCTGGCCTGTTTCAGCCAGTGTCCCATCGAATGGCAACGCAAAAATCTGTGGGACCCGCAGATGCAGCCGGGCTGCAACAGCTTTGTCCTGATGCGTAAGGCAGTCAAACGCAATCGTCTGGGGTTGATCTTCAAGACGGCGGAAGCCGACAAAGCGGCGGCGCTGGAGGCTGAGCAACGTGCGCAGAAACAGCGGCGCGAGCAGAAGATTCAGGAGCGGATTCAGCAGAAACTCCATCAGCATTATTCACAGGAACTGCGCGATCGGCTGGCCCATGTTATCAAGGAGCAGCGCCTGCGGATCGCCACCCTCGAAAACCAGCAGAAGCTCAGGATTCAGAGTATTCAGCAGGAACACCAGAAACGTCTGCAGTCCTATCAGCAGGAGTTACTGGAGCTGCAAAAAACCAATCAGGAGCTGGAGGAGCGCAATCGCCTCCTGAAAGAAGACCTGGAGGTGCAGCTGCAGAAAATCGAAGGGGTGCGTGAATACTTCAGCCATAAGCTGAAAGCGGCACAGCGGGATGAGACCAGTCAGATTCAGGCATTGCAGGAAAGCTTCGCCATCGAGATGGAAACCCGCCTCAAGAACCACACGGCCGAGCTGCAGGAAAAGCTGGATATGCGCGAGGTGGAGCTGTTCTATCGGCACGAACAGGAAAAGAATCTTCGCGACGAGATAGCACATCTGCGCCGCGAGAATCAGGCGCTGCTGAGCAACGGCAGCGACCAGCTGCTGGCGCGGCTTGCCCGGGCCGGTATCAACTTTGTGGCTTTTCATCCGGGGGCGGGCAATATTGCCATACCACTGGATGACGTCAGTTCATACCTGGATAATCCCCAGGCTTATGTGGCGGCCAAGTGCGGTGTGACGGAAAGCGTCTATACTGCCTGGCTCAGCCACTACCAGACTCCCCGGTGTACCGGCCTTGATCATCGCGGAGACGTCTGCAACCAGCCTCTCACCCGGGTGGCATCACCCTCAGAATTTCATGAAGGGGAGAGCGATCGCTGCGGTCAGCATCAGGCACTGCCCCATCAACTGGTTGCTGAACGGCGCTGAGTAACCGGACCCTCTCACAGAAGACTTGATGTAAAAAATGGGTAAAGACCTTGATGTATTGCATCAGCGTGCGCTGGACGTACCCATGCAGATTGTTCCCTGGGCGCCTCTTAACGACAGGGGTATCAAGCTGATCATACGGCGCGATGACCTGATCGATCCTTATCAGAGCGGTAACAAATTCTACAAACTCTTCTATAACCTGCTGGCTGCCAAAGAGCGCGGCATCCCTCAGTTATTAAGTTTTGGCGGAGCCTATTCCAACCACCTTTATGCTTTGGCCGCAGCCGGGCACACGGCAGGAGTGCGCACGGTGGGCGTGGTGCGGGGCGAGCGCCCCACAATACTGAGTCCGACCCTGCAGGATGCGGAAGCCTGGGGGATGAAGCTGTGTTTTGTGTCGCGGAGCGAATACCGTGCTGACAAAGCCGGATTACTGGAGTCTCTAAAGAAGACCTGCGGCGATTTTCTGCTGGTCCCCGAAGGTGGCGCCAACCTCGACGGGGCGCGGGGAGCCGCTGCGATGGGCTGGGCTGTTACCACCCGCCTGGGCAATGCCTTCGACACAGTATGTGTCCCCTGCGGGACTGGCAGTACCCTGGCCGGTATCGCCAGTGCCCTGCCAGCGGGTAAGACGGCCATTGGTTTTTCGGTCTTGAAGGGTGAGGGCGGGTTGGGGCGGGAGATTGCCCGGATGTATCAGGCGTGCCTGTCGCTGAATCCGGGGATGGATGTCGGTGCACACTGGCGCCTGATTACCGGTTATCATGGCGGCGGTTACGCGCGGAAGCTGCCGTCAGTGCTGCNGACATTCTGGCACGACTTTGAAGCTGAGACCGGCATACTGCTGGATCCCGTCTATAGTTTGAAGATGTTTTGGGGTATAGCCCAGCTTGCGGCGCAGGGATATTGGAAGCCGGGCACGCGGCTGGTAGCGGTGCANACCGGTGGATTGCAGGGCAGNCGGGGATTTCTCCCGGCGGTGTAATCCAGTGTTTTTTACAAGGGATAGGCTTTCAGGTAAACCTGGCGCTTGGTAAACGCCAGGCAATAAAAACAACAAATTCCAATCCGGCCGGGATGACTGGCTGGCG
>Ga0065721_10050958_pt1 | contig 16884 bp, 17 predicted proteins | sample Mesricmetagenome_FD_59108 | JGI IMG/M metagenome (GOLD analysis project Ga0065721, IMG submission 59108) | Mesophilic microbial community from rice straw/compost enrichment Sample: eDNA_1 v2 (version 2) | ecosystem: Engineered > Solid waste > Grass > Composting > Bioreactor | place: USA: Davis... | reverse complement strand
CGGCTCGCCATCGTCGACCGCTATCAGGCCGCCTTCGCGGGGCTGGACTGGCTTCGCCCGCCGCTCGAACGAGGCTCCGACCGCATCGGCTATCACCTGTTCGTCGTCCAGATCGATTTCGCGCGCATCGGCCGGTCCCGCGCCGAGGTGATGGCCGCCCTCGCCGCCCTGGGCGTCGGCTCCCAGGTGCACTACATCCCCGTCCCGCGTCAGCCCTGGTATCGCCAGACCTACGGCGAGCCCGCCCCCTTCCCTGCCGCCGATCGCTACTACGACAGGGCGCTGAGCCTGCCGCTGTTCCCCGCCATGACCGACGAGGAGGTGGAGCGCGTGATTTCGGCGGTCAGAGGGTTGGCGTCCGCATGAAGACCCTCGCCGTCATTCCCGCGCGCGGCGGCTCCAAGCGTCTGCCCGGAAAGAACATCCGCGACTTCGCCGGCAAGCCCATGCTGGCGTGGTCGGTCGAGGCGGCGTTGGAAAGCGGCCTGTTCGACACGGTCATGGTGTCGACCGACAGCGAGGAGATCGCCGACGTGGCGCGCGCCTGGGGCGCCAGCGTGCCGTTCCTTCGCAGCGCCAGAACCGCCGACGACCATGCGATCATCCTCGACGTGTTGGCCGAAGTGGTCGAACGCTACGAGGCGCAGGGCCAGCGGTTCGATCGCCTGTGCTGCATCCTCGCCACCGCGCCCCTTCTGCGTCCCGCGACGCTGAAGTTCGCCGCCGATCTGATGGACGCAGAAGGCTTCGACACGGTCTTTCCCGTCGTCGCCTTCGGCTATCCGATCCAGCGCGCCCTGCGCCGCGACGCGACGGGCCGGACCGAGATGTGGCAGCCGGAACACTACGCCAGCCGGTCGCAGGACCTGGAGCCCGCCTATCACGACGCGGCCCAGTTCTACTGGATGACGCGCGAGGTCTGCGTGACCCGGCAGTCGATCTTCGCCGGCCGGGCCGGCAGCTTCGTCATCGACGCGATGCAGGCCCAGGACATCGACACCCTGACGGACTGGCGTTTGGCCGAGCTGAAGATGCAGTTGGCCCGGTCGCCTCAGTAGGCGGCCTGGGCGTTGAACGCCCGCGTTTCCTCAACCGTCAGGAAACGGGAATTGGTCGCGGAATCGTACTGGAAGCCGGGGGTGACCCGCTCCCCGACCTCTCCCAGGGCGTTGCGGCCGTAATCCGCCTCGGAGTTATGGAACCGGATCGTGGGTGCGATCACATAGTGGTCCTCGAAGGCGAAGGTCAGGTGGGAATCGTCGGCCGGGCACATGACCTCGTGCAGCTTTTCGCCAGGCCGCACGCCGATGATGTGCGTCGGCATGCCCGGCGCGAGCGCCTCGGCCAGGTCGGGGATCCTCACCGAGGGGATCTTCGGAATGAATATCTCGCCGCCCTGCATCCGCTGGAAGTTGGTCAGGACGAACTCGACCCCCTGCCGCAGCGAAATCCAGAAGCGGGTCATGCGCGGATCCGTGATCGGCAGGGACTCCACGCCCTGCGCGATCAGCTTTTCGAACAGCGGCAGAACCGAGCCGCGCGATCCAACGACATTGCCGTAGCGCACCACGGAGAAGCGGGTGCGATGGCTCCCCGCCATATTGTTGGCGGCGACGAACAACTTGTCCGAGACGAGCTTGGTCGCGCCATAGAGGTTGATCGGGCTGGCGGCCTTGTCGGTGGACAGGGCGATCACGCTCTCGACGTCATTGGCCAGGGCCGCCGCAATGACGTTCTCCGCGCCGCTGATGTTGGTGCGGATGCATTCCGTCGGATTGTATTCCGACGCCGGCACCTGCTTCATCGCCGCCGCATGGATGATGAAGTCGACGCCGCGCGTGGCCTGGATCAGCCGTTCCCGGTCCCGCACGTCCCCCAGGAAGAAGCGCATCCGCGGATCCGGAAACTCGTGCTGCATCTCGAACTGCTTCAGCTCGTCGCGAGAATAGACGATCACCCGCTTGGGGTTATAGCGCTCCAGGATGGTGCGGACATACATCCGCCCGAACGAGCCCGAACCGCCCGTGATCAGGACTGACTTGTCGTCGAACATGGCGGTTCCGGCGCCCTCAAGCTGATGCCGCCCGCAGATCGGCATCCGTGATTTTCGCGTCTGAGGCAGCGCCCTCCGCCCAGCGTCGTCTTCATCGCGGTCGCCGACATGCGCGCTGATTCAACAGGGCTGTCAATGGAGAGCAAGGTCTGGCGGCCTGGTGCGGCCGCTCCGCGCAACGGCGCTTCCACCGGGTTCCCCCTCGTGTCCTTGGCCCCCGACCGACCGGGGCGGCGATCCCGTCACAATGCGGGTTCCGGCGGAGGTGATCGGCGTCCGCTCCAACGGCGTCGGGTGACTTGAGCCGGCCAGACAATATGAGATCGCAAAGGTCGCGACTGAGACAGCGCGGCCCCGCAAGCGGGCATGCCTGGCCCCACGAGCACGGCCCCTTACGCCGACCGATTCACCAAGCCCTCCAGCACCAGCTTGGCGCTCTCGCGGACATCCGCTTCGTCCGCGCCGCCGCGGGACGCGATCTTCAACCCGGACTTCACGCTCAGGAGCATCCGCCCGACGGCCTCGGGGTTCAGCCCCGAGCGAAAGTCTCCCGCCGCAATGCCGGAGCGCACACGCTCGGCGAACAGGGCGACGACCGCCGCCCCCGCCCGGTCTCCCAGCGCGTTTACGTCGGCGTCCGACCGGCCGAACTCGGCGATGGAGCCGACGCCCAGGCAGCCGGTCTCGATATCCCCACCACAGCCCAGGTCGATCATCAGCGCGGCCTCCAGCGCCGCCGGCGCCGATGCCTCCGCCTCCATCGTCTCCCGCATGCGGGCCAGCGACCTCTCGGAATAGCGCTCCAACGCCTCCAGGAAGAGGCCGCGCTTGTCGCCGAACGCGCCGTACAGGCTCTGCCGCCCTATCCCCATCCCGTCCAAAAGGTCCGTGGTCGAAGCCGCCGCGAACCCGTGACGCGCGAACACCCGGATGGCCGCCCGTACGGCCTCGCCGCGATCGAATCCCGCCGGTCTTCCCATGCCGCCCCATCCCAAATTCTGACTGATTGGTCAAGATTAATTATTGACTGTTCGATCCATAACAGTTACGCATTCCAGACCATTCAGTCAAAAAGGCCGTGCATGTCCCACTATCTCCCTACGTCCCCCGCGCTCGTCTTCGGCGGTTCGCGCGGCATGGGCGCCGCCATCGTTCGCCGCCTGGCCGCCGAGGGCCGTCCCGTCGCCTTCACCTACGCCCAGGCCGCCGAAAAGGCCGCCGCCCTCGTCGTCGAGGTCGAAGCCGCCGGCGGCCAGGCCTTCGCGATGAAGGCCGACAGCGCCGACGCCGATGCGATCCGGGCGGCGGTCGACGGCGCCGTCGGCCGTTTCGGGCCGATCGGCGTGCTGGTGATCAACGCCGGGGTTCTGAAGGGCGGCCTCATCGACGCCTTCCCGCTGGAAGACTTCGACCGGATGGTCGCGGTCAACATCCGGGGCGTCTTCGCCGCCATCCACCATGGCGCGCCGCACCTCATCGACGGCGGGCGAATCATCACCATCGGCAGCAACACCGCAGGTCACGTCGGCAGCGCGGGCTCCAGCGTCTATGCGATGACCAAGGCGGCGGTGGCCCAGCTCGTCCGGGCCTCGTCCCGGGATTTCGCCCCGCGCGCGATCACCATCAACAATATCCAGCCCGGTCCGATCGAGACCGACATGACCGCCGACCTGATGGAGGTCATCCGGCCCCGGCTGCCGCTGGGTCGCATCGGCAGGCCCGAAGAGATCGGCGGCCTGGTGTCCTGGCTCGCCGGCCCGGACGCCGGCTACATGAGCGGAGCCAGCCTGACCATCGACGGCGGTTGGACCGCCTGAAGGACCAGCGCGACCCCCGGTTCGATTTGGGCTGAGGGTCGCCGCTCCAAGGGTTGAAGACCGCTGGTGTTTGGTCGGCTGCAGCGCGGATGAGCGACGCCTGGCGCCGGTTCATTCTCTGCCGGCTGAGCCAAGCACAGATCCTTGCGGTCAGACGGTCGGCACAGTCCCACCATCGACGACGATCTCTGAACCATGGATCGAGCTGGCCCGGTCCGAGGCGAGGAAGGCGATGGCTTCGGCGACCTCGTACGGCTCCGCGCCGCGGCCGATCGGGATACCGCCAAGCCCGGCGAGGACGCGTTGTCGCGCGTCTTCGAGGGTTCCGCCGTTGGCCGCCCGGATACGGCCCAGGAACACGTCCGTACCCTCGGTCATGATCCAGCCCGGAGAGATGGTGTTGACCCGGACGCCCTTGGGGCCGAGTTCCTTGGAGATGGACTTGCTGTAGGTCCGGAGCGCGGCCTTGGCGGCGGCGTAGGCCGTCGTGGCGTCGGGCAGGGGCAGAACCGACTGGATCGAGGTGACGTGCACCACCGCGCCCGAGCCGCGCTCGATCATCTGCGGGATCAGCAGGCGGTCCAGGCGCACGGCCGCCAGCAGGTTCAGATTCATTTCCGACAGCCAGTGATCGTCCGTAAGGGCGATGAAACCGCCGCCCGGCGTCTCCGAACCCCCGAGCACATGAACGAGGATGTCGACGCCGCCCAGACGCTCGAACGCCGCGGCGGCCAGGGCCCGGCCGCCTTCGGCCGTCGTCAGGTCGGCCTGGACGAACTCGACGCCGTCGACAGGCTCAATGGCGCCGCGCGCCGAGGTGATGACCCGGGCGCCGCCGGACAGGAAGCGAGCGACGGCGGCCCGGCCCAGCCCCTTTGTGCCGCCGGTGATGAGAACGCGCTTGCCCGCGAACTCCTCGGGCTTCGACTGGAGGCTCATGCGGAAACCTCCATGGTCTTGATGGCGTCGCCTTCAAGTTCGACGCGATAGGTGAAGCGGATCGGGCTCCCCGGAAAATCGCCGTGGGCCGGCCCTTCGACCACGATCCCATCGTTCTCGTGGCGAACGGTGTCCGGGGTGAAGACGGCCCTGAGATCGACGACCATCTCCTTGAGCAGGGCGCGGATTTCTTCATGGCCCTCGAACCGCTTGCCGTTGTCCAGAAAGACGGCGTCCGCGGCGAAGGGTTTCAACATGCCGTCGAGGTCGAGCCGGGCGTTGGCTTCGACATAGGCGGCGATCGGGGAAGGAAGCTCTGGCGACATCGGTCCGTCCTTGCGCTTTGCGGTCGCGGCCCTGGGGGCTGCGCCTTCGATGCCGCCAAGATAGAGATGGACAGTTCGCGCGATAATCGGGACAACTTGGAACACGTCGTCACGAAAAGCGGGATAATTATGAAGGGCAGTCTGACCGAGTTGGACGCCGTTCTGGTCGTCGCCCGCTGCGGCAAATTCCGGGCGGCCGCGATCGAGCTCGGGGTATCGACGACCGCGCTCAGCAACGCGGTCGGCAAGCTGGAGCGGACGCTCGGCGTGCGGCTGTTCAACCGGACCACCCGAAGCGTCTCCCTGACCGAGGCGGGCCAGCAATTCGTCGCCCAGGTCGCGCCGGCCCTGCGCGATATCCATGACGCGATGGATGTCGTCCGCGCCCGACAGTCCACGCCCTCAGGCACGCTGCGCATCAACGCCTTCCCGACGGCCGCGCGCGAGATATTTTCCTCCCTCGTCCTGCCGTTCGTTGGCGCGCACCCTCAGGTCCACGTCGACGTCGTCACGGAGGGCCGCATGGTGGACATCGTCGCGGGCGGTTTCGACTTTGGCGTCCGCAGCGCCGACCGGGTGCCCGTCGACATGATCGCCATCCCGCTCGGCTTGCCTCGACGAAACGTGGTGGTCGCCTCGCCGGCCTATCTGGAAGCCCGCGGCACGCCGATGGTCCCCCAGGATCTGGTGAAGCACGCCTGTCTTCGCGTCCGTCTTCCCAATGGCGCCATCTATCGCTGGCCGTTCGAGAAGGGGGGGCGGTCGCTCCATATCGACGTCGAGGGCCCCCTCACCCTCGATGAAGCCAGCCTCGCCCGCACCGCAGTCCTCGCTTCGGCCGGCCTCGCCCTGGCGATGGAATCCGACGTGCAGGAAGACATTGAGGCGGGCAGGCTCGTGCGCGTCCTCGAGGACTGGACGCCTACCCTATCGCCCTTGAGCCTCTACTATCCCAACCGCCGCAACCCATCCGCCGCGTTCAAGGCCTTCGTAGACTTCGCCCGACGGCGCGGTGAGCCGACTTAAGGCGGTCTGCAGAGCGAGATGCGCCCGAGGCGACCGTGGGGCCGTCTCCAATCTCAGCCACCTTACAGCTGCGCCGGTTGATCAGCGCGTGGATTTCATTCCGCTGGAGGGCCTGGGCCGGTTCGACCTGCGCGTCCACGGCCGGTTGGCGGAACTGCTGGGCCTGAGGCTGTCCCAGAAATGCAGGCCCCCGCGGCGGCGGTCGGCGGTGGAGCTGATACTCAGCCCACGTCGGGGAATGTTGGGTGCGGGACTCGATCTGGTCGATACCCCACACCGCGCCTGATCTTCGCGGCCCAGTCACACTCCAGTCCGGCATAGGTCATCGCCGCCAGCCGCTCGGAAATGAAGTTGTCGACGGCGCGGGTGTAGTCGCCGGGAAGACCCAGGTCGCCGTTGACCTCGCCATGACTCAGCGCAACCGGGAGCACCGGCGTCTGGCGGCCGGCCCCCGCGGTCATGCGCGCAAAGGCGTTGGCCTCGGCGCAGGGATCGTCAGGCCGCCGCGTGGAACAGACGATCATCATGGGCGTGGCCGCCGGCGTCCACTGGTCCGCCGGGGAGGCGCGGCGCCAGTTTGCGGGGTCGGCGCCGAAGGCGTTATCGTAAAGGGGCAGATGGCGGCGCGTCATGACCGCCTCGACGTCCAGCACGGCGGTATCCAGGATGACGGCGCCAGCCACAGGCCGGCCGACCATCTCCGGCCGGGCCGACAGCAGGGCGGCCAGATGGGCGCCGGCCGAATGCCCCATCAGGATCAGCGCCCCGGCATCGCCGCCCCAATCGGGCGCCTGGTCCGAGATGCGGCGGATCGCCTCCGCCACATCCTGCGCCTGCTCGTAAGCCATCGCGTCGGGCAGGAGGCGATAGTTGACGCTGACCAGGATGTAACCGCGGGGGAGCCAGTACCGCAGCTTGTTTGCGATCACGGGAGGATGGGCCTTGTCGCCGGTGCGCCAGCCGCCGCCGTGAACCATGATCAGGACAGGCGCATTCGCCGCGTTCGGCGGAACGTAGATGTCGAAAGCCTGATCGGGCGAGGGTCCATAGCTTTCGGTACGCCGCCGGGCGCCGGGAACGATCGTCTCCAGGTCAACGGGCGGACTGGCGGCGACGCGCCGGTCGGCCCACGGTCGGTTGCGGACCTGCCCCTCGAACGCCGCAGAAGCGTTGGCGACGACGGGCAGCGCCAGCGCCGCGACCAGCCCACAGGCCAGGATCGGTCTCATCGTCGTGATCTCCTTCGGCCGGCAGCGAACAACAGGGCGTACTCCCGTCGCACGTCAATCGCCCAGACCCATGGCGCGACCGAAGGCGGCGATCTCATCTCGCGCGATGGAACCGTCTCGGTCCAGGTCGGCCGCGGCGAACCGCTGGCTTCCGAGCGCGCGGAACTCGCCAAGGTCGATGGCCCGGTCGTTGTTCCGGTCGAGGCTGCGCAGCGACTGGATCGCCTCGCGGCTGGGGCGACGTCGCTCGCGCGATCCCCCCTCGGGGCGCAGCGCCCGGGCCTCGGACAAGGTCAGACGACCATCCTCGTTCGCGTCGGCGCGGGCGAACAGTCCTTCGCGGACAGCGTCGAATTCCACGCGGGACAGAAGGCCGTCGTTGTTCAGGTCCGCACGCTCGAAAAGAGCCTCCGTCATGGCGGGGGTGGACTGGGCGGCGGCGGGCCACGCAGCCAGGAAAAGTCCGAAGGCGGCCAACGGCGACAAGGCTTTCATGGGGTCTCTCTCAAATGGGGCCCCGGTCGCCGGGGGCGACCGGGGCGTCGGGCGACGGTTGGGGGGCTTTCGTCGCCCGAAGGGGAACGGATCAGTCGGGACGGGTGCGCACCACGGTGGACGACCGCGACGCGCCGTTGTTGGCGGCGATGTCTCGGCTGATCACCATCTCGTCTTCGTCGCGATAGACATCGACGTCGCGCGCATAGCCATAACCACGCGAGGTCTGGAAATCCGAGGAGCGGCTGTAGCCGTTCTCGTCCCGCACCACTTCGCCGGTACGGGTCTGGGTGTTTCCGGCCGGACCCGTGCGGATCGCGGTGGTGGCGTAGCCGCTGTCGGTCGGAACGGTGACGCGGCTGCGTGAACTGGCCCAGGAGCGATCGTCGAAGGTGCGTGACCGCGACACCGTCGCCGAACCGGGGCTGCGGTAGATGTCGGCGGTGCGGCTGGCGCTGTGATGCGGGCCGCTGACGCTCGCCGAGCGACGCCACGAGCGCGACTGGGCGTCGGCGCCTTCGGCCGTGGCGGCGACACCCGCGAGAGCCAGGAGAGCCACGGAGGCGGCGACGGCCGCACGCCGGGACAGATGCGGAAAGGTTTGTCCTTGGGAAGTCATGGTTGACGCCTTCTGGGAGATCCGGACGGGATCGGACGGCCCCACTCTGCCCCCGGCCCCCGCCAGGGGTGTTTCGCAACGGCGCCAACGCGTAACAGCGTGTATCCGCCACTGGTTGTCGGGCCTGCTCTGGGCCAAGCTTCGGGCATGGCCCAGGACGCGCTTGTCTATCTCGTCGAGGACGACCCGGAAATCCGGCGGCTGGTCTGCGACCTCCTGGCGCGCGAGGGCCTCCGATGCGAGGCGGTGGCCGACGCCGTCGCCTTCTGGACGCTGTTCGACCGGCGCTCTCCGGACATGGTCATCCTCGACATCATGATGCCAGGCGAGGACGGCCTGTCGATCTGCCGGCGTCTGCAGGACCGAAGCCCTGTGCCGGTCCTGATCGCCTCGGCTCGCGGCGAAGCCGTGGACAGGGTCCTTGGCCTGGAAATCGGCGCGGACGATTATTTGGCCAAACCCTTCGAGCCGCGCGAACTGGTCGCCCGCGTCCGCGCCCTGCTTAGAAGGCGCGATCGATTCGCATCCGCCGGAGCGGCGCGCGTCCGCGTCTTCGCCGGGTGGCGCCTGGACCTGGCGACCCGGGCCCTCACCGCTCCGTCCGGCGATCCCGTGGAACTGACCGCCGGAGAGTTCGACCTCCTGGCGGCCTTTCTCGCCAGGCCCAGGACCGTTCTTTCCCGCGACGACCTGATGGACATGCTGAGAGGCCGCGCCGCCGACGTCTTCGACCGGTCGATCGACATCCAGGTGTCCCGCCTGCGCCGGAAGCTGGGCGACGATCCCCGCGAGCCGCGCCTGATCCGCACCGTCAGGAACGCCGGCTATCTGTTCACCCCCGAGGTCGAGGCGCGGTCGTGATGCGGCGCCCAGGCCTTTCACTGTCGACCCGCCTGACGCTCGCTGTCATCGTCGTTCTCGCCCTGGTGCAGGTTCTGGGCCTGGTGGTCTTCACGAACCTCTCCCGCGAGAACGGCCGTGGCGTGCGGCCCCCGCTGCCGTCCCGGGTGGCTGCCGCCGCCGATCTGCTGGATCGCACGTCCCCGCGCGAGCGCGACGTGGTGCTCGTCGCCATCAACGACGACCAGACCCGCTTCTTCCTGAGCGACGGCGTCCCCCGGGGCTATGTCGAACGCCGCGGGGTGCGCCCCGCCCTCCTCTCAGCCTATCGCGGGGCCCTGAAGGGGCGCTCGGTGAACGTTCTCGTTCCGGAGGACCGGCGGGATCGTTGGCGACCTCTGGCGCACCGGCGGGGGGCCGCCTACGCCCTCTCGATACAGCTGGCGGATGGTCAGACGCTCGTCGTGACCCCGGGCGCCCGGCAGCGGGCGCGGACCCGGATGGGGGCGATCCTGGGGCTCAACTTCGTCGTCGGCCTGCTTGCCGCCCTGCTGGTCTGGCGAACCATCCGTCGGGCGACGCGCCCCCTGCAGATCATCGCCGATGCGGCCGACAGCTTCGCAGCGGATCTAAACGCTCCGCCGATGGAGGAAGGCGTCCCGGCCGAGGCCCGGCAGGTGGCGTTGGCCTTCAACCGCATGCGCGCCCAGATCCGCCAGCTGATGGCCGACCGCCTGCGCATGCTGGCCGCCGCCGCCCATGACCTGAAGACCCTCCTCACCCGGTTGAGACTGAGGGTGGCGCTGATCGAGGACGACGCGGAGCGCGCCCGCGCCGACCGGGACATCGCCCTTATGGCGACCCTTCTGGACGACGTGCTGCTGGTCGCGAAAGGCGAGGAGCGGCCGGCGGTGCTCGCCCCGGTCGATCTCGCGCCCCTGCTGGAAGAGATGGCGAGGGAACGTCGGGCGCTCGGACAGGCGGTGGCGGTCGCCTCCGCGCCCGCCTCCGCTCAAGCGCTGGCCGACCCCGCGGGCCTGCATCGGGCGCTGGAGAATCTGATCGAGAACGCGGTCCTCTACGGCAGCGGCGCGGATCTGGATCTGCGGGCGTCGGGCGCATGCTGGCGCATCGCCGTCGTCGACTATGGACCCGGCCTCGAGACCGACTTCGCGCCGGACGCCTTCGAGCCCTTCTCTCGGGGGGAGGCCTCGCGCAGTCGCGACACCGGAGGCGCCGGCCTGGGCCTGTCGATCGCCCGCTCCCTGATCCGGCAGATGGGCGGAGACGTCATCCTGGAGAAAACGCCAGGCGGAGGCCTGACGGCGGTCATCGATCTGCAAAGGGCGCCTTCATAAGGCTCTCGCCGATCGCCCTATGCGAGAACGTCGCGCCGAGAAATTTGGCGCGCTTCCGCGGCCGTTAGGACGCGACCGCGAGCGAATGGGCCAGCCCCCGGGCCGACGGAGCCATAGGTGGCGAACCGTGCCTCCTCGGGCTGCAGCATTGTGCGCGGATTTCCGTCGCGGCCGGTGTACCACATCTCGGTCCAGCCCTCGGGCGCGATATGGTCGTCCATCCAGCAGTCCAGAAAGGTCGCTGACCCGACGAAGCGGGGATCACCGTAGCGCCCATCCGGAAACTGGCTGGAGGGACGCCACGGCCGCCCCAGATATACCGAGCCCCGGCGAACACCCCGATCCTTGGTGAGTCGACACCCCTTGAAGACGAAGCCGTAGGGCTGATCGATCGGCGTGCTGGGCGCGGTGATATAGCCGTCGACGGGATCGACGGGCCGGGTGCGCGAGCGGATTTCGCACGCTTCGAACCAGGCCTGGCCGCCCCCGAAGATGAAATCGTAGCTGCCGGCGATCATGCAGCGCTCGAAAAGGGTCGCACCCGCGTCCGGGAACAGGGTGTCCTGGTAGCTGACGATGTCGCAGCCGACGACGGCCGCACGATCGCTGCCCTTGTCCATCATCAGCGCCACGGCCTGCGGGCCGGCGCCGTCGTGGGAGTGCAGGCCGCCTGCCTTCGACATCTCCGCCAGGCCGTCGAAGGCGTTGCTGATCGTCAGGTTCTCCGCCCGGAAATGCGGCGCGCGAACGAAGAGGGTGGGCGTGCGGAAAGTCCCCCACAACCGGCCGTCCGGCGCGGGCAGGCCCGAGGCGGCCAGATGGTTGATGACGGATTCGGATCGGTCTTCGCCGATCAGATGGACGAAGGGGCGATCGACCGACACCTGCTCGTTCCAGAGCCCGCGCGTGACGAGGATGCGGAAGGGTCGCGCGCCAGCCACCGGCGCGGCGGCGACGGCCGCGGTGACGCTGGCGTAGGTCGGGGCCGCCCACCGGCGGCGCGCGTCCGCCCGCTGCACGACCGCGTCATAGCGGGCTTCGGCCATCGCCAGGCCGGGCGCGGTCGCGGCGAGGCCGCCCAGCACCAGGCGACGGGAGAGCAGGCTCTTCATCTCGGTTCCATTAAAAAAACGGCGTCGACCGCGAGCGGCCGACGCCAATCCCTGGGAGAGGAGGGTCAGAAGGTGTAGCGGACGCCGAAGTTGTACTGCCGTCCCGTGTGCGAATAGACGTAGATGCTGTCGCGCCGGCTGTCGGTGTACTGTTCGTTGAAGGCGTCGGTCAGGTTGAGCCCCTCGAACGTCAGCTTGACCCGGTCGTTCAGGGCGTAGGATGCGGAGGCGTCCACCGTGACGATGTCGCGCACGCCGTCGATGTCATTGGTGCTGGTGCCGCTGGGCACGGCCGTCAGATAGCGGTCGCGGTACGCCGCCGAGACGCGGGCGCTGAACCGATCGTCTTCATAATACAGCGTGGCGTTGTATGCGGTCTTCGACAGGCCGACGAGGTCGTTCTCGACGAAACCGGTCGGCGAACGGGACGAGATGTAGCTGATCTCGGAGTCCACCAGGGTGACATTGAAGATGGCCCCGAGGTTGTCGAACGGCCCCGGCAGGAAGCTGAACGGCTGCTGGTAGCTCACCTCGACGCCCTTCAGCGGCCCGCCCTCGGTGTTGACCGGCTGGCTGAACAGGAACACGTCGGTGGGCGAGACGCCCAGGCCGTCCAGCAGGCTGACGGGCAGACCCGACTCGTTGAACGGCATGGAGGTCCGCGACGTCTGAATGTAGCTGTCGATGTCCTTGTAGAAGAGGCCGACGGACAGCAGCGCTTCGGGCGCGAAATACCATTCCGCCGACAGGTCGTAGGTCGTGGCCCGGATGGGATCCAGATAGGGATTGCCCGAACTGACGCTGAACACGCCGACGGTGCTCAGGCTCCCGCCCGGCGTCACGCTGCCCAGGTTGGGACGGGTCATCACCTTGGCGGCGCCGAAGCGCAGCAGGAAATCCGGGGTCACCTCGGCGGTCAGGTTGAGGGCCGGCAGGACGTCGTCATAGTCGCGGTCGACGGTGGTCTGTTGCGCGGCGCCGGCGACCAGTTGATAGCCGGTCGAGGTCTGTTCCGTCTTGACGTAGCGGACGCCCACGTCGCCGCGGATCGGCACGCTTCCGAACATGGTGTTGAAGTCGAGCTGCACATAGGCGGCCGTATCCTTCTCGCCAACGCTGCGGATATTGCCGCGCGCATTGGCGTTGCTCGCTCCGCTCAGCTCGAACAGGCCCGTTCCGCTGTAGATGTCGAACAGGTCGGCGAAGGCGCCGAGGTCGGGCGCGATCCACTGCGTGACGGTTCCGGCCGGCGCGCCCAGGTTCCGGCCGAACCCGTCGACCAGGAACGTCAGATCCGACAGCGAGACGCCCGCTGGCAACTGCGGCACGACCGATTCATTGACCCGGGCCAGCGCCCAGGAGTCGAACTCGTATTCCTTGTAGTTCACGCCCGCCTTCAGCGTCACCGCGGGGTTCAGGTCATAGGCCGCGTCGAACTGGGCGGTCTTGACCGAGTTGGTCACGCCCTGAGGCCGCAGGCGGATCTCCGAACGCGCAGCGCCGAAGTTGAACGCCTCGGGGTCGGTGACGTCGAAGCCGAAGCCGATCAGCGGCGCGTTCCGGTTCTCCCGGTAGTCGTAGAAATAACCATCGGTGTTTTCGGCGTTCAGGATGACCGTGGTCTGCACCGGATTGTCGAAGTCGGATTCCGAATAGCCGATCAGGCCCTTCACGCGGAACCGGTCACTGAAGGCGTGCTCAAGGCTGAGCGTCGCCTGCTTATACTGGGTCTCGAGCTCGTCGAACCGCGTCTCGGTTTCGATATCGACGTCGTCGAACAGGCCGTAGACCATGTCGCCGTTCTCATCGATCACGCCGTCTCGGACGATGATCTCCGGCCGGCCGCCTTGGGAGGCGTTGCGGGCGAAGGAGAGCGCCTCGAGCCAGTTCTCCTGACGGGTCGCCTTGAAGTCGGAATAGAGCAGATCGAGGTTGATCAGCGTCTGTTCCTGCGGCCGGAACTGGAGGGAGCCCGTCAGGCCGAGCCGCTCCTGGTCGTGGGTCAGGCGGCCGTAGCGAGGAAAGCGCGGCGAGAAGACGTCGATGTCCCGCGCTTCAGCAAAGGGCGATGCGGGATTGTAGCCGCCGGCTTCGGTCCCGTTCAGCCATCCCCCGGAACCGTGACCTTCCTCGAGCAGTCGACGTTTGGTGTAGGCGACCGAGACCAGCGCGCCGAAGCGGCCGTCCATCCAGGTGTTGCTGGCCAGGGCCGCGAAGCGCGGGTCCCATTCCTGCGACAGATCGTTGTATCCGTACTGTCCCGAGACCACGAGGTTGGCGCCGTCATAGTCGAACGGCCGTCCCGTCTGCAGATCGACCGTGGCCCCCAGCGAGCCTTCTTCCGTCTCGGCCGAGGCGGTCTTGCGCACCGTGATGCTGTTGAAGAGCTCGGAGGCGAAGACGTTGAAGTCGAAGGCGCGGTTGCGGTTCGCGCCGCCTGAACTGTCGGTGCCGGAGGTCGTGCTCATCCCCTCCATGCCGTTGAGGCGGACGCGCGTGAACTGCGGCCCCAGGCCGCGAACCGTGATCTGGCGCCCCTCGCCCGCATCCCGGGCGATCGACACGCCGGGCACGCGCTGGATGGATTCAGCCAGATTGGCGTCGGGGAAGTCGGCGATGTCTTCGGCCTTGATCACGTCCACGACGCCGCTGGCGCGCCGTTTGGTGTTCAGCGCATTGTTCAAGGCGGCGCGGAAACCGGTTACCACGATGGAGTCGACTTCGGAGACCTGATCGTCGGCCTCGCCGCCCTGGGCGATCTGGTCGTCCCGGGTCAGCACCGCGGTGCGCCCGTCGTTGGACGCCACGACCAAATTGGTCCCCGCGAGCAGCCGATCCAGTCCCTGATCGACGGTATAAACGCCCTGCACCGCGCCGGTGCGTTCACCGGCGACGACGTCGGCCGACGCCAGCAACTGCAGGTCCGCCTGCCGCGCGAAGGCCGGAACGCCCGTTGCGGCCGGTTGCGCCGGCACGTTGAACTGTCGCGCCTGCGCCTGGACGGCGCCGGCCGAGGCCAGGGCGATGGTGCTGACTGCGATCATGAGCGACGCGCGAGCGTCGATATTCGGCGCAAACGACATGCGCTGGCCCTCCCGATTCTGTTTCCTGTTCCCGGACCCTTCTGACGAGGGTTCCTGTTCATGCGATGCGCGGCGCGAACTATTCCGTCACCGGGCGGAAAGTTTTTTCCGTCATCCCCCCAGCACGATCACGGACGTCGAGGCGTTGATGGAGACGCCGTGAGCGATCGCGACCGCCTCTGCGAAACTGTCGGGTTCATTGGTGCGGAACCAGCCGACGACGCGCCGCCCCTCGAGCGCCGGGTCGCTAATGATGATCTTGCGCGCATTGTAGCGATTGAACTCGGCCGCCGCCGCGGCGACCGTGTCTCCGTCCAGCACGATCTGGCCGTCACGCCACGCCAGGGCGCGATCCGCTTCCAGGGGGCGACTGACCGGTCGCGCGGCGCCGGCCTTGTCGCCGATGAACACCTGTTCGCCGGCCTTGACGCGCCGCCGGTCTCCGCCCGCCTGACCCACGCTCCAGACCTCGACCACGCCCTCGGTCACCAGGACCTGAGCGCCCAGCGCCTTGCGGCGGACCGAGAAGGCGGTGCCGAGCGCCTGCACCCGCACGGGGCCCGCTTCCACGACGAAGGGTCGGGCGGCGTCCTTGGCCACCTGGAACCACGCTTCGCCCCGCTCGATCGCGATCTTCCTTTCGCGCGGCTGCAGCGCGACTTCGACGACGGTGTCCGTGTTGATGGCGGCAAGCGAGCCGTCTTCCAGAGGAACACGCCGGATTTCGCCGACCCTCGTGGAAAGCCGCTGTCGCCGAAGCGCCGGCGCGATCAGGACGCCGGCCGCCACGGAGGCGGCCACGCCCAGGCCGCTCACCAGAATCCACCGTCGCCTCAGCCGCGGCCGTTCCGGCGCCGCGTGCTCCAGGTCGATCGCCGCGAGGCTGAAGACGGCCTGTGCTCGCACCAGCGCGCCGCGACGGCGCCGGTCTCCGGCGAGCCAGGCGTCCAGGGCGACGCGTTCCTCCGGCTGGAGCCGGCGGTCCAGCTTTACCGCCCAGGCGGCGGCCTCGGCGTCTATCGCGTTGAGGGACACCTCGGTCATGCCTTGCGTCGCCCCTTCGCTGGAGCTGCTTCCGGGTCGAGCGCGGCCATGACGACCTTCAGCCCGCGCGCCGCCTCGTTCTCCACGACGTTCTCGCTGACGCCGAGGCGAAGCGCGATCTCCTTCTGGGACAGCCCCATGATGCGGCGCATCTCGAAGATGCGCCGGCATCGGTCGGGCAGCCGATTGACGATCTGCAGCACGCGTTCGAGTTCCTTGCGCCCGCTCGCGATACGCTCCGGAGAGGGCTCGTCCCATTCGATGTTCAGGGCGTCGATTTCCGTCATGGTTTCGAACCGGACGATGCGTTGTCGCCGCATCTGTTCGAACACGATCGAGCGTGCGGTCTGGAAGAAGTAGGCCCGCGGGCTGGTGATGCGTTCCGGAGCCTCGACATCGGCCAGCCGGCAGTAGGCCTCCTGGATCACGTCGTCCGCCTCGCCCCTGGTCGCAAGGGAATGGTTGAGCCAGCGACGGACGTCAGCCTCATGTGGCAGGATTTCGCGGGCCAGCCACCGCACGGCGCTGTCGCGCGGGATGTCCGACCGGTTCACGCTGCATCCCCTTCCATCAGAGCAAACGATGAACGGCGCCGGCTTTTCCGTCAAAGATCTTTACCGTGCCCGGTTCGGCGCAGCCGGGCCCGAAAGCGTTGCTCCTCCCGTCCGTCAGGCTTGCCGTTACACCGACCAGCGAACCATTGGGGAGATTTTTGGGTGAACGACGCCTTGAAGGGACCGGCCTCGTACTTTCCCTCTATCGAGAAGAAGTACGGCCAGCCCATCTCTTACTGGCAGCAGATTGTTCGGGCTGGTTACCCTGCCAGGCACATGGAGCTGGTCACGCTACTCAAAAATGAGCATGGCCTCGGTCACGGCCACGCCAACGCCGTGGTGGCCCACACTTTAGCGAGCGACGGACTGAAGTAGCGGCAGTCGGCGAT
>Ga0065721_10050957_pt1 | contig 16888 bp, 15 predicted proteins | sample Mesricmetagenome_FD_59108 | JGI IMG/M metagenome (GOLD analysis project Ga0065721, IMG submission 59108) | Mesophilic microbial community from rice straw/compost enrichment Sample: eDNA_1 v2 (version 2) | ecosystem: Engineered > Solid waste > Grass > Composting > Bioreactor | place: USA: Davis... | reverse complement strand
CCGCCGGCTCGACCGCGACGGCGCGGCGACGCTCGACGCGGCGGCGGACAAGGGCGCCGACCTCTGCCTCGTCGTCGCCGACGGCCTCTCCTCGACCGCGGTCGCGGCCAATGCGCTGCCGTTCCTCGCCGCCTTCCTGCCGTTCTGCACCCGGATGGGGCTGTCGCTTGCCCCGCTCGTCGTCGTCTCCGGCGGGCGCGTCGCGATCGGCGACGAGATCGGCGAGCGGCTCGGCGCGAGAATGGTGCTGGTGCTGATCGGCGAGCGGCCCGGGCTGTCGTCCCCCGACAGCCTCGGCGCCTATCTCACCTTCGCCCCGAGGGTCGGGCGCAGCGACGCGGAGCGCAACTGCGTCTCCAACATCCGCCGCGGCGGGCTCTCCCACGGCGAGGCCGCGGCGAAGCTCGCCTGGCTGGTCGGGGAAGCCTTCCGCCGCGAACTGACCGGTGTGGGGCTGAAGGACGAGAGCCCGGCGCTGGTGGCGGCGGAGCGGCGGGACGAGCTGCCGATCTCCGAATAGCGGCGGACCTGCCGACCTGTTGCGCAGGCGGCCCGGCGATCACGCACTCATCGACAGCGGAACGGCGGCCTCGCGCGCCGCCATCGCGGCGAGCTCCGCCTCGCCCAGCAGCCCGGCGCCCTCGTCGCGGTAGCCGATGCGCCCGTCGATCACCTCGCCCTGCCAGGTCGTCTCGATGCGGCGCCGCTCGGGCGAGGGCATGAACTCGCGCAGGAAGCGGTTGATGGCGGAGAGAAGCTTCGCCGACGAAGGATCGGCCGCGACCGCGACCGTATAGTAGTAGAGCCGGTCCGACAGGTTGCCCGGAACGATCTCGAACCGGCCGCGCCAGCGGCTTTCCGGGCTGGTCGCCGCCCAGTGGAAGATCGGGCGGTCGACCATGAAGGCGTCGACGAGGCCGCCGGCGAGGGCGTCGTGCAGGCGGCTCTGGTCGTTGAAGGCGACGAGGTTGCCGAGCCGGACCCGGCCGCCGGGCTTGCCCGCGTTCTCGCCCCAGCGCAGGCCGAGCTTTTCCAGCACCTGGATGGCGCCGGGATCGTTGATGATGCCGACGGTGCGGCCGGCGAGATCGAGCGGCGAGCGCAGGGTGCCGTCGCCGGTGCGCCGGCACATCACGAAGGGCAGCCAGGTGTAGGTGTCGGAATAGGCGATGCGGTGGTAGCCGGGGTCCGGCGGCAGGCCGCTCCAGACGACGTCGGCGGGCGGCTCGCCCGGGCGGCGGCCGACGTGGAGCAGGTGGGTGAGTTCGCTCCAGGAGTATTCGACGAACTCGCACTCGACCCCGAGCCAGCGGGCGAAGGCGCGGGCGTAGTCGGCGTCGAGACCCTGCAACTCGCCGCCCTTCGTCTTGCGGAAGGAGAGGCCGACGAACTGCGGCTCGATCGCGACCCGCAGCCGGCCGCGGGCGCGGATGTCGTCGAGGCGGTCGTAACCGGGGTCGAGCGGGATCGCGGTCTCGGCGGCGAGGCGGCGCACGGCGGGGGCGACGCTCGCCTCCGGTCCGGCGACGGCGCCGGCGAGCGCCTCGGTCTGGCGGTGGGCCCATCCGATCCTCTCGGCGATCTGGCCGCAGGAGGTCTCGCTCGAGGAGACCATCTCGTCGAGCAGGGCCTGGTAGCCGTCGACCTCGGCGATCTTGCCGCGCACCGTCTCCATCGAGCGGGCGAGGTCGACGAAGTCGGCGTCGACCCGTTCGCCGAAGTGGTCGAGCCGGTGGGTGAGGTCGTCGGTGGTGCGGGCGAGGGCGCCGACGATGGCGGTGAAGTCGAGGCGCCGAGCGGTCTCGTCGGCGTTGGCCATGGTGCGGTCGGCGAGGCGCCCGACCTCGTGGGCGACGACGGCGAAGCCGCGGCCGGCATCCCCCGCCCGCGCCGCCTCGATGCGGGCGTTGAGCGAGAGGATGCGCGTCTCCTGGGCGATGGCGACGATGGCGCCGAGCACCTCGCGGGCGGTGCGCGAAGTCGCCTCGATCTCGAGGCGCAGGCCGTCGAGGGCCTGCCGCGTCGCCCCGTCGATGGCCCGGATCTCCTCGCGGACCTCGCCGGTGACCCGGTCGATGGCGGCACCGGAGCGGTCGATCTCGACCATGGTGGCGGCGAACTCCTCGCAGAGCGCCGAGGAACGGCCCTTGATCTCGGCCAGCGAGCGTCGGAGATCGGAGAAGTTGCGCAGGCCGAAGACGCAGAGGTCGACCGACTGGCGCAGCACGCGGGAAAGGTCACGGATCGGCGAAGCGGGCAGGGACATCGTCGAAGATCCTGAGGACGGGGCGTCTTTGACGGAAACTCTGCGTTTTCAATGGTAAAAAGATCGTATTACGATCGGTTGCGGCAAGTTGTGAATCGATTGAATGCCAGGCGGAGAGACCTCTCCGCAAAGGCTTCTGCTTCGTCCCTGTGCAACTGCCGCGAGAATGGGCGGGGGTGGAGGACCGGGTGCGTTTGTCGGTAACCGGTCTTGCGCGACCGGGTGACGGCGGCGGCAGTCCGATTCGGACCGGCGCATGGCGCGGAGGTCGTCCGTGGAGGTCGAACCGTCACCGGCCGACGCCCGTTCGGGCTCGGCCGCGCCCGAGAGGTCCCGGCCCGTGGGACCGTCACCGGGCCGGTATCACACGTGCTGGCCACCGTTGACCTGGATCTCGGCGCCGGTGACGTAGCTCGAATGCTCCGAGCAGAGGTAATAGATCAGGTCCGCGACCTCACCGGTGCGGCCGAGCCGGCGCAGCGGGATGTCCTTGATCATCTGCTCGGTGCCGGGGGAGAGGATCGCGGTGTCGATCTCGCCGGGGGCGATGGCGTTGACGCGGATGCCCATCGGGCCGAAGTCGGCGGCCATCTCGCGGGTGAGCGAGGCGAGCGCCGCCTTGGAGGTCGCGTAGGCCGTGCCGGCGAAGGGATGGACGCGCTCGCCGGCGATCGAGGTGACGTTGACGATCGAGCCTCCGGCCGCCTTCAACTCGCTCATCAGCCCGCGCGCCAGCATGATCGGCGCGAAGAAGTTGACCTGGAACACCGTGCGCCAGACGTGCATCGCCGTCGAGACGCTGTCGAGCCGGCTGCCGCCGTCGCCCTTGGGGCTGATGCCGGCGTTATTGACGAGGGCGTGGAGCCGGCTGCCGTCGGCTTCGAGCCGCCGGCGCATCTCGCCGACGGCGAGGCCGAGGTTATCGGGATCGGAGAGGTCGACCTGGATGTGGTCCTCCGGGCCCATCGGCCACGGGCACTTGTCGGAAAACGGATGGCGCGAACAGGTGATGACCCGCCAGCCGGCGGCCGAGAACCGCTTCACCGTGGCGTGGCCGATGCCCCGGCTGGCCCCGGTCAGCACCAGCGTCCTGCGTCCGCCCGTCGTATCCTCGGCCATCGTCGCCCCACCTTCCTTCGCACCTGCGGAAAGAGATAGTGCATCTCGCGCGGTTGCGGAAGCGGGACGGGGAAGGGGAAGGGGAAGGGGAAGGCGGGCGGCGGTTGGCGGCCGATCGCCGAACCCCGACGCCCGATCGCGGTCGCCGAAGAAAATCCACCTCGCCTCGCATTGGGGGCTTGCTTTCGCGAAAGCGACCGACTATTGGTCCGATCCCGTTCGGGGCACCATCCCCGACCGACGAACCGGCCCCTTCGGCTCGCCCTCGCGGCACCGAAATCTGGCCGGTCAGGCAGGCGCCCGTAGCTCAGCTGGATAGAGCACCAGACTACGAATCTGGGGGTCAGAGGTTCGAATCCTTTCGGGCGCGCCATATCTCTCAAGCATTTAGTAGGCTACCACGGTTGTTCGCCGGGGGTCTCGTGACGCTGACGTCACGGCGGGCGGTCAAATGGCGACGCGTCGCAAGCCTGGAGAGACGTGGCAGGTCCAGGTTCGTCGACAAGGCCACCCGGCTGTCTCGAAGTCCTTCGTCACCAGGCGCGACGGCAGGGCATGGGCGCGCGAGATGGAGAGGGCGATGGAGCGAGGCGGGACACTCGAACCGCGCCGCTCACGGATCGATATGCCCCTCGGCGATCTTCCGGGCAGGTATCTTCCGGGCGTGACGCCTCGCACGAGGAGCGCCGAGATCGAAGCCTGGCGGATCGGGATGATCAGGCGGCATCCCCTCGCAAGGCTTCGCGTCGCCGAACTTGCGGCAGCCGGGCATTCAAGGTTCTCGGCAGGTGGGCTTTTCCAGACAGTCGCGGCCAATCGGGTGGTCCGCGCGGAGATGGGTGGCACTGGAGGCCCGCCCCGTGGTTGAACTGCGATAGGCTATTCCGCTTCTGACCAGTGAGGATACGTGACATAGGCGGTCAGCGCGCCTTCCGAGTGGGAGCGAATGATCACGGCGTTTCCCTTCGGCATGTAGATGATCTCGCCCGGGCCTGCGGTCAGGATCTCGCCGTCGGCCTCGACCGAAACCTTTCCCTCCAGGACCACCATCACGTCGTCGACGGCGATGTCGGTCTCCAAGACCTGATCGGGGCCATACCTTCCGTACCCGACGGTGACCGGCCCCCCGTGTCGTTGGTCCGCCAGGTTCGCGGCAAAGATGTCGGCGTCCTGTCCGGGCGAGCGTTCGAACATGGCATCGGCTGGTTCAAATCGACGGACTTTCATCTCTTTCCTTTCCAAGCTCCGGAGCCGCCGCGGGGCGGCTCGCGCATGCGGCGTGCACCTCGCCGGTCACCTCGCCCGGGCGTTCGAAGGCCGTCCGCGCCAATTCCCCGACGGTATCCCCTCTGCCTCTCTTGATGCTCCCGATGTGCTCGAAGGCATCGATCTCCCGGTTTCGATCCTGCGATAACCTTCAAGAAGGCGGTCGATCCGTCCGCGCAAATGACCCTTTGCGACAGGCTGCTCGCTCGGCGTGCAGAATCGAGCCCGTCCCCGCCCTCCTCGGGGAGCATGTCTGGTGCGATGTGACGGAGTTTGCGGTGCCTTGCTTCGCGCAGAGGGCGCGCTCAGGTCGACGCCACAGGTCTCTGCATCGTCATGCGGGGAACCTACCGATCGTAATTTCGTTCCCGGTCGTGTTGCGATTTCAAGATGGCTCCGAAGACCGGAAGGAAGCGAGCGATGTCGGAACGAAATATCGAGCTTATTCGGCAGATGGCCGAATTCGAAACCGCACATGACGAGGATCGTCTTTTCGCCCTCTACACCGACGACGTCATCTTTCGCGACGTCGCGTTGGATGTTCTCGCGATCGGCAAAGCCGATGTGAGACGATTGCTGGAAAGCGTTTACGCGGCGATGGAAGGATATTCGATGATCTTGACCTCGGCTTACGCAGATGAGAACGGCGGCGGAGCGGAATGGATCATGTCGGGTAAGCATACCGGCGATTTCATGGACTTCCCGGCAACCGGCATCTCGTGGGAACTACGTGCTGCGTCGATCATGCGCTTTTCCAACGGCCTGGTGAGTCATCGCAGCGATTACTGGTCCGTTTCAAGCTTCACGAAGCAGGTCGGTCTCAGTTGAGATAATTTACGGAAGTACATTGCAGCGCCGCTGAGGTGATTTTTCTTCGAGGTAGAAAACGCGAAGGGTGTGAGCTTGCCCGCTGCGACGCCCTCGCTCATGAGAGGGGAAGCTTCGGCGAGGAGGCCCGGCGCGACGCCGATGGCTGCAGGGAGGCCGGCTTCGTCGGTGCGGAGACCCGTTCTGATCGACAGCCCTCGCGGGTGCGCCCGAGACGCCGTCTCGAAGTCTGCCCCCTCGCGCCCGCGGCGCAAGAGTGCGCCCGGATGAGGGTGCCGTTGATCATCTGGACCGTCTCTCGCCGACGTCATCGGCGCCGTTCAACGGCTCGAGTGGCAGCTCTAGGAGGCCGGAGGGTGTCCGTCGCCGGAAGTGGCGGCAGAGGGAGGGACCTCCGCCCGAGACCTCGGGCAGATCCGAGGCGGACAGGAACGGAACCTGATCATCGACGAGGGTACGATGGGGGCGCGGTCGATCGCGCTCGGCGTGGTCGTGGCACGCTCATTCCAGGCGCGATCCCCACGCGGCGGTTTCGTGTCCCTCGGCGAGCGGCCGGCGGTCCTCGCCATTTCATGTTCGGTCTCCGAACTAATTTAGTTCGACGGCTTGACAAACCTCGGATCGTCGTCATTAGTGAGATCGCACCGCAAGCACCGGTCAGGCCGGGTCATGTCACTCGCCGCCGATCACAAGCATCGCCGAGCATCGTTTTCGCTCGGGCCCGTGTCGTCGCGAGGAGATCAATCCTCGCCGCCTTCCCGGGAGCTTCACGGAAAACAAGATTTGCGATGCGGGAACAACGCGGACCATATCGTTCAATGAAATAGGGGAACTCGAAATGAAGCTGCGTCAAATCCATCTTCTCGGCATCGGCTGCGTCGCCGCCGCCACTGCATTCGCGGGACAGACCTCGGTCGCGGCCGCGCAGGACGTGCCGGTGTGGCACAGCTACACTTACGAAGCTCAGGCCGAAACCATGCGGGAGCTGATCGCCAGCTTCGTCGCCGAGCATTCGGGCGTCACCATCGACGAGACCGTGCGCAGCTTCGACGACCTTTCGCTGACCCTGCGCCTGGCGTTGCAGGCCGGCAACGGCCCGATGGTGACCCAGGTGAACCAGGGCGCCAAGGACATGGGCACCATGGCCCAGGCCGGGCTCCTGATCCCGCTCGACGACTATGCCGCGAAATTCGGCTGGGGCGCCGGCCAGTCGGCCGGCATCATCGACCGCGGCCGGTGGAGCGAATCCGGCCAGTTCGGCGAGGGGCCGAACTACGGCATTTCCAGCCTCGGCGAGATCGTCGGCCTGTACTACAATGAGAAGGTGCTCGAGGATGCGGGCGTCGCGCTTCCGATCGAGAATTTCCAGGGCTTCCTCGATGCGCTGGAGAAGGTCAAGGCGGCGGGCGTGACGCCGATCGCCATGGGGACGGCGAGCGGCAACCTGCCGCTTCACCTGTACAGCGCCCTCGCGCAGTCCCAGGTCGACGCCGCCGATCGCGGCGCGCTCGACGACCTGATCTACGGGCGTGGCGGCGACTTCAAGACCGAAGCCAACATGACGGCCGCGAAATTCCTGCAGGAGTGGTCGAAGAACGACTACCTGCTTTCGGGCTTCTCCGGCATCTCCGGCGACGACGCGGTGCAGCTGTTCACCGCGGGCCAGGCCGCGTTCCTAACCGGCGGCTCGTGGTATTTCGGCGACGTGCAGAACAACGCCGACATCCACTTCATGCCCTTCCCCGCTCCCGAGGGCGTGAGCCATCCGCTGTCCGTCGGCGGCGTCGACATGGGCTGGACCATCACCTCGCTGGCGAAGAGCCAGGCCGAGAAGGACCTCGGTGCGGAATTCATTCAGCACGTCGTCTCGCCCGCGGCGGCGGTGGTCTGGGCGCGGCACGGCTATCTGCCGGCGACGTCCCTGCCGAAGGAGTCCGATGTCGAGCTGTCCGGGCTGCTGAAGGAAGCCATCGTCATCTGGGACGACCTCAACGCCAACAACGCGCTCGGTCACTACATCGACTGGGCGAGCCCGACCATGCTGAAGACGGTGCAGGACAACATCGTGCTGCTGATGGCCGGCCGGCAGAGCCCGGAAGAATTCGTCGGAAAGCTCGACGCCGACTACCAGGCGTTCCTCGCGACCAAGTGACGGCATGAAGCCGCCGCGGCCGGACGCGATCCGCTCCGGCCGCGGCGCGGAGGATGCGCCATGACGAAATCGCCCCTCGACGGCAGGCCGCTCGCCAACCTGCTGTTCCTGCTGCCGAGCCTGATCATCTACGTGGCCTTCATCTTCGGGCCGATCGTGGTGGCGGTGGGCCTCAGCTTCACCGACTGGAACGGGCTGGGCCGGCCGGTCTTCGTCGGCATCGCCAACTATACGGCGCTGTTCCGCGACCCAGACTTCCTGACGGCGATGAAGAACAACGCCGTGCTGATGATCTTCTACTGCCTCGTGCCGCTGGCGCTCGGCATGGTGCTGGCCTCGGTGGTCAGCGCCGTCCCGCCCCGCGAACGGCTGGCCGTGCGCACGCTGCTGTTCCTGCCCTACATCATGCCCTCGGCCGTGATCGGCATCGTGTGGCGCTGGCTCTACAACCCGCTCTTCGGCCCGATCAACCAGGGCCTGAAGGCGGTCGGGCTGGGCGCGTTGGCGCTGCCGTGGCTCGGCGACTTCACCTGGGCGCTGCCGGCGGTGGGCTTCGTGGTCGTCTGGTACTACTTCGGCTTCTGCATGGTCATCTTCATGACCGGCCTGCAGCGGCTCGATCCCTCGCTCTACGAGGCCTCGCGGATCGACGGCGCCGGTCCGGTCTACACCTTCCGCCGCATCACCTTCCCGCTGCTGCTGCCCGAGGTGCGCATCGTGCTGCTGCTGACCATCATCGCTTCGATCAAGAGCTTCGACCTGATCTTCACCATGACGCGCGGCGGTCCGGCCAACGCCACCCTGGTCCCGAACATCTACATGTACGAGATGGGCTTTCAGCTGAGCCGCTTCGGTTACGCGGCGGCGGTGGCGGTCTTCGGCGCGGCGGCGATCTTCGCGGTGAACTACGCCGTCCACAGGGCCATCAATCCGAAAGATGGAGTCTGAGATGCCGTCTTCCGCCCCGACTGCGGCGAGGTCCGCCGGGTTCCGCATCGTGCTGTGGGCTTTCGCGCTGTTCGCCATCGCGCCCTTCGGGCTGCTGGTGATGACCTCGCTGAAAAGCCAGCCCGACCTGATGCGCGGCGCCTTCGCCCTGCCGTCCCGCCCCCATTTCGAGAACTTCGTCTCGGCCTGGGTGGACGGCCACTTCAGCACCTATTTCCGCAACTCCGTCCTCGTCGTGGTGCCGGTGGTGATCTTCGGCGTCATCCTCGGGCTGCTCTCGGGCTTCGCCTTCGCCTTCCTGTCCTTCCCGCTGAAGAAGATCGCCTTCGCGCTGCTGGCCCTCGGAATGATGGTTCCCTCGGAGGCCTACATCATCCCGCTCTACTACGAGATGCTGTACCTCGGTCTGATCAACAGCTATGCGGCGCTGATCCTGCCGCAGATCGCCATGTCGGTCCCTTTCGCCACCTTCTTCATGGCCTCCGCGATGCAGCAGCTGCCCACAGACATCCTCGAGGCGGCGCGGATCGACGGCGCCTCGCGCGGCCGCATCCTGATGAAGGTCATCCTGCCGCTGATGGGGCCGTCGATCTCGTCTCTCGCTCTGTTCCTGTTCATCTGGACCTGGAACGAGTTCCTCATTCCGCTGATCCTCGTCAACGACGACAGCCTCAGGACGCTGCCTCTCGGCATGCTGTTCTTTCAGGGGCGCCACACGGTCAACATTCCGGTCCTGACCGCCGGTGCCGTGCTGGTCATCCTGCCTGTCATCGTCGCCTACCTGTTCTTCCAGAGAAAATTCGTCGAAGGCCTCACCGCAGGAGCAAGCAAGTGAGCTGTGAAACGAACGAGACGTCGGTCTGCATCATCGGCCTCGGCCACCGGATCGCGTCGATCCTGCCGGACTTCGCCGCCGCCGCTCCGCACCTCGCCATCCGCGGGGTGATGGACCCGGGCACGCCGCGCGTCGACGTGCTGGAGAAGATCGGCGCCGCCCCCGCGATGTATGACGACCCCGCGAAGATGCTGGCCCGCGAACGGCCGCAGGTCATCATGATCGGATCACCCAACCACCTGCACCTCGACCATATCCGCCTCGCGCTGGAAAGCGGTGCGGAGTTCATCTTCTGCGAGAAGCCCGTCGTCGTCTCGATCGAGGAGACGATGGCGCTGGCGCGGCTGATCGCCCGCCACGACGGGCGGCGGCGGCTGATCGTCGGGCTGGTCCTGCGCTATTCGCATCTTTATCGCGCCCTGCGCCGCGCCCAGGCCGAGGGTCATCTCGGCGAGATCATGTCGATCGAGGCGGCCGAGCACATCGCGCCGTTCCACGGGTCGTTCTTCATGCGCGACTGGCGGCGCTCGACCGCGATGACGGGTGGCTTCATGCTCGAGAAATGCTGCCACGACATCGACCTCTACCAGGGCGTCGTCGGCCGGCGGCCGCGCCGCGTCGCCAGCTTCGGCGGCCGCAAGAAATACGTTCCGGCCCACCGTCCCGCGGGACGCCCGGCCTATCTCGACGAGAAGGCGCCACGCTGGAACGGCATCGACGACGCCTTCTCCGGCGAGGCGGACATCGTCGACTACCAGACGGCGATCGTGGAATACGAGGGCGGCGAGACGCTCGCCTTCCACACCAATCTCAACGTGCCCGACCAGTACCGCCGCTTCGCCGTGATCGGCACCGACGGCATGGCCGAGGGCGACTTCATCCGCAACCACTTCCGCGTCACCCTTTCGGAAACCGGTGCCCGCGTCGTGGACGCGGCCGCCGTCGGCTCGGGCACCGAGGACGGCCACTACGGCGCCGACGCCGCCATGGCCCGCGACATCGTCGACCATATCTACGGCCGGAAGCCCGACCTTCCGCTGTCGGTGATCGACGCGCTCGAATCGGGACTAACGGCGATGGCCATGGACAAGGCCCGCAACGAGGGCCGCGTCGTCGACATGCGCCCGATCTGGGAGCGATTCGACCGCGAACTGGCGGGGGCTCCGGCCGCGGCGGAGGCAAGCTGATGGGCGCGCTCGACCTTCTCAACGTCACCAAGTCCTACGGCACCACGACCGTCGTCCACGACGTCAGCCTGTCGATCGCCCGGGGCGAGTTCGTCGTCTTCGTCGGCCCCTCGGGCTGCGGCAAGTCGACCATGCTCAGGATGATCGCGGGGCTGTCGGACATCACCTCCGGCGAGATGCGGATCGGCGGGCGGGTGGTCAACGACCTGGCGCCGGCCGAGCGCGGCATCGCCATGGTGTTCCAGTCCTACGCGCTCTATCCGCACCTGTCGGTGTTCGAGAACATCGCCTTCCCCCTGCGCGTCGAACGCCTTTCCAAGACGGAGATCCACAAGCGGGTCGAGGAGGCCGCGGCCATCCTGAAACTGACCGACCGGCTGGAGCACCGCCCCGCGGCGCTTTCGGGCGGGCAACGCCAGCGGGTGGCGATCGGGCGGGCCATCGTGCGCGATCCGACGGTGTTCCTGTTCGACGAGCCGCTGTCGAACCTCGACGCCGCGCTGCGCACCGAGATGCGCGTGGAACTGAAGCAGCTGCATGCCAAGCTCGGCAAGACCATGGTCTACGTCACCCACGACCAGGTCGAGGCCATGACCATGGCCGACAAGATCGTCGTGCTGCGCGAGGGACGGATCGAGCAGGTGGGGTCGCCGCTGGAGCTGTTCCACCATCCGGCCAACCGCTTCGTGGCAGGTTTTCTCGGCAGTCCGAAGATGAATTTCCTGCCGGCCACCGTGGTCTCGTCCGGCGAATCGGGCGTCACCGTCTCGGTCGAGGACGGCGCGCCCGTGACACTCGCCGTCACCGGCGCCGCGCAACCCGGGGAGGCGGTCGAACTCGGCGTGCGTCCCGACGACCTGCGGCTGACCGGCAGCGGAGTGCGCGTCATCAGCGATGCGGTGGAGCATCTCGGCAACGAGACGGTCGTCTATGGCCGCACCGCGGCGGGGACGCCCGTCTGCGCCCTGGTGCGCGGCGGCTTCGGGCTGCGGGCGGGGCAGGCGTCTGAATACGGCTTCGATCCCGATGGCGTGCACCTGTTCCGCCGGGACGGAACCGCCTTCGGGCGTGCCGTCAAGACCGACGCATTCGCCTCATGACCCTCAGGATGGATCCCGCGACCCGGCCGGTGATCGCCGTCGATGGCGGCGGCACCCGGTGCCGGCTGTCCTACGACGGCCGGATCGAGATCGAGATCGGGCCGACGAACGTCGCCTCGGACCGCGCCGGCTCGATCCGCAGGCTGATCGCGGGCCTCGGTGACCTGATCGCCCGGGCGGGTGGGTGCACGGCTCCGGTCTATCTCGGCCTTGCCGGCTGCATCTCGGACGAGATCGCCCGCGAGGTGTCCGCTGCCTTGCCCTTTCCCGTCCTCGCGGTCGAGGATGATCGCAAGGCGGCCGTCCGCGGCGCCCTCGGGGATGCCGACGGCGCCGTGGTCCATTGCGGCACCGGATCCTTCCTCGGCCTTCGCCGCGGCGGCGCGACGCGGCTGGTCGGCGGCTGGGGCTCGGTTCTCGACGACACGGCCTCGGCCAACTGGGTCGCCCGCCGCGCCCTCAGCCTGGCGCTGGATTGCGAGGACGGGCTGATGGCGCACGGGGCGTTGACGCGCGCCCTGCTCGCCCGGCTCGGCGGCGCGCCCGGCGTCGTCGCCTTCGCGATGACGGCGGCCCCGACCGAGATGGCCGCCCTCGCGCCCGCGGTCACCGCGGCCGCCGCCGCCGGCGATCCGGCGGGCGAGGCGGTCATGCGGGCGGGAGCAGACCACATCCAGACGACGCTGGCGCGGATGAAATACTTCCCGCCGCAGGGCCTCTGCCTGACCGGCGGGATCGGGGCCCATTTCATCCCCTATCTCGCGCCCGAGGTTGCCGCCTGCCTCAGGCCGCGTGCCGGCCAGCCGATCGACGGCGCGCTCGCCATCGCCCGCGAGATCGCGCTCGCCCGCAAGGAGCATCCATGATCGCCGCCGCCGAAAGGTCTCCGCATGGATGACGACGCCAAGCCCGTCCCGATGCTGCGCCAGATCTCGACCCACACGCTGATGCGCCAGCTGGTGCAGGGACCGAAGTCGCGCGCGGACCTCGCCCGCGACACCGGCTTTTCCAAACAGACCACCTCCGAGGTCATCCGCACGCTGGACGCCGCCGGCTGGGTGCGGGAGATGGGGCTGCAGTCGACCGGCGTCGGCCGCTCGCCGCTGCTCTACTCCGTCAACCCGGACGCGGGGGTCGTTCTCGGCGTCGACATCGGGGCGACGCGGGTCGTCCTCGGCCTTTGCGACGCGGTTGGGTACCGCATCGCCTCGCACGAGGTGCGGATCGACGCGCTGTCGCCGGGGCCTCTGGCGCCGGCGCTCGTCAGCCTTTGCCGGCGCTATGTCGATGACGCGGCGGGCGGACGACAGCTGCGCTTCGCCTGCTTCTCCACCCCCGGCATCGTCGAACCGGGAACCGGCCGCCTCTCGAGCGTCCGCAATCTCCCCGACCTTGCAGGCATCGATCTGTCGGTGCTGTTCGCCGAGGCCCTGCAATGCAGCGTCGTGGTCGAGAACGACGTCAATTCCGCTCTCGTCGGCGAAAGCTGGTGCGGCGCGGCGAACCATCTCGACGATGTCGCCTATGTCGGCCTCGGCACCGGTGTCGGCCTCGGGCTGATGGTCCAGGGCCGGCTTCTGCGCGGTGCGACCGGCGCGGCCGGCGAAATCGCGAGCCTTCCGATCGGCGCCGACAGCCGCGACGCCGAGGCGCTGAGCCGCGGCACGCTGGAACGGGTGCTGGGCGTCCGCAGCATCCTCGCACCCCTCGGGGGCGCCGACGGGCCGCGCGAACGGGTGGCGGAGTTCACACGCCGGCTGCAGGCCGGCGACGACGGGGCCGAGGCCATCCTCAATCGCATCGGGTCGCTCTCGGCTCAGCTGGTGCTGTCGGTTCAGGCCATCGTCGACCCGCAGGCGGTGGTGATGGGCGGGATGCTCGGACTCGTGCCGGGGGTGGTGGACGCGACGCGGGACGAACTGGCGGTGCGCACCTCGCGCCCGGTGCCGATCCTGCAGGCCGGGCTCGGGCTGCGATCGGCGATCACGGGCGCCTGCTACATCGCGCTGACGGGCATGTACAACGCCGTCTTCTCGCCCCACCTCGAAACGCGGCTGCTCGACACACCCTGGCCCATCGCGCCGCCCGCGTCCGAGACGCCGGGGGAGCGCCTGTGACCACGGCCTCCGCATGCGTGACACCGGGGATGGGCGTCGATCTCCGGCAAGGTGCGCTCCTGATGCTGGCGGCGGTTTCGACCTTTGCCTTCCTCGACAGCTTCGCGAAGCTGTCCGGACGACACGTCGGTGTCTTCGACGTGGTCTGGATGCGCTTTCTCGTGCAGTTCGCGCTCGGCGCCGTGATCTTCAATCCCGTGGCGCATCCCGAAGCGTGGCGCGTCAATCGCAAGGGTCCGCAGATCCTGCGATCCCTGATCCAGATCGGAGCGACGGGGCTCAACTTCGCGGCGCTCGGCTATCTCCAGATCTCGCAGACTCTGTCGATCCAGTTCTCCACTCCGATCTTCGTCACTATCCTGTCGATCGTGATCCTCGGCGAACAGGTCGGCCGGCATCGCTGGACGGGCATCGTCATCGGCCTGTGCGGCGTTCTGATCGTGACCCGGCCGGGGCTGGGCGGGTTCCACTGGGCCTATCTTCTCTGCCTCGCCAGTGTCGTCATCGGATCGGGCTACAACATCCTGACGCGGATGCTGTCGACGACGGAATCCGCGTCCTCGATGCTGCTGATGATGGCGGGAATACCGGCGCTGCTGCTGGCCCCGCTCGCCCCCTTCCTGTGGCAGACGCCCCCCGACGCCGCCACCTGGGCCCTGCTGGTCTGCACCGGCTGCTTCGGCACGCTCGGCCACTATCTGACGATCCAGGCGCACCGCCTCGCACCCGCCTCGTTCCTCGCTCCCTTTCAGTACTTCCAGTTCCTCGTGGCTCTGGCGCTGGGCTACCTGATCTTCGGACACGTGCCCGACGTCTTCACCTATCTCGGCGCCCTCACCGTCATGGCCTCGGGGGCCTACATCTGGCGGCGCGAGAGGATCGTGGCCCGCCGCGCCGGCGCCGACCCGACCAACCCCATGGCAGGAGACACGCCTTGACCCAACGGCACATCCGTCCGGCCGCGCCGGGCGACCTCGACGACATCTACAGGATCTGCCTGCTGACGGCCGCCTCGGGTGGCGACGGCACGGATCTCTATTCCGATCCCCGGGGGCCCGGCTACATGCATGCCGCCCCTTACGCCGTGCTGCATCCCGAATGCGCCTTCGTGCTGGACGACGGCACGGGCAAGGCGATCGGCTACGTGGTCGGCACGCCCGACAGCGACGCCTTCGAGGAACGGCTGGACGCCGAGTGGTGGCCTTTCGTGCGGGCCGAGATCGCGGCCATGCCGCTCCTGCGGGCGAAGGACGCGGTGCTGTCCGAACGGGCCCGAGGCGGTCATCGCAAGGACCCGCGCATCACGGCGCGCTTCCCGGCCCATCTCCACATCAACATCCTGCCCGAGGGACAGGGCGGCGGATGGGGCCGGCGCCTGATCGAGACCGAGCTCGACACCATGCGCGTGAGGGGGGTGCCCGGCCTGCACCTCGGCATCGACCGCAGGAACACACGGGCCATCGCCTTCTACGACCATCTCGGCTTTCGCGACGCCAGCGTGGACGAGGAACTCGTCTACGGCATGCGCCTCTAGAGCGGTTTCCGATCTGACGGAATCGTCAGGTCGACAGGAAATCGCTCCAGAATCGAGAGTTCGAGCAGCCGTTTTTCGACGACATCGGTTCGATCTGGTCGGCGGGTGCTCCAGAGCCGCGGCCGGCCCGACAACGACGAACGACAGACCACAGGCACGTCATGAAGATCCTTATCCATCCGACGCCCGAAGCGGCGGTGCGGGCCGCGGCCCGTCAGATCGCCGCCCTGCTGGCCAGGCGGCCCGAGGCGGTCCTCGGCCTCGCCACCGGCGGCACGATGGAGCCGCTCTATGCCGAATTGATCCGACTGGTCCGGGCGGGACGCTGCGCAGGCGACCGCTTCACCAGCTTCAACCTCGACGAATACGTCGGCTTGCCGCCGGACCATCCGCAAAGCTATCACCGCTACATGCGTACCCATCTGTTCGATCCGATCGGCGTGCCCGAGGCCAACACCCACCTGCCCGCCGGCGATGCCGATGACCTCGAGGCGGCCGCCGCCGACTACGAGGCGCGGATCGTGGCCGCGGGGGGCATCGACCTGCAGCTTCTGGGCATCGGCGCCAACGGCCATATCGGCTTCAACGAGCCGAGTTCGTCGCTGGCCTCGCGCACGCGGGTCAAGACGCTGACCCGCCGCACGGTCGAAGACAATCGCCGCTTCTTCGCCGAGGGCGAGCCGGTTCCGGTCCACGCCCTGACCGTGGGCATCGGGACGGTGATGGACGCCCGTCACATCCTGCTGCTGGCGACGGGCGAGCGCAAGGCGCGGGCGGTGGCCGGCATGGCCGAGGGCCCGGTCAGCACCAGTTGCCCCGCCTCGATCCTGCAGATGCACCCCTCGGTGGTGCTGATCTGCGACCGGGCGGCCGCCTCGCGGCTGGAGATGACCGAGTATTACGAAACGGTCCACCCCGACGGGGCCGACGCTCGCATCTCCGCCTAGGCTGAACGCGGTGCAGGGAGCGGAGGCCCTCATGGAAGACGGAACGATCGCGGCGCGCCACCTCTGGTCCGGCGGGCAACTGCTCGAAAACCGCGAGATCCTGATCCGGGGCGGGCGCGTTCGCGCGGTGCGTCCGGGCGGCGGAGAGGGTGCGAGCATCCGCGCGCATCTGGCGAGCGTGCCGTTCACCGACCTTCAGGTCAACGGTGGCGGCGGCGTGATGCTGAACTCGGACCCGACGCCCGGGGCGGTGCGCCGCATCGCCGAAGCCCACCGAGTGCTGGGCACCGGCGACATCCTGCCGACCGTCATCACCGATCGACCCGAGGTGATCGAGGCCGCCGCGCTCGCCGTCGCGGACCTCGTGGCCGACACCGGCATCATCGGCCTTCACATCGAGGGACCGCACCTCTCCGCCGCCCGGCGCGGCACCCACCGCGCGGCCGACATCCGGCCGCTCGACCGCCGCACCGTCGACCTCGTCGCCGGGCTGCGCGCCCGCGGCATCCGCGTGATGATCACGCTCGCCCCCGAACAGGCCGACCCGGCGCTGCTGGACGAGCTGATCGGCTCGGGCGCGGTGGTGTCG
>Ga0065721_10050956_pt1 | contig 16891 bp, 14 predicted proteins | sample Mesricmetagenome_FD_59108 | JGI IMG/M metagenome (GOLD analysis project Ga0065721, IMG submission 59108) | Mesophilic microbial community from rice straw/compost enrichment Sample: eDNA_1 v2 (version 2) | ecosystem: Engineered > Solid waste > Grass > Composting > Bioreactor | place: USA: Davis... | reverse complement strand
AGCGGTGAATGTTTTCCCAAGACCGACGCTGTCCGCAAGGATGCAGCCATTGTATTTCTCAAGCTTGTTAATGGCACCGAGCACCGCATCTTTCTGAAAGTGATAAAGCCGCTTTCAGATTTCCGTTTTTTTGAAGCCTGTTGCTTCATTCGGCAGTATATCTTCCGTAATATCTGACAAGAACTCGTTGAAGATATTGTAGAGAATAACGTAGTAGATGAACTCCGGCGAGTTCTCTTTATAAACGGATGAAATGTGCTCGGCCACCTGATTGGTCACATCTTCGAGTTTGCTCTTGTCATTCCACACTTGATTGAACAAATCGAAATACATTTTGGTAAACTGAGCCTCATTGAATTTGTTCACCATCTTGGATAGAGCGTTGCCTTTCTCATATCCAAGATCGACGGTCGTAAAGCCATCGACTGGCATGTATGTGATGGCATCGTCAGATGTCTGCAAATTCAACATCCCTTGCATTGCACCTGATGTGCGGTTCGACTTGAAGGTGACTTTCTTACGAATCCAGTCGCTGCATTCCTTTGCAATTGCTTTGAGATTCATTTCATTTTTTAGCCGAATTTCAAACTCGGAACCATACAGGCTCTTCTCCCGGTTCAATTTCGGAATGTAAAACTCTCGCTTCTCTTTCTTAATGCTATCCGCGATAAAGGTAGGTGAAGTGAAGATAAACCGCACTTCTTCCACCTGATTCAGCTCTTTCATTAATGCTTCATAGGCGTAGATCGAAAAGCAGGATGCTGCGATCGACAGCCGCGAACCTTTTCGGATCGATTGTTTAAGGTCATCGCCGAGTAGACGTTCAATATTATTCAGAATTTCCATTATGCACCTCTAGTTTTACCGAGACATAGTTATTTTCATATTCGACACCACTTCCTAAGATTCCTGTTAAACTAATTCCAAATACCCATATACTACGTTACTTCATCACGAAAGCCATTTTCCCAACTGAACAAAATACAACCCCGCTTCTTTCACCTTATAACCAAAAGTCGCTTCCCACTCCGACGCATAAGCCTGAACCTGCGGCCGGTAGAAATCAAGGAATGACTGTAACTTCTCTTCTGTTACGCTGTCCGTCTTGAAATCAACAATAACCCAGCCATCCTCTTCCTCGAATAGGAAATCAATAATTCCTCGAACATAGGCATATTGTATGGAACCTGTACCTTCCAGCGCGGCCGCAACCTCTGATGCAGCACTCCCAGCATCGCTAGATACGCTGACTTCACCGGCATTCTTTCGAATCATCAGCGGCACCTCGAATAATCGGCGGCGAGCGCGCAGGCTGCGCTGCCATAGTTCGCTTGCTATTACGCTTCTTACAACCCGAGCGGCTTCGCTAACGAGATCTTCATCCATGCCTTCCTCATCCACTAAGAAACGTATAGTGTCTTCAAGTTCCGACTCCGGTAACCCCTTGCCTAGCATCTCAATAGTACGGTGAACGACACTACCAAACGCCATTCCTTTGCCTTCCGCGGACCATTCCGGCGTATCGCCAGCTGCTTTTGTCTGGCCGGTAACGGATAAGACTGTGTAAGTAGGCTCACTAATCGCATCCAGCCTCACCTTTCGAGCTTCCGCGACATTTTTCAAATTCGGCCCCGCGGTCACTTCCGTCTTCTTCTCCGGCTTCATCGCCGGCACATCCAGTTCGCGTGCGAGATCCATCCCATCTACGAGAGGTGTCCAAGGGCACTTCGCCGGTTGATCGGGATACAGGCTGATGACCAGCATCTGCTTCGGACGTGTAGCCGCGACGTAGAGCAGCCGGTCTTTCTCCGCATTGGAGAAAGATCGCTCGCGTTCGTTCATCTCACCCCATCTTAAGGGTTGAGCGATCACTTCCGTTTTGAACTCTCCGATCGCTTTACTTATCGTAAAGTAACCTGCAGCCGGATCTGCGGAACGATCGATATACTGCGTCGCATCATGATCAGACTCCCCGCAGGGACAGGCCAAGAACACGACGGGTGCTTCAAGTCCCTTGGCTTTATGCAGATTCATAATCCGAACAGCCTGGTTGCCGCCGGCGTACAGGCTTGATGTCTCCATCCCTCGATCTGCGAGCATGTGCTCGAGCAATCGACACAATTCCGACCAGCTTGAACTCGCCGCAGGATCTCCATGTAACAGTTGTAGCATTCTCACCAATGTCCCCGCACGAACAGAGCCTGCCGGCAGCGTCGACACGTAGGGCAGAACACCGAGATCATCCACGATATGACTGAAAGCGGCGGCAGCGCTTAATGTGCGAACCCACTCCTTATATTTCTGAAGCCTTCCAAGCACCGTAACCACTGCCTTGGCCCCTTCACTGCAAGCTTCCAGGGACGGCAAGTCAAATAACGAGAACGAATATCCTTCCTGCTTATAAGCCCATAACTGACGATCGCTCAGGCCAAACAGCATGCCGCGCATAACCGCGAGCAAAGCCGGTTTATCAGCGGAATCCTCTAAATAACGAGCCAGCTGGTATAAGGCCAGCAGCTCCTCATAGACCGTCGTACTGCCTGAAGTATCCGCCGGTACGCCGAAGGAATCCAACTGTTCTGCGTACAAGTGGATGAACTCCCTCGTTTTCGTCAGAATCAGAAAATCGCTCAGAACCGCGTCCCGGCTTCCCCCATCACGATCTGCGATTTGTAAATTGCCGTTTTTGCAAGCCCAAGAGATATAGGCCGCAATCTGCTCGGCATCCGCTTGTGCGATGGCAGCTTTGCCTCCCGGCATTTTGGGATAAGGAAGAACGTATATGCCATGCGGCATTTTACGAGCGCCTTTGGGATCGTCCGCACGTGTCTCCATCTTCACGAACGCAGCCTGGACCTCCGTTTCCGAAGACGGAAATTTACCGACAAACTGGCCATTGATGAAATCGCCGATGGAGTGTACCGAACGGAAATTAGCGGTCAGACGACAAACTGCGCCGCACTCCTGGATGCGTGCCTTGACTTCGTTATAGATAGAAATATCCGCCCTGCGGAAACGATAGATTGACTGTTTCGGATCCCCGACCACGAACAAGGAACCCGGCCGTGGTGTAAGCCGCCGCCAGTTTTTCTCGAATACCCCAACCTCAGCGCTCCCTGTGAGTAGAAACATCAGCTCCGCTTGAATCGGATCCGTATCCTGAAATTCATCGACAAGCAGCCTCTGGTATCGTTCGGCGAAATACGCTCTTACTTCCCTATGTTCACGTACAAGCTTGGCAGCTTCCATGAGTAAGTCCTGGAAATTCAGTTTTCCCGCAGCGTATCGGCGTGTCTTGTAATAATCAAGTACAGGCCGCACGAAACGGATCAGCTTCGGATACATATATTCACGCCATTCCTGAAGGAACGGAAAAAGTACGTTGATCTGCCAATCGGGAAAAAGCTTTTTCATCTCGCCGGCATGTTCTTTGGATGTCCATCGATTCAGCGTCACGTCGAGCTTGCGGTCAAACTCCTTGGCGATCTCGAGAATTCGCATATCATCTGACAAGTCGATGTAGCGCATCTTCTGACGCGTCTGTCTGACAAGCTTCTGAACCGTATCCCAGCCTTTCTCAGGCTCCACCGACGGAATATAGGGCGCTGCAGCATCGAGCAAAGGAAGCAGAGCTTCCCGAATTCGATCAAAATTGGGCCGCTCCAGCTCCTCGCAAGGCAGTTCAACATCCGTAAACAAAGACACACGGTCAAATACGTCCCGAAGGGTGTTCACATCCACCCGCAGCGACACTAATTCTTCGAGTTGCAGCCGCGCTTCCCCATTTAGCTCAGCCATGTATTCATCCCAGCAGCTTGCGCGGAATTGCTTATCGCTTTCTTCGTCCATTTCTTCAAAGGAAGGGTCCAGCCCTGCCTCAATGGGACGCTCGCGCAATAACGATCCACAGAACGAATGGATGGTTCCGATGAAGATCAGATCCAGATTCCCCAGCGCCTCGGACAGCCGCTCACGGACGATAGAACCCTCCGATGATCTTCGATAGGCTTTCTCCAGCGCAAGGCGGAAGCGTTCCTTCATCTCGTCCGCCGCTTTGTTGGTGAACGTAATGGCGGCAATCTGGCCGATGTTAACACCGGACTCGATCAAGGCCAGCAGCCTGCCAACCAGGCTGGTCGTTTTCCCCGATCCCGCCCCTGCCTCAACGAGCAAAGTCGTATCTAGATCCGTAAGGATCCGGTCACGGTCAGCTTGGTCTGCCGGTACCGTAAGGCCGTACGATTCAGTCATGTCCCTCTACCTCCAGCAGCGTACTTAGAATATCCGCATTGACAGACGATTCACGTTTGCCTGCCATCCCATCCGCACGAGATCCGCACACGGCTTGGTAATCACACCACCTGCAGACCATCGAATCCTTAGCCGGAATGTAGACCCCTCGATTCCGCGAATCCAACAGCTTGGCAACAACTGAAGCAAGGTCTTCTCTCCGGTTCTGAAGCCGTGTTACCTTCTCGCCGCGTCCACGCTCCGTCGGAAAATAATATTCCGCCTCCGTCACCCTGGCTTCAGGATCCCTGCCTGTTTCGCGGAGCCACTGCTCTACAGCAATGGAATAGATCGCATGCTGCAGCTGTGTTCCGCCGCTGAAATAGGCTGCAGCCTTGTACTTGCTGGTGCTGCCTGTTTTATAGTCGATAATGCGGTACTCGTGAGGTCCGATCCGATCGACCCGGTCGACAAAACCCTTCAGCTTAAACTGTTTGCCGCCGGACAATTGAATCTCCATAGGTTCTCCATCCTGCGCCGCTAGCTCTAATTCGAAGAAGCAGGGCTGATCCGTTCTGCCGACCTCATGGAGATAAAAGATTTCCGCATCCCGCCGGATTTCCTCACATTCCTTGTTGAATACATGCGGATTAGGGGCAGGGATGGATAGCGCATTCTCCCGGATTACGGCTTCCACGATCTCGACCAGTCGGCCTTTGTCATGCTGGGCCGGTTTCGTTCCTTTGTCCGTAACATCCTCCAGATACCGTCTGAACATATCGTGCAGCAAGGAGCCTCTCTCGCTTGCTTGCAGCCAGCGGGTCCGGTCGAATTCCGAGACCTCCTTCGGACGAAGCTTTAAGACATAGTAGAAATAGTATTGCAGCCCGCAGCTCGCATACTTCTCTAACTGACTCACACTAATGGCATCGCTGCGCGGAACGTCATCTAAGCCAGGAGAGCTTGTAGAAGAGTCGATCTCCAGCCAGCCGTCATAGGCTGATAACCTCTCATCTAACCGGAAAGCTAGGGCTTGATACCCGGCTGCAAGAGCAGGGTACGTTTCCATCATAGCCTGCAATCCGTCCTTGGATTTGCCATTCGGTTCCTGGAGCAGCCCCGCCCACGCATCGATTCCGTCAACCGGAGCAGATACACCGGACGTATGCATGATATCCATCACACGGTAGGGTTCACCTAATGAGTGTTCCAATGCTCCATAATCCAATGCCGAATCCCCTGTCTGCAGCCGCAGAACTTGAAGCATTTCAAAAGCGGGACCTTGGCTCTTCTGCTCCCCTATATCATAAGAGGAGTAGCTTAACCAGATCTCTCCCCGAATTTGAGACAGCCGGGACTCCCGTTCGCTCCTGGCACTCATCGCACGTTCCTTGGCAGGCTCCAAATGCTCAGACAGCGTAATCCGTTCTTGGTCCAAGAGAAGAGGGTCTTGCGCAGCAGATATACTCCAGGTTCTCTCATCCATACCCAAGATCCAAGTCCGCTCTCTCCCGCTCCACCCGCCGTTCTGTAGGGAGCTAATGTGAATCGCACCCGGTTTCGGTGTCGCCGCGGCGCGAATGCGAATCTCGGCTAACATCTCTTTCACGTATTGGACAGCCAAATCCATCGGCATGGGTTCAGATGTACTTGCTGAGTAGCGCTTCGTCATCTCCTTCAACGCTGCTCCTACATGAGCATCATCCAGTGACCGTGCCGGCACATATTTCTGAACAAAATCCGTTACCCACTCTAACAAGATAAGTGGATTCCATTCATTTCCTTCAGGCAGCCGATCGAACCAATCCTTCACGTAAGTCAATAAAGCAGTGCCTTGCTCCCACTCTTCCTCACCAAGTCGTTCTGGACGAAGGATAGCAAGATACCGTTCTCTTCCCCAACCAATACCGGACTTCTCCAGCAAGCGAACCCAATCGGTGCGAGTCCAGCGCTCATCTGAGAACGAAATATAGCCATGCCGCAGCATTTCTGCAAGCCTACTAACCGGGAAGCCTTCGGCAATCCAATCCAGTATACCTACAGCCGCTTTCCCAGCATCACAAAATACAAGTGGCAGCCCGTTCGAGAGCGTGTATTCAACGCCCAGTGCTTCGGCATGCGAGTGAATAATGGGCGCATAATGCTCATAATCAGACAACATGATTTCCATCCGATCAAGAGCCGCGGGGTCCGATAGGATTCTTCGAAATCCCTCTCTGACCTCCGCTAAGCTTCCGGTTGCTCGGAACATCGTGAATGGGTTCTTTGAGAACGCTTCGTTTCTATAGAATGGAGCATCCGAATCCAGGATGCACAGACGCTCCCCCGACAGCTTGTGGATCATGTTCCGCTCCACCGACGTCCAGCCGGTTGGAGCAAGTGCCAGATAGACGGTTTCGTCCCCTACTGGCTTCAAGTAGTCAGCCAATCCGGCAGCATCCGTCACGTTATTTTTCAATAGATACGTCTCATAGGCAGCAAGCAGTCGCTTCAAATATTCGCCTTTATGCAGGTTCGTGAAACACTCCGCCTTCACTTCATCCGAACGAAGACCGGCCAAGCACATATCGGATATAACACGATTCACTTGATTCACGATTCCCGGTTTCAGCATGGACTCGTTGATATAACTCGTCGGATTCTCTATGGCCAGCTGCTTCATCAACTCACGGACAACCCAAACGGCCTGCCCCTCATCAAGCAGACTGATTTTTCTGCGGAACAGCTCTGACTTTGTATGTGCGGTCACGATTCCGCGAAGAGTCTGCACTTCTACGTTAAAGACAGCTCCGTAACGCTTGCATAGCTGCTCGAGCAGCTGGTGTCCTTGGGCATAGGATCTGGCCAGCAACACTTTCGGAGACAATGGAGCCTCGTTGATTTTGTGATACAACCGATCGATTAGATCCATGTTCAAGCCCCCCTGCGAATGATCCAATATACCTACATTCTCTAAAACATGCCCTGTCTCCTTCCATTGCCCATAAATGGAAGGCGATTGTCTTATACATATTCCACATTGTAAAGTTTCGTATAGGCAGTAGGTTGTCAGCGAATGTACGTTCTATAAAAGAAAATACCTCGCTTTTTAATTAAGCGAGGTTCGTTAAAGCATCTGCAATTAATCCGTAAATGTAAACTGAATTTACCGATTTTCTCATGACTTCTTGACTTACAGAATTCCCATTAAGCCGTAAGTGATAATAAGGAAATATCCTCTCAAATTCTTCAAACGTAATCGTCCTGGGCATTTTCAGAGTGGAACTTGGTACGTTATCCTTTGCTTGACTGATGATAAGTGCAGTTCCATCAGTACTGACTCGAAACCATAAGGGTGCCCTTTTGTTTTGTGGGACGGTGTGAATCTCTAAAGATTGGCTCTGGGCGCGTTCAATAATTCGATTCCACGTTTCAAGTGCTTGCAAGGTCTTGATCCCCCCTACTCATTTGTCTTGCTTATTTATAAATAGATTGATCAGTTTATCTTGGTGAGAATGCACCGCCGGAGACTTCCCTTTTTCGATAATGTTTAAACCTGTTGCAGACTTCGTCACTTAACGTTATCAAGGAATGTGTTCTACACATGCCTTTTATATAGAAGTCACAATTGCCGCAATTACGATATTCACTATAGCTCCTCTTAATCCCCTTCAGCTTCTTGGGATCCTCTTCTCTAGCCCTATTATTGTAAACCTCACCATTCTGACGGGGTTGAATCATTTCAGATTTCGGAGTCATTGGCTTGTTGGCCTGCTTCTTCAGGGTCGGATCGATATAGGTCTTTACTTCAGAGCTACGCTTATTAGATCCTCCCCGATAGATGTCTACGGAGGAGAGCGCCGTTATCGGCAGCTCCAAACGCTCCCAACCGGAATCATCCACATGATTACCATTCATGACATAGTCCAACCGACATATCTTGCAGTGAAAAATATTCGTCTGTCTCTCCACCGATGTCTGCGTTCGCTGGTAATACCACAGAGCCTTCTTCCTGGTCAGTTGTAGACTTGAACCGCAGCAGGAACATCGCTTATTTTCGTCACAGAGCAAATACTTCTTCACGGCATTTCGCCCCCATGTCACAGTATAGCCATGATATAAGCGTTCTTGTCAGATCCCTGCCAATGAACGCAAGCTTTGATTTGAGATTGATTTAACACTTACTTATTCTTCAAGTTAACCGATTCTCCTTCTAAATTCAGACCAAGATTCCCATTTTTCGACACTCCGATAGTCCAACCGGACCTGGATCTCCTGGCTTAGGGGGCCATTCACTATTTTCGTTTCATCCGGCGATATTTTTCTTGATGCAGCTCCTTACGCTTCTTGCTGGAATACTCGAAATTCTCCAGCTGGCTGTATAGCTTCGCTGACTCCTCGGCCATGACCGGGCTGCTCATGGTGACGGACATTTGAAGCATTTGATCCGCCTGGCTTTTCAGCAGGTTCTGACCATGTTCCATATCCCCTTGATCGAACGCTGCCATGGCTTCTTCGATGACCTTCGCAGATTTGGTCAGCTCCACCTGCTGTAGCACTTGGGGATTTTCGGGCACGCTTAGCAAGTTGATATCTGACGTGAAATGAGCCAATACATCCATAGTAGTGCTGCAAGCTGCAGCGTTCTCCGTCACATCAACGTACTCCCAGGATAATTGGAGCACATGATGCTCACCCTGCGTATGGGGATGAAAGGCCAATTCTACGAGAACAGACTTCACTTCATCCTGATATAGGTCGCCGGCGTGAATAAAAGGATGTCCTTCTTGATCATCCACCGGATACCCGTAAACTCCGACAATTTGGGTTCCATCCGATGGAACAAGCTTAAGTTTGACTTTCTGAGCGACCACGGATAGCAGCCCCTGCAGCTCCTGTTGAAATATCGAAGGAATGTCATCCGCCTTGTCAATATAGTAGAAGTTTCCGCCGCCATGCTCCGCAATGCCTTCCATCAATTCTTCATCGAAACCGTCGCCGACGCCCATAGCACTGATCCCAACACCAGAAGAACGGTATTCCTTTGCTATGGCAAACAGCTTCTCGCGATCCGTGATCCCTTCGTTGGCATGACCGTCTGACAACAGAATGACACGGTTCACCATTCCATCGGCCTTATTCTTCCGGACATGCTGCGCTCCTTCGATCAAGCCTCCGCTCAGATTCGTTGTTCCACCAGCTTCAATGGTATCGATGCGCTGCTTGATCAGATCCTTGTGCGTCACTTTTGCAGGCGGTAAAACGGTTCTGACTTGATCGTCAAATGCAACCAGACTGAGTAAATCATGGACATTCATCTGTTCAGCGACAAACCGGCACGCTTTTTTGCTGTACATCAGAGGCTCTCCCGACATGGACCCGCTGCGGTCCAATACCAGAGAAAGATTGATCGGAGCGCGGTCTTTGGCGTCTTTCGTCCCGCCAACCCCATGTGCTTCGATAAGGAGATAAATCTTCTCTGCTCCTCCAGTCGGTAAAAACGGCTTACTCCATGAATGATTAAACAAGACAGGCTGATTCATCTTGCATCCCCTTTCTCCGAATCGATTTCACAAATCAAGTCGTCCTTGTACCTGCTATCTTAAACTTTCCCTTGGGCACCTGTTTGTCAGCGAATAGATGTTCGCACAAAGACAAAGAAACCCCGCTTCTTAGCGAAACGAGGCTGATCTATTGGTTACTCCTATTGATACATCATGATCCACTTTGACAACTGCTGTTTTAACGATTCCCGGACGGCTTGGGGCTCCAGAATTTCCGCCGACGGACCATACTGTAGGATCCATCTCAAAAACTCTTTTTCATTATTGACCGTGACTTCAAAAATAAGGCTGCCGTCCTTCTGGTCCTTCATTCGCGGTTGTATGAACAGCTCTTCTTCCTTAATGTAACGGGCGACTTCAGCATCGAAACGAACTTTGAACGTGACGTTCTTATCTCCACGATCAATGGACCACGTGTTTTTCAAATATTTTTTGATATTGAACTCGCCTTTGTCGAACCGCTCCCCGGTAAGCTCCACCTGCTGAAAACGGCTGATCCGAAAAGTCCGAATGTCCTGTGCTAAGTGACAATACCCAATCAAATAAAACCGCTGATCGCGTGGAACAAGATAATAGGGATCGATTTTGCGCTCCGTCGTTTCATTGCGGTATTGCGTATGATAGACGACGTCGATTGTTTTATGCTCCAAGATGGCTTGAATGATGGGCTGCAAAAAGTTGGGGCTTTCTTGACGGTACGCAGGTGTACCCATTTGAATGACACCGACGATATCCTCAATGATACTGTTTTGGCGCGATTTCTCCTTAAGATGAGTGCCCATAACCTTATCATATGCCGTATCGAAGCCTGGAGGCAGCTTGTCCTTGTCCAGCATGGAAGGGAGCAACGAAAACACAAGAGCTTCCTGTTCTGTAAAGTTGAGAGGATATAGAAAAAACTTACCCATAAACCGATATCCGGTTCCCCTACCCTCTCTGGAAACCGGCGCAATCAATTCGAGAATATCCATATCTCTGTAAATCGTCCGGATATTCACATCACATTTGAAAGCAAGATCCTTTGCCGAGATCCCAGGGTTTGCTTGAATCGCGTTAATGATGTTAAAAATTCGTATGACTTTATCGATCATGACAATCTCCTTGTAGCATATAGAATGTATATCTTTATCACAATTGGTATTCTACGTTTTACCTAGTTCTTCCTGCCTAGTATGCTGATTATCCATACTTCTTGTCATGAGCCTTTTGTGTCGCTTGCTCCCCGAACCACACATTGTGCCCCTTCATATTGATTCTTAGCGGCTTCATACGCCTTTTTGTAGTCTTCAAAATCGAGAATTGTTGCTTCATAAGCTTTCTTGGCATTTTTATAGGGGTGAAACATGAACCATAACGAGCAAATGGTAATTAGCAAACATCCAATGAGTACTGCCTCAACCACAAATTCCACAATACTACCTCCTAATTTTCTTCCATATTGTTGTGTGCTTAGCTTAGGGTTCCGTGCGTATTTCCATTATGACAGAACAGAGCAACCATAGATTGTCAGCGAATGTATGTTCTAAACATAAAAAGCACTGCGGAATCTCAACTGAGATCGCAGTGCTGAATGCATTAAAAACATCGAGGAAATTATCTTTTGAACGCTTCTTCAAGACATTGTTTAATATGTTGACTGTTTCTCAGTCGATTCTCCCGCTGCTCACGGATAACCTGTGCCGCGCTTTTATTGAAAGATGCAAACAACAGTGCATCCTTTGGCTGTGGACCTACAGCCTCCGAAACAACTCCGTTATACGATACATATACCTTGTTCGCCATGCGGGGATCCCTCCTATCTTCCTATCTGCTTCCGTGCAGATAACCCTTAATCCGTATTTGTTTATTATAACACTTATCGCGAATTTTCCTTACATATCCCGATTCAGCTCCCTGTGCTTGTGCTTTTTCGCAATTAGGGATCGGTTGAACTCCTCATCGGTAATTTCCTCATTAAGCCGCTTCCATAGGAGTTCTTTTTCTTCGTCGTTTAGTTCAGCATCTTCGTAAGACCAGGACGCATTCATCTTCCTAAAGATCTTCTCAAAATCTTGCCGCGATATGTTCATAGGAGTGGCATCCTGTACAACGTTTTATTCTCCAGCCCCCGGACCGGCTGTGTCCACAATTCCTTGTCCGGTGTGGCACTTAGCGCATCCTCCGCCATCTGCAGCTTAGCATCCAGTGCATCGATGTGATGCAGCGCTACCGCTTCCGCCGTTTGCGGTTGTACCGGGCTTCCCCATTCCCCGAGATTATGGTGGGAGAGAATAAGGTGCTGCAATCCAATTACTTGTTGCGAATCGAGTGGAAGTTCCAGCCGCAACGCCGCTTCTGTGATCCAACTAGCGGCCATCGCAATATGACCGATCAACTTCCCCTGGGTGCTGTAATCTGTCACGACTCCAAGCTGAGCGATCATTTCCTCCGGCTTTGCGATATCATGTAGGATAATCCCCGCTTTGATCATATCTGCATTTAGAAATGGCCTCTGCTTGCAAAGGAACTCTCCGATCTCCAGCATACGAACGATATGATAGGCCAGGCCTGCGAAGTAAGCATGATGGTGCATTTTGGCCGCCGGATAATGGGCTAGTTTCTCTCTCACCTTATCGACGCAAAAGCTTACTATATCGCGAATCGCCGTATCCGAAATACTCTCGTTGACTCTGTTTATGATTTCTAATAATTCCGTAGATCCCATTGGTGCAGCTCGAATAAAATCGGTTAGGGACACACCGTCTTCGTCCCTTATATTGCGAATCCGGGTGATCTTAACCTGCGGTTTTTCCCGATATAACTGAACGATTCCTTGAACCTTGACCAGCGTCATCGGAGAAAAATGGTCCCTTTCTGTTTCCTTCACGTCCCAATACTTGGCGGGCAGTTGTCCGCTGGCATCACACAGCACCAAATCGAAGTAATCCTTAGCCGGCGATGTATTGGTTTGCTTCAGCTCCAGCTCCTTCAACAAATAGTAGCCGACGAATTCATCGTTGGTACTCAGGTTTTTAATCAAAGTCATTCTTTTCGCCTCCCACTTGGTGGTTCAACTTTTGTTCTTATACCACCTTACAATCTCATTGCAGTCTTGTTTCGTGACTCCCGGCATATGGTATTCTCGGACGTTCGCAGGAGAATCGATGTCCAATTCCAGCTGATGAATACGAAATAACCGCTGCCACCATGATTGTCTGAAGCTTATGGATGCGATGGATTCACGCAAAAGGTACACAGTCGTCTGATTGAAGCCGGCTTTGCGTAAGATAAACAAGTTCGCAGCGATTTCCCAATTCGTATGAACATAGACGTAAGACATGTATTTATAGATGATGTAAAGAACCGAAACGATTGTCATAAACCATATGGTGAAATAACAACCTATTAAGATAACGATTGTGAGTAACAATAATCTTGGAATTGCCGCAGCATAGAATGCATGGAGCTGTAATCCACGCTTGGGAGGTTGAATGCCAAACTCGGGAAGCAATCGACCCAGCACTTCGACTACTTCCGATATACGGACGCAAGGAATCAGCAATTTGACCCTCCGTTCCCCTGAATATCCGACGCAATCCATACATATGGAGGCATATCCGTACAAACGCCCAAACATCAGCTCTTTGATTCGCAGGGATTGGATACGTCTTACCTGAATCTGCACCGATTTACGTTCCATCCAACCATGATGAATGGATATCACATCTCCGGCTCTTGATAAATGCCAGCCTTTATAACGAAATTGTGCCATCCCTATAGAGAAGAGCCAAGTAACGATTATGCATATCCCCAAGAACGCCACCAAAACCAGTGTCGATTCTATACAGTCATCTAAAGTTATCCCGCTCCACGTTTCATTCTTGAAAAGATCCATCAAGCTGACTTGTTCCTCTTCCGGTGTTGGGAATAACCAACTCCACAAATGTTGGATGACGGCGATCGTGACAGGAAGTCCCAGCCAGAATGTATTAGAACTCATGGATAGCATCATGATTTCTTTGCTGGTTACATGATGCTCTTTGGTTGAAGGAATCACACTTCGAGTTTCCATCAGCCCAATGGATTTCTTGAGCAAGTCCGCCATCTTTCGGGATGTAACTAGCCGGGCATCGGCATCAGCATTGGAATCACTCGTTTGAAGTTCAACATTGGCGATCCCGAGCAGCCGATACAACCAGCTTTGCTCGATTTTTATGTTATTGATTTTCATTAACGGGATCGTTCTTTGTGTTACGGTAAATACACCTTTGGTAATATGCAGCACCTTGGTATCCAGTTGATAGGTTTCCTTAAACCAGGAAAGAATCGACCAACCACCTGTCACAAAACCGTATATCGTGGCTGCAAGATATACCCAATCAGGTTGTTGTCCGGTACCTGCCTGAATCTCGTTAAAGAGAAGCGCGGCAAGAGGAATAATCGAATACCGAATTTGACTGTATATTTTATAGACGACGGTAATGGGATGATGCCGCTTAATCATAATAAGCATCCTTGTTGTCTAATTTCGATAATTCAATGATTTGCCTGCGCAGCCGAGCGGCATCTTCTTCTGTCAGTCCCACAATAAAGTGATGATCCCCCGCCGTTGTAATGGTTAACTCCGACAAACCTAATCGTTTGGCAAGCATGTCTTGTTCTTGATCCACATGCTGCACCCGGCTAAGCGGAATAATGGAGGAGTTATCTGACCATACATTCCCCCATCGAATCATCAGCTCATCGTCTCCTAAGAGATAGCTCCTCCGAGAGTATTTTCTGTAGACGCCGAAACAAATGAAGGCAAGTCCTTTGATGAAGAAAAATGATATCGCCAGACATGAAATCATGGCTAACCAATCCCAGGCAGGTAACCAAAATATCCTCATCATGAATGGGATGCAGCTGACCAGGATCCATTTGAACGTATATAAGCCGTAATTAATTTGCCAATATCGAATGACATTCGGGTGAAGTTTTTGTTCCACTTAATCAACTCCTATGGCAGCTCTAATAACAATATATCAAAGCGCATTGACAATAGATCGTCAGCGAACAAATGTTCGAAAAACAAAAAAAACGACTAATCAAACATAGTCGTTTTCATCTCTTGCTTGTTAAACGGATTCATTTAATTTCCCCTTAATGCTAGGTACTCCAATCCCAAAAATACAAGTGGTGCCAGTGTTTTGTCTCAGCGTGATAAGCCTTGCATTCCGCTCGACACAATCTAGCACCCAGTGTAGCGAGGAAGCTATTTTGTTAAATTGACAGAAATTATCACCTGAATTATACTTGACTTGTCGACATTGATATATTGACTTTTCCTATGGAAAACTCCTTTGTCGAATTCCTAGTGGTTAAACCTCTATGAATATAAGATCTCTGGCCTGGGCGAAAGGGATCCAAATTCTCACAGTATTTTACTGTGGATTTTGGGTTCCTTTTTTTGTTTTCATTTTCAAACTAGATTTTTTTAGATTGTGTTACAATCTGCGTTTTATTTACCTTCTTTGCTAATTGACGAATGGCCGTATGCTTTGAGTGTGTTGAATGGTTACCTAAGATTAGGACAATTTTTGTTGGATTTACTGCTGCCATTTTAAAAGCACTCCCTTTGAAAAAAATACGAAACACAGGAGGCCTCTATGAAAGATACTGAGTCAATCCTTGAAAGAAATGACCCTGATCCTGATTCAATTCACAATCCCGATATGTGGAAAGGAACAATATTCTTCCCATGGAATGCTTCTTCTATTGAAATTTTTGGAGATGGAATAAATCCTACTAACCTTGACCAAACTGAAGATATATGGGATGTCAGTGAGGAGATGGTGAGGAGTCTTATGGAGGAAGTTCTACGTATTGAGGAAACCAGTTCGGTAGAGAGACTTGGCTCGAAAGGTATAAACGATTGGCTTTGGGAGCAAAAAGTAATTCCGAATATTAAGCTTCAAAAGATACGAACATTGCTGAAAGAAATAAAGATTCTTCGCACGCCTTATCAACTTTATAGTTCTTACTTAATAGCTTTACATTTTCAATCTTCTCTTGCAGTCATCGTTAACAAATCCGCATGGCAAATATCCGATTCGGATGTGACAAAAGAAAATATTATAATTTATTGTAAAAGATATTTGGAAAAGAAAATCGATTTTAACTTCATAAAGAAGTTGGCTAAGGAATATTACCCAAAGAGTGTGCTTCGGATGCCGGATAATTGGGGTAAAAAGTCAAGGCCAGAACAGGAACCTGAAATTCATCCGTACCTTGATCGTTTTGCGAAACACCTAACTCGTGAAGGCAACAGTCCACCTTATGTTCAAAGAGTGACTCGCTATTCGCTGTTCTTCCTCTCTTGGCTGACAGAGGTGTTTGCCAGCTTTCAAGACCACACAGCGAGTACAGTTCCAATCTGGTTGATCGAGCGTGAACATCTCATTCAATTTAGGGAGTATTTAGAGCGATGTGAGATATCCGGAAAGTATACCGATATTACAGCAAGTAACATTTTTTACGAGGTAATTTCCTTTTTTAAGTACTTGTACGACGTACGAGCGATACGTAAAAACATTGGTTCCATAGACGGAATAAAAGCAAATCGTTACCGTTATCGGGACATACCGGACCAAGATCAGCTATCTCGATTCTTTCAAACGCTCCAACAATATTCGGATGAACCCGAATACGATACAGCGTTCTTCGGATCATTGCTCCTTCTTGGGCTACGATTTTGCGAGTGCGAACGATTGGTTTGGAGTGATGTTAATCTAGATGCTGGAATCATAAGGATCCGAGGGAAAGGGCGAAGAAACAAGCCTACACCATTGCTGCTCCCACCCACATTACGATTGTATTTTAAACAACTAAATGCGGTAACAACTCATAAGTGTACGCGAATTTTTAATATTTATCTTGATACACAGAAGCTATATCGAGAAATGTTGAAAAAATATAAATTGTACTCGATCATAGCGAACTGGAACTTCCCGGGAGGCTTCCACTTGTTTCGTCATACATTTATTGTTACCGCTAGAAGATAACGTCCAATAGCTGGCTGGATTGCCTGTCCAAGAATTGCTGAATATAATGACCGTATCACATAAAAGGAAAAGGATGCCTCCCATGTACGTGAGCCT
>Ga0065721_10005394_pt1 | contig 16892 bp, 11 predicted proteins | sample Mesricmetagenome_FD_59108 | JGI IMG/M metagenome (GOLD analysis project Ga0065721, IMG submission 59108) | Mesophilic microbial community from rice straw/compost enrichment Sample: eDNA_1 v2 (version 2) | ecosystem: Engineered > Solid waste > Grass > Composting > Bioreactor | place: USA: Davis... | reverse complement strand
CGTCGCGGTCGGCACGAGCTCGGTGACCAAGGCGCAGAACTACGGAGCGGGCCTCGCCCCCTTCTTCGCCGCCCTCGCCGGCTGGATCGGCATCTACGCGCTGTTCCTCATCGTCAAGCCCGTGTCCAAGCGCGCCATCACGGCGCTGCGCTCCCCCGTGCGCGTGACCCTCGCCGGGTGGCTCACGCCGGCGGGCCTCGGCGCCCTGCAGATGGTGGGGCTGTTCACGGTGCTCGCGATCGCACTGCAGTTCTCGTTCGCGAATCCGTGGGCGGCCCTCGGCATCCTGCTGTTCGCGTCGGCCACCTATGCGGCGATCGTGCTCGCGCTGAACGTGTGGCTCGGCTCGGTGGGGCAGTTCCTCGGCCTGGTGCTGATGGTGCTGCAGCTGGTCACCGCCGGCGGCACCTTCCCCTGGCAGACCCTGCCCGCCCCCCTCGCGGCACTGCATCACGTGCTGCCGATGGGATACGTGGTGGATGCCATGCGGCAAGTCATGTACGGCGGCGACGTCTCGCGGGTCGGTCCCGATCTGCTCGTGCTCGGCGCGTGGATGGCCGGTGGCGTGGTGCTCGCGGCGATCGGGGTGACACGGATGACGCATCACCGCACCCTGCGCGACCTGCAGCCGAGCCTGATCGGCTGACGCGGCGCCTTCGGTCAGGAGCGACGCCGCGCTCTCCTCGCACCCACGACCCAGACCGCCGCGCCGATCGAAACGACCGCGATCCCGCCGGCGGCGAGCATGGACGGTACCGTCGTCCCGGTCGCGGCGAGCGTCGCGTCGGGGTCGTGGTCGGGCACGGGGGTGTCCGCGGCGGACGGCGAGACGCTCGGGCGCGGGGTGATCTCGACGTCGACGATGGTCGACGCCTCGGCCGGTGGTGCCGCCGCGAGTGGTATCCCAAGGCTGAGCACCACGGCGACAGCGAGCGCGGCGCCGACCTGCACCGCACGACGTCCCTCGTCGCGCGCCTGCTCGAGCCGTCGTTCCCAGCGCTCGCGCCGACGTCGGCGATCGCGGAGGGCCAGCGCCACCAGCGCCGCACCGGCCACGAGCACCGCCAACTGAGACCAGGGCGGGGTGGCGACCGTCGCCCGAGCCGTGGCGCCGGCCGTCTCGTCGGTGTCGCCAGCCCCCGTCGCAGACGTCTCCACGACGGCCGTTGTCGCGAAAGTCGGCCAGACGTCGTCGAGGACGGTCGTGGTCTGGCGCACGTCGCCGGGCGCCAGCTCCGGCAGAGTCTGCGCGGGCGCGGACCGCGGCGTGACGCCGAAGGGTCCCGCGGCGGCGACCGTCTGCTGCGCGGCGAGGCGCGTGTTCCCGCTGTTCGTCGTGGTGACCACGACGGTGAGGCGCCCGGGGAGGAAGGGATTCCACGAGGGGGTATAGTCGGCGCTCACGCTCGAGGCCACCGCCGGTACCAGCTCACCCGTGACGCGCGTCATGACGCGGAACCCGATGCGAGACTCCACGGCGACGCTGTCGTGCTCGGAGTACACCCCCGCGGCGACCCCGGCCAGGTGATCGCCGGGCGTCGCCTGAGCCGGCACGGCGACGACGAAGGGCACGACGGCGCTCGCGCCAGGCTCGATCGCGACGGAGTCGGCGACGGTGATCCACGTTCCGGCATCCACGGAGGCCTGGCCGGCCGGGAGCATCGAGAACCGACCCGTGTCGGTGAAGTACCCGTCGGCGGCCGAGAGCGCGAACGTCGCCGGCCGGCTCCCGCGATTGGTGACCCGCATGTACGCCTCGACGCTCTGCCCGGCGTCGAGGGCCAGCTCCATCCACGAGCGCCCGTCGGGCCGGCCGTCCTCACTGGCGGGCTCGACCGACCAGCTGACGGGGCCGCTCGCTCCGGGAACGGGGGTCGCCGCGTCGGATGCCGCTGCGCGGACGACGGCCTGGGCGGGCTGCGCGAGGGTCAGCATGGTGGCACCGAGTGCCGCCGCCGCGATGACCGCCCACAGGAGGGTGCGCATCGGATGAGTTCTTCGAGCTACGGCGCGCCCGTCGACGAAGACCGGCGCGCCGCGGAGGTGGATCATTCGAACAGGGAGAGCGTGATGACCGAGGAGTAGGCGCCCGCCGGCACGGTCGACTCGACCTTCAGCGTGAGGTCTGCCGTCGCGGTCGAGGTCACGCCCCCGTCGGGCAGTGACTGCGGGTCGCCGAGAGCGAGCAGCTCCTTGTCGACGAGCCCGCGGTCGGTCGCGGCCTCATCGCCCGTGCTCTCATCGAGAGCCGTTCCGACGTCGCCTCCGATCGACACGGTGTCGGCGTCGCCCGTCACCAGCTTCGGGCTCCACCCGAGGTGGTCGGCACCGATGGTGGCCCCTCCGGCGCCCGTGAACGCGCTCGCGCTGCCCAGCACGTACCAGCCGGAGCTCGTGGCCAGCTGGGCGGCATTCCGTGTATCGGTGACGGTGACCTGCGGAAGCGAGCCGGTGAAGCGACGCACCGTGTCGGTCGACCCGTCCTCCTGGAGGGTCGCGCGACCGGGGGCCACGGTCATGATGAGGGCTCCGGGGGTGGTGACGCGGGCGATGTCGACATCGATGCCGACGTCGCTGCTTCCGCCCGGCTCGACGGTCGCGGCGATCGCCGATCCGCCGCAGACGAGCAGCGCGGCCGTGAGCACGCCGGCGCCGAGAGCGAGATCGATCCTCATGGAAGATTCCCTTCGGTGGATGAGCGGGGGCGGTCGCCCGCCCCCGCTCGATGTCAGTTCTGTGCGCTGTAGGGGGCGACGATCTTCTGGGTGATCGCCGACCCGTTGACGGTCCCGCTCAGCGTGACCGTCGCCTGCCCCGCGGGGATCGACGACCTCGTCGTGTTGATCGAGACGCTCACCTTCTTGCCGGGCTGCACCCCCGTGAAGGTCTTGCTTCCGTATGCGGTCGCGATCGCGACGTCGGTCACCACCGAGGAGGTGTTGGTGACGTCCACCGTGATGTAGACCTTGCCCGCGAGCTTCCGGGTGAATGCCGTGGCATCCGCCTTCAGCGCCGCGTCGGGCGCATTGGTGGTCTTGGTCACCAGGGGCGAGATCGCGAGCCAGTCGATGTTCGGTGCGTTGCCGGTCGTGTTGCCCAGGCGCAGCGATCCGCTCGCGGTCGTCAGATCCAGCGGCACCGTGTGCGTCCAGAACCCCTTCCAGGAGTAGTTGTTGCGGAACGCACCCCGCGTGGTCGCACCCCCGTCCTCGGTCACGTCGAGGAAGCGGGTGATGACGTCGGTGTTGTAGGCGTGCCCGGTGTTCTTCTCGGCGTTCGCGTACCGCACCGTCAGGTCGTACTGCCCCGCGCCGATGCCGCCCGGACGCGTGAGGGTGGCGTAGTTGTCGGCGCCGCCACCCAGCCACCCGAGCTGCTTGCCCGAGACGTTGGTGGGCGCTCCCGGGGTCTCCAGGCGGGCGGCACCGTGCAGGGCGATGCGCGAGGAGTCCTCACCCTCGACGCGCACGGTGGCCGCGTCGCCGTCGCCGGCACGGGTGACCGTGACCGACTGCACGGCGGCCCCCTCGGTCGAGGTCAGGCGCAGTTCGCTGATGCCCTCGGCGAGGTGCACCCGCGCCGTCGACGTCCAGGTGCCCGCCTTCTCGGCACCGAGACCGGTGACCGTCCGGTCGTTCAGACGCAGGCCGAGACCCGCGGCTGCCGTCGTGGAGTAGCGCACGGCGACGTCGTAGTACCCCGTCTCCCGCGCGGAGGCGAAGAACGTGGCGCTCTTGTCTCCGCTCAGCACCGCCGCACCCTTGGCGTAGTCCAGCGGTGCGTCGGTGCGGGACAGCACGGCCGGGTAGGTCGTCGTCTCGGCGCCGTCGATGCGCGTCAGGTCGAAGCGGTCGAGCGAGATGTCGGAACCGGGCAGCAGCGTCGAGCCATCGGCGCTCATGCGCACGGACAGCTGGTGACTGCCCTGCGTGAGCGAGACGAGGGTCTCGCCGCGACCGTGGTAGCTCCAGTCGAAGCCGGCCTCGTAGTCGATCGTGGCGGCCTTCTGGCCGTCGACGAACAGTGCGTGCGATCCCGGGCCGATCTTGCTGCCGTTGACGCCCGCGATCGCGCCGAAGCGGTACGTACCGGTCGTCGGCACGTCGACCGTCCAGGTCAGCGACGACGTCACCTTGTTGGTCGACCCGACGTCACGACCACCGGATGCCGAGAACGTCCAGTCCGCGGCCGGATCCTGGTTGTACGCCGTGACGTCCCTGAGGGCCGTGCTCTCCGCCTCGATGCTCGTCGACCACGTGGAATCGACGACGGGAGCCGTGGGAAGCGCCGGCGTGATGACGGCCTCCCACGCGTCGAGTCGATTGGAGCTGGGCACCTCGATTTGGATCGTGCCGCCCACGGCCACGCGCTTGGTGACGACGACGGGCGGCGCCTGGGCTTCGCCCTCCTGCCCCGACCATTCGGCCTCGCGCACCTGCACGTCGACGGTGTTGCCGAAGACGGCCGGGTCGAGGCCCGACAGGTCGAGACGCGTGGCGTTGTTCGTGCCGCCGAACAGCACGGTCGCCTGCTTCTTGGCGGTGTCGACGGCACCGATGCCCTGCAGGGTGTCGGGCGCGTTCAGCGCGGGCGGCGTCACCGAGACGGTCTGACCCGAGAGGTCGCCGTACCACTTCAGCAGCCACCAGGCACCGTTGGCGCTGTTGTTCTTGGCCATGTTGTCGTTGAGGTTGCCGGCGTAGGTCCAGTACGCGGTCTGAGCGTCGACCTTCTCGTCTTCGAACATCGCCAGCCACTGCACGAGGTTGCCGGGCACCGACATGTCGCGGCGCATCGCGTACTCGGTGATGTTGACCGGCCGGGCGGCGATACCGAGGTCGGTCTCGATCTTGCGGTAGTCGGTGAGGTGCTGACGGAAGTCCCGCAGGCTGCTGCGACCGAGTTCGTGCCAGGTGAACATATCGGGCAGCACGTCGTTCGCCTTGGCGTAGGTGAGGAAGTCGCGCGTGCGGTCGGGCTGCCAGCGCGTGTCGCCGTTGCCGGCGATCTTCGCGTCGGGGTAGACCTCCTTGATCGCCTGGTACACGGCCTTCCAGTCCTGGAGGTAGGTGTCCTTCATCGAACCCCAGTCGCCATACCAGTTGCCCCCGTCGGGCTCGTTGAACGGCGTGAACACGTACTTCTCGGGGTGGTCGGACTCGTCGACCACGCTCTTGACCACCTTGCGGACGATGTCGAGGTAGGTGGAGAAGTCGGACGGACGCTTGCCGCCGTTGTACGCCCAATCCGGGTAGTAATCCTGGATGTTCGTCATCAGGTACTGCCCGCCGTTGCCGAAGAACGAATCCTCCACCTGGAGCGGGTCGCCGTTGGGGTGCTGCGCGCCGTGCGGCGCCTTCTGGGTGACGTTCTTCGGGCTCGCGCCGGCGATGATCGGGTCGGTGGGCACGCCGTCGTCGGACAGTCCGTAGAGCATGCCCGACGCGCCGCCCTTCACGGCCCCGTCGGTCTTGCTGAAGTCGACGCCGATGACGTCGACGGTTGCGGCGTTCGCGGGCGCGGCTGCTCCGACGGCGAGGCCGGAGATCATCAACGCCGAGAGCGCCGTGCAGGCGGTCGCTCGCGCGAGGGTGGGGCGGGGGCGATTCACGTGTACTCCTTCGTACGGTGGGGCGGGGTCCTGCGGTGGGGACGGCGCGACGGCGCGCCTGGAGGGGAGAAGGGGGCGAATGGATGCCGGGTGGATGCCGGGTGTCGAGCGTGACGCGCACGACGCGTCACGGTGGGGGTCCCGGGGTGCCCGCTGCGGAACGGGCAACCCCGGGGGTCATGTCACTTGAAGAGGGCGTTGACCTGATCGTTCGCGGTCTTCAGTGCGCTGGCGTCGGACGCGCCCTTGAGGTACGACTCGATGGCCGCCTTCATGGTGTCGTTGACGTCCGACCAGTGGTCGGCGATGGGCAGCAGCTTGGTGGTGCCGTCGGTCACCTGCTCGGTGAAGCCGGAGACATCCCAGCCCTTCGCCGCGAACGCGGCCTCGGCCTTGGCGGTCGAGGTCTTGACGGCCGGGAACACCACGGCCGCGTCGCCGATGACATCCTGGCAGTCCGCCGAGGCGAGGTACTTGACCCACTCCCACGCGGCATCCTGGTTCTTGCTTCCGGCCCAGATGCCATCGGAGAGCCCATTGAACAGGCTGGCGCGCTCACCGCTCGGGCCGACCGGGGTGGGCGCGACCTTCGTGGCGACCTTGTCCTGGCCGAGGTAGGAGCCGTTCATCCAGCTGCCGTCGGTGACGAGCGCGTAGCGGCCAGCGAGGTAGCCGTTGAGCGGGTCCTGCTCGGACAGCGCGATGTCGACGCTGGGCATGTAACCCTTGTCGATCAGGCTCTTGTACCAGGCGAGGGTGTCGCTGAAGGCCGTGTCGCCGTAGTTCCACGAGCTCGTCCAGGGCGTCTTGTCGCCGTAGTACCAGTCGTTGCCGAGCGCGTAGGGGGACCACGTCTGCTGACCGGCCGCATTCAGGCCGTTGCCGCTGAGTGCAAGGCCGTAGACGGCGACCTTCGACTTGTCGAAGCCGGTCTCGTCGCCGCGCACGCCGTTCTGGTCGACCGTGAGGTGGGCGACGAGCTTCTCGAACGAACCGCCGTCCTTCGTGTTCCAGGCCAGGTCGGACAGCTGATCGGCCGTGTACCCGGCATCCGTGACCATCTTCTCGTTGTAGAACGTGGCCACCGTGTCGAAGTCCTTCGGGAGGCCGTATCGGCCGCCCTCCTGGGTGGTCCACAGGTCGGCGAGACCGTCCTGGTAGATGCCGAGATCGATGCCGTCCTTCTCGACGCGGTCGGTAATGTCGAGCAGCTGCCCCTGAGACACGAATTCGGGGTAGTACGAGAGGTGGTCGGCGAAGACGTCCGGGGCGGTGCCCGAGGCGAAGCCGGTCGTCAGACCCTGCCAGTAGTCGGACCAGCCGTACTGCTCGATGTTCACCGTGATTCCCGACGACTTCTGGAAGTCGTCGGCGCACTGCTGGTAGGCGGGCTGCTGGTTGCTGTCCCAGAGCCAATACGTGATGGTCTTGCCGCCGGACGCGTCGGTGCCGCCCGCCGAGGAGCACCCGGCGAGGACGACGGGTACTGCCGCGGCGACGATGGCGACCGCGACGGTGCGGCGCGCGCGTGAGGTGATGCGCATGGGAGTGCCTTTCAAGGAATGGAGGTGCGGGTGGAGCTTCCCGCCCGGCGCTCGGGTCGCCGGACGGGAGATGAGGGGCGGGGGGATCACTTGATGCCGGAGTAGCCGAGGTTGTCGACGAGCTTGCGGCCGAAGAGGACGAACAGGACGAAGATCGGCAGGGCCGCGATGAGCGTTCCGGCCATGAGTCCGGCCCAATCGGGTCCGGTCTGCGGGGTCTGCGAGCGGAAGATGCCGAGGGCCACGGTGAGGACGCGCGATTCGTCGGCGCGACCCACGAGGAGGGGCCAGAAGTACTCGCCCCACGCGGTGATGTAGGTCAGCAAGGCGAGGGTGAACAGCGGCGTGGATGACATCGGCAGCACGATCCGGAAGAAGATGCGCAGGTGCCCGGCGCCGTCGATCTTGGCCGATTCCTCGACCTCGCGGCTGATGCCGAGGAAGAACTGCCGCATGAAGAAGATCGCGAACGGCGTCATGAAGAAGAACGGCAGGATGATGCCCGCGAGCGTGTTCAGCAAACCGAGGTCGCGCACGAGGATGAAGTTGGGCAGCTGTACGAAGATCGGCGGGATCATCAGGGCCGTCAGGAAGAGGAAGAACACGGCGTCGCGACCCTTCCACTCCAGGCGGGCGAAGGCGTACGCCGCCATCGACGAGAAGAGCACCTGTCCGACCGTGATGACGGTGGCGACGATCACGGTGTTGCGCAGGTAGAGCCAGAAGTTGATGGATCCCGTCGTGCCGCCCTCCGCGGCGGCCTGTTCCGGCGACGACAGCCCGAGCACCCGAGCGAACCCTCCCCAGCTGAACTCCACCGGGAGCAGGCTGCCGGCGTTGGTGTAGAGCGCCGTGTTGGTCGACAGGGCGGTGCGCAGCATCCAGTAGAACGGGAACAGCGTCACCACCAGGAGGACGATCAGGGCGGCCCACGCCAGCATGCGCCCGAGGCTCGCGCGACGGTGGCGGCGGGGTCCGCGGGGCTCGTCGGCGCCGGTCGGCTCGGGCCGGGTGACGCGAGGGGGCGTTGCGACAGCGGTCATGAGGGGCTCCTAGGCCAGGTCCGACGAGTTCGAGCGCATGATCTTGAGCTGGAAGTAGGCGACGACGGCGAGCACGACCAGCAGGAACACCGACATGGCCGACGCGTAGCCGAGGTCGAACTTCTCGAAGGCCTGTTGGTAGATGTAGTAGTAGATGACGCGGGTGGAGTTGATCGGTCCGCCCTCGGTCGTGACCGCCACGGTGTCGAAGATCTGGAACGACCCGACGACGGTGATCACCAGCACCAGCGCCAGCACGGGGCGCAGCAACGGCAGCGTGATGGAGCGGAACATCCGCACCTCGGAGGCGCCGTCGAGCGCGGCCGCCTCGTAGAGCTGGGTCGGGATGGTCTGCAAGCCCGCGAAGACCAGCAGAGCGGTGTAGCCGACGTAACGCCACACGTTGATGAGCGCGATGGTCGGGATCGCGAGCGTCTCGCTGCCGAAGAAGGCCATACGGTCGCCGCCGAGGGCGTCGATGAAGACGTTGATGATGCCGGTGGAGTAGTCCATCATCCAGAACCAGACCAGGGCGACGACCACGTTGGCGACGAGGTATGGCAGCAGGATGATGCCGCGGATGACGGCCGACCGGGTGAGGCGATGCATGAGGACCGCGATCCCGACGGCGAGCACCGTCTGCACGCCGATGTTGATGACCACGTACTCGACGGTGACGCCGAGCGAGTTCCAGAACAGCGGGTCCGCCAGCATCCGGGTGTAGTTCTCGAGCCCCACGAACTTCCCGGCACCGATGAGGTTCTGGTCGGTGAAGCTGAACCAGATGCCGCGCAGAGACGGGATCAGGTAGAACGCGAGGAACCCGAGGGCGGCGGGGGCGATGAAGAAGAGGGCGACCTTCGCGTCGCCGCGCCGACGGCGCTTCGTCTTCGGGGCGACGATCGCGCGCGTGTCGAGGGACCGCGTGTCGACCGATCGGGTCGGGGTGCTCATCGCACGACCTCCACTTCGAGAAGGGCACTGTTGTCGGGATCCAGCGCGGGCACGTGCAGCCCGATCTCCTGCAGGACGGCTCCCGTCAGGGTGGTGCCGCTGCGGAACCACGACGGGTGGATGCGGGGGTCGTACGCCGGCAGCGGTCCAGGACCGCCCATGCGCACGCGGTATTCGCGGTCGGGGTCGAGCCCCGGGAGGCGCACGCGCCCCGCCGGCCAGGTGACGTGACGCTCGCGGAGGACGACCGCGTACAGCGCGCGGTCGCGGTCGGCGCTCACGGCGCCGTTGAGCCAGACGTCGCCGCCCTCGAGCTCGCGGCGGACGGTCGTGCCCGTGTGGACGAGCCCGCGCACGTCTTTGTAATAGGCCACCCAGGCGGCGAGCCGCTCGATCTCCTCGTCGGAGGCGGTGGTGAGGTCCCACTCGATGCCGAAGTGCCCGAACAGGGCGGTGGCCGCGCGGAAGTCGAGGTCGAGGCGTCGGCGGGTGGTGTGCGCGCGGTCGGCGCCGATGTGGCTGCCCACGAGCTCCGGAGGCAGGAGCTGGGCGGTCCAGCGCTGGATCTGCTGACGCTCACGGGCGTCGATGCAGTCGGACGCCCATACGCGGTCGGTGTGCTCGAGGATGCCGAGGTCGACGCGGGCGCCGCCCGACGAGCACGACTCGATCTCCAGGCCCGGGCAGGCGGCGCGGATCTCGTCGAGCAGACGGTAGGTGGCGAGGGTCTGCTCGTGCACGCCCGCGCGTCCGGTGCGGGTGGATCCCGCCTCGATGAGGTCGCGGTTGTGGTCCCACTTGATGTAGTCGATGCCGTACTCGCGCACGAGCGAGACGATCTGGTCGCGGACGTGGGCGAAGGCTCCCGGATGCGAGAGGTCGAGCACCTGCTGGTGCCGGAAGTCGACCGGCAGGCGGCCGGGAACCTGCAGCAACCACTCCGGGTGGGCGGTCGCGAGCTCCGAGGCGACGTTGACCATCTCGGGCTCGAACCACAGACCGAACTGCATGCCGCGCTGCTTGACCCCGTCGACGAGGGCGCGGAAGCGCCCGCCGCCCCACACGTCTTCGGCGATGACCCAATCGCCCAGGCCCGAGGTGTCGTCGCGCCGAGAGCCGAACCATCCGTCGTCGAGCACGAACCGCTCGACGCCCACCCGTCGGGCGGCGTCGGCGAGCTCGAGCAGACGCGTGAGGTCGTGGTCGAAGTAGACCGCCTCCCACACGTTCATCACGACCGGACGGGGAGTGCGCGGGTGCGCCGGACGCGAACGGAGGTAGGTGTGGAAGCGAGCAGCGACGTCGTCCAAACCGATGCCGTAGCCCGCGTAGACGGGGGGCGTCGCGTAGGACTTCCCCGGGGCCAGGGGCATCTCACCGGGCAGCAGCAGCTCGCCGCCGAGGAGCAGTCGCTCCCCCGAGAAGGCGCGCTCGGCGAGAACGCGGTGATTGCCGCTGAACGCCACGTGCAGACCCCACACTTCGCCGTGCGCGAAGTCGAGATCGACTGTTCCGGCGGAAAGGAAGGCGGCCGCATCGGCCCCCGTACGTCCGTGGCGACCCTCGCGGAGGTGCGAGCCGACCGTGAAGCGGCGGGACTGAGCGACCTTCTCCTTACCCCAGCGCCCGGCCATGTCGTGCACGACATCGGCGCGAGTGGGAACGGGCAGCGCGAGCTGCAGGGCGTCGACGGTGTAGACGTCGTCGCCGTCGTTGCGCAGCTCCGCGGAGAGGCGCAGCAGCCCGCTCGGGAGCATCTCGATCACGAGGGCGAGGGCGAGCCGCGCGTCGAGGTCGACCGCCTCCACCCGCACGGATCCACCGCGGGATGCGTCATCGACGACGTCGACGTTCGTCGGCACGAATCGGGTCGACCACGCCTGCCCCGCGCGGTGCCCGGACAGGCCGGGCGTTCCCGTCCATCCCGCGGAGTTCTCCGGGAGCAGACCGACGACCACCGGAACGTCGACACCGTTGGTGGCCAGAGGCGGCTGCGCGTGCAGCGAGAGCTCGCGGAGCGAATCGGCATCCTGCACGCCGATGTCGCCTCCCCAGTGAATGACGAAGGGGAGCGCGTCCGTCGGTAGACCGAGGATGACGGCGACCCCCGCCGCGCGCAGCGTCACGGCCGCCGGCCAGGAGGCCCCGAGGTCGTCTGCGATCTCGGTCATCACGTGGGTGGTCACTGCGTCGTCGCCTTCCATGAGGACCCCTCTTCGGGTCCTGCAAACGTTGGTCAAATTAGCACGGGTCGCACCATCCTGCAAACGTTGGTCAAAAAATCCTCACGGATGCAGAAAACGTTGGTCACTAGGATCAGGGGATGCCACTCGATCGAGAAGTCCCGGGAATCGTCGATGTGGCCGAGAAGGCGGGGGTGAGCCTCTCGACGGTGTCGCGTGTGCTGTCGGGTCGGACCCCCGTGAGCGATCGCCTGCGCCAGAAGGTGGAGGCGGCGGTCGCCGAGCTCGGCTACCGACCCAATGCCGCCGCCCAGTCGCTGGTGAGCGGTCGTCGCTCGACGGTGGCGGTGTTCGCCCGAAACACGATCCGCTATGGCTATGCCGCGACCCTCCAGGGCATCGAAGAGGCCGCACGCGCCGCCGGCTACGTCGTCATGATCGCGGTGGTCGAGTCCGACGATCCGCACGCCATCGCGGCGGCGATCGACGGCGCGCTCTCACAGCCCCTGGCGGGAGCCATCGTGATCGAGTTCGACGAGCTGGGCGTGCAGACGCTGGCGGCCATGCCAAAGACCATCCCCGTCGTGGCGGCCGCAGGAGCGCGACGACCGCCCGGCGAGGTTCCGCACGCGTTCCTCGACGACTACGCCGGAGGCTACGAGGCCACGAGATACCTGCTCGCGCAGGGCCACCGCACCGTGCACCACGTCGCGATCCCCGCCACCCGCCCCGGGACCGGGCGCGAGTGGGGCTGGCGCGCCGCTCTCGAGGAGGCCGGTGCGGACGTCCCCGCCGTCCTGCAGGCGAGCTACTCCCCGACCTCGGGGTACGACGTCGCACAGACCCTGCTCGGCATGCCGGAGACGACCGCCGTGCTCTGCGGCAACGACGAACTCGCCATCGGCGTCGCGCGCGCCTACCAGGAGGTGGGGCGACGCATCCCCGACGACCTCAGCATCGTCGGCTTCGACGACCAGCCGTTCGCCCGCATGTGGACCCCCGCCCTCACGACGGTTCGGCAGGACTTCGTCGACCTGGGTCGACGCACCTTCGCCCTCCTCGGCAGCTGGATGACCGAGGGCCACTCCTCGCCCGACTCCGCCGTCACTCCCGAGCTCGTCGTCCGCGAGAGCGTCGCAGCCCCGCGCGACTGAGTCCGCGAGCCCCACGCGCCCTCTCCCCTCGCGTGAGTCGCCAAATTTCGTCGCTTCGACACCCGCCCGAGCGACGATTTCTGGCGACTCACGCGTGCGCAACGGGTCACATCGGCAGACGCACCGCGAACACCGTGCGACCCGGTTCGCTCTCGACCGCGATGCTCCCGCCGTGGGCCTCGGTGATCGCCTGCGCGATCGACAGTCCGAGCCCCGTGCTGCCGGCATCCCGGTTGCGAGAATCGTCGGCCCGCGCGAACCGGTCGAACAGCCGCCCGGCGACCCCCGGGTCGATGCCGGGCCCGTCGTCGACGACGCGCAGCACCGCCTCCGCCCCGTCGCGGGCGAGCGACAGCGTCACCGTCGTGCCGGGCGGCGTGTGCACCTGGGCGTTGCGCAGGAGGTTCGCCACCACCTGCCGCAGGCGGTTCTCGTCGCCCGTCACCGAGATGAGGTCGTCGGTGACGTCGAGGCGCCACACGTGGGTGGCATCCGCCGCCTGCGCGTCGCCCACGGCGTCGACGGCGAGCAGCGTCAGCTCGACCTCCTCGCGGCGCAGGGGCTGTCCGGCATCCAGGCGCGCCAGCAGCAGCAGGTCGTCGACGAGGGATGCCATGCGCGTGGCCTCCGACTCGATCCGGTCGAACGAGCGCGCCTGCGTCGGCGTCATCGGGGCGTCTTCGCCGAGCGACAGCTGCGCGTAGCCGCGGATGCTCGACAGCGGGGTGCGCAGTTCGTGGCTCGCGTCGGCGATGAACCGGCGGAGCTGGTCCTCGCTGTGCTGGCGCGCCGCGAGCGAGGTCTGCACGTGCCCCAGGAGTCCGTTCAGCGAAGCCCCGACGCGGCCCACCTCGGTGGACGGGTCGGTGTCGGCGTCACCCACGCGATCGGGGATCTCCACGCTCCCCGCGGCCAGAGACAGCGTCGACACCCGCTGGGCGACCGCGGCGACACGGTCGAGGGGCCGCAGAGTCCGACGCACGAAGAGCGAGAGGCCGACCACGGCGATCAGCAGGGTCGCCGCGCTGACCGCGAGGAGGATCACCGTCAGGGCTGTCGTGGTCGCCGAGACATCGGCATCCGAGTTGCCGGTGAACACCGTCGCGCCGTCGACCTCGGCCGCGGCGACCCGGAACGACCCCAGGTCGCCGCCGAGGTCGATCGTGACCGGGATGCGGTCGGTCGGCACATCGGCCTGCAGCAGGGCCACCTGCTCCGCGGTCAGCTGCACCTGCGTGCCGTCGCTGCGGGTGTAGTCGGAGGTGCGCACGGTGCCGTCGGCGGCGACCACCGCCTGCAGCGATCCGATCCGCGGCGCGGGGCGATCGGCATCCTGGCCCTGGCCCTGGCCTTGGCCTTGGCCTTGGCCCTGGCCCGGATTGGGTGCGGGTGGAAATCCGCCGCGGTTCTCGAACGACCCGCGACCGGCCGCGAACGACAGGCCCTCGCTCACCTGCTGATCGAGGCGGTCGAGGGTGAACGAGCGCAGCGACACGATCGTCGCGAGGCTCATGACGACGAAGGCGAGCGCGACCAGGAGGCTGGTGCCGACGACGAGGGTGCGGCGCAGCGTCCAGCGCCGCCCCGGCGAGCGCCGATCGGACGGCCGCCGCGACGACGGATGCCGCGACACGGCGAACGCGGTCATGACGCCTTGATCGTGTAGCCGACGCCGCGCACCGTGTGGATGAGCGGTTCGCCGAGGGTGTCGATCTTCTTGCGCAGGTAGGAGATGTAGATCTCCACGACGCTGCCGTCGCCGCCGAAGTCGTAGCTCCACACCTCGTCGAGGATCTGGGCCTTGCTGAGCACACGGCGCGGGTTCTGCATCAGGTAGCGCAGCAGTTCGAACTCGCGCGCGGTCAGTTTGACCGGGATGCCGCCGCGCTCGACCTCGTACGCCTCCTCGTCGAGCGTCAGATCGCCGACGCGCAGGCGCGGGTCGGCGTCGGCGACCGCGGCGACGTGGCGCCGGGCCATCCCGCGCAGCCGCACGACGACCTCCTCGAGGTTGAAGGGCTTCGTGACGTAATCGTCGGCGCCCGCCGAGATGCCCGCGATGCGGTCTTCGACGGCATCCTTCGCGGTCAGGAACAGCACGGGCGCGTCATTGCCCGCGGCCCGGACGCGCGCGAGCAACCCCATGCCGTCGAGCCCGGGCATCATGATGTCGAGCACGAGCAGATCCGGATCGAAGTCGCGGATGACGGCGAGCGCCTCCTGACCGTCGGCGGCCGTGCGGGTGTCCCACCCCTCGTTCTGCAGCGCCATGCGCAGCAGCTCGCTCAGGTTGGCCTCGTCGTCGACGACGAGCGCGCGGATCGGCGAGCCGTCGGGGCGCAGCAGGGGGGCGGGTCGGGAGGTCATGGATGCCAGCATGCCCGCCCTCCGCAGCCCTGTCACCGCGACCTACGCGCTTCATAGAAACCGTGAGGCGGCGGTGAGGGTGTCGTTCCTACCGTCACTGCGACGGCCGCACCCCGCGTCCGGAAGGAGAAGCATGTACGGCACCTACCTGCGGCGCGAACTCGCCGGCCGCACCAAACAGACCGTGATCGTCGCGGTCGGGCTCGCGATCGCGATCGCCCTCGTCATCGTGGTCAACGCCCTGTCGGCGGGCGTGCGCGACGCNCAGTCNCAGGCGCTGTCGTCGGTCTACGGCGTCGGCACCGACCTCACCGTNACCGGGGCGCAGNCCCAGCCGAGCGAGGGCGGCGGCGGACCGCGCTTCGACTTCGGNGCCGACGACGGGGCCTCGAGCGACGGCACCANGACCCTCAGCCAGTCGCGCCTGATGACCGACATGATGCGCGGGACGCTCGACGCCTCGACCGTGAGCACGGTGACCGGTCTCGACGGCGTGTCCGCGGCGACGGGCGCCCTGGCCCTGACCAACACGACGTTCTCGGGCGAGATCCCCGACCGCAGCGCCGACAGCGGCACCGGCACCGACGCGTCGCAGGGTGGGGGCTTGGGCGAGCCCCCGGCCGGCGGTCCCGGCGGCGACGGCGGCAGCGCCTTCGGCGTGGACTCCTTCAGCGTGCTGGGCGTCGACCCGGCGGCATCCGTCGGTCCCCTCTCGTCCGTCACGGTCAGCGCGGGCCGTGCCCTGGAGGCGGCGGATGCCGGAACGAACGTCGCCGTGATCGACGCGACGTATGCGGCGAGCGCGGGCCTGAGCGTCGGCGGCACCGTCGACGTGGGCGGCACCGCGATGCAGATCGTCGGGATCGTCGCCTCCGCCTCGGCCGACGCCGACACCGACACGAACGTCTACCTCCCCCTCGACGTGGCCCAGACGCTCGCCGGCGTCGGCGACGTGGTGTCGACCGTGTACGTGCAGGCCGATTCGGCGGATGCCATCGACCAGGTGCAGAGCGAGATCACCGCGGCACTCCCCGACGCGACCGTCAGCTCGCAGTCCGAGCTCGCCTCGACCGTCTCGGGCTCGCTCTCGAGCGCGTCGACGATGATCTCGAACCTCGGCACGTGGCTCAGCCTCGTCGTGCTGCTCGTCGCCCTCGCCCTCGCCGTGCTGTTCACGATCTCGGGCGTCGCCCGTCGCACCCGCGAGTTCGGCACGCTGAAAGCCATCGGCTGGTCGAACGCGCGCATCGTGCGGCAGGTCGCGGGCGAGTCGCTCGTGCAGGGCCTGCTCGGCGGCGTCGCGGGCCTGATCCTCGGGCTCGGCGGCATCCTGCTCGTCAACGTCATCTCGCCGACCGTCTCGGTCGCGGCGAGCACCTCCGGCGGTCCCGGAGGGCAAAGAGGTCCCGGCGCCGGCGGCCCCGGCGGCCTCGGGCAGGCGGCGGCGCAGGCCACCGACATCGTGCTGAGCGCCCCCGTCACCCCCGTGGTCGTGCTGGCCGCGGTCGGCATCGCCGTGCTCGGCGGCGTCCTCGCCGGAGCTTTCGGCGGATGGCGTGCCGCTCGCCTCAGCCCCGCCGCCGCCCTCCGTTCGGTCGCGTGAGCGGCATCCCCCGTTCTTCGAAGGAGACATCATGACCCTCACCGTTCCGACCTCCACCGCCACCGCGTACCGCCTCTCGAAGGTCTCGCGCACCTACCGTCAGCGCGATCGCACCGTGCAGGCCCTCGCGGGCGTCGACCTCGAGATCGCGGCGGGCGACTTCGTCACCATCCAGGGCCCCACCGGCGGCGGCAAGTCGACGCTGCTGCAGATGCTCGGCGCGCTCGACCGCCCCTCGAGCGGGTCGGTGACGCTCGGCGAGGTCGACATCGCGACGGCCTCGAACGCCCAGCTGAGCCGCCTGCGCGCCGAGGAGATCGGCTTCGTGTTCCAGGGCTTCAATCTCATCCCCACCCTGACCGCGGCCGAGAACGTCGACATGGGTCTCGAGCCGCTGCACCTCGACCGCGCGGAGCGCGACCGGCGGGTCACC
>Ga0065721_10050954_pt1 | contig 16894 bp, 19 predicted proteins | sample Mesricmetagenome_FD_59108 | JGI IMG/M metagenome (GOLD analysis project Ga0065721, IMG submission 59108) | Mesophilic microbial community from rice straw/compost enrichment Sample: eDNA_1 v2 (version 2) | ecosystem: Engineered > Solid waste > Grass > Composting > Bioreactor | place: USA: Davis... | reverse complement strand
AAGGCAGGTTAGCTAATCGTCGATTAACAATGGGAGGTTAGACAAATGAGCAAATTTCAAGAAGCAATGATGATGTGTTCAGAGGACTACGACGAGCTAATAGATATGGCCTTAGCGCAAAAGGATAAGGAATGGTTTGAAGAGCTAGTTAATAAGCAAAAGTGGCTACGTGAGCTGGAAATCCAAGCACGCCGTGAGTTAGGCGTACTCGACTAGCACAGAGGGAACAAGGCAGAGACCAACGAGAAACGGCGAGATGACGTTTTCAGTGGTGTTCACTACAAATGACACCGAGGTAGGCAGCTAATAGCGAGATCGTGCAAGCTCGTTGGTGATAGTAAACCAAATGACAGACTATTGACTCCTGTCTACCCGGATGTCATAATAATCTCACACAATAGAATATACGGATTCATGTTTAGTGAGATTATCCAAACACACTTAACAACTTTTCAACTTTCAAACACTTGATTTGCCCGATACGGGCGACAAGTGTTTTTTTACGTTTAACGACCTGAAAACAGGCTAAACCCGATAATTATTAATTAGTCTATTAAGTCTTAAAAAATACAATCACAAGTCTTAAAAAGCGCAAGAGCAAGGGAGGGCAGCAAGCAATGAAAGCCAAGGTATCTATTGACAAATTCGTGGTGGAATATACGGATGTGCCGAGAAGCGTTTACTATGCTTTAGTGAAAAAGGCTGTTAAAAGCGGTGAATTGTTCAAACAGAAATTCAATTATCAGGGGTACGGGTACCAATTACATCTACGGAAGCGAAACGGTGCATATTTGCATGTGTTTTATAGAAACTGGAGTGAGCCGGAAGGCATGTCATACACGTTGCGGGTAGAGACGAGACCTGAGTATTACTTTCATTTTAAAGAATTGCTGGATGCTCTGCGCCGCGTCGCCAGTGGCATTCGCTTTGTTAGCTGTGATATTGCCTACGATGTAAAGACTTCAATGGAACATGTGCTGGTAATCCCTGAAGATGGTCGTCGAAAATTGGAGGAATTCAAAGGGACACGTTATTTCGGGGAGAAGCATCAACGGAAGACGAATGGTCATTGCAAGATATATAATAAGCGGTTGGAGTTGTTAGAGAATCAGGGCAAAGTGATTGACCACGAATTGACCCGAATTGAAATCGTGTACAAGCCAGAACATAGAATACCATTAGCAGAACTACTGCATCATTCACCCGAGCAAGAGAAGCAATATTTTGCAGCGGTGATTACGGACTGGGACAGCCTTCCGAAGAATCGGGCAGAACAGGCACGTATGCTAATGAAGAAGGAAGAAAGTAAGCATGTATCGCCATATAAACGAAAAATGGTAAAAGAAACCCTTGCTCCTTCGTCTCAAGTGGATTTCAACGAGTTAGCAAGGGAAGCATGGGAGCCGCTATTAGAAGAACTATGTGGGGTATTGCTTGGGCAGCAGAAACCACAAGTTCAAGAGCGACAGTTACAAATGGCAGTAACAAATACAGTATACGATGAACGTATGGAAGAAAACGACAGCAAAAATGTAGGTTGTGCAGATTTTGGAAAATACCGTATACTTCGCAACAATACAGGAGTACGCAAACGATTAGACCAGCAAAGAATGTCTGGTTTATTTGAGTTGAGAAAAAAGACAGGTACTCTTTGGGCGACATCTTCAAGAACCCAGAAAAAAAATTCAACTTTTTTTGGTTTCTCCTTAAAAAAATCGACTCCTTTGATATATGTCTATTGCAAGCAAATATCATGAAGGAGGAAAAGTATATGAAAAACAATCAAATCGAAGCAAATTATGAAAGGGAGGAACAAGATCTAAAGCTAGCAATTCAGAAGTTAGACGCTGCAATTGGGCATCTGGTTAGATTCAATTTTAAAATTGCCGACAAAAGTCATTTGAAGTTCGAAGGTTTGACAGAAATTGTAGATGCGTTAAGCGATCATAAGGAAAAAGTTGAGCAAGAGCTGTACATTGTTAGACATAACATTCTTGATCTTCATTTGAGGTAGTCTATGCCAGGAGGGAGCTGAGAGGTGGCACCATGATTAAAGTTGATACTCAAATAATCAAGCCATCAGCAGAGAATGTCAAGAGAACGGAAGTTGTTAGAGTTCTCGCTGAATTGATCAGAAAGTATGGTCATCGGAAATCAAAATAAAAGTTATTCAAAATGGGTAGGCGCATGATTATTAGCGCTTACCTATTTTCTCATAAAATTAATGCTGAGGTGTAAATATGGGAAACGACAAAGTAGCTATTTATATTAGAGTCAGTACAGAAGAACAGAAAAACGCAGGATGCTCATTAGAGGCACAAGAGGAGGAACTTTGTCGGTATGTTGCATCAATCGGCCTTACCGTTTTTGATGTTTATCGCGACGGTGGATATTCAGGTAAAGACTTTAACCGTCCCGAAGTACAACGTCTTTTTTTTGACATGGCACAGAATAAGTTTCAAGCTATTGTTGTATGGCGGCTAGATAGGCTTTCAAGAAACAACAAGGACATTTTGACATTGATAGATAATGAATTGCAACCAAGGAAGATGCGGCTGTTAGTTAGTACGTGCGGAATTGACTCTTCAACCATAGAAGGAAAAATGTTTATCAGCTTGCAGGGAACATTTGCCGAATATGAGCGGAATGTAACAATCAATAGAGTGAAGTCAGGAATGAAAAAGAGAGCAAGCAACGGTGAATTTAACGGAGGTACGTTGCTAGGCTACGATATAGTCAACAAGCAATTGGTTGTTAATGAGCAGGAAAGCGAGATAGTTAAGAGGATATTTGAGATGCGCGCTGAAGGCATGGGCTATAAAACCATTGTGAATAATCTTAATTCGTATGGTTATAAAACCAAGAGAGGAAATAACTTTGGTATTTGTGCCGTTAGATTGATCTTACACAATAAAGAGTACGTTGGAGTGAATACTTGGGGGAAAAAGGAGGACTGGAACCTCAAACGAAGAAAGGGCACACTTGAAGAAATGCCTGAAAGAAACGGTAAGCATCCAGCAATTATTTCAATGGAATTATGGGAGAAAGTCCAAGCAATAAACGATTTGCATAAGAACTCTTTTACAGCAATCAAATCTCATAGCGGGAATTACTTTTTGGCTGGTGTCGTTAGGTGTCCGAAATGTGGGGCAGGCATGGTGATGCACAAGAATAAGATTCGAGGGACTAACGATTACCGTAGATACTACATGTGCCAGGCATACCACCAAAAAGGTAAGTCAGAATGTTCCTCAAATTTAATTAGAGCTGACTGGATTGAACAAGAGGTTTTGCATGTGTTAAGGGAATCTGTAAACAGCATGGATTTGGTTGATGAAGTGCTGAATAAGATTGAGGAAGATGTTTCACAGGACAAGCAACCATTAGAACTACGTTACAATGAATTGAAGTTACAGGTGGAAAAGCAAACGAAAAAAATTGATTCGTTAGACGAAAGTTATTTGAACGGGGAGATAAGCTCCGATAATTATAATCGGCTCATAACCAAGGCGCAAAGTACACTAGCCGAAGCAAGCGAACTCCTAGCAAAGACTGAACGGAAAATAGCCAGATTAGATTATGGGAGTCAGATCAATTCACAAATGGTTGTTGAGATACTCAAAGACTTTGACTCATTATTTGAAGTAGCGGACGATCAAGAAAAGAAAGTATTGATTCGCTCTGTAATTAAGTCCGTCCATGTTTCAACAGACAGAAAGAAGCTGGAGAGAATATCCCTTTGGATTGGTGATGATTTAAGTGTACCAGCAAGTTGTGAGCGCAGAACCGTACCATAAGTGACGGATAATTTTTTTGTGTCTTATTTAAGTGAGTTCATTTTGCCTAAGTACCAGAGCCAATGGTGCTTGGGCTTTTTTTTTGAGCATCTATCAGTCTCTGAGCGTATAGCATTAAGAAATTCTCATAGCGCCGTCATCTTTCTATTGTCAAAATTCCTATGCCTAAAATGAGAACGTATAGGGATGGAGCTCCTAATAGAACGCATTTATTGTAACTGGAAAATGGAGCAAAGTAGCGGAAAACAAAATAGGGAGAAAAAAGGGTGATTGAGTGTGAAAAAAAAAGTTGGTGATAAAAAATACGAAAAAAACGTCAAAAATCACAACTTTTAAGGCTGGCAGACGAGGCCCAAATTTTTTCCAGCCGTTTAAGGCTGAAAAACGAGGCGAAACAGCTAAAGTGGAAAATCGTCGAAAATGGAGGTCGGCCGCCGAGATGAAAAAAACGCAACACGCTATAGTAGTTTTTGTGGAACAGTTGATAAAGACGCGCACGTGGTTCCGGAGATTTTTAAAAACATTGGAGGAGAAGAAAAATGTTGATTAATACCAAGAAGCAAGAAACAAATCAGCAGACAACCGCAGGACAGGTAGTCGACTACAACGCGCTCAACTTTCGAGCACCTAAAAGTAAGCACTCGCCAAAAGCTGCTAACAGCCCCTGCAAGCTAACAATCGTTAATACTATTGGGAACGGAAAACGTATCACGATTGCAGACGATGTACTTTTATCAGTCGGTGCGGATCATGAGGTCCAGATTGCGATCAATGATGAAGGTATTGCCATTGGGAGCGAACTTCCTGGCGATAAGAATTCCTTTACCCTACGAAAGGCGGGCAAAAAAGGCGTAGTTTATTCCACGAAGCTGGTTGAAGAGCTGACCGAGCTATTCGAGCTTAATTTCAGCGGCAAAAGCAGTATTTCCTTTTCGGATATGACGTATTTAGACAATGGTGATCAACGGGTAGCTTATATCGTTCTCAAACAGCAGGGAGATTCAAATGATGCTGATATAGAGCAGTTGGATAATACCGATCCATCTGAATAAAACGCGTGCAGGGTTATCAATGTGTATTTTACATTTCTAAAGCAGGTGATTTCATTGACTACTATATCTAACCTTCCATACAGTGACGTTCCAAAAGCTATGAAAGCCTATGTAAAGCTAGGATGGCACGTTATCCCACTTTGCTCGCACGACCATAGCGGGATGAGCGAATACCATTGCAAGAGTTGCAGCAAACCAGGAAAAACACCGCTCATCCGGGACTGGCCGAACACGCCGGTTCCAGATGATGTGACAATAGATGAATGGGCGCGACAGTGGCCTTACATGAACGTTGGCCTGGTTCTCGGTTCCCGTACGGGTATTGTAGCCATAGATGTGGACGGGGAGTACGGAGAAGATCTGTTGCAGGAGTGGAGCGAAGGCGATCTGCCCGACACCTGCGAGTTCTCGACTCCTGGCGGGGGAAGACGGCTCATGTATACAATCCCAGCAGGAATAAAGCTCCCTAAATACTCCAAGAACCATCCAGAAAAGCCGCATAACGAATGTGCTTTGCTTGGGGACGGCAACCAAACGGTACTGCCTCCTTCCCGACACGCAAACGGGGACTTGTACGAGTGGAAGGGAGGGAGCAGTCCATGGGAGTTATGATGCCAATTATGCCAAAGTGGATGCTCGAAAGGATGGCAGCAAAAAATGGGGTGCTAAGGGCTAACCACGTTGATAGCTCTGTTCTAAATAAACTCGAAGAACGCTGCGTCATATTTGCAGAAGATTACGAAAAACAACAGTCTGTAGGTCTCGACGAAGAATCATGGTTTCGCTGGATTGCGTTGCTAACTAACGCAGGATTTCAGGAACAAGCATTTGAGTTCTCACGAGCATCTTCCAAGCACGACGAGCGAAGTGAACAGCGAATTCAGCAAATGAAAGCTTCTGAAGAGAGCGCAAACTGCGGGCCAACAAGGTGCACAACTTTTGGATGCGATGAAAAGCAGATACAACATTGTTGCGGTGCTATTCGTAAAAATGTGAACGGTGAGATTATCAATTCTCCGGCATCGTTTTTTTCAAATCGTAGTGTGAAGCGGTTTACCCAACTGTCTGCGAAGATTATGGAGAAGGTGAATCTTCTTCCTGAGCGGTACGTCGTACAGGAAAATAACCTAAGCCATTTCTATGTTGATAAGAGCGGCAACAGAGACGACATTCCTCTTGCTAACTTTTTTGCCTGGATCAATAAGAATACCAAAAAGGACGACGGGGCAGAAAGCCAAAGGTTCTATGAAATCGAAGGCGTCATCCTGTCCAGTGGCAAAAAACTACCTCCGATTCTCGTGTCCGCCACTGAATTCGAAAACATGAAATGGCTGGCTTTGTGGGGACCGGAACCGAACATCCTGCCCGGACCCAAAGTGAGGGATACCGTTCGCCACGCCATCCAATCGACGGCGAAAGAAGCGACAGAGGAACGTATTTTTGCCCATCTCGGTTGGGTGAAGCTCGACGAGGGGTGGAAGTACCTGCACGCTGGAGGGGCGGTCGGAGCATCGAATGTCAAGGTGGAGTTGGATCCGAGGCTGAAAAACTACGTCTTACCAGACTTCCTTGGCGATAAGACAGAGGCGATGAAGGCAAGTTTGAAACTCTTGGATATTGCTCCAAAAAGGACGACTCTTGCGCTGTGGGGGTTAATATTCCTTTCTCCACTGTGCGAATGGTTACGGCAAGTACACCTAGAACCAAAGTTTCTTATTTGGCTTCACGGTTACACTGGGTCGCGTAAAACGACACTCTCTAAACTGTACCTAAGCCATTTCGGTAACCTTCTGGAACATCCTCCGGCTAGCTTTAAGGACACTATCAATTCAATGGAGAAACGTACTTTCGCAACAAAAGACTCTTTGCTTCTGATCGACGATTACCATCCTACTGGGTCACCCAAGGAAGCCAAAACGATGGAACAATTGGCACAGCAGCTTTTAAGAGCATACGGCGATCGAATAGGGCGAGGACGTATGCGGCAGGACACCACATTGAGGCAAGACTTTCCACCACGCGGAATGGCGATCATCACAGCCGAGGATGTTCTCGATGGAGGCTCCAGCGTTGCCAGACTTTTTCCCGTACAGCTTGGTCCCACCGACGTCGATCTCGGCAAGCTGACAGAAGCCCAGCAGCAAGCACAAAAGCTGAGTCAAGCCATGGCTGGTTACCTTGAGTGGCTCGGGCAAGCCATGGCTGAAGGGAATGACCGACGTTTGACTGAGGTTTTCAGCGAGAAAAGAAATGAAGCATCTCGTCTCTCAGTCCATGGCAGACTGATGGAAGCAGCAGCGTGGTTATACCTCGGTCTTTCTTTTGGACTTGAGTACGCAGTAAGTGTGAGAGCAATTGATCCGGAGAGAAAAGAAGAACTGCTCAGCAAAGCATGGGATTTGTTCCTTGGTACGGCAAGCGAACAAGGTCAGCAGGTGACGGAGATTAAGAACACAACCCGTTTCGTCAACATCGTGGCGGAACTGCTGGCGAACGGTACGATCTATACCAGAAGTGTACAACCCTCAGTTCATGGTGAAGTGCCTAAAGGCGGGGTTCACGTCGGCTGGCATGACAGAAACTACTTCTACTTCCTGCCTGAGGTACTTTACAACGCTGTCAGCCGCTTTCTCACACAACAAGGAACGCACTTTCCAGTGACAAACCATATGTTGTGGAAACAGTTGGCTGAAGAAGAGATCATCGTGACGGAAACCTACAAGGAAAACGGGAAGGAGCGAAAACACAACCTCCGTAAGAAAGTGATCGAAGGTAATAAATTGCGAAAACTTTGGGTGAAGGCAGAGTTTCTGCGGGGGACAGATGAGCCGGAAGCTCGACTAAGAAACCGGCCCGAGCCGATGCCACGGGCGTTCCAGTTGGATCTTGACCCCGATAATGGGGGAAACACCCCCTGAAAATCATGGTTTGGGTGCACTGCTCTGCCCAAGCGGGACAAGGGTTGCGGCGAACGCTGCCCCCTTTGCCCCCGTGAGAAAAAGAATAAAAATAAAATTCCCCCACCTGCCTTCCGTCCCCCAGACACAAAAAAGCGGACTTCACTACGCCAAGACAGGGGGAAGCGGGGGTTTTCCATACGAGAGCATGTGCGACAAGAAGTTGTGGGGTCACTTGCGGGAGATTGAGCAACCGGCTAAGGGGAAGTTTGCGGGGGCGCGATGGACTGTTCAAAAAGTCACTGGAATAAAGTGAATCATCAATTAGAGATATTCGATGGAAAACGAAATAAATGAATATTCAGACATTTAATATTACCTTGAATCTGGTTCTAACACCGGAACAGGGGGGATTTCCTTGAGGATTATTATGACAAATGCTGACATCACCATTTTGCGTCAGTCAAATGCATTGCCACTCGACTACATGAACTACTTGGAAGAGGAGTTTCTCGGCCTCTATCATGCACTTGGATGTGACGAAGCACTAGATGACTGGTCTCTTGCAAAAGATGGCTACATGGTCGTCGTTGAAGCGGGCGATAGCAATCTGCAGCCAGTTGGTCTCCGATATGGCTTACGCCAAACCATGCCAGAGTTTGTGGAGCTGGTTGAAGCAGGCAACCAACTCATCTACCGGATCGGTGTCCTTTACGACCATGATTTTATGATGTTGTTTTATTCGCTGGTCGGGATCCATGACGCAGAAACGGAAGCATGGCTGCAAGCACATGTCAGTCAGAACGAGAGGATGGTGACGGCTGTTGAAATGCAATAGGGCTACCACAGAACCCTGCTATTCTCAACTGCGCGATGACCAGCTGTTAGCATCCATTGTTTCCGAGACATCGGCACAATACCTGCTCGAGAAGTACGGCAATCTAAAAGAAGTGTTTCTAAACACCTATCAGCAGGAACTCGAACAAATTCCAGGGATTGGGAAGACAAAGGCATTCCAGCTAAAGGCAATTGCTGAACTGGTATCCCGAATCATACAAGGAGAGCAGAAGACAAAAATCTTTGTACGATCACCCAAAGACATTATGGACCTCGTTTCAGATATGCAATTGCTACGAGTCGAGCAATTTCGTGTACTGTATTTCAACACGAAAAACAGACTCATGCACATGGAGACCATTACACAAGGAACGATAAACGCAACGGTAATCACACCAAGAGAAATCTTTTCACCTGCTGTTCGGCTTCTGGCTAGTTCTGTTGCTCTGGTTCATAATCATCCATCGGGTGATCCTGCACCTTCTTTTGAAGACAAAGAGGTTACCCAGCGGATTGTAGAGTCAGGTGAAGCGCTTGGTATCTCCGTCCTCGATCACGTCATTGTTGGTACCGGCTCCTACTATAGCTTCAAGGAACAAGGAATGGTGCTGTAGAGATGCGAGAGAAAAAACGTTACGCGACAGCCGCTATTGTTGAAGAAGTAGGGGTAGATATCCAACGCCTGTTATGGGAGATGCTCGATGACCGTATCGAGCAAGGTCATGCCTTGGATTACCTGCAAGTGTTTGAATTAAGCGTTATTTCCATTAATGGACAAGTCATACAGCATGTGTGCAACAGGCAAGAGCAGCCCTGCCTTCAAGTCGAACTCGTTACCCCTCAGATCGAGTCTCCTATCCAGAATACAATATGGATCATTGATGATGGAGACTGCTACACGATGCTATACCCATATGAATACTAGGACGGTGAGTATATGTTTTGCTTGATCATGCGAATTGTGCTGTTGGTAGTGAAGATCATTATTCAGGTGGTATGCAAAGAGAAAGTAGCAACCTATAAACCTGCAACAGTGTAACAAGCTGTAGCTGCCCTTCTGTGAAATACAGGAGGGTAGCGCTTACCGAAAGGAGAATGCACCTTGATTACTCATACACACAGCCCAAACCAAAGATATGCTCTCATACTGGATATCCTCTCTGACATGATTTTGAACCATGCAAGCAAACTTGTACTAAAAGACAAAGTCGTAGATAATCCGCAACCAGACTGGAGTTTCTTTCTCCAGAAGCTAGATCAAGAGGCAGACGATGAAATGAACCGAGAGCTAACGGCTCAATTGCTCGGTACTCACGACTACGAGGAGGTTGCCTGATGGAGATGATACTGCCCAATCAACCAGACCGTGTTGCCCTCTACGTCAGGGTAAGTACAGAAGAGCAAGCAGAGCATGGATATAGCATCGAGGCTCAATTGGAGTTATTGCGTCAATATTGCCAGCTTCATCGAAAAATCGTCTACAAAGAGTACATTGACGCGGGGGTATCCGGTAAGTCGGTTCAAGGCAGAAAAGAGATGCAGTCACTTCTAAGCGATGTCAAAGCTGGGTGTTTTACGGAAGTAATTGTTTGGAAAGTCAACCGCCTTGCCCGTAATGCTGTGGATTTACTGGCCATTGTGGAGGCTCTTCACTCAAACGGGGGCACGTTGCATTCCCTCAGCGAGAGCTTTGACAGCCGGACACCTATTGGATCTTTTATTTTGCATATGCTTGGCGCGACAGCGGAATTAGAGCGAAATACCATTATCGAAAATACAAAGCTGGGGATGCTGCAAAGGGCGAAAGATGGCTTTTACTGCAATTCGCAAATCTTGGGGTATGACATTGTTCCAGAGGGAACAGGTCAGACACGCTTTTCTGTTCAGCAGAGGGAGGCAAGCATTGTTCGCTACTTGTTCCAACTTTATGACGAAGGAAAAGGGTTAAAGGCCATTGTAAATCAGGTGAATCGTGAAGGGTACACCACGAAAAGAGGAAAACCATTTTCCGTTTCAACAGTACGGTCCATCCTCCGAAATCCTGTCTACATTGGCAAGGTGCGATATTCCTCACTGGAGGGGCAGGTTGTTACTAGTGACGGTCTACATGAGGCAATCATACCTCTTGAGCTGTGGGAACGCGTTCAAGATAAGTATTCTGGTTCAATAAAGAAGCGCGAAAAGGCTGTCCATCGGGATTATCCACTTACGGGTATATTAAAGTGTCCTGCATGCGGCGGCAGCATGGTTGCTAAGCACATCAAAAAACGGATGGAAAATCGATTCAAATATTATCATTACTACAGCTGTAATCGGTACACCAATAAAGGCAGTAGTGTATGTAAACCAAACAACATTCGGGCTGATGTCATTGAACAAGTAGTTTTGCAAAGGATCGGAGAGTTTCTCTCAAATCCTGTACTGATCCACGACATTGTTGAGAATACGAACCGCAAACAGGAACAATTGATAGCCCCATTACGGCTTGAACTGGAAAAAGCAGAAAAAGAGTTGCAGCAAGTGCAGTTGCGTCGCCAAAAATATCTCATCCTGTTTGAAGAAGACGGTCTTGCAAAAGGTGAGTTGATCATTCGGTTACGGGAACTGAAAGAGCAGCTACAAGTGCTTTCGGATCAACAACATGAGCTCTTCCAACAAATCCGTGAAAAAGAGAGCAAGCTCCTGCCCGTAAATACTATTCAGGATGTACTGAACCAACTGAAAGTCCAGTTGTTGGCATCGGATCAGACCCAAACGACTACACTGTTACGTTCTTTGGTCGATAAAATCACCATCAACATTCGACGGGAAATGGAGAGTGTCACACTTCATATCGGGGATGCATTACGAAAGCAACTGGAGCAGCCAGCTTAGAAGGGAGATATCAGCATGATTGAAAAAAATGTTCGTGTCGCCATTTATGCTCGCGTAAGTACGGAAGAACAGGCGGAACATGGCTATAGTATAGATGCACAGATCGAAACACTCCGAAATTATTGCAAGCTGAACAACAAGATCGTATACAAGGAATACGTAGACCGCGGTGTTTCCGGTAAGTCAATTGAGGGTCGCTTTGAATTGCAGCGGTTGCTCAAAGATGTGGAAGACGGACATATTGATGAAATTGTCGTATGGAAAATAAACCGGCTTGCGCGTAAAATGATAGACCTCTTGAAAATGGTCGATCACTTTAGCAAATACAAGGCAGTCTTTCGCAGCTTCACCGAGAATTTTGAAACAGAAACAGCGATGGGCAAGTTTGCCTTGCAAATGCTGGGGGCTGTCGGCGAGCTGGAACGGAATACAATTGTCGAGAACGTAAAAATGGGCATGAAGCAACGGGCAAGAACGGGCAGCCATAATGGAGGCGTAGCCCTGGGTTACCGAAGCGTGTCCAAAGGGGACAAACGAAGCCGAGACACAAGTTTGGAGATCGTGCCAGAGGAAGCGGCTTTGGTTCGCAGGATATTTGACTTGTACGCTTCTGGCAAAGGTCTCCGATCCATCGCCAATCAACTTAACCACGATGGATATAAAACCAAAAAGGGAAATCCATTCAGTACGACCGCGATCAAGGAGATTGTGACCAACCCACTTTATACGGGGATCATCCGATACAACCGTTTTGAGAACTGGAATGAACACAGGCGGAAGGGCAAAAGTGACAATACCATTATTGCGGAAGGCAACCATGAAGCCATTATCCCGCGGGAGCTGTGGGAGAAGGTTCAGATTCTGCATGCGGAGAAATCCAAGGTTAATCCTCGTGTATTTGATGGCCAATACCTTCTAACAGGTCTTATTCGGTGCCCAGAGTGTGGAGCACCAATGGTAGCGAATCGCACCAAGAACAAGTTGAAGAATGGAACGGTGATCATACGCAGGTACTATTCATGCAGCAACTTCCGAAACAAAGGGACGGCTGTATGTCATGCGAACAGTGTAGGAGCGGACTATGCAGAGCAACATGTATTGGATCGTATCCGTTACGTGATTTCTAACCCGCAATTTCTGCAAAATCTTGTTGACGCCATTAACAATCGAAAAACGAACTCGATAGTACCGCTTCAAAAAGAGAAATGCAGTATCGAGGCAAGCCTCGCCGCAATTGAGGACAAGCGAAAGAAATACTTTGCCTTATATGAAGAAGATGCAATCGACCGCGAGATGTTTGTGACCCGCTTGGATCAGCTCACGACTGAGACGGAAATGCTGCAACGTCGTCAATCAGAAATCGAATACGAGTTGGGAACAGACAGTGCCGAGCCAATTTTTGCGGATTATATTTTGCAGATATTGAAGCAATTTGACGCCCTTGTGGAGCTAGCGACCCTTGAACAGAAAAAGACCTTGCTCCGGCTGATGATTAACGAGATTCATATCAATGAGAAACGAGAGATAATGTCGATCGAACTGGCTTTTGATGAACAAATGCAGACGCTTTTTTTAAAGGCAGACCCTTCCGCACGCAAAGCGGAAGGGTCGTTATTTTTGTCAAAACAGCAAGCTGCGTTTACATCAAAGCCAAAACGGTTCACCCTTGTGCTTTAAGTGTTAGGAGGTGAGAACAGGAGGAATGTACTTCTTCATTTGGACGGAAAACAGCGTTTTTTCAATCCTCGTGCGCAACAAATTACCGCGCAGTTTACTCTCCGTTTGGTGAATCGCTTCAATGGCCTCACGAATGATTTCAGTCTGACAATCCTGATTTTGCGCATAAATGAAATCGACCAATAGAGTAATGACCTCTTCGCATGTTTGAATGCTTCGTATCAGTTGATCTTCTTCGGATACTGTTTGCTCGTATTTTTGCACTAAGTCCTGCATGGCAAGTCTCCTTTTTATGGTTTGGAACGTATGTTCTAAGCTTGAATTCACAGTGAGCTCGCAGAGTCCTACCAAGTTAGGTTCAAAAATGAAAAATCCTCCTTCTGATCATGCTCAGGAAGGAGGATTTACTTTGTATGGCGGTCATTCCATTGAAACACGGTTTGGATCAAGTGTAGTGCCATTGCCTGATCTTCTTCTGGTCGTTGAGACAGCAGTTCGATAATCGAGGAAAGACCAGTTTGTCGAACCTTAGGGTCAATGGATTGAAACAGCTCCTCCAGTGACGTTCCAAGTCCCGACGTTACTTTGTAAAGTGTCTCGATGGTTAGATTCTTTTCGCCGCGCTCAATTTGTCCAATGTAATTGGTGTGTAAGCCAGCCTGTTCAGCCAAGTAATCCTGACTCCACCCTTTGTGCTTACGCAGAAAGCGCAACCGTTCGCCCAGCTTTTGCAAGAGATCGTCCATTCTTGTACCACCTCTTACTCAGCTTAAAGCAGAGATTACGGCATTTTAACACACGGAAGATGTTATTTGACCGGATCATAACATTCATAGATAATAATTAGTAAGATTTTACTATCTATAGTGTTACTTTTTAAAATAAAGAACTACTATGTATGGTTTGACTCAACGTAACAAAACCAAAAGAGGGGATTGTCAATAATGTGGGACCTGCTGGCTAACACAGGCTTTTTCGGTTTTATCCTTTGTGCAATTGGAACCATTATTTTCGCGATTAAGCGAAATCGGTTATGGAAGAAGTGTCTGGCTTTGGTAGGAGTATCGTTTGTGTTGTTTGTGATAGGTGTATTCAATATTCCGCCTGATCCAGACAAAGTAAAGCGAGAACTGGAAGCATCTCAGCTAACGTTTAACAAGGGGCAGTCAGCTTTAGAAGCCAAAAGGTATGAGGAAGCTGTTGCTGCTTTTCAGCAGGTAGTCAAGGAAGACACCAAAAACTATCAGGCAGCACAGAATAAGATCAAGGAGCTATCACATCAGGTAGCGCAAACCAAGCTGGAACGAGCGATCATCCTGTACGAACAAGAAAAATATAAAGAGGCAAAAAATCAGCTTGAGCAGGTAGTTGAAATAGACTCAAGTAGTGCCCAGGCACATTTGTATTACGGGCTAGTAAACCTGGAACCTTTTGAGGCCAGTATGAGCGGGTATGAACAAGTCAATCACGCGATCCGGTCTTCCGTGATTCTGACCTATGGTGAGCTTGCTTCACGGGAGGAATCCATTGAGAAGAATGAAACCCTGCATAAACAGGCGAGAGAATACATTGAGACAATGCAGGACGCGGTAGTTTCAAGCAAAAAGAACGTTGCAAAGGCAACCGAAATTGATCCGGCCTATAAAGAAGCACTTCAGACAACTGAGGTATTGCAAACCCTAGAGCAATTATTGGCCAAGATGGATCAGTACCATAAAACATACATCCAAATCGCAGATAAACACCAATCCATTCTGACACTAGAAAAGAAATGGAAAAAGACCTGGGATTCAGGTGATTTTGAAAAGCTGGATGAGATTGACCCGGAAATTAGGCAGGAATATCAGGAAATACAGCAAGGTATTGAGAGCATGAAGGTAGAAGCAGTCACACTTTCCGAGGAGATTTCCGCACTGCAAAAGCAAGGACAAGACAAGATGAAAGAATTGCAAACGCTGTTCCCTAAACTTTGATAAAGCGGGAACCTTGCACTGTGTGCAAAGCATCTTTCATCTAAACAGTCTAAACAGAAAAAACATCAGAAGGAGAATAAACAATGAAGAAAATCATGTTTTTCGTGATTGTTGTACTTTTGCTAACCGGATGTAGTTCCGCCAAGTATAAAGAGAATATGGAAGCGGGAAAAAAAGCAATCAATGAAGGAAACTACGATCAAGCGGTCACTGCGCTTACTGTGGCAATGCAAGAAGAGCCAAAAGATGAGGAAGCAAAGAAATTGTTCGCGGAAGCCACAAAAATTGTTGAAGCAAAAAATCATGCGAAAGAGCAATTTGATAGTGCCAACAAAGCCTTTGTCGATGGCAATTACAAGGATTCAATTGCGACCCTTTCAATATTGGCTAATCAACAGCCAAAAGATAACGAGACGCAAAAGATAGTGGAAGAAGCAAAGGCGCTTCTCACTCAAGCACAGGCCCTTGAAAAAGAGCTACAGCCAATTCAGGAAGGATTGGATAAAGGAAGACAGCTAGTAAAAGAGGAAAAATACGACGAAGCAGTTGTGGGATTAATGAAGATCACAGACTTAAAGCCTCAAACCGAAAAAGGTAAAAAGATGCAGCAAGAAGCGCAACAGCTTCTGGACCAGGCTATCAATGAGTCATATGAAAAGAACAGTCCGGTTATCAGTCCAAAGGATGCGATAAGGAGTAACCTCAAAGTTCTTGACCTAAAAGCAGAAAAGAAAAACGGTACATTTGACATCGGATATAAGATAAAAAATGATTCCCAAGCTCGGGTTAAATCGATTCGACTAAAGGTAACTCTGTTAGATGTTGATAATAATCCTTTGACTTCAACTGAGGGCTTTGTTAACGATATACCGGTTGGCGAATATAAAGATGGCGGTACTTATATTGAAAATGATGACATGAGTGCGGCAAGTGTTAATGTGGAGATTATTGATTTTGATATAGCTCAATAAAAAATAATCGAGTTTTTTGTGATCCAAACGTAATTTCGTTTGGGTCATTTTTGTTATGTACAAACATTCATTTAGGAGAGGATAATTATGAAAGAAGCTCATGAGTTAATTACCGAAAAAATTAGGACTGAATTTGAACAGAATGAGTTGAAACCGGATAGTACTGGATTTGATACAAATGTCTGGGTCTTGGCTGTTGCAATCATTCCCTTCGAAGAGTGTATTGAAAACTCAGCATTCCTTCCATATAACATTAAAGGTGCTATAGGGTATATACAGCAAACAGACGAGTCAGTAAGAAGCTATTATCTCTCCCAGGGAACCCCCACGTTCATCGCTAGGGTCGTTCTTGGTATGAGTACTAAGGCTGGAATGTTGCCATATGTTGATGGAACAGATGTTTATCTTGTGGTTGATGCTGAGAAACAACAAGCTGGTTTTATATGGGAAGATGCTTGGGTGGAGGGGCCTCCGAAGTTTCATGGGGGGACTGTTCCAGATGCTTTGAAATGGGTAAGACAGATGGTTGAGCCACTTTATCATCAATACGAAGACCCTTTTATGACAATATAGAAGAAGGGATTTTAATAGCATTATGATGTGAATTTCGAAATACCGTTTAAATGGTGGCGATGTTTAAAAAAAGCTTTAGAAAAAGAATGGTTCGATTTAATGAGGTAAGGCATGTGGACTGTCAACACCAAACTAGACAGATTTCTTAAGTGCTTTCTGTTTGTAAACGAGTGGACTCAAATACCCCAATGTCGAGTGAATTCTTGTTTCGTTAAACCATTTCACGTATGCCCCTAGTTCCTG
>Ga0065721_10005715_pt1 | contig 16895 bp, 13 predicted proteins | sample Mesricmetagenome_FD_59108 | JGI IMG/M metagenome (GOLD analysis project Ga0065721, IMG submission 59108) | Mesophilic microbial community from rice straw/compost enrichment Sample: eDNA_1 v2 (version 2) | ecosystem: Engineered > Solid waste > Grass > Composting > Bioreactor | place: USA: Davis... | reverse complement strand
TTTTTGGCGGCGCTGCGCAACATGGACGGCCCGCCGATATCAATATTCTCAATCGCATCGTGCAGACTGACGCCGGGCTTCGCCACAGTCGCTTCGAACGGATAAAGATTCACCACTACCAGATCGATTGGTGCGATGGCGTGTTGTTTTACTGCGGCTTCGTGTTCGGCATTGCCGCGAATGTAAAGCAAGCCGCCATGCACTTTCGGATGCAACGTTTTGACCCGGCCATCGAGCATTTCCGGAAAACCCGTATGTTCGCTGATGTCTTTGACGGCCAGACCAGCATCGCGCAAGGCTTTGGCTGTGCCGCCGGTGGAAATCAATTCCACGCCTGCTGCGGCGAGGGTTTGAGCGAAAGGAACAAGACCGGTTTTATCGGAAACAGAAAGCAGAGCGCGTGAAATTTTGTTCATTGGCGTGATGCGTCGGTAACGAAACAGCCCTCGAAGTTTGATTCGGAAGGCTGGGAAATCCCTCGCTGGTCGGTGCGTCCTTCGTTGTGGTCGGACGCGGCATTTTGCCGGAGCAAAAATGGTGGTAGGAACAGGATTCGAACCTGTGTAGGCGTAAGCCAGCAGATTTACAGTCTGCCCTCGTTGGCCACTTGAGTATCCTACCAACCGTCCCGCTTTGGGTCGTGGATTAAGCCATAGGCGCGCCAGAATGTCAATCGGGCCACCATCGAAAAAGCAGGTATGTACCGTTGCAACGTCTTACCGGAACGCAAAATCAACAACCTTGGCGCATAAGCTTTACCCGAGGATTTGCCGCCGCACCCCGGGCTTGACGTAACGGCCTTCCGTCAACACGCTCTGCCCCGTCATGAGTCAACTTGCCAATCAAATCGCGGTCGTCACGGGCGCAGGCCGCGGGATCGGTCGCGCTATCGCCTTGAAATTTGCCGCCGAAGGAGCGGATGTCGTGGTCGTTTCACGCACGGTGGAGAATTCCGAAAAAGTCGCCGCAGAAATTCGCGCGTTAGGTCGCAAGGCCTGGGCGTATGCCGTGGACGTGGCCAATGCCGAAAGCGTCAACGCTGCGGCCGAAAAGATTCTCGCCGATTGCGGTCGCGTGGACATTCTCGTGAATAACGCCGGTGTTACGCGGGATGGATTGCTCATGCGCATGACCGACGCGGATTGGGATACGGTTTTGAACACTAATTTGCGCGGCGCTTTTCTTGTTACGCGGGCTTTTTCGCGCGCGATGCTTAAACAGCGCTCGGGCCGCATCATCAATGTCGCGTCCGTCATCGGGCTTATCGGCAATGCCGGCCAATGCAATTACGCTGCGAGCAAAGCGGGTTTGATTGGTTTTACGCAATCGGCCGCTCGTGAATTCGCCTCACGCGGAATTACTGTGAATGCCATTGCACCGGGGTTCATCGAAACCGATATGACCGCCGAGTTGAAACCGGAATTGCGCGAGGGCGTGTTGAAACAGATTCCGCTCGGCAGCTTCGGACAGGCAGAAGATATCGCGCACGCAGCAATTTATCTGGCAGCTCCTTCCGGTCGCTATGTGACGGGCCAGGTTCTGACCGTGGACGGTGGAATGGTGATGTAACCGCACCGCGTGGGTGCGGCAGTTCGGGCAAACGGGAAAAGTGGTGGGAAAATGAACTGGTGGGCGCACATCAAATCGTGGTTCCGCAAAAAGCAACCGGAACATCTCCGTCGGGGCAGTCTCGGCGAACGCGCCGCTCGGAAACACCTGCAAAAACTCGGCTTAAAATATCTCGCCGCGAATTTCCGTTCGGAACGCGGTGAGATTGATCTGATTTTTCGCGATGCAGATTGCCTCGTTTTTGTGGAGGTAAAAACCCGTTCTTCAGAAGAATGGACGCGCCCTGCTGCCGCTGTAAACGCGCGTAAGAAACGGCTGCTTTGTCAGACGGCACTGGATTACTTGCGGCGACTGAAAAATCCGGAAGTGAAAATCCGCTTCGATATCGTGGAAGTTCTGCTCCAGGACGGCGCGGTGCGCGAAGTGCGCCATCTTCCGAATACGTTTCCCATGAGTCGCGGGATGCGTTACGGCTGAAACTGCGGATGCGCGCGGAGTTTTTCCCAACTCGTTTCACTTAACGGCGCGCGCCGATAAACCGGATCAATCAAAGGTTCAGCGCTGTCGGAGCGGCGGGCGCGTTCGAGCCAGCGTTGATCCAACGGTTTTTCGATGAGGCGCAAATCATTCGCTGCGACCGTGGTTTCCTCCTTCAAACCCGTTGCAACTCCGCTCCCGAGAAAAAAGCCAGCTCGAAGAAGAGTCACGCGAAACATCGTGCTGCGCGAGTAGGTGGTGAGATTGCATGGGCGATTCGGAGCGAGTACTCGAAATAAATTTGTGAATAAACGCAGCGTCCACATCGCCGGATTTTTTGCAGGCGAAAAAGCATCGAAAAGAATCGCGTGCGGAGCGTTGATTTGATGAGCGGTTTGTTGCTGCTCCAGCCAGGTGGGAAAATCGGTGAGGTGAAATTGCCAACGCACTTCGCTCTGGCCGTTTTGAAAACAGATCTGTCCGTCGCGCAGGAGAGTTGCCAGCGCTGATTGATATTCCGCCAAATAACCGAGAGCCGCCGCGTTTTCCAAAGCGAACTGAAGTGGTTCTGCCGTGTTATCGAAGCTGACGAGATGGAGCGGTTTGGAAATTTCTTTTGTCGCGCGCAAAACCGCCAACGCGTTGGCCGCTGCTCCGAGGCCGACATCCCAAACGACAAATTCTTCCGTGGTCGCTCGCATCCGTTCGGGCAATTTCAGTTGCCGCACGTACAGCAAATCGGCCTCGGCTTGCGGGCCGAGGCCGGGATGCATTTTCTCGCCGTAGTCCGCGGCATAAACGGAGTGCGTTCCGTTCGGCAGCTGGACGAGCGCGAAATTGTTGCGTGGACTTGCCACGGCAGATGTATCAGAGCTTCGCCATTGCCTTGTCGAGCGCGGCGAAGAGTTCATTCATCGACGCTTCCGTTTCGTCGCCCATGTTGGAGATGCGGAACGTCGTGCCTTTGATTTTTCCATAGCCGCCGTCGATGAGGAATCCCTCTTCTTTGACGAGCTTTTGGAGTTTGGCGACGTCCACTGTGCGCCCGCCGGGTTTTGCGCCGTTGTTGATGCAGCAGAGCGTGACAGACTCGAATCCTTTTTCCGGGAACAACGTGAAACCGTGTTTCGCCGCCCAATCACGCGTCATCTGATTGGTTTTCCGATGGCGTGCAAAACGATTTTCCAATCCTTCCGAAAAAAATTCATCGAGCTTGGAACTCAACGCGTACGTATGCGCAATACTCGGCGTGCTGGGTGTCATGTTTTGCTCAGCGTTCTTCTGGAATTCAAGGAAATCGAAGTAATAACCGCGTTCCTTCACGGTAGCTGCTTTCGCGAGCGCCGCCGGCGAGCAAACGAACACCGCAAATCCAGGCGGCAACGCGAAGGCTTTTTGCGTGCCGGCCAGCAACACATCAATGCCCAGTTCATCGAACTTGATCGGCACTGCTGACATCGAGCTGACGGAATCCACGATGAACATCAGGTCCGGATACTTTTTCTTCAGCGCGGCAATTTCCTCCAGCGGACTCATCGTGCCGGTGCTGGTTTCATTGTGAATCAGCGTGAGCGCATCGAATTCGCCGGTCGCGAGTTTTTTATCAATCGCTTCAGCTCGAATCGGCGAACCCCAATCCACTTGAAGCGCTTCGGCCTGTTTGCCGCATTTCTTCGATACGTCGAACCATTTGTCGGAAAACGCGCCGCACATGCAGTTGAGCACTTTTTTGGACACGAGATTGCGAATCGCGCCCTCCATCACGCCCCAGGCCGAGGAGGTGGAGAGATAAACGAGTTGTTTGGTGTAAAGCAGTTGTTGCAGTTGCGGCTGAACTTTGGCGACGAGGTCTTTGTAGCCTTGGCCGCGATGACCGATCATCGGGGAGCAAAACGCGCGGAACGTTTTCTCACTCACTTCGACCGGTCCTGGAATATGCAATTTAACGTGTCCCATAGAACGAACATGCTTTCAAAAGCGCGCCGCACAGGCAAGCGCGGGTTGGCTTATCGGCGAGTTCAGCGGCGTAAATCAGAACGCGGTTGGCAATCGCAGGCGCTGTTCCAGCGGTGTGGAATTAAATTCCGGTAAGCCATCGGTTTTCTGCTCCAACCGATAATCCTTTTGCCATTGCAACTGGCTGAACTGAGCCGGCATGCAGCGACAAACTAAAGCCATCGCATCGCGAGCTTCAGGATCGAGATATACAATCGGCCCCATCGGCACCGGGCCGTCTTCGATGACATTGGCCACGACCGTGAAAGCGGCGCTGGCATCGTCGCGTTCCAACGCAAATCGTCTTCCCGGCAACGGCAAACCAAACTCTGCCTGAGCGAGAACTTCGATCGATCGTCCGGCGTACAACACATTTGCTCCGGTGGAATCTCGTAAGATTTCCCAAAGCGCCGGCGCGCCGCGGGAATCCAGCGTGATGCGGACGCCTTGCATAAGAGTTTCACCACTTTGGCGAGTGTTGTGATGCCAGAAATAGCTGAATTGCGGATAATCTTTGCCGTGAATGCGCACTTGATTCGTGGTGAAGAAAACCGTGGTCACTGAAAGCGCGTTTGGCTCCCTGCCATCTGGGTCCGATTCTGCCAGCGCCTGAAGTAAAATTGGCGCGAGTTGCACGGCGAAATCTGATTCAAATCCGCCTTCTGCCGCTTTGAACAGAACGACGTGCAGGAAGTGATTGGTGACACGATTCTGGATGGCGTCACGTTGACCAGATGTCAGCGCAACGGCAGGTCGCTCGCGCTGACATCCAACGGTCAGCGCAAGGGTGATGCCTAACAAAATCAAACTTCTCATACTGCAATTTGGACCAATCGCCGGGAAATTTTATGCCTGCGCCGCTTCGCAGCGCTTGCGGGTTTCCGCTTGCGCTTGTTCGGTTTCCATGTGAAACACCTTCGGCAACGCATGAAAACGAAAGCGGACATCGTGGCCAACTGGCTGCCGCGCTACACCGGTACACCCATTAAAGAATTCGGCAAACACATCCTGCTCGTCAACTTTACCAATTACGTTCATCTCTTCGCCAAATGGCATGGGGTCCCGGTGCGTGGTCTGGATTGTCCGATGCCCAACGCCACAGCGAACGGGATAACGATTATCAATTTCGGCATGGGCAGCGCGAGCGCCGCTACCATCATGGATCTGCTCACGGCGGTTAAACCTAAAGCCGTTTTGTTTCTCGGCAAATGCGGGGGCATCAAACACGTCGCGGCCCTCGGAAGTCTGGTGTTGCCCATCGCAGCCATTCGAGGCGAGGGCGCGTCGAATGATTATTATCCGCCGGAAGTTCCTGCGCTGCCGGCGTTCAGTTTGCAGAAGGCGATTTCCACCACGATTCGCGATCACAAACGCGACTATTGGACGGGCACGGTTTACACGACTAATCGCCGCGTCTGGGAGCACGACAATCGATTTAAGAAGTACCTGCGCAAAATTCGTTGTATCGGCATTGATATGGAAACCGCGACGATTTTCATCACCGGTTTTCATAATGAAATTCCGACCGGCGCGTTGTTGTTGGTGTCCGATCAACCGATGGAGCCGGAAGGAGTGAAAACTGCCGCGAGCGACAAACGCGTGACGGAACAGTTTGCCGATACGCATTTGCGTATCGGCATTGATTCGCTAAAACAGTTGATTAACCGGGGTCTGACTGTGAAGCACCTTCGATTTTGATTTCGACCGGTGCGTTGGTGCTCGCGGGTTCATCTTCGCGCGCCGACACGGACAACGGCGGGGCGGAAAGATTCATCCAATGCACCGTGGCGCCGAGCGCGAGCCCGAGAAACAGGATTTGACCCACCCGCCAGGTATCGCTTTGGCGCCAAAATGATTTCTCCATCTTCGTGTTCGTCATGATCAACTGATTTTCGGAATAACCGTGTCGTAGCTTAACGGCGGAACGACCTTGCCGTCGCCCGTGCGGACGGAGCGGGTTTTTTCGTCGAAGAAACACACCATTCCGAGCCGCTCCGACATTTCGGCCAACGCCAGCACCGTATTGGCGCGGACGGTCAGATCCACATTGCAGAACGGCGTGCCGCCTTCGCGAATGCACTGGTAGAAGTTCTTGTGCAGATTCTCGATTTTGCCGTGCGGCGCGGGGCTGTTGAATTCCTCCACGTCGAGTTCATCGGCAAAGATTTTTTCCGGCTGCAACTTCGCCTGATTCGCGCTCGCGGCGAGATAAACCGTCGCTTGCCGACCACGAATGATGTCCGGCAATCCCACTTCATTCACCGTGGTGCCGGCGATGACGAACGTCAGGCCGCTCGGAAATTCTGCCAACACATGCGTGGTGTCGCTGATTTCGCGATTCGTCGAAACCGCACGAGTGGCCGTGCAGACGACGCGCCGCGGAAATTCCGGATTTCCGGTCGCCAACATCAGCGGATAAAAACGGTGGCTCAGCAAATTGCCGAGAATGCCGGAGTTGTAATCGTAATATTTGTGCCAGGAGAAATAGCGGTGCGCGGCTTCCGGTCCCCACGGAACTTTCTTGGCCTTTCCCTGCCAACGTTCCCAATCGAGATTTTCTGGATTGGCGTCTTTATCCACCGGAAATTCCCATTCATCGTTTTTCTTGTTGTTACGGCAGTACGAACCCTGCGCCCAGACCAGCGGCCCGAGCTTCCCGGATTTAACCCATTCCGCAACTTTGTGAATCATCGGATCGGCGGTGTATTGCGAGCCGCATTGATAAACTTTTCCAGTGCTCTTGACCTTATCGTAAACCTCCCAACCTTCCGCCGCGTAACGCGTCATCGGCTTTTCGCAATAGACATGCTTTCCGGCGTCCAACGCGTCGAGCGTACACTGACCATGCCAGTTATCCACGGTAGCGATTAAAATCGCATCGAGGTCTTTGCGTTCAACCAAACGGCGATGATCGCGATAACCATCCGATTCTTTCAATCCGGTGAACTTTACCGCCGCATCAAGGTGCTTTTGGTAAACGTCACTGACCGCGCCGACAGTGGCGTTCCATTCTGCGCCGTTGTTTTTCAACAATCGAAGATGATATGTGCCTTGCTTGCCCGTACCGATGACGCCGAAAACGATGCGGCTGTTTGCGCCGAGAACGTTCGCTGAAGGCGCTTGGTTCTGGCCGTAAACCGGCGTTTTGAGGAATGCCGGCGTCGCGGCAACAGCGGCGAGCGTGGCGGATTTGCGCAAAAATGAGCGGCGCGTTTCGCCGGTGTGAGAATTACGGGAGGCTTTTTTCATAAGCATCTTTTGACGGTGTTCAGACGTTGAAGGTAAGCACTTTCATCAACTGGCTAAAGCAATTTATTGCGAACACCTGTTTGTGCCCCCGCATGAACGTGTGCGGGCATTGTGATGGCAACGCGGGTTTTCCCGCTTTCTCCCGTTTCCCCGAGTCGCTAGCCTCCGCTCATGCTGAACTACATCTGGCTCGGCCTGATGGTATTGGCCGTGATGATCGGCATTGCCACCAATTCTCTCGACGCCATCGGCAAAGCTGCGTTCGAGCGCGCCGAATACGCTGTGATGAAGCTCGCGCTGCCGCTTGCCGGCATCATGGCGCTCTGGCTCGGCGTCATGCGCCTTGCTGAAAAAGCCGGCCTCATTCAAATCATGGCGCGCGCATTGCGCCCGCTGATGAAATGGCTCTTCCCCGATGTGCCGGTCCAACATCCCGCCATGGGTTCGATGTTAATGAACATGGCGGCGAACATTCTCGGACTTTCCAACGCCGCCACGCCGCTCGGCATTCGCGCGATGAAAGATTTGGAAACGCTCAACCCGCGTCCCGGCGTTGCTTCCAACGCGATGTGCACCTTTCTCGCGGTGAATACGAGTTCCATTCAGCTTATTCCGGCCACGGCGGTGGCGGTACTGGCGGTTGCGGGGGCGACGAATCCTTCATCCATCGTCAGCACCGCAATTATGGCGACGATTTGTTCAACGGTTGCCGGTATTGTTGCAGTGAAGTTATTGGAAAAAACTCCGGGCTATCGATTGCCCCCACTTCCTGCGGAAGCGGGTAAGGCGGGCAGTCCACAGCCCGCCGACAACGCCAATAAAACAGCCGCTGCAGAGGGAACAACGCCTCCTCTCGTCGAAGAACCGGCTCCCCTTAAACCGTTCGGTTGGCTGGCGCTGGCGATTTTTGGCGGCTTCTTTGTCTGGGCTTTTATGCGCGTTGGTTTCCCGGAAACACTCAATTACGAAACCTCCGCTGATCTGGCGCAGAAAAACGGATTTCTGCGGACACTTCACGCCATTTCAATTCTCGCGATTCCGTTTCTACTCTCGTTCTTCCCGCTCTACGCCGCCTTGCGTCGCGTCAACGTTTACGAAGAATTTGTCGAAGGCGCCAAAGAAGGTTTCAAAACGTCCGTGATGATCATTCCGTATCTCGTCGCGATTCTGGTCGCCATCGGCATGTTTCGCGAAGCGGGCGGAATCGAAATGATTACCAAAGCGATCAAACCGGCGCTCGATGCAGTGGGTTTCCCGACCGAACTGCTGCCCATGTGTCTCGTTCGCCCGCTTAGTGGCAGCGGCACACTCGGTTTATTCTCTGACCTCGTGAAAGAACACGGTCCAGACAGTCTGATTGCGCTGACGGCGGGAACAATCTTCGGCAGCACAGAAACGACGTTTTATGTCATCGCGGTTTACTTCGGTGCGGTCGGCGTCAAACGCACCCGTCACGCCGTGCCTGCGGGGTTGATTGCGGATGCGGTGGGCATTATTGCTTCGATTATTATCTGTCGCTTGATGTTTACCTGATTCAATTGCGGATATCTGGTTGAATCCGCATTTATCTGCGGTTGAAATTTTTTTCGGATTTTGCTCCGTAGCGGCAGCCTATGGGTGAAACATGAACCAGCGGCAGTCTGATTTCGAGTGGTTGCAACAGTTCGCCCGGGCGGGAAACCAGTCCGCGTTTCGCGATCTCGTCCGCCGCCACATTGACCTTGTTTTTGCCACGGCATTGCGCAAGGTCGGCGATCCGGGTGGCGCAGAAGAGATATCTCAGAATGTCTTCAGTGTGTTGGCACGTAAAGCGTGGCAATTCGCGCCGGACGATTCCCTGCCCGCGTGGCTGCATAAAACTGCGTTGCTTGAATCGCAAGCGTGGCTTCGGGGCGAGATGCGTCGGCGCCGTCGGGAGCAAACTGCCGCCGATCTCGGTACCACCATGAAAACTCCGGACGAACAACCTGCCTTTCGTGCCCTCGTTCCGTTGTTGGACGAAGCGTTGATGTCCTTGCGCGAAAAAGATCGGGAAGTGCTGTTGCTCCGTTATTACGAGAGCCAATCGTTGAAGGAAGTCGGCACGGCCTTGGGCGTCAGCGACGACACTGCGCAAAAGCGGGTGAAAACCGCACTGGAGAAACTTTCGCAGTTCTTCCAGCGTCGCGGCTTTAAAAGTGCCACCGTGGCAGCCACGACTGCCGTATTACAACACACCGCTTCGTCCGCGACTACCGCGACGGTTTCCGTGGTGTTCAACACCGCACTGCAAGCCGCTCCACCGGCGTTTGTCGGCATCGGCGCTTGGCTGGTGCGTTTCGCGAGCCTGACGAAGCTGCAGACGGCCGCGGTCTGTGTCGCCGTGAGCGCGATTCCCGTGGCATGGCAGATTTCCGAACACCGCGAAGCCGAAGCGGAATTGCGTCAGATGCAGAATCAGGTCGTCGCCGTGCAAAATGAAATCGAGATGCTGCAGACCGAGACGGTTCGCCTGACGGAAGTAACAGATCGCATGGAGGAATCTCTCGCTCGTTCACAGGAAGCGGCCGAGCGCGTTGCGGAAACGGAACAGCAGTTCGCCGCGTGGAAGGACTCGGTGCGCGCTCGCCTGTTTGCCGCCGATTACACGTGGCCGGATGATTTACCCTTCGTGCGGATTCCCAAAGCGGTGCTGCCGGAACTGGATGTTTATCAACCGGTGCAGTTGCCGGGTACTATTCGAACCGAAGCACGCGAGTTGCTCGGATTGACCCCGGCGGAACGCGAAGCAATGGAAGCTGCCGCGCAGAAACATTTCACCGCGATGGATGAACTGATCGAATCGCGCCGGTTCGGGACGAATCAAGCGCGTTACACCTGGGTGCCCAAAGACGCACTGGCGATGCAGGTTCTCAGTGTGCCGCCGTTGGGGGATGCTGTGGCCGAGCGCGCGGCAGAGTTGAAGGAAGCCTGGCGCTTGGTTCTGGGCGAGGAACGCTGGCCGATGATTGAGGCGCAGTTGCAGAATTCCGGCACGCACACGCTGCAACGGATCTTCAACCTCGACGGAGAAAGCAGCGGACAGGAAGTTGCCGTCTGGCTGCGACAACAGGATGGCATGTTGACGGTGGCCTATAGTTGGGGACGCGAGGGAACTTCTTTCAGCACTTCAGGACGCCCGCTGAGTCTGTTCTTACCGGATTCGCCGTCGGAATGGACGGGCCAATCCAATGAAGATTGGCTGGGTGGGTACAATTTACCAAGCGCGTTCACGCGTCCGATGTTGGCGTGGATTCAACAGCAGGCGGAATTGCAATTGAAGAAAGGTGACCGATGAAACGCATCATTCTGGCCATTCTCATCTTGAGCGCGGGAACGACCGTTTTTTGTGCACTGCGACACAACGCTGGTCTCACTCGCGAAGCTTTGGTAGAGCAACAGCAAGTTTGGCAGTCCGCGACACAGCAGTTGGTGGACGTCCGGATCACGAAACAAAACATCACCGAGCACTGGAGTGAAACGAAGCAACGGTTAGCGGCACAACCTCCGTTGCCGGCGCTCACGGAACTCGCAGCGAAAGTTCTCGCCGGGGCCGCTCCGGAAGATTTTTCCACCGCCGAGCGCGAACAACTGCTGGCGGAACTCGGCTTCCACTGGAACACCACAGGCGATTACCTCATCGTCAGCAAGAAGTCGCTCGAAGCTATTTCATTCCGCAGCATCCGGCATGCGGCGCTGACCGATGCCGCGCGCGCGGCTCTGGCGATTACTCCGGCGGAACAGACGGCCCTGGAGCAAATGACCGCGCGGCTGGAAATCGAGCGGGCGGATTGGGCGAAAGCGCACGTGCAACGCGAAGAACCAAGTGGTCTGACTGTGGCCAAATACACGCTGCCAATTGATGCCGCGTTGGGCCAAAGCCAGAGTAATTCCTTCACCGGAACCGTCCTGGCCACGTTAGGTGACGAACGCGGGAAATTATTCCGGGACAAGTCCTGGGGGTGGATGGACGCGATGGGCATGTTGAGCGGACCGGAAGCCGCTTACGCCAATCGTCCCACCACGCTGGAGGTTAAACGGTACGCGGCGGATCGCGACGATCTCGGGTACACGTTGCAGCAAGGTTATAGCATGATGAGTTCATCCGTGTTGCCGTGGCAGCCGCTCCCGGAAGCCTTTCGGGCGGTGTTTCCCGGCGGCTGGCCGGAACTCGCGCAACGCGAAGGCTTCGAGTTGCCGAAAGAGTTCAAAGAAGTTCAAACGCGGTAAACGCACGCGCTTCGCTTTCCGCCGCAGTCCATGATTGCCAAACGTTTGGCGAAAGTTTACCCCGCCAATTGGCCGCGCGTGACGCCGAGTTGATTCGTCAGCTTCAACTCGCGCCAGAGTTGGCCACCGGTAATTTCGCCGCGCAACAATTGGCGATACTTCGTGATGGTCTGTGTGACTTCCGCCGGGGTTTCGTTCAGAAACTCGACGCGGAAATGACACACGCCGAGCGCGAGCATGCGTTCCACGAATTCCGCACCGGTCTGCGCCTGCGAGTTGAATACCGTGTTGCGACAACCCACATCAGCTTTGAGCGGATGCAACGCCCCGACGCGGTCGCGCAAACGCACGTCGTGTTTATCGCACGGGCGACCGCAGTCGCGGTAATCCTTGCCCTTGGACAGGAAGGCGCAGAACACGCAATGCTCCATGTGAAACATCGGCATGTGCTGATGGATCGTAATCTCAAACCACTCAGGCGGCGCACCGGTGAGCAACGCTTCGAGCTGCTGCACGTTCAAGTCGTAACTCGTGGTGACGCGTTCCAGGCCGAACCGGTTTTTGAAATAATCCGCGGCGAAATGATTCGCAATGTTCAGCGAGAAATCACCGATGCGCCGGTCCTTCGCAAAAAACTTCAGGTGATCGTAATTGCGGACGAGGTAACCGTCGGCATTGCAGGAACGAACCTGTTCGAGCGTCCATTCTTCGCCGGTTTTGAAGATGCGCGGCGGCGCGACCCAGATGGTAGGGCGCGCCACTCCGTGCGGGCCGGACACCGCACACCCAAAAGCGGTGTGGAATGTCGTGACGGCCTCGCGATATTTCTTCGGGTCTTCGAAATCGCAATAGATTGTGCGAATGCCGCATTGCAACGCGGCGTCGAGCTGCGCGAGATCGCGGACGAGCACAATCAAGTGCGGTTCACCGTTCAGGCGTTGAGGCGCTGAGGAAATTTCAACTTCAGTTTTCTGCGTCTCTGCGTTTCTGCGGCGAGTTTCATTTATCGTCCAACGCTTCGGCGTGGCGCGTTGCCGTTCCAGTTCCGCCACAATCTCGCGGCGCAGACGATTCAACTCACTCACCGGTAACATCAACTCGCCCGAGAGATGATTTTGCAATTCGCCCAACTTGAATGGTGTGCCGCCGAGGCGACCGAGTTGTTCGCGCAATCGTTCGGTGGTGAGCGGTTGTTTTTCCGCGGCGACCAGCGCGACGTTTGATTCCAATTTCGCCACGTGACCGTCATCATCGCGCGCGATGAGCGTCAACGGTCTTCCAACCAACCCGTGCACTTCGAGGTGCAACGGACGTTGATAACGGATTTTATCGCCTTCAAAACTCTGTCGCAGCCGACGATTCAATTCCGGGTCGTCGGTTTTCCAGACCTTGTCGCCGACGTGAACGCGGCGAAAGTTCACGTCGCCACGACCAAATCCCAACCACGTTTCTTTACCGCGAGTGGTGACTTCGTAAACGCGTCCGCCTTCTTCGTCTTCTTCCGGTTTGCCGGCGTCGAACACCACGCCGTCGCCGGGTTTGAGCGGTGCGACCAGTTTGAGCATGACTTTTTCATCGGTCACGCGCGCAACTTCGCCGAGAAACACGCCGCGCTTTTTGCCGAAGCGCGCATGCACGAGTTTCTGATTATCAATCCCGCCGAACCAGCCCGTGAAGAGCCCACGCGAGAACGCCATCTCTAAATCGTATTTGGATTCACCGCTGCGACGCGGAGCCGCAGAGGTGGAAAAAGGTTCAGCTTTTCTCGGCGTTCCTGCGTCGCTGCGGTTCAAACTCAGTTTGTTCAGCGCCGCCCGGTAAACCCGCGTGATGTTCGCGACGTATTCCGGCGACTTGAGCCGGCCTTCGATTTTCAACGAAGCCACTCCGGTGCGAACGAGTTCGGGTAAAACATCGAGGCCGGACAAATCCTGCGGACTGAGCAGATAACGACGGTCGCCCAGCGGCACGGGGTGACCGTCAGAAATCAATTCATAAGGCATGCGACACGCCTGCGCGCATTCGCCACGATTGGCAGAACGGCCACCGAGCGATTCGCTGGTCAGGCATTGACCCGAATACGCCACACACAACGCGCCATGAACAAAAACTTCCAGAGGCAACGCGGTTGATTGCGTTACTCCGGGTGCGTCGGTCGTGCTCAGAGTGGCTTCGACGGTCAAAGAATTGCTCGCTCTGCTTTGGGCATTTTGAATTTTCTCGATTTCTTTAATCGAACATTCGCGCGCAAGAACGACGAGATTGCAGCCGAGTTCACGGGCAAATTCCACTCCGGTCGCGCTGGTGACGGTCATTTGCGTGGACGCATGAATCGGAAAATCCGGCGATAGCGAGCGAATCAATCGACAGATACCGACATCCTGCACAATCGCCGCGTCCACGCCCGCAGCGATGATGGCGCGCAGATATTCTTCTGCGTCGGCGAGTTCGTTTTCGAAGACGAGCGTGTTGAACGTGACGTAACCCTTCACGCCGCGGCGATGCAGAAACTCCATCAGCTTTGGCAAATCCGCGACGGTGAAATTGTTCGCGCGCATCCGGGCGTTAAACTTTTCGAGCCCGAAATAAATCGCATCCGCACCATTCTCGACCGCGGCCTTGGCGCAATCCCAATCACCAGCAGGTGCGAGCAATTCCGGCAACGCCGGTTTGAGCGGCGGAGCAGAAACATCGTTTGGACTGGCGACAGATGTATTCACGATTTGGCGGAGCGTGTCATTGGACGCGCGGACCGGTTGCGGACCTTAGCATGATTGCGGGATGAAAACCAAGCAAGGCGGCGGACAAACTTCCGGCAGCCGCCCAGGTTTTCCCGCGTGACCGGCTTCCGGCGGTCTGGCAATGTCGCCGCGTGACAACCATCGAAGCGGGCAAGCTGTTAGATCAATTTCGCCGTGGCCAGGTCAGCCGCGACGCGGTGATTCGCGCCTTTCAATCCGCGCCCGTCGCGGACCTTGGATTCGCGCAAGTTGATTTGCATCGCGCGCTGCGGAAGGGTTTCCCCGAAGTGATTTTCGGCGCGGGCAAAACGCCGGCTCAAGTGGTGCAGATTGCGACGAAACTCGCGGCGCACGAACAGAATGTGCTTATCACGCGAGTCACATCGGAGCACGTGCGGGCGCTGAAACGGAAGTTCAACAACGCCAAACATCACGAGACAGCACGATGTGTCACGATTGCGAAGAAACCATTGCCGAAGCGAACGGGAACAATCGCTGTAATCTGTGCTGGCACGAGCGATTTGCCGGTTGCTGAAGAAGCGGCAGTGACCGCGGAAATCATGGGCAATTCGGTGGTGCGTATTTCCGATGCGGGCGTGGCGGGGCTGCATCGGATTTTGTCGCAGNTGGAGATTTTACAAACGGCCAACGTGTTGGTGGTCGTGGCCGGNATGGAGGGCGCGTTGCCGAGTGTGGTGGCGGGATTGGTGAGCAAGCCGGTCATCGCCGTGCCGACGAGTGTGGGCTATGGCGCGAGTTTCGGTGGCGTCGCGGCGCTGCTGGGTATGTTGAACAGTTGCGGCAGCGGCGTGACGGTCGTGAATATTGATAACGGATTCGGCGCCGGTTACGCCGCGAGCCAGATTAATGCGTTGGCCAGCGAAGGAACCGCCGCGAAATCTCATTAAGAAATTCCGGCTCACGGGATTCGCACTCCGAACATGAAAACCGATTTGAAAGGCAAATCACTCGCCGAACTGGATACGCCGTGTTTGTTGCTCGATGCCGACGCGTTGCGCCGGAATCTGGATTACATGGCGAACTATTTCGCGAACCGCCACGCGAAGCTGCGTCCGCATTTCAAAAGTCACAAATGCACCACGTTGGCGCGACTGCAAATGGAAGCCGGCGCGGTGGGAATGACCTGTGCGAAACTCGGTGAAGCGGAAGCGTTGGCCGACGCAGGAATCAAAAACATTCTCATCGCGAACCAGATTATCGGCCCGGTGAAGATTGCGCGGCTCGTCGAATTACGAAAGCGTTCCAATCCAATCGTGGCCGTGGATTCGTTGGAAAACGCACGGATGATTTCTGAAATGGCGAGCGCGGCGGGCATGGACATCGGGGTTCTGGTTGAAGTGAACATCGGCATGAATCGTTGCGGCGTTGCGCCTGGTCAAGCGACGCTTGAGCTGGTGAAGGACGTTGTGAATTTGCCGGGTTTACGATTTGAAGGACTGCAAGGTTACGAAGGCCATCTGGTGGCGTTGCGGGATGAAGCGGAACGCATCGAGAAAACCCGCGCTGCGTTGCAATTGGTGGTGAAAACGCGTCACTTGATTGAGCATGCGGGATTTCGCGTCAACATCGTCAGCGGCGGTGGCACGGGCACTTACAATGTTACCGGCGACACGGAGGGAGTGGACGAAGTGCAGGCCGGTTCGTACGCGGCGATGGACTGGTGGTATTCAGACATTCGCCCGGAGTTTCAACAGGCGATGACTATTTTAACGACGGTTATCAGTCGGTCGCGTCCGGGCTTTGCGGTTCTCGATGTGGGGCGCAAAGGCGTGGGTGCGGAGTTCGGTCCGCCGCGGGTAAAGGGTATTCCCGGCGCAATGATTTCCAGCTTCGGATCGGAAGAACACGCGACGGTGCAATTGTCGGACAACTGTGACGTGAAGTTGGGCGAGCAGGTGGAATTGATTCCTTCTCACGGTTGCACCACGAGCAACTTGTATCGTGAATTTATTATTCATCGTGCCGGAAAAGTCGTGGACGTCTGGCCGATCGAAGGCAGTGGCAAACTTCAATGAAAACTCTTTATCTCGATATTTTCAGCGGCATCAGCGGCGACATGTTTATCGGCGCGTTGATTGATCTGGGCGTTGACCCGCACAAGCTCGCGCGCGAACTGGAAAAGCTGAAACTGGACGGTTTCCATCTGCACATCGCCGAGGCGGAGAAATCCGGAATTGCCGGCATCAAGTTCGACGTGCATCTCGATTCGGAGCACCACCATCACCATCACGACGAGTGCGAACACGAACATCATCATGAGCATCATGAACACGCGCACGGCCATCATCACCACGATGAACCTCACGATCATTCACACGATGACAGCCGGAATTTCGCCGACATCACAAAGCTCATCACGAAGAGCAAACTGTCGCCGTGGGTGAAGAAAAAAGCGGTTGCGGTGTTTCAGCGCATTGCTGATGCGGAAGGGAAAATTCACGGGAAACCCGCGAACGAAGTGCATTTTCACGAAGTTGGCGCAGTGGATTCCATCGTGGACATCGTCGGCGCCTGTGTGGGGTTGGAGCTGCTGGGCAAACCGCGTGTGATTGCTGCGCCGGTGACGGAAGGCACGGGCTGGATACGCTGTGCGCA
>Ga0065721_10005058_pt1 | contig 16895 bp, 11 predicted proteins | sample Mesricmetagenome_FD_59108 | JGI IMG/M metagenome (GOLD analysis project Ga0065721, IMG submission 59108) | Mesophilic microbial community from rice straw/compost enrichment Sample: eDNA_1 v2 (version 2) | ecosystem: Engineered > Solid waste > Grass > Composting > Bioreactor | place: USA: Davis... | reverse complement strand
GAGCGGTGCCGGGCTTCACGTAGGCGGACACATCCGCAATGTGGATACCGACCTTCACGTCGCCGTTGGGAAGTTTTTCGTAGGAAAGGGCGTCGTCGAAATCCTTGGCGTCGTCGGGGTCGATCGTGAAAACGGCGGCGTCGCGGTAGTCGAGACGACCGGTGAATTCGCGCGGGTGAACGCGGTCGGGGATGGCGGCGGCTTCCTGTTCGACGTCGGCGGGGAAGCTGGGCGAAAGATTGAATTTCTCGAAGACGCCGAGGAGTTCGGCGCGCGGCTCGTGGGTGCGACCGAGGCGGGACTTGAGCGTGCCGGTGATGGGATCGCGGCGGTTTTTCCACTCGTCGAGCTCGACGACGACCTTGTCGCCGACCTGCGGCGCGGGTTCGAGGCGCGAGCGGGCGGGGTCGTCGACGTGGATGTCGTAAACGAATTTGGGGTCGTCGGGGGCGACGTAGAAGCTGCGGCCGCGGCGGCGGAGATCGCCGACGATGGAGGCGCGGCCGCGCTCGAGGATTTTTTCGACGCCACCGATGCGTTCGCCGGGACGTTTGCCGCGACGTCCGGGGTGGATGCGGACGACGACGCGATCGCCGGGGAGCGCGACGCCGGTGTCTTCGGGGAAGATTTGAACGGATGGTTCGCCGAGATCGGGGAGGCCGGTGTGCGGGTTTTCGACGATGAGAAACGCGGAACCGCCGGCGCGGAATTGGATACGGCCGATGATTTGGTCGGGGGAGAGGGAGGGGCGCGCCTTCGATTGGGTTTTCTTTTTTTCCGGAGGGCGTGCTTCGCGGGCGGGAGCGAGAGCGGGTTGCGCTCGGGCTTGGGGGCGTTTGGTGGGCGTGAAAATTTTTCGGTTGCCGGTGGTGGCGGCGGGAGGTTTCGGCGCGTTGGGGACAACGCGCCCTACCTTTAACTGGAGGCGGCCGCCGGTGGTGCGGGCGAGTTCGCCGCGGGCGAGGAGTTGGCGGATCTCGTGGGAGAGCGAGCCGCGACGTTTTTTCGGCAGGCCGAGGCGGCGGAGAAGTTCAGACTCGCTGGCAGGTTTGTAATGGGGCTCTCGCAGAAGAGCGAGCAGGCTATCTCTAAGGGTCATGTATTAATTTCGGAGCGCGGCGCGCAGGCCGGGCGATGAATTGGACTTACGAATACGCGTGTCTCAAGTCAGCGCGATGAAAATCGGTCAGCGCAAGCTACCGACAATGCTGAAAAAGAAAAGCCCACCGCAAGGTGGGCTGGTGATGTCGCGCGGCTGTTTGGCGCGCGGAATGGCGGGAAAGTGAAGTTATTTGGGGTCGTCGGTGACGACCTCGTTGAGCAGGAACGTCGCGAAGTCTTCGCCGGTGAGTTCGTAATAGCGGCCGAGATTGTGCGGCACGCCGCGGAGCGTGCGGAACGTGAAAGAATAGCGTGCCTCGCGAAGCAGATCGATGAACGGCAGGTGTCCGGCGAGGGCGATTTCGTCTTCGTAGCCGACGATCATCAGCAGTCGCACGGTGGGCTCCTGCGCGCGGAGCAGATCGAGGTTGAGTTCGGGCGGGAGTTCGCCGGTGCGTCGGTTGGCGACGCTGCCGGCCCACGAGGCGGCGGCGCTGAAGAGGTCGGGATACGTGAGCGCGAGTCGGAGCGATCCGCCGCCACCCATCGAGAAGCCGCCGATCACGCGCGATTCGCGGCGGGGGAGCGTGCGGTAGTTTNTGTCGATGCGCGCAACGAGTTCCTTGGTGATCATCGTTTCGACGTTGATGCCGGTTTCCGGGTTGTCGCGGTAGCCGCTCATGCCGCCGTTGGGAAACACGCACACGACCGGTGGAATGCGGCCGGCGCGGATCAGGCGATCGATGATGGAGGCGAAGCCGGGGCCGTCGGCGTTTTCGTTGCCGCCGGCGCCGTGGAGAAAGTAGAGCACNGGGAAGCGGCGGTCGGTGTCGGTCGCGTAGGACGGNGGCAGATACACGGTNTAGCCGACGGTGCGCTGCATCGCGTCGCTGTGGAAATCGTGGTGCGAAACGAGCGGATGCGGNTGGGCGGGGATGTTGTTCCANATCACNTCGCGGCGCGGGCGGGGNGNTTCGGTTGCGGCGGGCGCGGATGGGGATTGAGCGAGAGCGGCGAGGGGTATCAGCGAAGCAATGATCGCGAGGCGCATGTGACGCGGGCGGTTCAGGGGAGCGAGAAGGTTCATGGGCGGGAACAAAATGACTCCAAAGAGAAGCGGATTCGATGTTCTGGGGTTCGGTGAAGGCGGAAGAAGGAGAGAAAAACGGCCGCTCGGGGGGAGCGGCCGTGAGAATGACTGAGCGGAATAGATCCGAAAAGTATTCCGTTAGAAACTAAATGTGGCCGACAGGCTGTAAGTGCGCGGAGTCGGGAGATAGAACACGTAAGCGAGGCCGTTGGTGAGCGGCGGCGTGCGGTTGTCGATCACGGTGGGCTCGGCGCTGGCGACCGGCTGCGGTTTGTCGAAGTTGAACAGGTTGTTCACGTTCAGCTGGAGCCGCATGTTGATCTTTTCGTTGATCCGGCGGTTGTAGGACAGCCAGCCGTTGGCGGTCGTGTAAGACGGGGCGTAGACCGGCTCGCCGTCGGTGACGACGCGGTAGCCGATGACGGATTTGCCGCGATATTGGACGGCGGAGCCGATGCCGAAGCCTTTGACGAAGCCTTCGTCGAAGGTGTAGTTGGCGGTCAGGTTGGCCGTGATCTCACGATCGCGAACGGGGGCGCGGCCTTCGGCGGCGAGGTCGTTGTTGAGAACATCGTCAAGCAGCGGGAGGAGTTCACCGATGGTCAGCGCACCGTTGGTGGCGACCACGAGCGGAACGGCCGAGTTGGCCTCCCACGTGGGGCGGTTCGCATTAAGATAGGCCCGAACGTTTGGCAGCAGGTCACTGTTCGTTGTCTTGGCCTTCTTGAAGTTGAAGGCGAGGCGGAGCTGACGCGTCGGGTTGGCGGTGAGCTCGAATTCATAGCCCTCGCTCTGCAGCGAAACGGTGTCGTCGCCCTCGGTCTCGCGGAGAGAGGGGAACTGGGCCGGGTTGGCGGCGTTGAGCGCTTCCCAGATCCGGTTCGTGAAGCCGCGGTAGTTGCCGTTGACGGACGTGGCCTGGCCGGCATCGGCGGTTTCATACCAGGCGAGCGAGCTATAGATTTTTCCGCCGAAGAGGCTGACGCTTGATGCCGGCGTCCTTGCCCACGCCCGTGCGGTTGCCGAGGGGGAGGTTTTTATCGGTATCGTTGAAGAGCTCGCGTGCGGTCTGGACCGCGAAGTTGTCGGCTTCGTTGTAGAAGAGCGAAATATTCTTTGTGGCGTGGAAAACGATGCCACGCGTGCTGGTGTTGCCGCCGGTGTCTGTATCCGGTTTCGGACGACGATTGTAACCGAGCGTTTGATTGGTGACGGGATCGGCCACACGATCGGAGCCGTAGGTCTTCGTGTCGTCGTGGCGATAGCCGAACAGCAGCACGATGCGATCGTCCCAGAGATAGCTGTGCGCGGCGAGCAGGCGGGTATCGAGCTGGTTCTCGGAGTAGCGCCAGTCGCTGTTCATCCATTCGGCGGTGACGGTTTTCCCGGCGACTTGGGGACGGGAGACGGACGTGCCGAAGATGGGGACGTTCGAGATCGGATTCTTTTCGAAGGCGAACAAGCCGCGGTCTTCGGCGTTCGGGGCGAACGGATCGTAGTAGTTCACGCGAATGACGGCGTTGGCGGTGTTGAAGTAGTCCGCGACGATACGGTTGGGGCTGGTGTTCACCTCGCGATAATCGAGGCGATCCATGGTGAATTTTTCCGACGAGACGAGGCCCGCGATACGATGGTGCCCGAGGATGCGCGTAACGAGCGACTCGCGCTTCATGAGCTTGCGGAAATCGAGGTGATACGCACCCGTCGCGCGATACTGGGCGCGCGCATAGTCGAAGGTCCGGAGCACATTGCCAGAGGAGGCGATGATGGGCTTGCCGGCCATGGGATTGGCGACGATGCCGGTCTGGTTGCCCTGCGCGTCGAACTGCGGCAGGTAGGCGTTGACGTCGTAGAAAAGTGAAATGCTGCCGAAGCCGATGGGATTGTTCCACACGCGGGTTTCGTTTTCGAAGCCGGCGGCGAGTTCGAAGGTGAGGTCCTCGCCGATGGTTTGTTCGAGATAGATGCCGCCGACCTCGGCGTGCGAATTCGAGCGGGCGGTGGGACCGACGGGATTGCCGTCACGCGGGTANCGCGACTCATCGAGCACGTTGTTNGGCGTGTTGATGATGTTACGCGCGCCGAGCGAAATGCGGAAGCTNTCCGGATTGGCGTTGGCGGGGTTGCCGGTGAACAGGGCCTGGCCGGCGAGGGGNCCGTTTTGGAAANACATCACCTGGTTGTTGCCGAGGCGATTGCTGATGTTGGTGCCGAGGGTTTGGCCCCATTGGGTGGGATCACCGGCCAGCGGGCTGCCGGCGTCGACCCAAGCGGTGTAACCGTCCCACACGGTCCAAGGACGCGGACGGTTTTCATCGATCTTGATTTTTTCGCCTTCGATGCGGATTTGAGTTTGGCGGAACGGGCGCCAGGCGCCGGCGATGGCCATGCCCTTCTTCTTTTGGAATTCGAAGTCGCGGTAGCCGTCGGTGTCCTGCGCCAAGAGGTTGACGCGAACGGCGGCTGTTTCTCCGGACAGGTTGTAGTCGAGCGTTCCTCGCTTCTCGCCGTAGCTCCCGGTGCGCAGTTGCACGGAGCCAAAGGTGCGGCCGATGCGGGCGAACTTGGTGGATGTGTTGATCAGACCCGCGGGCGAGGCTTCGCCGAAGAGAATCGAGTTGGGGCCGCGGGGCCGCGAGCGAGGTCGATGCGGTCGACGTTGTAGAGGTCGGCGTTCAATTGCGTGCGGAAATAATTGCGCGCGCGTTGGGCGCCGCCGATGCCGCGCACGCGGAAGTTGAAATTATTCTCGGTGGTCGAGTTGCCGGTGGCGTCGACGTCGGGGGTCATGTTCATGGCGAACTCGACGGTGTCGTTGACGCTGAGCGCGCCGATGTCGTCGAGAAACTCACGGTTCATGACCGAGATGGCGGAAGGCGTGTCGCGCAGGTCGCTGTTCATGCGACTGCCGGCGAGCGTGGACGTGGCGGTGTAGCCGACGTCGCGATCGGTGCGCACTTCGAAGGGGGAGAGGGTGATCACTTCGTCCCCCGGTTCGCGGGTGGAATCCGTTGACGAGGCGACTTGGGCAAAAAGCGGCAGCTGCAAGCTCATCGAAAGGCTGATGAGGGCAGCTCCGCGTGTCCACATGCATGGCTTGGAGGTCATTGGTATTAACTGGCGGGGTTTGGGGTTACTGACGCCGATTTGTTGCGGGCGCTCAGTGCGACGGGGAAGTCGTCGCATCTGACATCCTGCTGCAAACATGTGGTTAGTTTCTTCGCTCACCTAATGGGTGTGAACGGGAGCGTTCGCGTCGCTTTTTGGCGTTTCGGTCGGGCGGTCTGACGTGTCCCGCTCTGAATTGACTAGGTGGCGTTTGCGTGGATGAGTTCCCGTTCTCAATCCATCTTCCACCTGTCGGTGCCTGTTCGCTGGTCGTTCAGGCGTGTGACAGGGATGCGGCATCCACTGAATCACCCAGGCAGTCCCGATGAAAATCGTCCATGTTGCGAGCGAGCTGTTCCCCTATGTAAAAACAGGAGGGCTGGCGGATGCGGTGGGTTCGCTGGCGGGAACGCTGGCGGACAACGGGCACGAGGTGGCTGTATTCGTGCCTGGATACAGGGCGGCGTTGGAGCACAAGGACGCGGCGGGGGCGCAGCGGCGGCTGCGGCTGAAGATCGAGATGGGGAATCAATTTTTGTCGGGCGACGTGCGGGTGTTTTCGCCGCGGAAGAATCTGACGGTGCATCTGATCTGCCGGGAGGAGTTTTTCGACCGGCGGGCGCCGTATGGAAATGGCGAGCGGGATTACGAGGACAACGCGGACCGGTTCATCTTTTTCTGCAAGGGCGTGGTGGAGACGCTGCGGCTGGCGGATTTGCAGGCGGACGTGGTGCATGCGCACGACTGGCAGGCGGCGTTGCTGCCGCTGATGTTGCGCGATGCGGAGCGGCGTCACGGGGTGACGCTCGCCATGCGGACGGTGTTCACGATTCACAACATCGCGTTTCAGGGGATTTTTCCGCGCGGGGTGTTCTGGCGGATGAATCTGCCGGAGGAGCTGAACAGCGTGGACGGGTTGGAGTATTACGAGCAGGTGAGCTTCATGAAGGCGGGGATCTTGTTCGCGGATCGCGTGACGACGGTGAGTCCGCGGTATGCGCAGGAGATCCAGACGCCGGAGTTCGGGTGCGGGTTGGAAGGCGTGGTGCAGACGCGCGTGGACGATCTCGTGGGATTGTTGAACGGCGTGGACACGCAGGTGTGGAATCCGGTGAGCGACTCGCTGCTGCCGATGCGTTATTCGGCGGGGAACCTGGCGGGGAAGGCGACGTGCCGCGTGGAGCTGTTGAAGCGGTGCGGGATGGACGCGGATTTCGCGGGGCCGGTGTTCGGGATCGTCGCGCGACTGACGGAGCAGAAAGGCATCGATCTGGTGCTGGCGAATCAGGATTTCTTTTTGAAGGAAGACTGCCGGCTGGTGGTGCTCGGGACGGGCGAGCGGAAATATCAGGAGGCGGTGCAGGCGCTGGCGGCGCGGGCGCCGGCGAAGATTTCGCTGACGGCGAAGCTGGATGAAGCGATGAGCCATCTGGTGGAGGCGGGGAGCGATTTCTTTTTGATGCCGTCGATGTTCGAGCCGTGCGGGTTAAACCAGATGTATTCGCAGATTTACGGGACGGTGCCGATCGTGAGCCGCGTGGGCGGATTGGCGGACACGGTGATCGATGCGGATGAGCGGCCGGAGGAAGGCACGGGAATCATGTGCGAGCCGGAGGCGGGATCGCTGCGCGAGGCGTTGGGGCGGGCGATGACGTTGTTCGCGGACAAGCCGCGGTATGCGGCGGTGCAGCAGCGCGGGATGGCGCGGGATTTCAGCTGGAGGAGCGCGTCGGCGGGCTACGAGCAGTTGTATCGGGAGTCGTTGTAAGCCGTGAACGCGAAGGTGGAAGGCGGGAGCAACTAGCGCGAGCGAGCTCGCGGCCGACGACGACCTGCAGCGTATGAGGCCGGCGATCGTGTGGTTTCGGCGGGATTTGCGATTGCAGGACAATCCGGCGCTGCATGCGGCGGTGAAGCGGGGCGGGGCGGTGGTGCCGGTGTATATTTTCGACGAGGAAACGGAGGGGCGCGGGCGGGCGGGCGCGGCGTCGCGGTGGTGGCTGCGGCGGTCGCTGGCGGAATTGGACGCGGCGCTGCGGGCGCGCGGGGCGAGGCTGGTGTGGCGGGAGGGAAATGCGCGGGCGGTGCTGCGGGAGCTGGTGGAGGAGGTGGGGGCGGCGGCGTTGTATTGGAATCGTGGTTACGAGCCGGCGGTGAGGGCGCGGGAGGCGAAGATCGAGGCGGAGTTTGCGGCGGGCGGATTGGACGTGCGGAGTTTCAATGGTTCGCTGCTGCATGAGCCGCGCGAGGTGGCGAACAAGCAGGGGCGACCGTTTCAGGTGTATTCGCCGTTTTGGCGGACGTGTTTGACGCGAGGGGTGTCGGCGCCCCTGAAGCTGGCGGCGGGCGAGCGATTGAGGGCGCCGGAGCGTTGGCCGCGGTCGGAGGCGTGGAAGGTGGAAGAGAAGGGCCAGGCGAAGTGGGGCGAGGCGTGGACGCCGGGCGAGGAGGCGGCGCGGGAGCGGTTGCGGGAGTTTGTGGCGAACGGGATGGAGGCGTATGACGAGCGGCGGGATGTGCCGTCGGTGGATGGGACGTCGCGGTTGTCGGCGGCGCTGCATTTCGGAGAGATTTCACCGCGGCAGATTTGGGCGGCGGTGAAGGAGAAAGGGAAGGCGAGCGGGGTGTTTCCGCCGAGCCGGGGCGCGCGGGTGTTTTTGGCGGAGATCGGGTGGCGGGAGTTTGCGCATCATCTGTTGTATCATTTTCCTCATACAACGGAGCGGCCGCTGCGGGAGGAGTTTGCGGGGTTTCCGTGGGCGGAGGATCCGGGCGGGAAGAGGCTGCGGGCGTGGCAGCGGGGCGAGACGGGTTATCCGATCGTGGATGCGGGCATGCGGCAGCTGGCGGAAACGGGGTGGATGCACAACCGTGTGCGGATGATCGTGGCGTCGTTTTGGGTGAAGCATCTGCGGCTGCCGTGGACGGCGGGGGCGGCGTGGTTTGGGGAGAAACTCGTCGATGCGGATCTGGCGAACAACACGCTGGGGTGGCAGTGGAGCGCGGGGTGCGGGGCGGATGCGGCGCCGTATTTCCGGATTTTCGCGCCGGTGTTGCAGGGACGGAAGTTCGATGCGCGCGGCGAGTATGTGCGGCGGTGGGTGCCGGAGTTGGCGAAGGTGCCGGCGAGGTTTTTGCATGCGCCGTGGGAGGCGCCGGTGGAGGTGTTGCGGGAGGCAGGCGTGGAGTTGGGGAGAGATTATCCGCGTCCGATCGTGGAGCATGCGGCGGCGCGGAGAGAGGCGCTGGAGGCGTTCGAGAGGATGCGGGCGGGGCGGAGAGGAATCTAATTTTAACCACGGATGGACGCGGATGGACACGGATGCAGAGGCGGAGAGGTGGTGGGGAACCACGAAGGGACACGAATGAACACGAATGGAGGGGCGGAACGGGGAGTGAGTTTTTGGATACGATGACGGAGATGAGAAAAGTTTTGGTGGCCGGAGGCTCGGGGCTGATTGGGACGGCGCTGAGGCGAGAGCTGGCGGCGCGCGGGTGGAACGTGGTGCGATTGGTGCGAAGGGAGGCGAGGACGGCGGAGGAGGTGAGTTGGGAACCGGCGCGGGGCGAGATGATGCGAGGGGTGATGGAGGAGGTGGACGCGGTGGTGAATTTGTCGGGGGAGAACGTGGGCGCGGGGCGTTGGACGCGGGCGAGGAGGGAGGCGATTTGGCGAAGCCGGGTGGAGGCGACGCGGACGTTGGTGGACGCGATGCGACACGCGAAACAGAAGCCGAAGGTGCTGGTGAATGCGTCGGCGGTGGGGATCTATGGCGATCGCGGGGACGAGCGGTTGAGCGAGGAGGCGGCGGAGGGGACGGGTTTTTTGGCGGAGGTGTGTCGGGCGTGGGAGGCGGAGGCGCGGTTGGCGGAGAGCGCAGGAGTGCGCGTGGTGATTTTGAGGTTAGGGGTGGTATTGGCGGAGGAAGGCGGGGCGCTGGCGAAGATGTTGCCGGTGTTTCGGCTGGGGTTGGGCGGGAGGATTGGAACGGGGCGGCAGTGGATGAGCTGGATCGCGCGGGAGGACGCGTTGCGCGGAATGGTGCACGCGATCGAGCAGCGGGGGTGCGCGGGGGTGTTCAATCTCACGTCGCCGGAGCCGGTGACGAATGCGGAGTTCGCGCGGAGGCTGGGGGCGGCGTTGCGGCGTCCGGCGGTGCTGCCGGTGCCGGCGGCGGTGGTGCGAATGGCGTTGGGGCAGATGGGCGAGGAGGCGCTGCTGGCGAGCGCGAGGGCGGTGCCGCAGCGGTTGCTGGCGGGTGGTTTCGAGTTTCGGCAGAGCGAGCTGGGCGGCGCGCTGGAGCAGGCGTTGGGGCGGCGCGGGTGAGCGGGCGGGTCGGTGCTTGCCAACGAAATGCGCAACGTGACTTCATGGCGTCACCGGCGTGACGACATCGCGGAGAAACCATCTGTTCGCTCTGATCGGGGCATATGCGGCGCTCGGGCTGGTGTATGCGACGTTTGGATACCAAGCGACGTGGAGGCTTTGGGGGATTCCGTTCGGGTATCCGCCGTTCATGGACGCGCGTGTGATCACGGCGGGGGCGATCGCGGAGCGAGAGGGACTGGATCCGATGTCGAGCAATCCCGCGGATGTGGCGCAGCGGAAGTTGAATTATCCGCGCGTGTGGCAGGCCTTGTATCGCGTGGGCGTGAACGAGCATCACGGCCTGGCGCTTGGGCTGGTGTTCGTGGGGGCGTTTGCAGTGGGCACGATGCTTTTCGTGCGCGAGCCCGGGGGATGGACGACGGGACTGTTGCTGGCGGGCATTTTCTCGCCGGCGGTGATGCTCGGGGTGGAGCGGGGAAACACGGACTTGTTGATGTTTTTCCTGCTGGCGGCGGCGATCGTGGCGGCGGAGCGGAGCACCGGGCTGGCGCTGGCGTTTGTGCTGGCGGCGTTCGGGTTGAAGCTGTTTCCGCTAGCGGGACGTGGCGGTGCTGCTGAGGCGACCGCGGGAGGAGGCGGTGCGGGCGATCGCGATCGGGTTGGCGCTGGTGGCGCTGTATTTGCTTTATAATTACAGCGACCTGCGGGCGATCCGGGCGGGCACGCCGGAGGGCGCGTGGATCGCGTTTGGCAAGGATGTCATCCAGCTGCGGCTGGAGTTCTTTCGTCACCCCTGGGCGGGCGAGGCGCGGTGGGTGGCGTGGGGTGTGGTGCTGGCGGTGATCGGCTGGTCGGCGCGGAGTGGATTGCGGCGAAAGGAGGCGAGGCTGTGCGCGGCGGTGCCGATGAACCTGACGGCGTTCCGGGTGGGGGCGGCGTGCTATCTCGGGGCGTTCGTGCTCGGCAGCAATTTCGACTACCGGCTGGCGTTTCTGTTGTTCACGATTCCGCAGCTGACGGAATGGGCGCGAGGCGGGAGCGGGGCGACGTGGTGGGCGCGAAGCACGCTCGGGTGGCTGCTGCTGGCGATGTGGGGACTGGCGATCGAGCAGGCGACGACGGGCGTGGCGCGGCTCGAGTGGAGCGGGTTTTTCGTCGGTGAGGTGGCGACGTGGAGTTTGTTTGGTTTGGTCGCGGTGCTTTTCGCGCGGTCGCTGCCGGAGTGGGTGGCGGAAATGGAACGCGGCGGCGCGGTGGAGGCGCAGGAGGCGAGGGCGGATGCGGTGGCGACGACACGATGAAGGCGTTGTTCGTGTGGCTCGATGCGAATCCGGCGGTGTATGGCGCGATCGGAGTGGTGGCGACGCTGCCGCTGGCGGTGTGGCTGACGCTGGCTTTGAGGCGGGAGAGAGGAGCGTTGGGGACGCTGCGAAGCGGCTGGGTGCCGGTGCTGTTTTTGTTCGTGATGGCGGGGTGGCGGTGGCCGGCGCTGTTGGAGGTGCGCGACGTGGGGGTGGAAGAGGCGCGACTGGTGGCGGCGGCGCTGAGTCTGGAGCAGCCGGACGGGGTGTCGTTTCGAGCGGTGGATCCGCTCGACGGCGGACCGATTCCGCTGCTGGCGTTGTGGCCCACGCGGGCGCTGGGGGTGCCGCAGGATTATTTCAACGCGAGGCTGGCGGCGTTGTTGATGGATTGGGGCGCGCTGGTGATCGGGTTGGGGTTGTTGCGCGCGCGGTTTGGGGCGGCGGTGGCGGTGTCGGGGCTTTTGCCGACGCTGATGGTGTTGGCGGGCGTGGTGGATCAGCGCGTGGTGATTTATTCGGCGTGGCATGCGGTGCTGTTGATCACGATGGCGGCGATCGCGCTGGGGGCGCGGGGGTGGTGGAGGATGAAGGCGGGGAGACGTGCGACGGCGTGGTGGGTGGGGGCGGGATTTTTTGCGGGGCTGCTGGGGTGGTGCGGGCCTGAGGCGCGATGGTGGATGGGAGCGTTGGGGGTGGCGGCGATGTGGGCCGTGGCGAAGACGAGGACGGAGAGACTGCGCGTGACCGGCGCGGTAATCGCGGGTTTGGCGTATGCCGCGGCGCTCGGGTGGTGCTGGTTGCATGGCATCGGACACGTCGAGGATTTTTGGATACGTTATCGGGTGGCGAGCCTCGGGAAGGATGCGGCGCTGCCTGGGACGGGGTGGATCGTGGCGGCGGCGGCGTTTGCGGCGGCGGTGGGGCTGGGCGTCGTGCGGGAGCGAAGCAGGTGGTGGCGTGTGGCGGTGGGGTTCGCGGTGGTGGGGGGTGCGATTCCGGTGGCGGCGCGCGTGGCGGCGGGGGCGCCGGAAATCTGGGGGAAGTTTGCGGAGTATTGGCGGCAGCCGCGGGGCGAGACGGCGCAGGCGATCATGGCGTTCGCGCGGGCGGGCGACACGATGGCGGTGTGGGGGTGGCGGCCGGAGTTGCATGTGGAGACGGGGCTGCGTCAGGCGGTGCGATCGACGACGAGTGCGCGCGAGATCGGGCCGGTTTCGCCGGGGGATCGGATGTATTTTAGAAGGCGATACATGAAGGAGCTGCGCGAGAATGCGCCGGTGTTTTTCGTGGATGCGGTGGCGCCGGGGACGGGGCGCTTCACGCAGCGGGAAAGGCCTGGCCACGAGACGTTCGCCGAACTGGGGGATCTGGTGCGCTACGAGTATGTGTTGATCAAGGAGACGGGGAGCGGGCGGATTTACATGAATGGAGAGGAAGTGCGGGCGCGAAATCCGAAGCGACGCGGAGTGGTGCCGCTGGTGCGGGAGGCGATGACGCGGGTGGAGGCGGGAATCCCGCTAAATCCGCTGAGCGATACGAGGCTGATGGCGCATGCGCCGTCGCTGCTCGAGCATCCGGTGCCGCCGGGCGCGGAATGGTTGCGGGGGGCGTTCGGGATCATGGCGGACGCCTATCTACGGCAAGGCGAGGCGACGGATGGTGCGGTGTTCGCGATCGACGTGATCGATGCGAGGGGGCGGAGCGAGCGGCGGTTTGCGCGGAAGCTGGATCCGATACGGCGCGAGGAGGATCGAGGGACGTTCGAGTTTACGGTGGACTTGCGCGGACTCGGGGCGGCGTCGGTGCAACTGGTGACGGAGGCGGGGGAGCGGTCGGACTTCGATTGGACGTATTGGGAGGCGTTGCGTTTCGAGGGCGAGTCGCTGCCGTGACGACGAAGGTGAAGTCTAGGCTTTTCAAATGAGAGGCGCGGTCTACGGTGGGCGGCTAATTATGCAGAAAAACGTTCGTTATTTTTAAGCCCGACTGTATGGAGAAACGCCTGGTCGGCGCGGTGCTGAGCCGGTTTGAAGCCGCAGGCTTCGATGTGGTTGGCTGCAAGCTGGTGCGACTCGCGCCGGCGGTGTTGCGCGAGCACTACGCGCACGTGGCCGACAAGCCGTTTTATCCGGAGATCGAAGGCTTCATGAGCTCGCGTCCGGTGATCGTCATGGCGCTGCAGGGCGAGAACATCGTGCAGAAGGTGCGCGACCTGCTCGGGCCGACGGATTCGCGGAAGGCCCCGAAGGGAACGATCCGCGGCGATTTCGGCACGGAGATGATGAAGAACGTCGTGCACGCGTCGGACAGCGACGAGAACGCGAAGATCGAGCTGGCGCGGTTCTTCAAGCCGGAAGAGCTGTTCGCGTAACGCGCGAGCGAAGCGTTTTTGAAAAAGGGCGATGCGCGAGCATCGCCTTTTTGTTTTTCGAGGACGAAACGGGGGATCGAAAGTGTCATACATTATATGACACTTTCGTGGCGGGGTGAGACTTTGGGATGGGGCTCGCGTCAGGCGGGACGGAAACGATTTGTTCGCGNAACCCAAACCCCATGAAACGTATTACCTCGTGTTTGNTGATCGGTGTGCTGGCGGTATCGACCGCGGAGATCGGTCAGGCGGCGGAAACGNCGGCTGNGGCTTCGGCGCAGGCGTCACTGGCCATTCCGGCGACGGATGAAGGGCTGCCCGGTGCGGGGCCGATTCGGCGGTATGATTGGTTCCGTGGATTGTGGCAGTCGCGGCGGAGTGCGTGGGCGAAGCGGGTGGAGCAGGATCAGGGAGCGATCGTTTTCCTGGGAGATTCGATCACGCAGGGTTGGGGCGATCATTTTCTGAGTTTGTTTCCCGGCGTAAAGGTGGCGAATCGCGGTATCGGCGGGGACACTACACGCGGGGTGCTGATCCGGATGAAGGAGGACGTCCTGGCGGTGAACCCGAAAGGCGTGGTGTTGTTGATCGGCACGAACGATCTGGACGAGTGGGCTTCGCCGGAGATCGCGGCGGGGAACATGAAGCTGATCCTCGCGGCGTTGAAGGAGCACGATTCGAAGATGCCGGTCATCCTGTGCAAGGTGATGCCGAGCGCGGTGAGCATGCGCCGGCCGAAGGCGCAGATCGATAAGATGAATCAGCTGTATTTCGATCTGGTGAAGGATTTCCCGCAGGTGACGGTGCTGGATACGTGGGCGCTGTTTGCGGATCCGAAAGGCGATGCGAAGGAGGACGAGTTTCCGGATCTGCTGCATCCGAATGCGATCGGTTATGCGAAGTGGGAGAAGGCGCTGCGGCCGCTGATGGAGTCGACCGGAATGATCGAGGCGTGGCCGGACGATTTCACGCCGGAGCCGGGCTTCGTGAGCCTGACGAATGGCAAGGACTTGAGCGGCTGGGGCTACAAAGGACAGCCGGCGTTCGATGGAAAAACGTTGAGCGACGACGGACGCTTTCTCGCGAAGAACGGGCGGTTGATCGCAACGGTCGCGCGAGTGGAGCGGGACTATAAAACGCTGTGGACGACGCGGACGTTTCCGAAGGATTTCGAGCTGCGGCTGGAGTTTCGCGCGAGTCCGAATGCGGACAGCGGGGTGTTTGTCAGGGCGCCGCAACTCCAGGTGCGCGATTATCACATCGCGGGGCCGTATGTGAATTTGAAGAACTATCGTCCGCTGGAGTGGAACGAGATCGTGGTCGTCGTGAAAGGCGGACTCGCTCACTGCACGTGCAATGGCGAGGTGTTGATCGATGCGATGCCGGTGCCGGCGGATGGGCCGATCGGATTGGAGAGCGATCGGGGGCAGATGGAGTATCGGCGGATCCGGGTGAGGGAGTTGTGAGTCTGGCTCGGGTATTCAGATTTTAACCACCGAGGCACGGAGGCTCGGAGAAGGGACGAGTATTTTTCGGTGGCTTCGGGGAATTTGTGGTAAGGCGCGAGCGATAGGAGAGGGCGAGGGTTTTGACACACCCCGCCCTTCGGGCACCCCTCTTTGTAGAGGGGAGCTTGGGGCGGGCGAGCGCGGGAGCGGCGCGTTGGGGACAACGCGCCCTACCTTTTAGCTTCGGCGGCTTTGCCCAGTTCGAGGAGGCGGCAGATGCGGTCGACGTCGTAAACGCAGCCGTTCCAACTTCCGCCGCTGGCGTCTTGGAGCGCGGCCCAGAGACGGGTGTCGTCGGGGACGCGTTCGTCGCGGCGGAGGTCGGGATGACGCGGCCGGGCGAGGAAGTCTTTTTCGTCAATGCCGATCACATCGGCGGTGCCGATGAGGTTCACCGAATCGACGTGGAGGCGGATGGTGTCGCCGTTGCGAACTTTGCCGATGGGGCCGTCGGCCCAGGCTTCGGGGCTGGCGTGGCCGATGCACGCGCCGGTGGAAACGCCGGAGAAGCGACCGTCGGTAAGGAGGGCAATCTTGTGGCCGTCCTTCACGTATTTGAGCGCCGAGGTGATCTGGTAGGTTTCGGGCATCCCGACGCCGGGGCCGATGCCGATAAGGACCATGATGTCGCCGGCTTTGACGGAGCCGCTCTTGATGGCGGCGATGGCGGAGTTCTCGCTGGTGAAGACGCGGGCGGGGCCCTCGTGGTGGTAGATGCCGTTGGCGTCGAGCCGCTCGGGGAGAATCGACGTGCTCTTCACGAGCGCGCCCTCGGGGGCGAGGTTGCCGCTGAGGAAGGTGACGGTGCTCTTGAGACCTCGTTCCTTCGCACGGGCGGCGGGCATGATGACGTCGAGCGGATCGATGCCGTCGAGCTGGGTGAGTTTTTCGCGGAGGATGCGGCGGCGCTCGGAGTTTTCCCACCACTCGAGGTTTTCGCCGAGCGTGCGGCCGGTGACGGTTTTCGCGTTGAGTTTGAGGAGGCCGAGTTCGCGCAAGTGAAGCATCACTTCGGGAACGGCGCCGGCGAGGTAGACCTGGACGGTGGCGAAGTGGCGGGGGCCGTTGGGGAGCGAGTCGACGAGGCGCGGGACAGAGCGGTTGATGCGCGTCCAATCATGAACGGTGGGGCGCGTGAGACCGGCGGCGTGCGCGATCGCGGGGATGTGAAGGACGAGATTGGTCGAACCGCCGACGGCGGCGTGGACCACCATGGCGTTGTGAATCGAGTCCTCGGTCAGGATGTCGCGGGTGTTGAGTCCCGCGGTGTCGAGCGCCATGAGCGCTTTCGCGGAGCGGCGGCCGATGTCACGCCAGATTTCGGAGCCGGACGGCGAAAGCGCGGCGTGCGGAAGCGAGAGGCCGAGGGCTTCGGCGATGACCTGAGACGTCGCGGCGGTGCCCATGAACTGACAGCCTCCGCCGGGAGAACCGCAGGCGCGGCAGCCCATTTCGGCGGCGTGCTGGAGGGAGATTTCGTCGCGGGCGAAACGGGTCGCGAGGGTTTGGACCTTGCCGGTGTCCTCGGCTTCCTCGGCGAGAAGCGTGACGCCGCCGGGGACGAGAATCGTGGGAAGGTTGTGCGTCCCGGCGAGCGCCATGAGCATCGCGGGAAGACCTTTGTCACAGGTGGCGACGCCGAGCACGCCGCGACGCGTGGGCAGCGAGCGTATCAGGCGGCGGAATACAACGGCGGCATCGTTGCGATAGGGCAGCGAGTCGAGCATGCCGGCGGTGCCGTTGGTGCGGCCGTCGCACGGATCGCTGACGTAGCCGGCGAACGGAATGGCGCCGGCGGCGGAGAACGTGCGCGCGGCTTCCTCCATCAGGAGGCCGACTTCCCAGTGACCCGTGTGGTAGCCGAGCGCGACGGGCGAGCCGTCGGCGGAGCGGATGCCGCCCTGCGTGCTGAGGACGAGGAATTGTTTACCGAGAAGGAGCTTCGGGTCCCAACCCATGCCGGCGTTTTGGGTCCAACCGAAAAGCTCGCCGGAGCTCATCGCGCGCAAGCGATCGGGCGTGACGGGAAGCTGGCCGGAGGGGCCGGGCGCGGTGGTGCGCAGGGTGTAGATGGAAGGGTTGG
>Ga0065721_10050955_pt1 | contig 16897 bp, 10 predicted proteins | sample Mesricmetagenome_FD_59108 | JGI IMG/M metagenome (GOLD analysis project Ga0065721, IMG submission 59108) | Mesophilic microbial community from rice straw/compost enrichment Sample: eDNA_1 v2 (version 2) | ecosystem: Engineered > Solid waste > Grass > Composting > Bioreactor | place: USA: Davis... | reverse complement strand
CGCCCGCCTCGCCGCCGTGCCGGAAATGGCGCGCGCGCTGTCGCGCCTCGTCATGGGCCGCGGCGGCCCGCGCGACCTCGCCGCCCTCGCCGAGGGCCTGTCTCAGGCGGCGGCGATCGTGCGCCTGTTCGCCGGCTCCGGTGTCGAGGCCGGTGCGGCGGTCGGGGCGGGCATGGGGCCCGCTATCGGGTCGGGTGTCGGGGCGGCCGACGTCGGCGAGGAGATCGCCGCGGCGCTCGCCGCCCTCGCCGCGGCGCCCCACGGCCTCGGCGCGGAGCTTTCCGGCGCGCTCGCCGACGATCTGCCTCTGCTGAAACGCGACGGCGGCTTCCTGCGGCCGGGCTACCGTCCCGATCTCGACGAGACGCGGGCGCTGCGCGACGAGAGCCGCAAGGTGATCGCCTCGCTTCAGGCGGCCTACGCCGAGCGTTGCGACATCCGCGCGCTGAAGATCAAGCACAACAACGTTCTCGGCTATTTCGTCGAGGTCGCCTCGGCCCACGGCCCGGTGCTGATGAACCCGCCCCACGACGGTTTCTTCATCCACCGCCAGACCATGGCCGGCGCCATGCGCTTCTCCACCGTCGAACTCGGCGAACTGGAGGGGCGCATCGCCAGCGCCGGCGAGCGGGCGCTCGCCATCGAGCTCGAGGTGTTCGAGGCGCTGGTCGCCAGGGTCGCGGCGGCCGGCGAGGCGATCAAGCGCGCCGCCGACGCCCTCGCCGTGCTCGACGTCGCCTCGTCGCTGGCGATCCTCGCCGACGAGCGCGGCTACACCCGGCCGAGGGTCGACGACGGCCTTTCCTTCGACATCCGCGGCGGCCGCCATCCGGTGGTGGAGCGGGTGCTGGCCGAGACCGGCGAAGCCTTCGTCGCCAACGACGCCGACCTCGGCCCGGGCGAAGGCGCGGCCGGAAGCGGCGGCGCGCAGGACGCCGGGCGGATCTGGCTGATCACCGGCCCCAACATGGCCGGCAAGTCGACCTTCCTGCGCCAGAACGCGCTGATCGCGATCCTCGCCCAGATCGGCTGCTTCGTGCCGGCGGCCTCGGCTCATATCGGCGTGGTCGACCGCCTGTTCAGCCGGGTCGGCGCCGCCGACGACCTCGCCCGCGGCCGCTCCACCTTCATGGTCGAGATGATCGAGACCGCGGCGATCCTCAACCAGGCCGGCCCGCGCGCCCTCGTCATCCTCGACGAGATCGGCCGCGGCACCGCCACCTTCGACGGCCTCTCGATCGCCTGGGCGACGATCGAGCACCTCCACGCCGTCAACCGCTCCCGGGCGCTGTTCGCGACCCATTACCACGAGCTAACCGCCCTCTCGGAGCGGCTGGAGCGGGTCGTCAACGCCACGGTCAAGGTGCGCGAGTGGAAGGGCGACGTCGTCTTCCTGCACGAGATCGTGCCCGGCGCCGCCGACCGCTCCTACGGCATCCAGGTGGCCAAACTCGCCGGCCTGCCGGCCGCGGTGGTGACCCGCGCCCGCCACGTGCTGAAGGAACTGGAAAAGACCGGCGGCCCCGCCCCGGCCTCCCTCATCGACGACCTCCCCCTCTTCACCGCCGCCCGTCGCCGCCCGGAGCCGGAGGCGCCGAAGGCCGAGCCTACGGTCCTCGCCATGCTCGACGCGCTGACCCCGGACTATCTCTCGCCGCGCGAGGCGCTGGAGGCGCTTTACGCGCTGAAGGCGGAGCGGCGACGGAGAAGAGAGTAGTGTACTTCACATGAACGGGTTACCAGTAGTTTCCCAGTATTCGGCAAATCGATGGTTTTGCTCGAAGAAACCGCGGTTCTCCTTCGCATTTATGCCAATTCTCTCAAAAAATAGAACGGTTAGTAGGAAAATTATCCGCTCAGAATCATGGTGCATGGCATCGTTGCTCAGGCATTCTGCCCTGAGGCCTTCGTTAAAATGTGTATAGTAATTGCGGGTTGCAACAAGGCGACGTATATTTTCCTTTGAAAGGAATGGTGGAGATTTTTCGAAGGACAACTTAATTTCATTTGAGATTTGCTTCAGTCGCTGCCCTAGACTCGGCTCGTTTCCGAATTGCATCATCCCTTTGATTTTATCAACGAGCTTTTCTGGGGCATCTTTAGGTATGCCTTTCAAGACATCCTCGTACACGCGTTCAAATTGAGGGGGGCCTCACTACAGTGTTATCGGAAGTTAGTCGATGAAACACTTCGACTGCTTGAATTGACAGCAAGAATTTTACGTGCAGAATACCATTATCTCTTGATCTCAAGACAAAAAACAAATCCAAACAGGGCTTGATAGTATCATACTGATCAAGCCAAGACTGAAAGACACTAGCGTTATTTGTTAATAAATCATTCAATGATGCAAATTTATTCACATATCTTCGAGAAGTTCTTTTTGAAGTATAGTGATATCTAGGATATATATAAAAGTAATCTGAATTACGATAAGATTTTTCTCCCGTAACTAGCTTATTCTTTACAGATATAGATTCAATATTTAAATGCCTTCCGTAGCAAAGTGAGGATAAATCTCTTAATCTAGATGCAATTTCAAGGTGCCATTTTATTGATTTCTCATGATGCGCTATGATTTCAAAGTAACATCTCCCTGATAAAGTGGCTTCTCCGGCCGAATTTTCGTGTGCATAAATCTCGCTTGAGACATACAAATCAAAATCGCGGCATGTTCCAAGGACTTTCCGTTCAATATTTTTCGCGGTAACTGTTATTTCTCTAAGGCTTCCTTCATATCTAGTTGTGAAAATCTCGTGATTTAGCCAATCTTCTATACCATCAAATCGAAACCTTGATTCTTGGAATTCATCAATTTCTAAATTATCGATATGTTTTCCAATAATTAAGAAGTTAGAACTCCATTCTTCAACTGCGAACCCGGGCGCAGAGAGGCTTGATCGAACTCTATGCGTTTCAAGCAAGCTTATTTCTTGTCCATTTTTTGTGAATCCGTAAACTACAGCATTCCAAGTGTCGTCCTCGTGCGTCATAGGCATAGATCCGCGATCACTGCGGTCGAAGTGCCCGATTAATGAGAGGACCGCTCCATCGGACTGCCGATATCTTAAAGTGCCGGCGGTTCTATCCACGCTCTCGTCCGCAAGTGACCAGATTCCCTCAATTTCAAAATCCTCATGTAGTTCGAAATTGCGCATCGTGTCGCCTCATACGTACGTTGCAGCTCAGTCGGAAATTCTAATGTTTAAGGTGTGATTTGTCGACAACATTCAATCACAGTTTATAGTTGGCCGTAAACTTGTGGGGCCGCCGATGATTTTCCCTCGAAGGCTTTGGAGAACGTGGAAATCTTTGATCCATTATTGGATTCGGCGCCTTCCTTCGCCCCGGCTGGCCCTCGCCCGAAAGCCGCCCTATAAGGCGCACCGGTACGATAGCGTTAACGCTTCGTCGATAGTCTTTCGCCGCGCCTTCCGGAACGCCTCATGTCACGACCCGCCGACCACCACGCCATCCTCGACGAGGCCGCCCTGCGCGCGGAGGTCGACGCCGCCTTCGCGGCCGCCTCCTCGCAGGACAAGGCGCGCACCGCGGTGCTGGCGATCCTGAAGCGCGCCAACGCCGAGGCGCGCGAGAAGGCGAGGCTGATCCTCGTCGAGGACCGCAAGGGCACCGATTGCGCCAAGCGCCTCTCGGCGCTCACCGACCGGCTGATCAGCATCATCTACGACTACGCGGCGACCAAGATCTACAAGGTCGACAACCCGACCGCCGCCGAAACCATGTCGGTGATCGCCGTCGGCGGCTACGGCCGCGGCCTGCTGGCGCCGGGCTCCGACGTCGACCTCCTGTTCCTGCTGCCCTACAAGCAGACCGCCTGGGGCGAGAGCGTCGTCGAATACGTCCTCTACATGCTGTGGGATCTCGGCTTCAAGGTCGGCCACGCCACCCGCCGCATCGACGAGTGCATCCGCCTGTCGCGCCAGGACATGACGATCCGCACCTCGATCCTCGAGGCCCGCCGCATCTTCGGAGACGAGGCGCTGTTCGCCGATCTCGTCACCCGCTTCAGGCAGGAGGTCGTCGCCGGCACCGCGCCGGAGTTCATCCGCGCCAAGCTCGGCGAGCGCGACGAGCGCCACAAGCGGCAGGGCCAGTCGCGCTATCTGGTCGAGCCCAACGTCAAGGAATCGAAGGGCGGCCTGCGCGATCTCCACACCCTGTTCTGGATCGCCAAATACTTCTACGAGGTCGACAGCGGCGAGGCGCTGGTGCGCCGCGGCGTGTTCTCGCGCGCCGAATACGACCGCTTCCGCAAGGGCGACGACTTCCTGTGGGCGGTGCGCTGCAACCTCCACTTCGTCACCGGCAAGGCCGAGGACCGCCTGACCTTCGACGTCCAGCGCGAGATCGCCCGCCTGCTCGGCTACCAGGCCCGCTCCGGCCTCACCGACGTCGAACGCTTCATGAAGCACTATTTCCTGGTCGCCAAGGACGTCGGCGACCTGACCCGCATCTTCTGCTCGACGCTGGAGGTGCGCGAGGCCAAGGCCGAGCCGGTGCTCGACCGGGTGCTCGGCCGCCTCGCCATCAAGCGCCGGCGCAAGGTCGAGACCGTCACCGACGGCTTCCTCGTCGAGAACAACCGCCTCGTCTTCGCCGACGACAAGGTGTTCGACCGCGACCCGGTCAACCTCGTCCGCGTCTTCCACCTCGCCGACGAGCGCGACCTCGCCTTCCACCCCGAAACGCTCAAGCTGATCACCCGCTCGCTGCGCCTCGTCGATGCGGCCCTGCGCGAAAACGAGGAGGCCAACCGCCTGTTCCTCGAGATCCTGACCTCGCCGCGCCGGCCGGAATCGGTGCTGCGGCTGATGAACGAGGTCGGCCTGCTCGGCCGCTTCGTGCCCGACTTCGGCAAGGTCGTGGCGATGATGCAGTTCAACATGTACCACCACTACACGGTGGACGAGCACACCCTGCGCTGCATCGGCATCCTCTCCGACATCGAGAACGGCCGCGAGGCCGAGCGCCACCCGCTCGCCACCACCCTGCTTCGCGGCGGCGGCATCAACCGCCGGGTGCTCTATTTCGCGCTGTTCCTGCACGACATCGCCAAGGGCCGGCCGGAGGACCATTCGATCGCCGGAGCCAAGGTCGCCCGCCGGCTCTGCCCGCGCTTCGGCTTCTCCCATGCCGAGACCGAACTCGTCGCCTGGCTGGTCGAGCAGCACCTCACCATGTCGATGACGGCGCAGTCCCGCGACCTCGCCGACCGCAAGACCATCCGCGACTTCGCCGGCATCGTCCAGACCATCGAGCGGCTGAAGCTGCTCGTCATCCTGACCATCGCCGACATCCGCGGCGTCGGCCCGGGGGTGTGGACCGGCTGGAAGGGCCAGCTGCTGCGCACGCTCTACTACGAGACCGAGCCCTTCCTGCTCGGCGGCCATTCGCAGATTTCGCGCGAGCGCCGGGTCGAGGCGGCGCGCAAGGAACTCGGCGCCGCCCTCGCCGACTGGGCGCCGGAGGAGCGCGAGGCCTATGTCCAGCGGCACTATCCGCCCTACATGCTTCGGGTCGACCTCGACGCCAAGATCGCCCACGCCGCCCTGATCCGGAAGGTCGACCGCGAGAAGCGGCGGCTCGCCACCGGCTACGCCCTGCGCCCCTTCGAAGGCGTCACCGAGATCACCGTCGTCGCCCCCGACCACACCCGCCTGCTCGCCACCCTCGCCGGCGCCTGCACCGCGGCCGGTGCCAACATCGTCGACGCCCAGATCTTCACCACCACAGACGGCATGGCCCTCGACACCATCGTGATCTCGCGCGAGCTTTCCGACGACGCCGACGAGGCCCGCCGCGCCGCCCGCGTCACCGCCCTCGTCGAGGCGGTGCTGGAGGGGCGCGAGAAGCTGCCGGAGATCGTCGCCCGCAAGGTCGCCGCCCGTCGGCCCACCAGGGCCTTCGCCCTCGAGACCCAGGTCGGCATCGACAACACCCTGTCCGACCGCTACTCGGTGATCGAGGTCTCCGGCCTCGACCGCCCGGGCCTGCTGTTCGACCTCACCGGCGCCATCTCCGACCTCAACCTCAACATCGCCTCCGCCCACGTCGCCACCTTCGGCGAGCGGGCGGTGGACGTCTTCTACGTCACCGACCTCACCGGCCAGAAGATCCTCACCTCCGGCCGCCAGGGCACCATCCGCCGGCGCCTGGTCCAGGCCTTCGACGGCGGCAAGACGGCAAAGAAGGCGGCGGCGTGATGAGGGGCGCAACTCGAAGGGGAACTGGGGCATCGCTCACCATGGTGGTTGGGGAAGGGCCGTCCCCCTCTCCCTGTCCCTCCCCCTCCAGGGGGGAGGGGACGCTCGGGGTGAGCACCGGCCGCCCCGCGACCCCTCGCCGAGCCGAGGCTCCGCGAGGTGGAAGACCTGACGGCTTTCGTCCCCTCCCCCCTGGAGGGGGAGGGACAGGGAGAGGGGGGAGCCGCGGAAGGAGGGCGGGCGCGATGGTCCGAGGCTCCAAACGGCACACCGCCCCATGAACCTCCTCAAGAACTTCGCCACCGTCGGCGCCGCCACGCTCGTCTCGCGGGTGCTCGGTTTCGCCCGCGACGCCTTCATGGCCTCGATGCTCGGCTCGGGGCCGGTGGCGGACGCCTTTCTGGTCGCCTTCCGCCTGCCCAACCTGTTTCGCCGGCTGTTCGCCGAGGGCGCCTTCAACGCCGCCTTCGTGCCGCTGTTCGCCCGCGCGGTGGAGGAGGGCGGCGAGGCGAAGGCGAAGGGCTTCGCCGAGGAGATCCTCGCCGGCCTGCTGTTCACGCTGCTGATCGTCACCGCGGTCGCCGAGATCTTCATGCCGGCCCTCGTCTTCGGGCTGGCGCCGGGCTTCGCCGACGAGGCCGAGAAATTCGAGCTCGCCACGGCGATGACGCGGATCATGTTCCCCTATCTCCTCTGCATGTCGCTGACGGCGATGGCCTCGGGCATGCTGAATTCGATGGGCCGTTTCGCGCTGGCCGGCTTCGCGCCCTCGCTGCTCAACGTCGTCCTCGTCGCCGCCCTCGGCTTCATCTGGTGGGAGGGGCTCGCCGCCACCGAGGAGGCGGCCTTCGTGTTGTCCTGGGCGGTCTGCGCGGCGGGCTTCCTGCAGCTCGCCAGCCTCGCGATCGGGCTCAGGGCGATCGGCTTCCGGCTGAAGCTGCGGCGGCCGCGGATGACGCCCGGCGTGAAGCGGCTGCTGGTGCTCGGCGTGCCGGGCGTGATCGCCGGCGGCATCACCCAGATCAACGTCGTCATCGGCACGATCATCGCCTCGACCCAGGCGAGCGCGGTGAGCTACCTCTATTACGCCGACCGGCTCTACCAGCTGCCGCTCGGCGTCGTCGGCGTCGCCATCGGCGTGGTGCTGCTGCCCGACATCACCCGCCAGCTGCGCTCGCCGACGCCGGAAACCGCGCTCCACACCCAGAACCGGGCGCTGGAATTCTCCATGGCGCTGACCCTGCCGGCGACGGTGGCGCTGATGGTGATTCCGGTCGAGATCGTCCGCGTGCTGTTCGAGCGCGGCGCCTTCGACGCCGCCGACAGCCTCGCCACCGGCGCCGCGGTGGCGGCCTATGCCGCGGGCCTGCCGGCCTTCGTCGCCATCAAGGTGTTTCAGCCCGGTTATTTCGCCCGCGAGGACACGCGGACGCCGACGCTCTACGCCGGCATCTCGATGGTCGCCAACGTCGTCCTGGCGCTGGCTCTGTTCCCCGCGCTCGCCCACGTCGGCATCGCGCTCGCCACCTCGCTGTCGTCGTGGATCAACGCCGGCCTGCTCGCCGCCGGTCTGATGCGCAAGGGCCGCGTCGTGCCCGACCGCCTGCTGCTGAAACGGCTGCCGCTGCTGGCGCTCGCCAGCGTGCTGATGGGGGCCGGGCTCTGGTTCGGCGCTGAAGAACTGTCGGCCTCGCTGACGCCGCAGGCCGGCCTCGCCGCTTCCTTCGGCGCGCTCGCCGTGCTGGTGTTTTCCGGCGTCGGCCTCTTCGGCTTCTTCGCCGTCGTCACCGGAGCGGTCGATGTCCGTCGCTACGCCGCCCAGATCGCGGCCCGGCAGCGGAAAGGCTGAAGCCGCCGCAGGCGCCGCCCGGGGGCTATCGCAACGGCTCGGCGGGCGGCAGAGCGTCCAAGAACTGCGGGACCGTGATGACATGGACGCCGCCTGCGAACTCGGTGCAATGCAGCACGACGCGCTCGTACCCGTCCGTCGGGTCGGCTCGCATCGATCCCCTGAACTCGATGACCACGCTCACGCCAGGCTTCGCCGCTCGATCAGGGCTTCGCTCTTGAAGAGAAGTTGCCTCCAGCGGCGAAGCGGCGAGGATATGCCAGTCGGTGTAACCCGAAACGAGCGCATGGTGGCTGGCCTCGCGGGCGATTCCGCTGTCGCAGTCGTCGAACGGGCTCGTTTGAGACGGGTCGTTCACCGTCGCAGCGTTGTGTCCGTCGATGGACTGATCGTCGAGATAGCCCACCGCGAGTTGAAACGAAACGAGAAAAGCGGTGAGAGTGGCGAACAGAAGTCTTCGGGACGACGCGTCGCCTTGGGGTCGCCTGCGCACGCGAGCCTCCCGAAAGTCGAGGAGCCCCGATCATGGCCACTGCAAGGCGCGGGAGCAACGGCTTTCATCCCGGCGTTTCCGCAGTCCGGAAGGACACTTGATCCGGGCGACCGCATTCTCCATAACCCTCGCGACTTTCGCCCCTTTCGATCAAGGCTCCCGCCATGGCTTTCAGGCCTCTCGTCTTCTCCGGCGTCCAGCCGACCGGCAATCTCCATCTCGGCAACTACCTCGGCGCCATCAAGCGTTTCGTCGAGATGCAGGCGACCCACTACTGCATCTATTGCGTCGTCGATCTCCACGCCATCACCGTCTGGCAGGACCCCGAGGCGCTGACCCGGCAGATCCGCGAGGTCACCGCGGCGTTTCTGGCCGCCGGCATCGACCCGAAGGCCCACGTCGTCTTCAACCAGAGCCAGGTTTCGGCCCACGCCGAGCTCGCCTGGATCTTCAACTGCGTCGCCCGCCTCGGCTGGCTCAACCGCATGACCCAGTTCAAGGAGAAGGCCGGCAAGGACCGCGAGAACGCCTCGGTCGGCCTCTACGCCTATCCGAACCTGATGTCGGCCGACATTCTCGCCTACCGCGCCACCCACGTGCCGGTCGGCGAGGACCAGAAGCAGCATCTGGAACTCGCCCGCGACACCGCGGCGAAGTTCAACCACGACTTCGCCGGCCGCATCGCCGCGCTCGGCCTCGGCGAGGGCGAGGACGGCTTCTTCCCGCAGCCCGAGCCGCTGATCCAGGGCCCGGCGACGCGGGTGATGAGCCTGCGCGACGGATCGAAGAAGATGTCGAAGTCCGAGCCCTCCGACAATTCGCGCATCAACCTCACCGACGACGCCGACACCATCGCCGGCAAGATCCGCCGGGCGAAGACCGATCCCGAGCCGCTGCCCTCCGAGATCGACGGCCTCAAGGCCCGGCCCGAGGCCGACAATCTCGTTGGCATCTACGCGGCGCTTTCCGAGAAGACCAAGGCCGAGGTGCTGTCGGAGTTCGGCGGCGCGCTGTTCTCGGTCTTCAAGCCGGCGCTCGCCGACCTCGCGGTGGAGAAGCTCTCGCCGATCGCCAGCCGCATGCGCGAGCTGATGGCCGACCCGGCCCATGTCGACGGCGTCCTCGCCGATGGTGCCGAGCGGGCCCGGGCGATCGCGACGCCGGTGCTGAACGACGTCAAGGACATCGTCGGCCTGCTGCGGGCGCGCTGACGACGGGAAGGCGGCGGGCGTCTGCCGTGGAGCCTGCCCGTGGCCGCGGATGTTCGTCATGCCCTCCGCCTCCACCCCGGCTTGTGGGCGGGCGGGGGCGGTGGCAGATTGCGGCCATGGTATCGAAACGCCTCGCCCGGGAAGAGGGCCACCGCCGGAAGTTCCTCGCCGTGATCGACGGCACGCCCGAATGCGAGCGGGCGATGCTCTATGCCGTCGCCCGCGCCCAGCGCAGTGGCGGCGGCGCCGTGCTGCTCTACGTGGTGCAGCCGGCCGAATTCCAGCACTGGCTCGGCGTCGAGGAGATCATGCGCGCCGAAGCGCGCGAGGAGGCCGAGGCGACGCTCGGCAAGTTCGCCGAAGCCGCCCGCTCGCGTCTCGGCGTCGACCCCGAATGCGTGATCCGCGAGGGCCGCGTCGCCGAGGAGATCAACGCCCTGATCGACGCCGACCCCGACATCGCCATCCTGGTGCTGGCCGCCTCGCCCTCCACCGACGGCCCCGGCCCGCTGATCACCTCGCTCGCCGGCAAGGCCGGCACCACCTTCCACATCCCGGTGACGATCATCCCGGCGCACATCTCCGACGAGGAGATCCTGGCGGCGGCGTGAGGGTTAGGCTATTCGTGTAAAATAAAATAATTCCTAGATCTCAATCGGCGCAAAATTTAATCGCGTTTGTTTCAGTAGTAAATCAAGGGGGAATTTGACCAGATTGTTCTATTGATTTGTGTTCGGCGGACTTTTTCTGACGATTGACACCAAGCCGGACTTTCCGCCTATAATCTGCGAAATTATTCCGAGGACTGAAGCTCCAAAGGCCACATATGACAAGGTTTGGGCGCCAATCCAGTGCATAAATCCGGAAAAAAGCAAAAGGATTATGAAGCATAAAGTCCCTAAGACTCTGCCATGCTTGACTGATTCAAGGTCTCTCTTGGTAAGACGATCAACGAGGTCTATCTCTTTTTCTTTTACTGACAGTTCTTTCATGTCATTCTCATGGCAATTTGCCATATGAACTATCGATGCTGCAATAATATCTTTTGTTGCGCCTGGAGAAAGCTTTTCAATTTCCGCAAGATAATCCGAATCTGGATAGGGGCTTGAGTATCTTTCCGCGATCTGACTCACGCGAGCGATCACTTCATTCTTTTGCTTGTCGGGAAGAGTGGAGCCGATTGCTCGACTCACTTCTTCCCGAACAGAGACAGCTACGGTGGTTGTTCGTTCACTGTGATGATTATTTGGACTTTTCGACATTTTTCCGACTCACGCCTTTTCGCGTAAAGTCGCGCAACTTCCCTTCGGTGTCGAGCTTCTTTGCACTCGTATAGACAAATTTTAAATCTCTACTCTCTAGAACCGAAGGAACTACATTGTTCATTCCAATAAAAAAGTCATCCATGGATTTGGTGAAGTTCTTTCTACCAGTAAATTCCTCATGGTTGCCCTGTTCATCAACTAAAATCTGAATGCATATTGTGTGCGGTGTTCCAAGCATAGTTGGCCCGCCGAGGCTTTCGAAAAAAGCCTGCCAAAAAGTGCCAAATCGCACGTCTTTTATTGAGTTTTTTTCTCTTGAGTTGGACACTACATTTGCCGCTTGCATCTTGATCTCCACGTACCTTGTGGTGCGCAGATTGCCACCTAGTTAACGTTCCCAAACGCACGAAGTTCGAGACGAGGCGCAAATCGCAATGGCACTTGATTTTTAGAGCAGTGCGAGTTGCCGCTGTCAATTAGGTGAGGTGATAGCACGGTTATTTCAATGGTGAATAATATGGATGAAAATCATAACTCATTCAAATATAATCGCTTTTTATTGATCGCGAGGATCGCTTCTGTAGCGATCCTCGTGAGGCAACCTAGGGAAATTATAGGACTGCGGGCCATCGCACCTCACTCTCCCCGTGGAAATCGCTGGCTCTCTTCCAGCACGTTGAGATCCATGTGGTTGCGCATGTAGCGTTCCGAGGCCTTCTGTAGCGGCTGGTGATCCCACGGATAGTAGGCGCCGTTGCGCAGGGCCTCGTAGACGACATGGCGGCGGGCCTGGCTTTCGCGCACCGCGGCGTCGAAGGCGGGGAAGGACCAGCGGCCCTCGACCATCGCGGCGAGCCGGGCCTCGGCCTCGGCGGCCTCCGGGGTGCCGGCGAGGTTGACGAGCTCGCGCGGGTCGGCCGCAAGGTCGAACAGCATCGGCGGATCGGACGGGCAGGCGGCGTATTTCCAGCGGCCCTCGCGGATCGCCACCATCGGCGTCACCGTGCCCTCGGCGGCGTATTCCATCGGCACCGGTCCGCGATCCGCCCCCGCGGCGACGGGAACGAGGCTGACGCCGTCGGTCCACGGCGCGACGGTGGAGAGGTCGAGGCCGGCGAGATCGGCGAGCGTCGGCAGCACGTCGAGGGTCGAGACCGGCGTCGTCACGGTGGCGGGGGCGAGGCCGGGGGCGGCGATCATCAGCGGCACCCGGGCCGAGCCTTCGAAAAAGCTCATCTTGAACCAGGCGCCGCGCTCGCCGAGCATGTCGCCGTGGTCGGAGACGAAGACGACGACGGTGTCTTCCGCCATCCGCGTCGCCTCGAGTATCGCCAGCAGTTGCCCGATCTTGTCGTCGACATAGGAGACGTTGGCGAAATAGGCCCGGCGCGAGCGCCGTACCATCTCGGGCGTGATGGCGAAGGCGCCGCAGTCGCTGGCGTGCCACAGCCGCTTCGAGTGCGGGTCGAGATCGTCGTAAGGGATCGGACCGACCTCGGGGTCGAGCGCCGGGCAATCCTCGTAGAGGTCGAAGAAGCGGCGGCGGGCGACGTAGGGGTCGTGCGGGTGGGTGAAGCTCACCGTCAGGCACCACGGCCGGTCGTCGTGGCCGCGGGCGAGGTCGTAGAGCTTGGCGCCGGCGTGGTGGGCGACCTCGTCGTCGTATTCGAGCTGGTTGGTGATCTCGGCGACGCCGGCCCCGGTCACCGAGCCGAGGTTGTGATACCACCAGTCGATCCGCTCGCCGGGGCGGCGATAGTCGGGCGTCCAGCCGAAATCGGCCGGGTAGATGTCGGTGGTCAGCCGCTCCTCGAAACCGTGGAGCTGGTCGGGCCCGACGAAGTGCATCTTGCCCGACAGCGCGGTGTGATAGCCGGCCCGGCGCAGGTGGTGGGCGTAGGTCGGAATGTCGGAGGCGAATTCCGCGGCGTTGTCGTAGACCCGCGTGCGCGAGGGCAGCTGCCCGGCCATGAACGAGGCCCGCGCCGGCGCGCAGAGCGGGCTCGCCGTGTAGGTCTGCGCGAAGCGAACGGAGCGGGCGGCGAGCGCTTTGAGATGCGGCGCGTGGAGGAAATCGGCCGGCCCGTCGGGAAACAGCGTGCCGTTGAGCTGGTCGACCATCAGGACGAGGATGTTGGGACGGGTCATGGGTGGGGGTACTCGGGTCTTGGGATGGTCGGTTGGCTGAAGGGCCAACGGTCGTCATTGCCGGGACGAGGCGATCGCCGTCTGGTGCCCGTCGGGGGCTGTCGATCACCGCGTCGGCTGACCGGCAGAGATCGTCGCCTCGCCATGTGCGGATAGGGGCGGCATCTTGGCGCGCCGGAATCGGCGCCCCGATGAACACCCTCTCGATCGTCATCGCCGGGCTCGACCCGGCGACCCAATGGCGGAGCGGCATCGTTCGGTCCGGCTCGTTCTTCGGAATCAGAGGGTCTGTCGCGGCCGTCATCGGGATGGGCGAGGCTAATGGGTCACCGGCTCGAGGCCGGTGATGACGACGGTGGGGTGGGAGTTCGGCGCCGAAGCCGGCGTGCTTCGGCAGATTGCACCAGGGCCTTCAGGACGTGAAGATCGAAGGCGGACGGTCGCCATCGTCGTCGGGGCGGTCGGCCGCCGCGCGCCGCGCGGCGACCTTCTCGCGCCTCCCGCCTCACATCCCGAGTGCTTCCTTCACCGCCGGCAGCCCCGGCTCGCCCGAAAGCGTGGTGACGCCGTCGAGCCAGGTCGCGACCTGGTCGGGATGGGCCGTGAGCCAGGTCTTCGCTGCGGCTTCCGGTTCGGCGCCCTCGTTGAGGATGAGGTCCATCATCGCGTTCTCGGCGTCGATGTCGAAGACGAGGTTCTTGAAGAAGCCGGCGGCGTTCGGGCATTTCGCGGTCCAGCCGGTCTGGGCCAGGGTGTAGACCTCGGCGCCGCCGTAGTTCGGGCCGAAATAGGCGTCGCCGCCCGAAAGATAGGTGATGTCGAAGCGGGTGTTCATCGGGTGCGGCGCCCAGGCGAGAAACACGATCCAGTCCTTCGACCGCTCGGCGCGCTTGACCTGGGCCAGCATCGCCTGCTCGCCGGACTCGACGACGCTCCAGCCGGTGAGGCCGAAATCGCCGCTGGCGATCATCTTCGTCATGTTCTGGTTGGCCGGCGCGCCCGGCTCGATGCCGTAGATCTCGCGGCCGAACTTGTCGGCGTTGGGGGAAAGGTCGGCGAAGTCCTTGACGCCGGCTTCCGCGACGTAGGTCGGCACCGCGAGGGTGAACTTCGCGCCCTCCAGGTTCTTCGTCACCACCTCGATCGCCTCGGCGGCGGTGAGATCGTCGATGAACTTCTGCTGCGCCGGCATCCAGTTGCCGAGGAAGACGTCGATCTCCTTGTTCTTGAACGACTGGTAGCCGATCGGCACCGACAGCGTCTTGATGTCGGGCGCGTAGCCGAGCGCCGTCAGCAGCGTGCCGGCGATGGCGTTGGTGGAGGTGATGTCGGTCCAGCCCGGATCGAACATGCGGATGGTCCTGCAGCCTTCCGGATCGGCGGCCAGCGCCGGCGAGACGAAAGCGAGGCTTGCGGCAATGGCGCCGGCCATGACACGGTGGTTCATCGTGTTGTTCCCCATGATGGTGATCGATGCGCGCGTCTTTTCGCCGGATTCCCGCCCTCCCGGGCTTCAGGTCACGCCGCGCGTCGCACGATCCCGCCATCAGACGCGGGACGAAGCGGCTTGTGCAGCCCCTTTTTCTCGATGGCTGCCATAAGGAGCATTGATGCCGAAAGGAGCGCTGGACCTCGGCTGGCTGCGGCTCTACGAGGCCGTCGGCCGCCACGAGAACCTGACGCGGGCCGCCGCCGAACTCGGCATGACCCAGCCGGCGGTGAGCTACCAGCTGCGCCGGCTCGAGGAGGCGCTCGGCGTCGCGCTGGTGCGCCGGCTCCACCGCGGCGCCGCGCTCACCGCCGAGGGGCGGCTGCTGCACGAGGCGGTGCGCTCGGGCGTCGCCGCCGTCGACGAGGCGGCGCGGGCGATCCGGGCGCGGGCGCGCCAGCCGGTGGTGCGGCTCTTCACCGACTACGGCTTCGCCGCCTTCTGGCTGATGCCGCGCATCGCCGAGTTCCGCCGCCTGCAGCCCGAGGTCGAGGTCCACATCGTCGCCTCGCAGGCTCTGCGCGACTATTACGACGAGAGCGCCGAGATCAACGTGCTGTTCGGCGGGCCGGGCGACGTCCCGGCCGGCGCGGTGCTGATCATCCCCGAGACGGTGACGCCCGTCGCCTCCGCAGCCTTCGCCGCCCGCAACGGCCCCTTCAAATCCGCCGCCGACGTCGCCCGCGCCCCGCTGCTCCACCTCGACAGCGGCCCGGCGCCGCGCTGGCTGACCTTCGCGAGCTTCCTCGCCGGTCACGGCGTCGCCCGCGAGCCGCAGCCCGGCGACCTCGGCCTCAACACCTACACCCTCGTCGTCCAGGCGGCGCTCGCCGAGCAGGGCATCGCCCTCGGCTGGGCCGGCCTCGTCGACGACCTGCTCGCCGGCGGCGCGCTGGTGCGGGTCGGCCCGACGACGCTGCGCGCCGACCGCGGCTACTGGCTGGTCGCCCCGGAACCGCGCGCGCCGGCGACGCGGGCCGTGGTCGAGTGGCTCACGGGCTGATATGCCGCTACCCAGGGCCGCGCGAGGTTTTCCCGGGTGATCGGCGCGGCGCTATCGGGAAGGACAGCATGAAGACGATCTATTCACCGCTCCACGCCGGCCATGCCGGCCACTGGGAGGTCTCGCGCGGCGCCATGGTGCCGGGCTTCGAGAAGCCCTCGCGCGCCGAATACGTCCGCGCCCGCATCGAGGACGTCGGCCTCGGCAAGGTGCTGCCGCCGAAGACCTTCCCGATGGAGACGGCGGCGCGCGTCCACGACGCCGGCTACCTCGCCTTCCTGCCGCGGGCCTGGGAGATGTGGGTGGCCGACGGCAACCACACCCCGGCGCTGCCGATGACCTGGCCGGTGCCGGGCCTTCGCAACGACGTGCCGCCGGACTGCATCGAGGCGTTGCTCGGCTTCTATTCGATGGACGCCGGCGCGGCGATCACCGCCGGCACCTGGACCGCGGTCAAGGCGTCGATGGACTGCGCGCTGACCGCGGCCGAGATCGTCTCGGGCGGCGAGCGCGCCGCCTTCGCCCTCTGTCGCCCGCCCGGCCATCACGCCGGCTCGCGCTTCATGGGCGGCTACTGCTACGTCAACAACGCCGCCGTCGCCGCCGAGTTGCTGCGCGGGCAGGGCGCCGAGCGGGTCGCGGTGCTCGACGTCGACTATCACCACGGCAACGGGACGCAGCAGATCTTCTACGAGCGCGCCGACGTGCTGGTGCTGAGCATCCACGGTGACCCGAAGACCGAATATCCCTTCTTCCTCGGCCACGCCGACGAGAAGGGCTCCGGCGCCGGCTTCGGCGCCAACGCCAACTGGCCGCTGCCCTTCGGCACCGCCTGGCCGGAATGGTCGGCGGCGCTGGACGACGCCTGCGCGAAGCTCGCCGCCTTCGCCCCCGACGCCGTCGTCGTCTCGCTCGGCGTCGACACCTTCGAGCGCGACCCGATCTCCAACTTCCGCCTGAAGACCACCGACTATCCGAAGATGGGCGCGCGGATCGCCAGGCTCGGTCTGCCGACGCTCTTCGTCTTCGAGGGCGGCTACGCGGTGGAGGAGATCGGCATCAACGCCGTCGGCGTGCTGACGGGCTTCGAGGGAGGCTGATGGGGGGGCGGAAGGACGGGGCATGTCGGAGAGAGGGGGGCGGTCTTCCCCTCGGGACGGACGAGATCCCTTCTCCCCGCCGGGGAGAAGGTGCCCGAAGGGCGGATGAGGG
>Ga0065721_10006542_pt1 | contig 16900 bp, 13 predicted proteins | sample Mesricmetagenome_FD_59108 | JGI IMG/M metagenome (GOLD analysis project Ga0065721, IMG submission 59108) | Mesophilic microbial community from rice straw/compost enrichment Sample: eDNA_1 v2 (version 2) | ecosystem: Engineered > Solid waste > Grass > Composting > Bioreactor | place: USA: Davis... | reverse complement strand
GAGACGAAGGACCTCATCCGCTTCACGCTCGACGGGCGGGAGATCACGGCCCTGCCCGGCGAAACCGTGTGGCAGGCGGCGAGGCGCGCCGGCACCGACATTCCCCACCTCTGCCATCTGCCCGAGCCTGGCTACCGGCCGGACGGCAACTGCCGTGCCTGCATGGTGGAGATCGAGGGCGAGCGCGTGCTCGCCGCCTCCTGCATCCGCAAGCCGACGCCCGGCATGGTGGTGCACTCGGCCTCGCACCGGGCCGAAAAGGCCCGCGCGATGGTGTTCGAGCTGCTCCTCGCCGACCTGCCGGCACGCGAGGCGGCTCCGGATCCGGATGCCCCGTTCTGGCAATGGGCGGAGCGCGTCGGCGTCACGGCGAGCCGCTTCGCGAACGGGCGCGCGGTCTCCCACGTCCAAGTTGCCGAGGTCGTAGCCCACGAGAACAGCGGCGCCGATCCCTCCCCTGCGCAAGTCGGGTGTTCCCGACTTGCGCATGAAAGTGCGGAACTCGGGCAAGCCCGAGTTCCGTGGGAGGGTGGATCGGTCCGAAGGACCGAGACGGGTGGGGTCGAGGCCGGGAACGGCAGTTCCGGCGCCAACCGCATACCCCCTCCGTCGCCGCATCCGCGGCGCCACCTCCCCCATGCGGGGGAGGATCAGGCCCTTCCGCTGCGGGCGGGGGACGGCTCGGCGCTGCCCAACCACGCCCTTCTCGCCCAGCCCCTGCACGATGCGAGCCACGCGGCCATCGCCGTCAATCTGGATGCCTGCATCGCCTGCGGGCTGTGCGCGCGCGCCTGCCGCGAGGTGCAGGTCAACGACGTCATCGGCATGGCCTTCCGCGGGCTCGAGACGCGCCCGGTCTTCGACATCGCCGAGCCGATGGGCGCCTCCACATGCGTCGCCTGCGGGGAATGCGTGCAGGCCTGCCCGACGGGCGCGCTCTTCGAGAAATCGCTGATGGACGCGGCGGCGCAGCAGCGCACCGTGGTGGCGGACCGGCATGTCGACAGCGTCTGCCCGTGGTGCGGCGTCGGCTGCCTGACACGCGTCGCCGTGAAGGAGGACACCATCGTGCAGGTGGACGGGCGCAACGGCCCGGCCAACGAGAACCGCCTGTGCGTCAAGGGTCGCTTCGGCCACGACTACATCCGCCATCCCCATCGGCTCACGGTGCCGCTGGTGCGGCGCGAGGATGCACCGAAGCGCGGCGACATCGTCGTCGATCCCGCCAACCCGTGGGCGGTCTTCCGCGAGGCGACGTGGGAGGAGGCGCTCGACCGCGCGGCCGGCGGGCTGAAGCGCATTCTCGATGCGCACGGGCCCAGCGCCCTCGCCGGCTTCGGCTCGGCCAAGGGCTCGAACGAGGAGGCCTATCTCTTCCAGAAGCTGGTGCGGCAGGGCTTCGGCACCAACAATGTCGACCATTGCACACGGCTGTGCCACGCCTCCTCCGTCGCGGCGCTGATGGAGGGCGTCGGTTCCGCCGCCGTCTCGGCGCCGTTCAATGCGGCGCTGGAGGCCGACTGCATCCTCGTCATCGGCGCGCGGCCGGCCCAGAACCATCCCGTCGCCGCCACCTATTTCAAGCAGGCGGCAAAGGGCGGGGCGACGCTGATCGTCGCCGACCCGCGCGGGCAGGACCTGATGCGCCATGCGACGCACGCCCTGCGCTTCAAGCCGGGCACCGATGTCGCCCTGCTCAACGCCATGCTCAACGTCATCGTCGACGAAAAGCTCTACGACGAGCAGTACATCCAGGGTCATGTGGACGGCTTCGCGGCGCTCAGGGAAAAGGTCGCCGCCTTCACGCCCGAGGCGATGGAGCCGGCCTGCGGCATCCCGGCCGAGACCATCCGCACCGTGGCGCGAACCTATGCGCGCGCCGAGCGCTCCATCATCTTCTGGGGCATGGGCGTGTCGCAGCACGTGCACGGCACGGACAATTCACGCTGCCTCATCGCGCTCGCGCTCATCACCGGCCAGATCGGGCGACCGGGCACGGGCCTCCATCCGCTGCGCGGGCAGAACAACGTGCAGGGCGCCTCCGACGCCGGGCTCATCCCCATGGTCCTTCCCGACTACCAGAGCGTCGCGGACGACGACATCCGCGCCCGGTTCGAGGACCTGTGGGGCCGGCCGCTCGATCCGGTGCGCGGGCTCACCGTCGTCGAGATCATCGACGCGATCCACGAGGGCAGCATCCGGGCGATGTACATCATGGGCGAGAACCCGGCGATGTCGGACCCGGACCAGATCCACGCCCGCGAAGCGCTGGCCAGGCTCGAGCACCTCGTGGTGCAGGACATCTTCCTCACGGAGACCGCCTGGCACGCCGACGTGGTGCTGCCCGCCTCGGCCCATGCCGAGAAGCTCGGCACCTACACCAACACCAACCGGCAGGTGCAGCTCGGCCGGCCGGCCGTGCCGCTGCCGGGCGAGGCACGGCAGGACGTCGAGCTCATCATCGAGATCGCCAAGCGCCTCGGCCTCGGCTGGACCTATGCCGATGTCGGCGAGGTCTACGAGGAGATGCGCTCGGTGATGCCGTCGCTTGCCCACATCTCCTGGGAGCGCATTCAGCGCGAAGGCTCCGTCACTTATCCGGCACCCGCCGACGATGCGCCGGGCACGGAGATCCTCTTCGCGCAGGGCTATCCGACGAAGGACGGGCGGGCGCGGCTGGTGCCGGCGGACTTGTCCCCGCCCGACGAACTTCCGGATGCCGAATTCCCCCTCGTGCTGACCACGGGACGGCTCCTCGAGCACTGGCACACCGGCTCCATGTCCCGCCGCTCGACGGTGCTCGACGCCATCGAGCCCGAGGCCATGGTCGCCATGCATCCGGGCGAGATCGGCCGGCGCGGCCTCGCGGCCGGCGAGATGGTGCGCGTCGAGACCCGGCGCGGCACGATCACCTTGCGCCTGATGGCCGACCGGCAGGTCTCCGAGGGCATGATCTTCATCCCCTTCTGCTACGGCGAGGCGCCGGCCAACGTGCTCACCAATCCGCAGCTCGACCCCTTCGGCAAGATTCCCGAGTTCAAGTTCTGCGCCGCGCGGATCACGCCTGCGGGCTGACGACATGCGTCCCCCGCGGCTGCGGCATGGCGCCGCCGGCAGACTCGAACCTGCCGGCGACAATCTCGCTGTTATTGCAGGGACAAGGCTTCTCTATTTAATTTAGAATGATTAAAAACTTTAATGACTGTGCCGGAATGCCCGATATTCGGCGTTTGACTTGGCGAAACATGTTCTAGTATGGAGCTTCCATCGGCCGATCTCGGCGAAATTGAGTGTTTCCGGAATTGCATCGGAGGTAGCGTCATGGCGGACCAGCAGCGGATGTTCGGTGATCGCGGCACGGCCGGCGACATCAACCTGCGCGCCATGCTCGACCGCGCCCCCCGCTCGCCCATGGCCGGCTGCGCCTTCCACGACATGCGCGAGCGCCTGCGCAAGGTCGGCCTGCGGCCCACGCGCCAGCGCCTGATGCTCGGCTGGCTGCTCTTCGCCAAGGGCCACCGTCACGTCTCCGCCGAGATGCTCTACGAGGAGGCGACCCGCGCCAAGGCGGCCGTGTCGCTCGCCACCGTCTACAACACGCTGCACCAGTTCACGGAAGCGGGGCTCCTCAAGCAGCTCGCCCTCGACGGCACCAAGAGCTATTTCGACACCAACGTCACCGATCATCACCATTACTTCATCGAGGACGAGCAGGTGCTGGTCGACATCCCGCCCGGCGAGCTCGACGTGACGGTGGTGCCCAACGTGCCCGCGCATTTCGAGCTGCGCGACGTCGAGGTGATCGTGCGCGTGCGCCGGCGCGACCGCCTGGCCCTGGCGCGCACCAGCGGCGAAGCCTGAGCGGCGATTGACGCCTCCCGCGTGATGGATTGAACTGCAAGGCATCTTGCAAAGAGATGCCTTGGGTCGACCGTCATGAACAGCAGCGATCTCGCCTTCTTTCTCGCCGCGGCCCGGCATGGCGGAATCGGGCGCGCCGCGGCGGCGCTCAACACGGTCCAGTCCAACGTCACGGCTCGCATCCGCGCCCTCGAGGCGGAGATCGGCGAGGCGCTCTTTACGCGGCACAGCCGGGGCGTGCGGCTGACACCGGCGGGCGAGCGCCTCATGCCCTATGCCCTGCGCGTCGGCCAGCTGCTCGCGGAAGCGCGCGAAGCGGTGCGCGACGACGGCGCCGACCCTTCCGGCGCGCTGCGCATCGGCTCGCTGGAGACGACGGCGGCGCTGCGCCTCCCGGCCGTGCTCGCCGCCTTCGCCCGCGCCTGCCCGCGGGTCGACCTGCATGTGGAGACCGGGACCAGCGAGGCCCTGACCGGCAAGGTGCTCGACGGCGACCTCGCCGCCGCCTTCGTCGTCGGCCCGGTGGCCCATGCTGCGCTCGTGGCGGAGCCGATGGTGGAGGAGGAACTCGTCCTCGTCACCGCTCCCTGGCAGGGGCCGCCCCGCTGGCTCTCCCCCTCTTCCGACGCCGCGCCTGCGGCCGAACAGGCGAAGCTCATCGTCTTCCGCGCCGGCTGCAGCTATCGACGGCGCTTCGAGGCGCTCATCGCCGCGGCCGGCGTCGTCGAGGTTCGCCATCTCGAATTCGGCACGCTCGACGGCATCATCGGCTGCGTCGCGGCCGGGGTCGGCATCAGCCTCCTGCCCCGCGCCGTGGTGGAGCCGGCCCGCGCCACGGGACGGATTGCGACGCACGCCCTGCCCGCCGGCGGCGCCCGCGCCGTGACCGTGCTGGTGCGGCGGCGGGACGCCCATGTGCCCGCCGCGCTCGCGCGCCTCGCCGACTGTGCGCGAAGCGCCATGTGCTCCGCCAGCCGCGATGCGGCTTGAAACGAGGGTGGAAGATGGGGCAGCAGATGATGCCATCTCGGGCGCGGCTTCGGCACATCCTGCCGGCGGAGCGGCGTCACGGCGAAGGCATGCGCCAGCTCGTGTGCCTAATCTTCCTCCCAAGGCTCGCACCGACGGGCAAGAAAAGGAGCCCCCCATGAAACTGACCGACTTCAAGGTGCTGACCTTCGACTGCTACGGCACGCTGATCGACTGGGAGAGCGGCATCCACACGGCCCTGCAGCCGCTCGTCGAGAAGGGCGGGCGCGCCCGCGCGCGCGACGAGGTGCTGGAGGCCTTCGCCCGGCACGAGAGCAGCCAGCAGGCCGAGACGCCGGACATGCTCTATTGCGACCTCCTCGCCCGCGTACATCAGCGGATCGCGGACGAATGGGGCATCGCGGCGGACGAGGAGGACGACCGGCGCTTCGGCCTTTCCGTCGGCGACTGGCCGGCCTTCCCCGATTCGGCCTCGGCCCTCCAGTACCTGCAGAAGTTCTACAAGCTCGTGATCCTCTCCAACGTCGACCACGCCGGCTTCGCGCGCAGCAACGAGAAGCTCGGGGTCACCTTCGACGCGGTCTATACGGCGCAGGACATCGGCTCCTACAAGCCGAACCCGCGTAACTTCGCCTATATGCTGGAACAGCTCGCCGGCCTCGGCTACGGCAAGGCGGACATCCTGCACACGGCCCAGAGCCTCTTCCACGACCATGTGCCGGCCAAGGCCGCCGGCCTCGCCTCGGCCTGGATCGACCGGCGGCGCGACGAGGGTGGCTGGGGCGCGACGATGCCGCCCGCGGAGGACGCCCGCTACGATTTCCATTTCGCCAGCATGGCCGAAATGGCAAAGGCCCATCAGGACGCCCTGCGCGCCTGAGCCCAGCGCCTTCCCGGAGACCACGAGCCGATGACCGGCGCCTCGAAGCTCGACCGCATCGACCTCAACATCCTCGTCCAGCTGCAGAAGAACGGCCGCATGACCAATGTCGCGCTGGCCGAGGCGGTCGGGCTGTCGCCGAGCCCGTGCCTGCAGCGGGTGAAGCGGCTCGAGGCGGCGCGCTACATCGCGGCCTACGGGGCCACGATCAACCTCGCCAAGCTCGGCCAGACGGTCATGGTCTTCACGGAGGTGACGCTGCACGACCACCGGCGGGAGGATTTCGTGCGCTTCGAATCCTTCATCCGCACGGTCGACGAGGTGATGGAATGCCACCTCGTGAGCGGCGGCTACGACTATCTCGTCAGGTTCATCACCCGCGGCGTGCTGCACTACCAGGAGGTGATGGACCGGATCATCGAGCGCAACGTCGGCATCGCCAACTACTTCAGCTACATCGTGCTCAAGTCGCCCTTCGTGCGCACGGAATATCCCCTCACGACCCTCTTCCGCGAGGAGGACTGACGACGCAGGGGGCGACGCTTCCCGACTGCGTCATCCCGCCAGCTGATAGACCTGCGCGGCATTGCCGCCGAAGACCCGCGTGCGCCCGTATTCGCCGAGCGGCGCGAGCAGCTCCTCGGCGGCGAGCACCACGCGCGCATAATCGGCGGCGAGCAGGCATACCGGCCAGTCCGAGCCGAAAATGAGGCGCTCGGACCCGAAAAGGGCGATGACGCGTGCGACATAGGGCGCCAGGTCGTGCACCGTCCAGCGGTCCCAATCCGCCTCCGTCACGAGGCCGGAAACCTTGCACCAGACGTTGGGCCGCCCGGCCAGCTCCGCCATCAGCGAGCTCCAGGGCTCCATCACGCCCTCGGCGATGCGCGGCTTGGCCATGTGGTCGAGCACGAAGCGCACGTTCGGGTTGGCGTCGACGCAGCGGATCGCCGCCGGCAGCTCACGCTCGCGCACCAGGAGGTCATAGGCAAGGCCCTCGCGGCCGACCGCGGCGATGCCCGCGACCACGTCCGGCCGGGCGAGCCAGTCCGCATCGTCCTCGTCGTGCGCCTGATGGCGGATGCCCTTGAGAAAGGCGCCGCCCGGCGCCTGGCGCAACTGCCCGATGGCCGCCACGACATCCGGCCCCGTCAGGTCGATCCAGCCGACGACGCCGGCGATGAAGGCGTTGTCCTGCGCGTAGGCGAGGAATGCGCGCGTCTCCTCCATGTCGGAGCGCGTCTGGACGAGAACCGTCCGCGTGATGCCGGCGGCTGCGATGAGCGGGGCCATGTCCTGCGGGCCGAACGGCCGGCGGATGGGGGTGAGCGCGTCCGGCGCCATCCAGGGATAGTCCGCCTCCTGCGGGTTCCAGAAATGATGGTGGGCGTCGATGCGTCCGCTCATGGTCCTCTCTGGGCTTCAGGGCTGGCGATGCGGCGTTGTCGCACCGCGCCGGCCCGGGGGCAAGGCGGGGCTCAGTCGGCCCGTTGTTCGATCGTATGCTCGGGCGCCCCCGCGTACAGGGCGGCCTTCTGCGACTGCACCTGGCGCTGGTAGCGCTCGAACTGGGCGAGCACGTCGATGATGATCTGCTCCCGCGTCATGCCCATGATGTCATAGCCACGGCTGCCGTCACTGAAGAAAGTGCGGGCCTCGTGGCGCTCGTCCGCCTGCGCAGCGTCGAGGGCGGAGAAGACGGGAAGGCGCTGCGCCACGCGGCTCACCCCGTAGACGAAGTCGCGCACGCCCTCCGCCGGCACGACGAGGCTGACGTTTTCCATATCGCCGTTGCGCTCGACCCGCGCGTCGAGCTCGCGCCCGCGCATCTCCTCGGCTACGGCATCGAGCGCCGGCAGCGCCGTCTTCTCGATGAAGGCGGCGACCTCGACCCGCCGCGGCACGTTGAGGATGAGGCCGAGCCGCTTCTGCCAGGACAGCCCCGCCGCCGGATAGGAAGCGGCCGGCCGCTGGTATGCGGCGCGCCGTGCGAGATCCGCATTCATGCCACGGAACAGGCCCCAGCAGAGGATGAGCATGATGACGGAGAAGGGCAAGGCGCTGGCGATGGTCGCCGTCTGCAGTGCCGAGAGGCCACCCGCCAGAAGGAGGACGATGGCGACGACGCCCTCCATGGAGCACCAGAAGACACGCTGGATGGCGGGCGTATCGGTCGCGCCGCCGGCGGCGATCGTGTCGACGACGAGCGAGCCCGAATCCGAGGAGGTGACGAAGAAGACCGACACCAGCGCCACCGCGATGGTCGAGGTCACGGCACTGAGCGGCAGATAATCGAGAAACCGGAACAGGGCCACCGACACATCCGCGGCAACCGCATCGGCCAGCGCGCCGTCGGCCACCGTCGTGTCGATGATCATCGCCGAATTGCCGAAGACCGTGAGCCACAGGAAGGTGAAGCCCACCGGCACGAACAGGACGGCGGTGACGAATTCGCGCACGGTGCGGCCGCGCGAGATGCGGGCGATGAACATGCCGACGAAGGGCGACCAGGAGATCCACCAGGCCCAGTAGAACAGCGTCCAGGCGTCGATCCACGGCCGCGGCTCGTAGGCGTAGATGTTGAAGGTCTTGAGCAGGAAGCGGTCGAGATAGAGCCCGATGTTCTGCACGAAGTCGCGCATCAGCTGGGCCGTGGGCCCGATGAAGAGCACGAACAGCATGAGCAGAACAGCGAGCGTGAGGTTGAGCTCGCTCAGCCGGCGCACGCCCCTGTCGAGGCCGGTGACGACCGACAGCGTGGCGATGGCGGTGATGAACGCGATCAGTACGACCTGCACCGTCTCGTTCACCGGCAAGCCGACGAGATAGCCGAGCCCGGCGTTGATCTGCAGCACGCCGAAGCCGAGCGACGTCGCGATGCCGAACACCGTGCCGGTGATGGCGAAGATGTCGACGATATGGCCGATGGGGCCCTCGATGCGCTCCTTGAGCAGNGGGTAAAGACCCGAGCGCAGGGTCAGAGGCAGGTTGTANCGGTAGCTGAAATAGGCCAGCGACAATCCGACGACGGCATAGATGGCCCANGCGTGGATGCCCCAGTGGAAGAAGGTGATGAGCATCGCCTCGCGCTGNGCGGCGATGGTGCGCGGCTCGGCCTCCGGCGGNGCCGAGAAATGCATCACCGGCTCGCCGACGGCGAAGAACATGAGGCCGATGCCCATGCCGGCCGCAAAGAGCATGGAGACCCAGGTCAGATAGGGGAAATCGGGCTCGGCCTCGTCAGGCCCCAGCTTGAGCGTGCCGTAACGGCTGAAGCCCAGGATGAGGATGCAGGCGAGGAAGATGGCCACGGACAGGATGTAGAACCATCCGAACGTGCCGAGAACGGCGCTCTGCAGGAGCTTGAAGAAGGCTTCGGCGGCGGTCGGCGCCGCGACACCGAGCACGACGAACGCGAGGATGATGGCAGTCGCGCCGAAAAACACGGGTGGATTGATGTTGAATGTCGAGGCGCGGCCGTTTCCAGCCTGCCGCTCTTGTTCAGCCATGGCAATCCCCTCTCTTCCTACGCGAGCGGTGCAAAGGCACTACACAACGTCAACGCGCACGCGCGGCCGGTGAACTATGCTACACGCGCACGTCCCTTTTTTGGAGAAAAGGGGATACTTGATCGTAACGCTGTGGAAACGGCCGATAGGGCGCGTCGTCAGGCCCTCAGGACGAGGCGGCCGAGCCCCTCGATGCTGGCTTCGAGGGTGTAGGGCCGCGCGCAGCGGAGAAGGCCGACGAGGCTGCCGGTGGTGACGACCTGGCCTGCGCGCAGCCCGCCCAGCGCATCACATTGAGCGTTCGCCCAGGCGAGCAGCGGCGCAAGGGGATCCCCCGCCGGGTGGCCGCCGGTTGCATCGTGAATGACAGCGCCGTCGCGAATCACCCGGCAACCGAGACCGGCGAGCCGGTCGAGGGATGCGGGCGGCACGGGCTCGCCGGCCATGAAGCCGGCGTTGCCGAGATTGTCGGCGAGGAAGGCGGGAAACGGCGCGGCCGCCCCCTCGGCGAGGCGGCTCGCGACGATCTCGATGCCGACGAGCACACCGTCGATCGCCGAGACGACCTCCTCGCGCGCATAGCCCCCGTCCCGAGGTGGCAGGTCACGACCGAGCCGAAAGGCGATCTCGACCTCGACGGCATCGGGACCACTGCCGCCGGTCAAGCAATGCCCGGAATGCAGGAGCGGGCCGAGCAATGGCGCAGCCACGGGCGTGCCATCTGCGAGAGCCACCTTCCAGCCGGCAATCTCCGCGCCCACTCGGCGGGCGACGAGCGCCTGCGCGGCATAACCCTCGGCCGCATCGCGCGGCAGGTCGTGCGCCGCGCGGGCGACGGGCGCGCCAAACCGGCGGGCATCGAGGAGCGCCTCGGCGAAGGCGGCGAGGCGTGGAATCTCCGGTGGCATCGGCGTCCTCAATAGGTGGCACGGCCACCGGAGATGTCGAAGACGCCGCCGGTGGAGAAGGAGCAATCGTCGGAGGACAGCCAGAGCACCAGCCGGGCGATCTCCCCGACATTGACGAAGCGGCGCATCGGGATGCGGGCGAGGATCTCGGCCCGCCGCTCGCTCGTCAGCTCCTTCGCCATATCGGTCTCGGCGGCGGCGGGCGTGATGCAGGTGACGCTGATCGCCTCCTCGGCGGTTTCCTTGGCGACGCTCTTCGTCAAAGCGATGAGCCCCGCCTTGGAGGCGCTGTAGGCGCCGGCGCGCGGCATGCCCTCCTTGCCCTGGATGGAGGCGACGTTGACCACATGGCCGCGCATCGGCTGTGCCGCCTGGCCGCGCATCAGGGCAACCACCGCGCGCATGACGAGGTAGGCTCCGACGAGGTTGACCTCGAGGACGCGGCGGAAATCGTCCGGATCGGTCTCCCACACCGGCTTCACCTCGCCGAGGATGCCGGCGTTGTTGACGAGGATGTCGATGCGGCCCCACTGCGCGTGGCACTGCCGCGCCGCCTCGTCCACCGCGTCGGCATGGGTGATGTCGACCACCCGGCGGTCCGGATCGTCGCCCAGTTCGGACGCGGCCGCTGCGAGCGCCGCCCCGTGGCGATCCCACAGGCTGACACGCGCTCCCGAGGCGATGAGCGCCGAGGCGACGGCCCGGCCGATGCCGCCGGCTCCGCCGGTAACGATGGCCGTGCGGCCAGCCAGGTCGTAACGGTTCATGCGTCCTCTCCCGTGAGCGGACGCTGGCACACGGCCTGCAACCGGTAGAATCCGAGTTGAGGCGTCCCGACCACACCGGGCGCGAGCAGCTGATCAAGCGTCAGACGTTCCTGGCAGAAGGCGGCAAAGGGCGCCTCGTCGCCCCAGCCCTCGACCACCACGATCCAGCGCGGGATGCGGTTGGGCTCGGCGCGCGCCTTGCGCTCGGCATTCTCGACGGCACTTGCTTCGGCATCGGCGACGAGCAGGTGCACGCCGGCGATACCGGACTGCGCGGCAAGGTCCGGCAGAAGCCGGTCGCGCATCGCGGCGAGATGGGCCTCTGCCGCCGCCTCCTCGACGTCATAGCGGATGGTGGCCGCGAGCCCGCCGTCGCCGTGGCCGAGGCTTGCGGCGACGCGGCAGATGGAGCGGGCGACGGAGCGGAAGTGCTTCACCGCCGTCAGCGTCCACGGCGTCGGCGAATTGAGCCGGGCCGTGTAGTCCGGCCCCGTCACGGTCGCGTGGTCGCGCGCTTCGTAGAGGTTGAAGAACTCGAGGTCCGCCTCGCTTGCGACATAGCGGCGCCCGCGCCGGAAACCCGGGATGGCGACGCGCTCGGGCATGTGCTCGATGCCGTGCCAGGCATAGAACTCCTCCCGCCCTTCGGGCGCGATGTCGTGCCAGATGGCGACCGCCCCCCGTCCAGCAAGGCCCATCGTCTCTCCCTCCCGTCGGCTCGCCCCGCGCCATGGAGCGCTCGGCATGCCCGCCGCGGATTGACTTGCCGCGCCGGCTGCCGCTATAGCTAGCAGACAACAAAACTGGAACGCAATTCCAAATTGGTTTATCGTTCCACTCAAGGGAAACGGACCCGGGACCCCGCATGACCGTCGCCGCCGTCGATCGCTGCCTCAGCCTCATCGAGGCCCTTGCCGGAGAGCCGGAGCCGATCGAGCTCGGCGTCCTCGCGGAGCGCATCGGCATGCCCAAGAGCGCGACGCACCGCATGCTGACGACGCTCGTCGAGCGTGGCTATGTCGCGCAGGATCCGGCAACGCAGGGCTATGGCCTGACGCTGCACCTCTCCATCCTCGCCTTCCGCAATCTCGATGCGCGCGGCCTGCCGGATGTCGGCCAGGTGGTGCTCGACCGCCTCGCGCGGCGCACGGGTGAATACTGCCGCCTGTCGGTCGTCGAGGACGAGCGCCTCGTCTGGGTGGCGCGGGCGCAGGGCGCGACCGCCGGCCTGCGCTACGAGCCGGACATGGGCCAGGAGGTCGTGCTGCACACAACGGCGACGGGCAAGGCCTGGCTCGCCACTCTGCCCGAGAGCGAGGCGCTGCGCATCGTCTGTGCCCGCGGCTTCGAGACCGGCACGGCGCTCGGCCCGCGGCGCCTGAAAACCGTCGACGAGCTGCGCCGCCATCTCGACGAGACGCGGGCGCGCGGCTATGCGCTCGCCGTCGAGGAGGGCGAGCCCGGCACCGTGGCGCTCGCGGTCGCCTTCCGTGCCGACGAGGACCCGACCGCCCCGGCTGCCGGCACGCTCTCCGTCGCCGGCCCGCTCGTGCGCCTCGGCGCCGACCGGCACAAGGCGATCGCCACCGCACTCTTCGAGGCCGCGCGCGAGATGGCGCAGCTGTGGCCGCTGCGCAAGCGCCAGCCGCGCCGGCTGGCCGCCGTCTCGCCGGCCGACGAGCGCGAAATTCCACCGCATCAGCTGAGGGCCGGATAATGGTCGCCGACACGCAACACGCCGCCCTGCCCGTGCAAGGCCCCGGCCTTGCGGCGCGCGCCCGCGGCTGGCTCGCCGCCGCGGCCTGGCCGCTCGCGAGCTTCGCCGTCCTGCTCCTCCTGTGGGAGTGGGCGGTGCCGGCGCTCGAGATCCCCGAATATATCCTGCCGGTGCCGTCGGCTTTCCTCGCCAAGCTGGTCGAGGCGCATGCGCTCATCTTCGAGCACACGCTGGTGACGGCGAAGGAGATCCTCCTCGGCTTCCTGATGGCGACGGTGATCTCGATCCCGCTCGGCTTCCTCATCGTCTCGGTGCGGCTGCTCGAGAAGGCGGTCTACCCCATCATCGTCTTCTTCCAGCTGGTGCCGAAGATCGCCATCGCGCCGCTCTTCGTCGTCTGGTTCGGCTTCGGGCTGTTTCCGAAGGTACTGCTCACCTTCCTGCTCTGCTTCTTCCCGACGCTGGTCGCCAGCATGAGCGGCTTCCGCGCCCTCGACGAGCGGGTGCTCTATCTCACGAAGTCCATGGGCGCGAGCGGCTGGCAGACCTTCCGCTATGTGCGCGTGCCGGCGGCGCTGAGCTACATCTTCTCCGGGCTCAAGGTCTCCATCGTTTTTGCGGCGACGGGCGCCATCGTCGGCGAGTTCGTCGGCGCCAATGCCGGGCTCGGCTATCTCCTGCTGCGCGGCACGAGCTTCCTCGACATGCCGCTCATCTTCGCATGCCTCGTCGCGCTCAGCGTCATCGGCATCCTCTTCAGCTACGCCGTCGAGATGCTGGAGGGCCTGCTGATGCCCTGGCAGCGCAAGGGCTGAGACGTCGGGGCGGATACCCGCACCCCCAACCGCCCGCAGGAGACGGGCGGGCACACAAACATGATCGAACGGGAGGACAGGATGAAGAAGGCAATGCTGATCGCCGCAGCCGCCGCTCTGGCGCTGGGCGTGGGGTCGACCGGGGCCGGGGCGCAGGAGAAGCTCACCCCGATGAAGCTGACGCTCAACTTCCTGGCGGCGGGGCCGAATGCCGGCTTCATGTATGCCAAGAAGCTCGGGCTCTACGAGAAGGCGGGCATCGACCTCACCATCGAGGAGGGCAAGGGCTCGGGCACCACGGCGCAGCAGGTGGCGACCGGACAGACCGATGTCGGCTTCGCCGATGCGCCGGCCGCCATGCAGCTGCGCACCAAGGGCGCGCCGGTGAAGATCGTCGCCCCCATCCTGCAGACCAACGGCTTCGCCATCATCTCGCTCAAGGAGCAGAACATCACGAAGCCGCAGGACCTCGTCGGCCGCACCGTCGCCGTCCAGCCCGGCACGGCGCAGACCACGCTGCTCGAGGCCATCCTCGCCGCCAACGACATCGACAAGACGAAGATCAACATCGTCAACATCGATCCCGGCGCCTTCGTCGGCGCGGTGCTGGAGAAGAAGGTCGACGCCATCCTCGGCGGGGCCGACTACCACTCCATCCAGATGCGCGACCGCGGCTTCGAGGTGACGGACCTCTTCTACCGCGACGTCGGCGTGCCCACCGTCGGCCTGTCGATCATCGCCCGGGACGACCGCATCGAGAAGGATGCGGACCTCTACAAACGCTTCGTGGCCGCGAGCCTCGCCGGCTGGGACGCAGCACGCAAGAACCCGGACGAGGCGGCCGCGGCGGTGCTCGAGCAATTCCCGTCCGTGACCAAGGAGCAGATCGGCAAGCAGTTCGATGTCGTCTTCAAGCTGATGTGCGCCCCCGGCGCCACGCGCCTCGGCGAGGTGCCGGAAAAGAACTGGGACACGACCTACGCATTGCTGACGACCTATCTCGGCCTGCCCAAGGACAAGCCGATCACCGACTACCACACCACGGCCCTCCTGCCGGCCGACGCCCCGGCCTGCGAGTGACGGTTCCGGACCCACGGCAGGTGAAGACGATGAACGCCCCCATGGCCGACAGGACGAAAGCCGCCGACGCCGCCTCCGTCGAGGGGAAGAACGTCGTCAAGACCTTCGGTGGCTTCACCGCCGTCGACGATGTCTCCTTCACGATCGGCAAGGGAGAGTTCGTCAGCCTCATCGGTCCCTCCGGCTGCGGCAAGAGCACCCTGATGCTCATCGCAGCCGGGCTGCAGCCCCTCTCGACGGGCGCGATCGTCGTCAACGGCGCGCCCCTCGACAGGCCGCTGACGGACATCGGCATCGTCTTCCAGGACCACCTCCTGCTCGATTTCCGCACCGCGCTCGACAACGTGCTGCTGCAGGCCGAGATCCGGGGCCTGCCGATGGAGCCGGCACGGGCGCGCGCGATGGAGCTGTTCGAGAAGCTCGGCATCGCCCATGCCGCCGACCGCTACCCGCGGCAGCTCTCCGGTGGCATGCGCCAGCGCGTGTCGATCGCCCGCGCGCTGATCCACGACCCCTCGATGCTGATGATGGACGAGCCTTTCGGGGCGCTCGACGCCATCACCCGCACGCAGATCCGCCACGATCTCGAACTGTTGTGGATGGAGACGGGCAAGACCGTGCTCTTCATCACCCACAGCCTCGAGGAGGCCATCGGGCTGTCCGACCGGGTGCTCGTCATGTCACCCTCGCCGGGCCGCATCGTCGACGAGATCAGGGTCGAGCTGCCACGCCCGCGCCCGGCCCATCTCGGCGACTACCCGAGCTTCAACATCTACGCCGACCGGATTCACGCCCTGTTCCGGCAGTTCGGCGTCATCAAGTACTGAGGGAACTGCCGCGCCTTGCTGCGAGCGATGGCGCAGCGCCTGCCACCCGGTGCTTTTAGCGGCCGTTAACCGTGATCCGGGTAGGAATCGGCCTGACAGAGTCACCAGACAAGAACCTGCAGGCGTCGATGCGTAAACGGGAACTGCCTTCACGACACAGCGAAACGGACGCCGCAGATGTCCTGCCCAACCCGCTCAGGGCCGCGGGCCGGCCGAGGCGCAACCGCCTGCCGGAGGAGCCGGCGACGACGGCGCCCAAGCTGATGCCGCATCCGGCGACGATCGTGCTGCCGACCCACGTGCGCTATGCGCGCACGCCCGACAAGCTGCGCCAGATGGAAGCTGCCCTCGCGGCGGAGGCGGCGATGGCCGCCGAACCGGCGCCCGGTGCGCCGAAGGCCGGTACGCGGGTCAAGTTCGGCCGCACGCCGGATCACCTCATCCAGCAGGTCTGGAAAGGCATCCTGCCGGCCGTGCCGCCGCAGGAGGATGTGCAGGCCGGTGTGCCGGTCGCCCCCGAGGTACCGGCCGCCGACGGCCATGCGCCTGCGGCCGCGGCGTCCACCGAGGAGCCACTCGCCGCCGAGGCACCTCCAGCCGCCCCCCTCGAACCGGCAAAGGATGGGGACGTCCCCTTCGTCGCGATCTCCGATCATGCCTTCTTCGAGTTCGACTGCAGCCCTGCTGTGCTTCGCGCGACGCCAGCCGGCTGGGAGGCCGCTGCCGAAGAAGAGGTCGCCTCGCCGCCGGCGGCTGACGCGCCGGAGGCGTATGCGGGCGAGATCCACGAACCCGAGACTGATGCACCTGAGGCCGATGCATCTGAGGTCGATGAGCCGGCACCCGAGGAGCAAGCAGCCCCGGCCGCGGTGTCCGCGGATGCGGTCGAGGCGTGGTGGAGCCACGCCTACAGCGTGAACCTGCGGCTCGTCGGCAGTACCGGGATCGATCAGGCCTTCACCGCGGCGCCCACGCAGGCTCGCGAGCCGGCCGTCGAGGACAGCCCTCCCGAAGAACCGCCTCTCCGGGTTGCCCCCGCGCCCGAGCCACGCGCTCCGGAAGTCCGCGCCCCGGAAGCGCCGAAGGCCAATACCATCGCCGTCCCGCCCGGCAACGACAACCGGGTGGTGCGCCAGTCGGCGGCGGCCCCGCCTGTCGCGGCACCGAAGCCAGTGGCGATGCCCGCGCCGGTGCCCCCGCGCCAGCCTGCTCCCGCGACGGCCGCGGAGGCCTTCGAATTGCCGCCGATCACGCTGCTCGCCGAGCCGCCGGCCTCGACCGGCACGGGCGATGCGCCCGAATTCATCGAGCAGAATGCGGCGCTCCTGGAAAGCACGCTGGAGGATTTCGGCGTCAAGGGCGAGATCATCAATGCCCATCCCGGCCCTGTCGTGACGCTCTACGAGCTTGAGCCTGCGCCGGGCACGAAGTCGTCGCGGGTGATCTCGCTCGCCGACGACATCGCCCGCTCGATGAGCGCCGTCTCGGCCCGCGTCGCCGTCGTGCCCGGCCGCAACGCCATCGGCATCGAACTGCCCAACTCCAA
>Ga0065721_10006562_pt1 | contig 16901 bp, 16 predicted proteins | sample Mesricmetagenome_FD_59108 | JGI IMG/M metagenome (GOLD analysis project Ga0065721, IMG submission 59108) | Mesophilic microbial community from rice straw/compost enrichment Sample: eDNA_1 v2 (version 2) | ecosystem: Engineered > Solid waste > Grass > Composting > Bioreactor | place: USA: Davis... | reverse complement strand
CCGATCGCCAGCCGCGCGATGTGGACCCGCATCCGGCGGCGCGGGGCCCCGGGGAAATAGCCGGGAGGTGTAACCGGGAGCGGCCGCGGGTGTCTTTTGAGGCAGGAGAATCCAGAATGAAGCATGGTTTGATTGCGGCAGCGGTGGCGGCGGTCTTCGCCCTGCTGCCCCTGGGGATGGTCGCCGGAACGGCGAACGCGTCGTCCACCGCTCGGGCACAGGAAAAGCCGGTGAAGAACGAATCTATCGACGGAACCTGGCAGGGGAAACTGGCACTGCCGGGCGGGCAGTCGCTCCTGCTCATTTTCCGGGTGGCGACCGAAAAGGGCAAGCCGGTCGCGAAGATGGACGTGCCGCAGCAGGGCGGGCAGGGCATCGCGGTCGAGAAGACCGAGTTCGACAAGGGCAAGGGCGAGATCACCTTCGACGTCGCTGTGATTGGGGCAAAGTTCACCGGCAAGCGCTCGGCGGACGGCAAGAGCTTCGAGGGGACGTTCGCCCAGTCGGGGCAGACCTTCCCGCTCACGCTGGCGCGCGCGACGGCGGCGCAGGTCGCCGCCAGCGCGCCGAAGCGCCCGCAGGAGCCGAAGCCGCCGTTCCCTTATCAGACCGAGGAGGTGACCTTCGAGAACCCCAGGGCGAAGGGCGTGAAGCTGGCGGGAACGCTGGTGGTTCCCCCCGGGGACGGGCCGTTTCCGACCGTGGTGTTTATCAGCGGGTCCGGACCGCAGGACCGGGACGAGACGCTGTTCGGTCACAAGCCGTTCGCGGTAATCGCCGACTACCTGGCGCGGCGGCGCATCGCCAGCCTGCGCTACGATGACCGGGGAGTGGGCACGTCCACGGGCGACTTCGGCAAGGCCACGACCGCGGACTTCGCCGACGACGTGCGCGCCGCGGTGGACTATCTGAAGACGCGCGCCACGGTGGCGGACCCGAAAAAGATCGGCCTTATCGGCCACAGTGAGGGGGGCGTCGTGGCTCCCATGGTCGCGGTCGCGTCGCCCGAAGACATTGCTTTCCTGGTGCTGCTAGCAGGCACGGGGGTGCCCGGCGATCAGGTGGTGCTGACGCAGGCCGCCGCGATCGCAAAGGCATCGGGGGCGCCGGACGACGCCATCGCGCGGGAGCAGGAGTTCCAGAAGCGGGTCTTCGGCGTGATCCGCGCGGAAAAGGACCCGAAGAAGCAGGAGGCGAAGATCCACGAAATCCTGCGCTCCCTGACTGAGGGGGCGCCTCAGGAGACGCGCGAGCAGGTGGAGAAGGCGCTGAAGGAGAGCACGGCTCCCCTGATGAGCCCCTGGTTCCAGTACTTCCTGTCCTACGACCCCGCGCCGACTCTGGCCAAGGTGCGCTGCCCGGTGCTGGTGCTGAACGGCGAGAAGGACCTGCAGGTACTGCACGGTGTCAACATTCCACCAATGGAGGCAGCGCTGAAGGCGAACCCGGACGCCACCGTGAAGGTGCTGCCCGGACTGAACCATCTGTTCCAGACCGCTGATAAGGGCCTCGTCGGCGAGTACGGCACCATCGAGGAGACCATCTCGAAGGACGTTCTGGCACTCATCGGCAACTGGATCGCGGAAAGGATGCAGTAGGGGCCGCGGTGGGCGCACCCGTCAGGCGGAACGCCTGGGGCGAAGCTCCGGACCCGGACCCGGTGCGGACATTCATCGCGGCACGAACGGCGCAGGTCGGGATACCGGCCGCCGCTGCGCTCGGGGCGCTTGCGCCGGCACTCCCTCCCGGGGCGCTGCTCCCGACGGTACTCGGGGGCGGTGCGGCAGTGGCGGCCGGTCTGTCCGCATACTTCGTGGCCACGTTCTTCCCGCGATCATCGTTCGGCCATCCGCTCCTGGTGCGGCTGCCGGCCGGCGCGGGAGCGGACGCCGTCGCGCTGACGTTCGACGACGGGCCGCACCCCGAAACCACGCCCCGCCTGCTGGACCTTCTGGCGGCGCATGAAGCCAGGGCGACGTTCTTTCTGGTAGGGGAGCGGGCGTCGCAGTTCCCGGCGCTGGCGCGGCGAATCGCGGACGAGGGCCATGCCCTCGGGGCGCACGGCCTGCGTCATCAGGCGATGGTGCTGACACCGCCCGCACAACTGGCGCGAGAACTGAGCGAGGCGCGGGCGCGGATCGAGGAGGCGAGTGGAAGGGGGCTCGGGGAGGAGCCGTGGCTCCGCCCGCCGCACGGGTTCAAGACGTGGCGGCTTTGCCGGACGGCAACCCGCCTGGGATGGCGCCTCGCCGCCTGGTCGGTAGACCCGCGAGACTACGACCGGGAGGTCACCGCGGGTGTGCTGGCCCGCCGGATGACGTCGCGCATCGGGCCGGGCGACGTCGTGCTGCTGCACGAGCGGCCCGGTGTGTCCGCAGTGACGGACGCCCTTCCGGCCGTGCTGGCGTGGGGGCGCGGGGGCGGTCTGCGCTTCGTGGCGCTGCCGCCGCCGCGGTCGTCCCACGCGCCGGTCGGACTCAGTCGTCCGTAATCTTTGCCAAGAATCGCCAGATCAGGAAGGCGATGGTCGCCAGGATGATCAGGACCCGTCCGGTGGTCGGGATGAAGTTGCTGATCGCCACCAGCACGGACACCGCTACCAGGAGGAGGCCGAACTTGAGCGCTTCCTGAAGGATCTCCTGTCGCTCCTTGCCCTGAAATAGCGTCTTCACGCTCTCCAGGGGCAGCTTCTGGCCGCAGTCCGCGCAGATTTCCCGGCCCACCGGGTTCAGGCGTCCGCAGTGGGGGCACAACTCCTCATGGGGCTTTCGGATGGCCTCGGCGGGATGCCCCACAGCCGCCGCATCGGCGGGCAGTACGTTTGAACGATCGCCCGACAGGTTCGGGCGCAGCAATGAACCCAGAGATCGCGTCTTTTCCGCCATAACGCTCTCCTAATGTCAACGCACAAGATGACAAGAGACACAGTCGCAACGTCTATCGGACGATAGACGTCCGTGCTCTGTTCCGTGTTCCATAGCCCTCCTGCCGAAATTCTTGAAAACTCTGTGGGAACCTCGGGGCGGAGGGGGCTATGGGGTGGGCCGGGCAGGAGAACCCTGCCGGGCTACCGAACGTACAGAGCGGACAGAGACACACTCTCATGACCCCAACACGACGCTTCTTCCTCATCGTTCTGGATGGCTGCGGCGCAGGCGAACTGCCGGACGCCCGCGACTACGGTGAAGGCGACCTGGGCTCGAACACCCTCTCCAACACCGCCCGCGCCGTCGGTGGCCTGCAAACGCCCCACCTGGCCGCCCTCGGCTTCGGCAATATCACCCCGATGCCGGGCGTTTCCCCGGCTCCGGACGCCCCCGCGGCGTGGGGGCGCCTGACCGAGGTGAGCAAGGGCAAAGACACAGTCACCGGGCACTGGGAGATGATGGGAGTGGCCACGCGCGTCCCGTTCCCCACTTACCCGGACGGATTTCCTCCTGAAATTGTGTCTACCTTTGAGTCGCGAATCGGGCGGGGAACGTTGGGTAATTTTCCGGCCTCCGGCACCGAGATTCTGAAACTTCTCGGCGAGGAGCACCTGCGCACGGGGAAACCTATCCTCTACACCAGCGCTGATTCCGTGTTCCAGGTCGCGGCACACGAGGACCCGGAGGTCTTCGGCCTGGAGCGGCTGTACGCGGCGTGCGAGGCTGCCCGGGAGATACTGGTGCCGCCGCACCACGTCGGGCGCGTTATCGCCCGGCCCTTCGTTGGCAACTCGGCTGCGGACTTCAAGCGTACGGAGAACCGGCGCGACTACCCGCTTGCCCCGCCACACGACACTGTGCTGGACGCGCTGACCGCCGCCGGGAAGCGCGTCCACGCCATCGGCAAGATTGGCGAGATCTTCTCCGGAAGGGGAATTGCCACGTCCGAGCCGACCACCAACAACCCGGACCATCTCGATGCCCTGCGCCGTGCCCTGCGTCGCGAAGGGCCGGGCGCGGACGCCGACTTCGTGTTCGCAAACCTCGAAGACTTCGACATGCTGTACGGCCACCGTAACGATCCCGTGAACTTCGCCCGCCTGCTGGCCGAGTTCGATGACTTCGTTGCGGAGGTGCCGGCACTTCTTGGGCCGGGCGACCTGGTGGGCCTCACCGCTGACCACGGCAACGACCCCACGACCCCGTCTACCGACCATTCGCGGGAGTACGCGCCCCTGCTGCTGTTCGGCCCGGCCGTCACCGCGCCCACGCCGCTGGGGGATCGCGCGACGTTCGGGGACTGGGGGGCGACGGTGTGCGACTGGCTGGGGGTGCCGTCGTCGCTTGCCGAAGCGTTTACCGCGCCGGGCGCGTCGTTCGCGCCGAAGGGAACTCCTGACTGATGGCCTCCAAGCGCCGTAACTCCGCCGCCTCCAGACGACCCGCCGCGCGTTCGCGCCGCGGCTCTTCTGCTGCCATACCGGGCGGGCCGCCGCGCCGCGTCGTGTCTCTCGTCACGCTGATTCTGGCGGTGGGGGCGACGCTGGTCGGCTCGTGCTTCCGCCGCCAGGCCTCCGTCCCGGTCGCGTCCCCGCCGGCCCCGGCCGCTTCCGCGAGCGCGCCCGCGCCCCGCGCGAACCGTGCGACCCCTGCACCGCCGCCTCCCGGGCCGCGGCTCGCCACGCCGAGCGGGCTGCCAAAGGCGCCCGAGGGCGATGTGGCCGCGGTGGGGACGTTCAACATCGAATGGTTCAGTCTGGGCGGCAAGAACGCGCGCTCCGAGTCGGACCTGCGCAATATCGCGGACGTCATTCGTCAAACGGGCTGTGTCGTGCTCGGCGTGGAGGAGGTTCAGGACGAAGCGGCGCTGGCGGCGCTGGTGCGCCACCTGCCGGGTTGGAAGTTCCAACTCGGCACGAGTGGGCGGCAGCAGCGGTGTGGCATACTCTGGGACGCCTCCCGCGCCACTGTGGGGCGCGCGGCGGAGTGGCCGGATGTCAACGAGGGGCTGGAGAAGGGCGGGCGCGGCTCGCTCCGAGCGCCGCTCGTCGCCCCCGTGAAGATCGGCCAGTTCGACTTCACGCTGGTGGTTCTACACCTGAAGGCGATGTTCGACCCGGAAGACATCCGGACCCGACGCACCCAGCTTCGCCGCATCCGTGACCGGGTGGAAAAAGAGGCGGTGGCGCGCAAGGACGAAGACTTTGTGATCGTCGGAGACTTCAACGACTTCGCCGACTCCGACGCCCTGAAGGAGCTGACGGACGGACGGCGCGGCAAACTGCGCTTCGTGGTGACGGGCGCTCGCCTGCCCAAGACGGTCTCCTCGTATCTGGGCCGCAGTGGGCGTATCGACCACATTGTGGTGACATCGCCCGCGGTGACCCAGCAGGAGTGGACCGGCGAGGCATTCGTCTACCCGAAGCCCAAGGGTAAGGAGCGGGAACTCTACGAGAAGAGCGTGTCGGATCACCTGCCCTCCTGGGCCACGTTCAAGACCGACAGGGACTATGACCCCTGACTGCGCGAGGCATCGCGCGGCGGCGGGTGAAGGGCGCCCCGCCCGGCTCTGAGCCCTACGGCGCGTCCAGTGCCCGGCCGCTCCGGTGGGCGGGGGGGTGGTGGTTGACCTGAGCGCCGTAACTGCGGCGCAGGCGGGCACGTTTCTGGAGAAGGGAATCGCCGTCGTTCACCCATGAGCATCCTCCGGGAAAACCCTGTTTTGTGGAAAGACCTGCGCAATCGGGCGCGCAGCCGGCGGCGTGCCCGGGTCAACCGTATCACCGTCGTGGTGGTGATAGGGCTTTCCATTCTGGCCCTGTACTGGTTTGGTCTGCGGGGCATCCTCGCGGCAAACTCCGCCCGCCTTGCGCGTGACCTGTATATGTTGTTTGTGCTGGGCATTGAGACCACCCTGCTGCTGTTCCTGGTGCCGTCCCTGGCCGCCGGGAGCATCACGCAGGAGCGCGAGCAGCAGACATGGAACGCGCTGCTCCTGTCCCGCCTGAGGCCGGCCGAGATCGTTCTGGGTAAGTACGTGGCGGCGGTGTTGCCGCCGTTGCTGATCCTGGCGCTCTTCGCGCCGCTGAATCTGACGGCGGCTATTATCGCAAACATCGCCCCCATCGACATCCTGCTTACGGGCCTGCACCTCCTGGCGACGCTGTTCTTCTACGCTGCCGTCGGGGTGTTCTGCTCGTGGGCGTGTCGGCGCACCTTTATCGCCAATGCCGCGGCGTTCGCGGTGACGGGGTTTTTCGTGGTGGGGACGTTCATCCTGTATGTCCTGGCAGAGGAGATGTTCCGGGGAGGGCGCACCTATCTGGTGGTGGAAGAGTTCCTCCCGCTATGGCTGAACCCGTACATGCCGGTGACGCTGCTCATGGACCGCAGCAGCCGGATGGTCACGCCCTCGCTGGTGTATATCGTGTTCTGCTTCACCGGGGCGTTCCTGCTGCTGCTCATCGCGATGCGCCGACTGACGAAGGGACCAAAGGAGTTGGAACAGTGAAACGAAATCCGCAACATCGGCGCGTTGCCGTCGCTGCTACCGCGGCGGCGCTGATTGCTCTGCCGGCCGTCGCGCCGCTGCCTGCGTTCGCCCTGCAGGCGCCCGCCCCCGCGGCGCCGTCCGCCGCCGAGGGCATCGTGATGCAGGGGGTGGGGGAGGTCACGGCGAAGCCGGACATCGCCCGCCTGACCCTGGGGGTGGAAACGCGCGATGCGGAGGCCGCGAAGGCTGCCGAGGAGAACGCCCGCCTCACCGACGCCGTAATCAAGGCCATCCGCGCCGCCGGTGTCGCCGAAAAGGACGTCCAGACCTCCGGCTACAGCATCTACCGGACGGAAGAACCGAACGGTCTCGGCGGCAGCGGTTTCAGCGGGGGACGCAGCTTCCACGTCGGGCAGGCCGGGGGGCAGGGCCAGCCGCCGCAGGCGCCGCGCACGCGCGTGGTCTTCGTCGCGCGGAACACGGTGCAGGTGACCGTGCGCAAGGTCGCGGACGCCGGCAAGGTGATCGACGCCGCGGTGAAGGCCGGGGCGAACGTTGCCGGAGGCATCCAGTTTGACTTCGCGGATCCGAAGCCGCTGGAGGACGAAGCCCTGCGCCTTGCCGTTCTGGACGCCGCACGCAAGGCAAAAGTGGTAGGGCGCGCCTCCGGGTACGGCAGCCTCCGGCTGGTCAGCGTCGCCGAGGCCAGCGCCGACTTCCCACGGCCGATGTTCGGCGGCGCGATGATGTCTGCCCGCGCCGATATGGCGCAGACGCCGGTGGAACCGGGCGAGCAGAAGATCACCGCCCGCGTCACCGTTCGCTACGTCCTCTCCGATCTTCTCACCGGTCCCGGTGTCATCAAGGTAGAGTAGCTGCGCGTCCGCCTGCGAACATAAGGAGATCACTCCCGCTATGCCGATGGTCGAACTCGTCAACCTGCGCAAGGAGTACAAGAACCTGGTCGCCGTCAAAGGGCTGAGTCTCAGCCTGGAGCCGGGGGATATCTTCGGGTTCATCGGTCCGAACGGGGCGGGCAAGACCACCACTATCAAGATGCTGGCCACCCTGCTGGAGCCGACCTCCGGCGTGGCGCGGGTGGATGGGATCGATGTCACCGACGACGTGGAGGCGGTGCGCGCGCGCATCGGCTATATGCCGGACGCCTTCGGGGTGTACGATGACTTCAAGGTCTGGGAGTACCTCGACTTCTTCTGCGCCGCCTACCGCGTCCCCCGCTCCGACCGGCCCGGCCTGATCGACATGGTGCTGGACCTGACCAGCCTGACCGAGAAGAAGGACGCCTTCGTGGACGAGCTTTCGCGCGGCATGAAGCAGCGCCTCTGCCTGGCGAAAACCCTCGTCCACGACCCCAAGGTGCTTCTGCTGGACGAGCCGGCCTCCGGCCTGGACCCGCGCGCCCGCATCGAGATCAAGGAGCTGCTCAAGGAGCTGCGCTCCATGGGCAAGACCATCATTGTCTCCTCGCACATCCTGCCGGAGCTGGCGGACTTCTGCACGTCGGTCGGCATCATCGAGCGGGGCGAGCTGATCGTCTCCGGCCCCATCGAGGAGATCATGCGCTCGGTGCTGGGCCACCGCGTCCTGGAGATCCGTGTGCCCGAGAACGATCGGCCGCGGGCGAAGGAGGTGCTGGAGGAGGTGCCGCACGTACGGGCTGTGAAGCTGGTGGGGGAGACCTTCCGTGTGGACTACGACGGCACGCTGGACGACCAGAGCGAGGTGCTGCTCGCCCTGATTCACGGCGGCGTGCGCGTCCAGTCGTTCGCCGAGCAGGACACCGACCTGGAAGACATCTTCCTGCGCGTCACGAAAGGGCTGGTGGCGTGAGGCTCGCCGCGCTGCGACTGCCGGAGAACCCCGTGTTCTCGCGCGAGGTGCGCGCGCGTATGCGCGGCTCGCGCGCGGCGTGGCTCCTCTTCGTCTACCTCGGGATTCTGTCGTTCATCCTCTTCATGGTCTACTTCTCCTGGGCGCGCTCGCAGCAGGACGACCTTTCGGGCGGGATGGGGGCGGCGGCATTCTCGATCGGGCGGACGTTCTACGAGGTGCTGTTCACCATCCAGGCGCTCCTGGTGACACTCATCACCCCGGCGCTCACGGCGGGCGGCGTGTCGATCGAGAAGGAGCAGCGCACCTTTGAGATGCTTTCGGTGAGCCTGCTGCCGCGCCGCGCCGTGGTGACAGGGAAACTGGCCGCCGCGATCCTGTTCGTCGGGCTGCTGCTCACGTCGTCGCTGCCGCTCGTCTCGCTCAGCTTCCTCCTGGGCGGCGTCTCCCCCGGCGAGGTCGCCGCCTCGTACGCCTCCCTGCTCGCCGCTGCGTGCGTCTACGGCGCGGCGGGCATGGCCTGGTCGTCCATCGCACGCAACACCACCACGGCCACCGTACTGACCTACGCCACGGTGTTTGCGCTCTTCCTGGTCACCCTGCCGCTCGCCATACCGTTCCAATCGGGCTTCAGCAGTGCCCCCGGGGCGCTGGGCCTCGCAGCGCTCAACCCGGTGGGGGCGGTCGCGCTCGGTGCGCGCCAGGAGTGGTACTTCGGGCTGGGCATGCCCGCCTGGGCCCCGGCTGCCGCCGTCAACCTCCTGCTGGCCACCGTTTTCGCGGCAGTCTCGCTGCACCGCCTGGAGTACCCGAAGACCGACCGGTCACTGCTGCTGCGGGCGCTCACCCTCGCCCTGTGCGCGGCGGTGTTCACGCTCTTAGGGGGCTTCCTGCGAATGGGGCCGAGCACCGCCGGGCCGAACTCCGTGGGCAGCGTGCTCGGCAACGGCAGCTTCTCCGCCACCGCCCGGCACTCGTTCCTGTGCTGGCTCCTGGCCTTTCTGCCCTGTCTTATCGCGCCGATCTTCGCCACCGGGGAAGGGCTCTTCCCGCTGAGGGATTCAGGCAGGAAGCGACCACGGCATCCGTGGGGGCGCTGGTTCGGCGAACCGCCCTCCGGCGTCGCCTACGGTGTCCTGGTGACGGCGGCCTGCGGCGTGATCGTTGTTCTGACCTCGCTCGGTGCGAGCAATGCGGCGTTCGGCTTCGTGGGCATGACGGCGGCGGTCGCCTTCGGTCTGGGGGCGGTCGGACTCGTCTTTTCGGCCCTTCTCCAGAACCGCTGGACCGCGTTCGCGGCCACCCTCGCCGTGGTCTGGCTTCTATGCTTCCTGTCCTGGAGCACTGTGTCCGGCCGGTTCCATAGCGGCGCCTGGAAGCCCGCGGCGGTCGATCACCTGGTCTACCTCTCGCCGTTTCCGGCGGCACTCCAGACCGCCGATCCGCAGCGCGAGGACGTGAAGAAGCTCGCCCGCCTCGCGGGCGGCGCACCCGTTGCCGCCGTCGCCGGCCCGCTCTACGCGGGCCTTGGCCTGGTGTGCCTGCCCCTCGCCCTGCTCCTCCAACGCGCCCATACCCGCCGCGCCACCCGCGACTCGCTACAGCAGCGATAAAGTGGGCGTTGACATTCCACCCCCCCAAGTAGGTCTGCCACGAATCCTTGCCCCGCGATATCTGGTGGACTTGACAGGCAAGGGTGAGCTGAGTTAATATTCGGAATGCTGGTAATTATGCCAGTGATGCCTGTCTCGTCCTCTCACTCTCAAGTCAGGCGATCGTTCAAAGGAGGCGATTCGCCGCGTGAAGCCGCCGCTTCTTGCGCGTGCTTCGTCAACGATTCAAGGGGTGCCTTCGTATGACCTGTCGTTTCCGCGCCTCGATACCCGCGCTCACGGGCGTCGCTCTTCTCCTCGCCGTGTCCGCTCTGTCGCGTTCCGCGCACGCACAGACGACCTTTTCCAACACCACACCGATCACGATCAACGCGAGCGGCGCCGCCGCCCCGTTCCCCTCGCAGATCGCTGTCAGCGGGCTGAGTGGCACGATCACCGAGATCACCGTTGCTCTGTTTGGCTTCAGCCATACGTTCCCCGATGACGTTGCTATCCTGTTCGCCGGTCCCTCCAACACCAACACGGTCATGCTGGCCGGCGGTCCCGGCTCCAGTGTGGCCGCCGTCAACCTGAACTGGGTGTTCAGTGACTCCGCGACGGAGATGCTGCCCATAACCGGTGCGTTGTCGTCGGGGACGTTCCTGCCGGGGTTGAACGAGTACAACGACGTGCTCTCGGCGCCCGCGCCTGCCGGGCCTTATGCGACCAGTTTCGCCGGCTTTACCGGAGCCGACCCCAATGGAATCTATAGCCTGTACATCCAGGACTTCGTTACTGGTGACGGCGGTTCACTGAGTGGAGGCTGGAGCATCACCATCACCACGAACGCGGTGGCCTCTGTGCCGGAACCGGGGACGGCGCTCCTCTTCGGTACGGTAGGGGTGCCCGTGCTCGGTCTTGTCGCTTCGCGCCGCCGTCGCCGCGGATAGGCAAAAACGACCGGGGACGGCACCACACGCGCGGTGCCGTCCCCGGTCGCTTTTGCTTGACTACTCCGTGGTAATGGTGAGGCCGGGGCCGGGGCGGGGGACAAGGATGCGGCCCGCGCCGGCTTCTTTGAGCGCCTGAATGGTGCGCTCCGGCTCGAACGTGAGGGCAAGGACGGTGCCGCCCTGGCCCGCACCCGCCAGCTTCGCGCCGATGGCGCCATTCCGAACCGCGACGTCAATCAGCCGGTCCACCGCCTCGCCGGACGCCCCGAGGTCTTGAGCGACCTTCTGGTTCTGGTTCATCAGGTCCGCCACCGTCTCCCAGTCGCCCGTCAGCAGCGCCGCCTTACCCTTGCGCGCGAGGCCCGGCACCAGCACGTCGTACGCCTCACGTACCACGGGGTCACCCTCCAGCCAGCGCTGGCGCACCGGCTTGTGCGCCGCGCCGGAGTGATGCTTAACCCCTGTGTGCGCCAGAATCATCGGCAGCGGCGGGACCGCATCCGCCAGCGGCTCCACGGTGGCGAACGGCTGCTCATCCGGCGCCAGGTGCGAGCCCTTGCCCCGGAAGTCCATGTAGTTCAGGCCGCCAAACACCGTCATGTACTGGTCCTGGAAGCCACAGACCACGCCCATGACCTCGTACTCGATGCGGCGGATGGCCTCGGCGATGGCGTGCCGGTGCCGCTTCTGGCCGAGCTGCGCCGTCACCGCGCCGAACACGGCGGCGACGAGCGCCGTGGAGCCCGCGAGCCCCGCCTGCATCGGGATTTCGGTGCTCGTCTTCAGGTGGAAGTGGTGCTTCGCCGGGTCGATCTCCAGCCCTTTGAGCACGGCCTTTGCCAGGTCGAGCCGATCGCCGCGCGGCGCGAAGTCCGCCGCGCTCGTTATCTCCTGCCGCTCGCCGTTGTCCGCCTCGACGATCAGGGCGTCTGCCGGGTGGACTTCGCAGCGGGCGCGCTCCTGGAGCGAGCAGGAGACGACGGAGCCGCCGTACATATCGGTGGGGTTGCCGAGCACCCCGCAGCGGCCCGGCGCGGTCGCAACAATCACGATGAAAAAACCTCGCAGTGGTGGGGTCTACTGTCGTGACAGTTCCGCACGGGGAACCCGGTTTCCTGCCGCAGGGAAGGCGCATACCGGGGAGGATAATAGGCAGAAAGAGCGATATCTAAATTTGGGGTCTGTTGTTTGATAACGCACTGCGCTGTTGAACGGACCTTCAATAACGAGACGGAGACGAGCTTGTTTGGCTATGTCTGATAGTTTAACGGTCGGCATCATCGGGGCGGGTTACATCGGGACGCGGCACGCGGCCTGCTGGTCCCGCCTGCCCGGCGCGCGAATCGCAGCCGTGGCGGACATCGACCGGGCGAAGGCGGAGGCGCTCGCCGCGCCCGCCGCTGCGGCCGTGTACGAGAGTGCGGAGGCGCTGCTGGCGGACGCGAGCGTCCAGGCGGTGAGTATCTGCACTCCGACGGACCTGCACCGCCCGATCGCGGAGGCGGCGGCGCGCGCGGGCAAGCACATCCTGTGCGAGAAGCCTATGGCGCTGACCCCGGACGACTGCGCGGCCATGACCGCGGCGGCCGAAGCGGCCGGCGTCGTCTTTACCGTGGGGCATGTGGTGCGGTTCTTCCCGGAGTTTGCGGACGCGAAGCGCCAGGTGGAGCGCGGGGCGGTGGGGAACCCCGCCGCGGTGCGCACGCGGCGCGGCGGGTCGTTCCCGCGCCCGGAGAGCGATTGGTACGCGGACCCGAAGCGCAGCGGTGGTGTGATTCTGGACCTGCTGGTACACGACATCGACTGGCTGCAGTGGTGCTTCGGGCCGATCAAGCGGGTGTACGCCCGCGGGCTCACCGACCGGGGGCTGGAGCGCCTGGACTACGCGCTGCTGACGATGCGCCATGAGAATGGGGTCATCAGCCATGTGGAGGGGACGTGGGCCGATCCGGCGGGCTTCGCGACTACGTTCGAGATCGCGGGCGACGGGGGCTTGCTGACCTTCGACTCCCGCAAGGCCCGTGCCCTGTCGTTTGCGGCGCGCGCACCGCAGCCGGAGGGGGCGGCGCCCGGAGTGGTGGTGCCCGCGAGCCCGCTCGCGGCTGAGGACGAGCCGTTCTACCGCCAGATCGCCGCCTTCGCCGACAGCGTGGTGAACGGCGCGCCGCTGGCGGTGGACCCGGCGGACGCCTGCCGGGCCGTGGCCGTGGCCGCTGCCGCGCGCGAGTCGCTCCGCACGGGCGAAGCCGTCGAACTGGGATAGGATCGGTCAGAAGGAAATAGCATGCTCAAGATTGGGTTACTCTCGACGGCGCATATGCACGCGGCGTCGTACGCAGCGCAGGTGAACGCGCACCCCAGCGCCGAACTGGTCGGGCTCTGGGACGACAACGCCGAGCGTCTGGCGAAGCAGGCGGAGGCGTATGGGACGCGCGCGTATGCGGACGCCGACGAACTGCTGGCGGTGAGCGACGCGGTGATGATCTGCAGCGAGAACGTCCACCACAAGGCGCTGACGGAGAAGGCGGCGGCGGCGGGCAAGCCGGTGCTGTGCGAGAAGCCGCTGGCGGTCACGCCGGACGACGCCCGCTCGATGGTGGAGACCTGCGCGGCGGCGGGCGTACCACTCTTCACGGCCTTCCCGTGCCGGTTCTCGCCGGCGTTCCAGCAGCTGCGCGATCTGGTGGGGAGCGGCGCGCTGGGCGAGATCCTGGCGGTGCGCGGCACAAACCGGGGCCGGTGCCCGGGCGGCTGGTTCGTGGATAAGGCGCTTAGCGGCGGCGGGGCGGTAATGGACCACACGGTCCATGTCACGGACCTGCTGCGGGTGCTGCTCGGGTCGGAGGCGAAGAGTGTCTTCTGCGAGGCGGACAGCCGCCTGACGCCCGGTGATTTCGACGACACGGGGTTCCTGGCGATCAACTTCGAGAGCGGTGTCTTTGCAACGCTGGACGCCTCCTGGTCGCGCCCGAAGACGTTCCCGACCTGGGGCGACGTCACTCTGGGGGTGACCGGCACGAAGGGCGTGGTAGAGCTGGACATGTTCGCGCAGGAGTCCGTGCTCTACAGTGACACCACGGGCCGGGTCGCCTTCCAGGGATGGGGGAGCGACATCGACGGGGGCCTGGTGAAGGCGTTCGTCCGCGCTGTCACCGAGGGCGGCGATTCGGAGATCGCGACCGGTGAGGACGGTCTGCGGGCAGTGGAGGTCGTGGAGGCGGCCTACGAGAGCGTTCGCACCAACCGCGTAGCGGCCGTGCGCCACCGGTAGCCGGCCCGTAGCGGGGCAAGGAGGGTTATTCCGTGAACCGGTACTTGATGAGCGTCCACAGGGCGTCCACGCCATCGGTCCAGCGGATCTTCTTGCCCTGCTGCTCCGTACGCGCCCGGTAGTGAATGGGCACCTCGACGATGCGGTGCCCTCGCTTCAGCACCTTCGCCGTCACCTCCGGGCAGAAGTCGAAGCGCTGGGCCTTGAGCGGGATGCCGCGCAAAACATCCATCCGGAACATCTTGTAGCAGGTCGCCTCATCGGTGATGCGCGCGCCGGGGAAGAGGAGGTTGGTTGTGAGGGTCAGTAGCCGGTTTGCCAGGCGGTTCGCGGGCTTCATCCCGATGATCTCGCCGCGGAACCGGGAGCCGTAGGTCACCTTCGCCTCGCCGCGCATCAGCGGGGCCAGCAGCAGGGCAAACTCGTTCGGGTCGTACTCCAGGTCGGCGTCCTGCACTACCAGAAAGTCGCCCTGCGCCGCACGGATCGCGGTGACGATGGCCGCTCCCTTGCCCCGGTTGCGCTCGTGGTAGAGCACGCGGACGTTCTCATAGCGCCCCTCGACCTCGTCGCGCAGGATCTCGCGAGTGCCGTCGGTGGAGCCGTCGTCCACCAGAAGGAGTTCCAGATCCACGCCGTCGGGCAGACGTGCCGCACGGACATGCGCCAGAATCTCGCGCAGGGTGTCGCGCTCGTTGTAGATGGGGATAGCGACCGAGAGCAGGGTCGTGCGCTCCGCGTCGGGGAGCACTGTTGCCGCCGCCGCCGGGGAGGCGTCGCCCGTCACCCCGACGGGCGAGGGCTCCGTCGGGCGATCCATCGTGCGCAGCAGTGTGTCGGCTTTCATCGCGGCGGGAACCCCATTGTTCATACCGTCATTTAAGCATGGAAACGTTCCCGACACAACGCCATCGCCGCCTCAGCGAACCATCTTCAGAATCGCCTTGAACTCGGGCGTGCCGGCCACTTGCATCCACTCGTAGACCGCGGCCTCCGCGGCGCAGGGAAGGATGCCGCCGTCCCGGATGCGCTCCATGCCAAGCTTGTGCCGCTCCAGGGTGCGTGACGACACCGCATCCGCCACGACGTGCACGGCGTAACCGGCATGCTTCAGGTCGTGCGCGGTCTGGGAAACACAGATGTGCGTTTCGGCGCCGCAGAGGACCACCTGCCGGCGTCCGGTCGCCGCCAGCGCGGCGACGAACGCTTCGGAACCGGCGCAGGAGAAGCTCAGCTTGTCGAAAGGCTCAGGGCTTCCCGCTTCCGCCAGCGCCTCCGCGATGGGCGCGACCGTCGGCCCGAGCCGCGCGGCGTACTGAGTGGTCGCCAGCACCGGAACGCCCAGGATCGCGGCCGAGCGACACAGGAGGAGGAGGTTCGCCAGCAGGGCATCGCTGCCGTGGAGGATCGGGAGCAGCGACTCCTGGGCATCCACGACTACCAGCACAGAATCGTCCCGCCGCAGCAGGGTGGGGTGTCGCTCCATCAGGCGCAGTGGGTTCCTTTCGGCTCTACCGTCATTCTGCTGTCACTATACCCCACCGTCCGGTTCGGCCGCGGCCGCACATTCTTACCAGGAGAATGGGACTTTTGGCCCAATCCGTGGGTAAATTGCCATGATACACTCCAACGGGGATGCCCTGGGCAGCCCGCTTTTTGCAGAATAGGAACCAAACAGAAGCTATGACCGAATCGCCTTCGCCGCGACAGCCGGACCTGGCCGGGGAGCGACAGGACCCTGACCAGGAGGCCGCCACGGTAGCGCGGCTGCTGACCCAGGGTCGGGCCGGTGAGCCGGACGAAACGCCCCGCGCTCCGCGCCGGGGCAGCGTCAACGCGCAGTTCGAAGAGATCTTCTACGAGAGCTTCCTGAAATTCTTCAAGAATGCCGAGGCCAAGCGCCGCTGGAGCATCGACCGGGACATTCCCTGGGAGAAGACCAGCACCAACGCCTCGGACGTTACCGCACTCATCGTGGAGTCCTTCTCGGCGGTCGAGATGTTCCTGCCGGACTACACGCACCGCATCATGGAACTGGTGCGCCGCTCGCGCGGGCGCGCGTGGTTCCAGGCGAACTGGGGCTACGAGGAGTCCAAGCACAGCATGGTGCTGGAGGACTGGCTCATCCGCTCCGGCAAGCGCACGGAGGAGCAGGTGCGGGCCTTTGAGAACGATCTGCTCGGCGCGGAGTGGCAGTTGCCGTTCGGGACGCCGCGCCAGATGATCATCTACACGATGATTCAGGAGCTGGCGACCGGCCTGAACTACACCAACCTGCGCCGCCGTGCGGACGACGAGGGGGACGCTGCCCTCGCGCGGGTGCTGCGCTGGGTGTCGGCGGACGAGTCGGCCCACTACAACTTCTTCCGCCGCGGTGTAAAGGCGTACCTGTCGCTGGAGCCGGAAGAGACGGTGGCGGACATTAAGTATGTCTTCGAGCAGTTCGCCATGCCGGCGCAGGCGCTAATTCCGGATTGGGACAAGCGCGGCGAAACGATCGAAGCGGCGGGTGTATACGGTCCCAAGATGTACCTGGCGAAGATTCGCCGCCCGATTCTGGAGGACCTGGGTATCTCCCGCCAGCAACTCAAGGCTGCCGGTCTGCCAGAGGCGGAGGCCGATGCCGTGGCGGACCGGGCGGAGGAGCGGGCCGCCGATGCCGCCCAGGCGCTCTTCCAGCGCACGATCTTTGTGCCGCCTGGGCCGAAGGCCCTGACCCCCGCCGGCCGCCGCACCGTTCTGGCCATTCCGTAAGTAGGACCAGACAAACGACGGGCCGGCCGGGCAGTGAGAATCTCGCTGCCCGGCCGGCCC
>Ga0065721_10005056_pt1 | contig 16910 bp, 19 predicted proteins | sample Mesricmetagenome_FD_59108 | JGI IMG/M metagenome (GOLD analysis project Ga0065721, IMG submission 59108) | Mesophilic microbial community from rice straw/compost enrichment Sample: eDNA_1 v2 (version 2) | ecosystem: Engineered > Solid waste > Grass > Composting > Bioreactor | place: USA: Davis... | reverse complement strand
TTGGGAGCAAGCTCCCTCCTAACTCCGCTCGACTTGCATGTATTAGGCACGCCGCCAGCGTTCGTCCTGAGCCAGGATCAAACTCTCCATGAAAGTTGATTAGCTCATTCACTGCTGGTATTGNTTGTTGTTTCTTACGCTCAATGTTCAGTTTTCAAAGAACAATCGGTGTTTCTTNATTTCGTCACCGCGTTAACAGCGACCTTTATAATATACCACAGTTCGAACCTTCGATGCAAGCATTATTTTTAACTTTGTTTGCATTTCTTTATTCTCACCGCGTCCGCATCTTAGTGCTTTTTCAGCGGCGAGATATAATTTATCACAGGTCGGATGGACAAGTCAACGGTTTTTTCGACATTTTATGATTAATCTTTATGACGGCTCACGCGGACGTATATTTGAGCTCAAGAATGCCGTTTCCGAGCGGAGGGGCAGGCTTGGCGATCTCCCGGATGCATCCCCGGTTCACCAGCTTGTAGAGCAGCACAGACAGCTCCAGGGACAGCCCCGCCAGATCGGGATGCCGCATCAGCTCGGCAGGCGTCCACGCCTCGTGACGGCTCGCAATCAGCCGGATCAACAACTCGCAGCATGTCTCCATTTTGTTCATGATGGAAAATTCGCAGGCGAGCAGAACGAGCTGAACTCGCTGCTCCAGCGTCTCCGAGCTTGTCGTCAATTCTTCGAACAGCTTGTAGATGCCGGGATTGACTTTGCGCATCTGCTCCCATACGGTCGACTCGGGATGCATTCCCTCTTCCACCAGCGCGATATGCGCCCAATAATGAAGGCATGCGAGCACATTGGAGTACGCATCCAGCACCTGTCCGTCTTTAAGATCCTGTTTCGCTTGCAAACACCCTCTGACGAATCGGGAAAATTCGCTCAGCAGCTTCTGCTCCCTAATAAGAGGAGACCAATCCAGAAGGCGGCTGCGCAAGTCGGCCAAATAACCGTCGCGATCGACCAGGATTTCTCCGTGCATGAGCCAATAGGCGCTGCCTCGGTTGGAGCTGCCTACGATCCAGCTCTCCAACTGCTCGCGCGAAACCCTCCGAACCTGGACCCGGGCATCGTCCCACATCCAATGCTCGATCTCCTTGTCGGCAACCTCGTCGTCTTTTACGATCAGAACGAGACGGTCCAGACCATCCAATCTCGGTTGATGGGAGAACGGATTGGCAATCAACAGAAGACTTACCGCGTCCTCATCTTCCGCCAACCTCTCGATGTCGAATCCCTTCATGTTCGCTTGCGCCACGTTATCACACCTCTGTTCAGCATATCAGCCCGCATCGCGACAACCTCCAAGGTGGTCTGGCCGGGCGATGTGAGCTATAATAAAAATTACGAGTATGGTGTAGTTCTACAACACAAGCCCTGTTTCCTGCTTCCCTGCGCAAGCGGGATATCGTGACATGTCGGAATCGGGGCCAAGCTTCATTAAAAGACGGAGGATCACAACATGAAATGGAAAGCCAGCAAAATATCGACAATGCGAACTTGGGCGTTGTTGCTCGTATTCGTCGGAATGGGCGTCATGGTCTTCGGGACAAGCGGCATTCTGATGTTCGGCGAAGTCGGCAAAATCATCGCCGCCGTGTTCATGGTGCTCGGCATCATCAGTTGTTTCATCAGCATGGGCATGTACTTCTATATCGGCATGCTGTCTACGAGCGCCCCCGTGCTGGAATGCCCGGAATGCGGCAAACGCACCAAAGTGCTCGGCACGACGGATCGCTGCATGTACTGCCATACGATCTTGACTTGGGATCCGGCGCTAGCGACGGAGAAACCCGCGGAGACCAACAAGGAAGTCCCTTTGCAATCCCAGTCCTAGACAAAAAGAAAAAGGCGCAAGCTTCTCCGATGCAATGGAGACTTGCGCCTTTATGATTTTAGTATGATTACTTTTGCAGCGTCTCGTCCAATACGTCCCAAATATCGGCGGTCTCGAAGCCGCGCCGCCACGAAGCGACTCCGGCCAGGTCGTACTTGTTGACCAGCTCTGCTCTGGCTTTCATGGAAGTCGCGTCCTCAATCCAAATTTTCTTGACCGCTTCCCCTTCTTTGAACTCCACGTAATGCTGTCCCGTTTCCTCCGAGAAAACCGGCTTAAGCTTCTTCTCCTCGATCAGCTTGTTAACGGCGTTCATGCTCATCGTTTTAGACGATACTTTAACGCCGCCCTCACCATTTGGCTCCTCGGTCCAGATCCGGGTATAGAAAGGGACGCCCAAAATAAATTTGCTCGGCGGAACGCCGTCCTCTTCCAGAATTCGCCTCAGAGAGTTTTCCGTCCACGGCAGCGACGACACTGAACCGGCGACCGGGCTGGATGCCCAATGCTCGTCGTAAGCCATCAGCATCATAAAGTCGACGCTGGCGCCCAATCTTTTCCGATCCAGGAACGCCGACCACATCTCGCTGTTCGATTTGCCCGTCACGTCGATCGATACGACCAGGTTTTGCTCGTGCATCAGCGGCGTCATCTCCCGTACAAACTGGACGAGATTATCTTTGTCCTTCGTATAGACGTTCTCGAAATCGATGTTTACGCCTTGCAGCTTAAACGTCTTCGCATACGCCAGCATCTGCTTGATCATCGTCAGACGCGACTCGTAGCTGGACAGCGCCTCATGCGTCCGATCCGGCTCGAAGGCGTTGCTGAACAGTCCCCAGACTTGAATCCCCTTCGAGTGCGCCCATTTCACGTAAGAAGCATCCGCGTTGCTGCGAATGTTTCCTTCGCCGTCCACCAACTCGAACCATGTCGGGCTGACGACGTTGACTCCGGGCAGTTCCCCGATTTTCGCCGTATCCGGGTTAGCCGAATAGACGGCTTCCCAGGTCAGATTAATTTTCCGGCCTTCCGACTTCCAGGCGATGAAAGGCTCTTCGTCGTCGATTTCGGAAGGAATCGTCTCCGATTCGGCCAATTCGACTCCATTCTTGGCGATATAACCGAGATGACCGGATTCGGACTGGACTTTGTACCAGCCCTCTTCCGTCTCCTCCATAATGCGAACGTCCGTCCCTCCCGCCAAGTCTTCGACGATCGGATAGGATTTGTCCGGACCTTCCCGAAGCTTGATTCCTTTTTCCTTTTTGACCGGTACTTTCGCATGGCGCACTTCTTCTCCCGGCTCGTACAAAGTGACGATACCCGACGTTTCGGAGATCTTCACCTGTATGCCGAACAGCTCGGTCAGCGGAGCTACGGGCAAATACAGAACGTCGTCCAGCTTCTTGGCCGCGAATCTAAGGGTAAACGGTTCACGATTCAGCGTCGCGTCGAGCTCGTCCGTCTTGAAATGCATAACCTTCGTGTCGGTCGTCAAAATAAGACTTTCCGTCTTCTCCTCATAGCGGACTCCGTCGCCTAGCAGGCGCGAAGCGATCGTAATCGGAATAAGCAGCCCTTCCTTGTCGCCCCGGGCATACTGCTCGGTCCATTCCCCTCCGAACATAATCGGATTCGGTTGCGCGACATAGGTCGGAACGACGTAAGACGTGTTGGCCGAATGGGCTATCTTCCACCAGATCGTGCCTCCCGCCGCCGCGAAGAAGAGCAGCATAATGAACAGCCACCTTCCGTAACGCCGGCCGGAACGCCTCCCTCTGGGTGCAAACTCGTTGTTCAATTCCTTTTCAACTCCGTTTCTGCTGGACTGGATGATGAACATGTCCTGATAAAAGTACGATTCTAGCGTCGATCAGGTTGCTAAATATCCGGGTTCTATTCGCGCAGGCCAAATAAAAAGCACGCCGAGATTTCGCCCCGCGTGCTTCATGTCTTGCCATCGGTTTTAAGAATGCATTCCTTTGCAGGTCGGGCAAAGCCCGTAAATTTCCAGCCGGTGTCCCAGCACGCTGAACCCCGTCATGGCGGCCGCAGTCCGCTCCACTTCCATAACCGGCGGATGATCGATATCGACGATCGTTCCGCAGCTCGTGCAAGTCACGTGGTAATGATCCGACATATCGGCGTCGAATCGGCTGGAATCGTCTCCGTAAGTCAATTCCCTTACAAGTCCCGCATCCACGAATAATTTCAAGTTATTATAAACGGTAGCCACGCTCAAACTCGGATACTGCGGAGAAAGAGCCCGAAATATGTCGTCCGCCGTCGGATGCGAATACGATTCCATCAGGTAATGCAATATAGCGTATCGTTGCGGGGTCATCCGGATTCCGCCGGATTTGAGCTGGTCCACGGCATGCTCAACCTTGGATTCCATGCTCTCACAGCCTTTCGTATAACTTATGCGTACTGACGCGCGTATAACTTATTCTACGTTTCGCGTTCAGTCGTTGTCAATGGAAGAAACATCCCCGCAACTTCAGTCCGGTCCATTCAGTTCCTGTTGCTCTTCTGCGCCCGATTTTCCCAGAACCAGAAAACGATGCCCGCTCCGATCAAAACGACGGCCCCGAACACCGAGCCGGCGGAGCTGAACAGCCGGTTCGTCCAACCCGTGCCCGACGTCACCAGCATCAACACTCCCGCTCCGGCCACGACCAGAATGCCGACGGGCGGTAGATTGCGCGCTTGTTGCGTTTGTTGCGCTTGCGGCCCTTGCGGCGACTGCGGCGGCACGGATGCCGCTTCGGGAGACGCTTGCTCCCAGTTGCCGTGCTGCTGCGGATAAGGTCCTGGAGCCGGAGCCTGCGAAGGCCCCCAATCGGCACGGTAACCATAAGGAGGCGCTCCGGCCGCGGTGCGTTCGTTGACGGTATCCGTGCGTTGAATCGCATCGAACAGGCTGTAAAAGTAAATGATCGGGATCAGAAACGAGAGCAGGACGACCGGAAGCGTGTTGCTGCCTTCGGCGGCTTGTATAAGGGCCGTTATATCCAGAAAGAGCAGCATCATGAGCACGATGCCTTTAACCATCAGCCCCAAATACATATGCCCGATCCCGGGAACGAAGAAAGCCAGCAATCCCGCGACCCACTTTTTCTTCTTCCTCCGGGTTTCCGGAAGCCGTTCCGGGAATGGCCCCGGCGCTCCGTACCCCGGCGGCCAGTGTCGTTGCTGCGCCGCTCCGCCCGCATTAGCCGCATCAGGGCTGGGAGGGGGCGGAAATCCTCCTTCTTGATTCCAATTGTCCGATTCTTTCATGGCCTATCCCTCCGACAGTATCATTCCAGCGAGACGAAGGTATGTGCGTCTCTCGCAAGTCATCTTGCCGCGCGTCCGGCTTGTTGCCTCATTGTAGCATGCCCTCGCCGGGCCCAACAACGGTACTCGGACGGGGGCAAACCTAGGCTTAAGTCGGAGGTCGAACCGGCCCTTCAAAGCTTCTCCGGCGCGAGCCGGCGCACCAGTCGAACCATCGTAATCCCCGGAACCGGCTCGAACGTCTCCACGCGTTCGAAGCCGAATCTCTCGTAAAGCCGGAGAGCGGGCAAATTGCGGATCTCCGCAGTTACGCTCCAAATGGTCGACGAGAGCTCCGCGGCCAGCGCCGCCTCCAGCAGCTTCGCGCCGATCCCTTGGCGCATGAATTCGGGATGAACCATAACGCGGCAGATCGTAAAACGTCCCGGACCGTCGGTCTCGTACGATACGGCGCCGACCAGCTCGCCCTCCTCATTCCTGCCCCCGAGGAAAATTTCTCCCGAGTTCTGCAGCGTCTGAATCGTATCCCGCAGAGGCGGCAAGTCGGCCACGCCGATCAGCGCCGCCTCGACCCTGTAAGCGGGATGCTGCAGCGCCCATACTTCCTCGGACGTCTCCCGCAGCCGAATGTTCAACGATTGGATTTTCATAAACTGGCCAAGCCCCCTCGTCTTTCTCTCTCTAAAATGACACAACGGCAATCCCGCGGGTTGCGTGCGGGAGTTGCCGTTGATTCGCTATTTCGCTCAGCCCTTCAGACGGTCCATCAGCAGCTTGTTAACGAGACCCGGGTTGGCTTTGCCCTTCGTCTCCTTCATAATCTGGCCGACGAGGAAGCCGATCGCCTTGTCCTTGCCTCCGCGGAAATCTTCCACCGACTGAGGATTAGCCGCGATGACCGAGTCGACGATCGCCAGAATGGCGCCTTCGTCGCTGATTTGCACCAGGCCTTGCTCCTCGACGATCTTCTGCGGGGATTTTCCCGTCTCCAGCATGCCTTTGAACACCGTCTTGGCGATTTTCGTGCTGATCGTGCCCTTCTCGATCAGTTGAATCATCTCGCCCAGACCTTGTCCCGTAATCTGGACGGCGTCCAGCTCCAGGTTGTTCGCGTTCAAATAACCGAGCAAGTCGCCCATAATCCAGTTGGCCGACGCTTTGGCGTCGCTCGTATGTTCGAGGCTCTCCTCGAAGAAATCCGCCAGCTTCATCGATGCGGTCAGCACGCCCGCGTCGTAAGAAGACAAGCCGTACTTCTCGATATAGCGCGCTTGGCGCGCGTCCGGCAGCTCGGGAATCGAAGCGCGTACGCGCGTCTTCCACTCGTCGTCGATATGCAGGCGAACGAGGTCCGGGTCCGGGAAGTAACGATAGTCGTGCGCCTCTTCCTTGCCGCGCATGCTGAACGTTTTGCCCTGGTTTTCGTCCCAGCGGCGCGTCTCCTGCACGACTTCTCCGCCGCCGTCGAGAATGTCGGCCTGACGCAGCTCCTCGTATTCCAAGCCGCGCTGAACGCCGCGGAAAGAGTTCATGTTTTTCAGCTCCGCGCGCGTACCGAACTTCTCCTGCCCGTACGGACGGATACTGATGTTGGCGTCGCAGCGCAGGCTGCCTTCCTCCATCTTAACGTCGGATACGTCGCAGTATTGCATAATCGCGCGCAGCTTCTCCAGATAAGCCTTCGCCTCTTCGGGCGAACGGATATCCGGCTCGGAGACGATTTCGACGAGCGGCGTACCGACGCGGTTCAAGTCGACAAGAGAACCGAGGCCGCCGTCGATGTGCGTCAGCTTGCCGGCATCTTCTTCGAGATGCAGGCGCGTAATGCCGATCCGCTTCGTCTTGCCGTTCACTTCGATGTCGATCCAGCCGTTCTGTCCGATCGGCTGATCGTATTGGGAGATTTGGTACGCTTTCGGCGAATCGGGGTAAAAATAATTCTTACGGTCGAACTTGCACCATTCCGCGATTTCGCAGTTGATCGCCATCGCCGCCTTCATCGCATACTCCACCGCTTGACGGTTGAGTACGGGAAGTACGCCGGGGTGACCCAGACATACCGGACATGTATGAGTATTCGGCGGCGCTCCGAAGGAAGTCGAGCAGCCGCAGAAAATTTTCGATTTCGTGTGCAGCTCGACGTGTACCTCGAGGCCGATGACCGTTTCGTATTTAGACATGGTTGGGACCCTCCTAAGACAGCGCCGGGCGCAGATCGCGGAAACCGGCTTGGCTTTCGAATGCGTGCGCGGCGCGCAGAACCGTCGACTCGTCGAACGGCTTGCCGATGATTTGCAATCCGACCGGCAGCCCTTCGGCCAATCCGCACGGAACGCTGATCGCCGGCACTCCCGCCAGGCTGACGGGAATCGTGCAAATATCGTTCAAATACATCGTGAGCGGGTCGTTCACCTGCTCGCCCAGCTTAAACGCCGTCGTTGGCGCTGTAGGCCCGATGATCAGATCGTACTGCTCGAACGCCTGGTCGAAATCCCGCTTGATCAGGGTGCGCACCTGCTGGGCTTTCTTGTAATAAGCGTCATAATAGCCCGAGCTCAGCGCATAGGTACCTAACATGATTCTTCTTTTCACTTCCGGACCGAAGCCTTCGCTGCGCGAGCGGCGATACAGGTCGAGCAGATTGGCCGGATTGTCGGCGCGCACGCCGTAGCGTACGCCGTCGAAGCGAGCCAGGTTGGAAGAAGCCTCCGAGGAAGCCAGCAAGTAATAAGTCGCAACGGCGTATTCCGTATGCGGAAGCGAGATTTCCTCCCAAGTGGCGCCGAGCGATTCGAACACCTTCAGCGCTTCCAGTACGCGTTCCTTCACTTGAGGATCGACGCCTTGCCCGATATACTCCTTCGGCACGCCGATGCGCAGTCCCTTAACGTCGCCCGTAAGCGCGGACAGATAGTCCGGAACGTCGACGTTGGCCGAAGTCGAATCGCGATGGTCGTGGCCGGCGATCGCTTGAAGGACGTAGGCGGAGTCTTCCACGTTTTTCGTGATCGGTCCGATCTGGTCCAGCGAGGAGGCGAATGCCACGAGGCCGAACCGCGAGACGAGACCGTAAGTCGGCTTCAGTCCGACGACGCCGCAATAAGCCGCAGGCTGACGAATCGAACCGCCGGTATCGGAGCCGAGCGAGAAATACACTTGGCCGGCCGCGACCGAAGCCGCCGAGCCGCCGCTGGAGCCGCCCGGAACGCGTTCCAGGTTCCACGGGTTGCGAACGGCGCGGTAGGCAGAGTTCTCGTTGGAACCGCCCATGGCGAACTCGTCCATGTTCAGCTTGCCGATCGTCACGGATTGGGCCGAGCGCAGCTTCGAGACGACCGTCGCGTCGTAGATCGGATCGTGGTTGTCGAGGAACTTGCTGCCGCAAGTGGTGCGCAAGCTTTCCGTGACGATATTGTCCTTGACGCCGGCCGGAACTCCGAACAGCAGTCCGCGTTCCCCGCCTTCGGCCAGCCGTGCGTCCAGCGCCTGGGCTTCCTTACGGGCGCCTTCTTCGTTCAAGGTCAAGAACGCGCCGATCTCGCCGTCCGTCTCGGCGATCCGCTTAAAGGAATGCTCGACGAGCTCGGTTACGGATAATTGTTTATTTTGAAGACGATTATGTAATTCGGACAGTCTAAGGTCGAACACCGACATGCTTTTGCTCCTCCTAATCTTTATTCCAGAACCGCGGGAACCCTGAATTGGCCGTCCTCTTCTTCCGGAGCGTTGCGAAGAACTTTCTCTACCGGCCAGGAATCCCTAACTTCGTCGTCTCTCATCACATTGGCGAGAGGCAGGACGTGGCTTGTCGGCTCGATGCCGTCCGTATCCAGCTGATTCAGCTTCTCGGCATATTTAAGAATGGCGTTGAGTTGTCCGGCGAACTGCTCCTTCTCCGCTTCGGACAGGTCGAGACGGGCCAGGTTGGCGACATGCTCGACGTCTTTGATCGTAATGCTCATCTTGTCAAAACCCTCCTTATTTCCGCATTTCCGCTCATTCTTTTCATTATATCGGACAAACTAAGGGAACTCAATGAAAAGGGGGATTCGCCATGTCTCGCTATCACCGGGCTTTCTCCTCCGCCCCGCTCAGGGATGCCGGAACGGTAGAATTCGCCGCCGAAGCCCCGGATCTGCGCGACTCGCTGCATCGGGCAATCGCGGAGCTCGCAGCTCCGGAGAACGCTCCATCGTCTGCGTTGGAGATGAACTATGCGGATCAGAAGCAACTGCTGCGTCTGATAAGCAAGCTCCAGCGGCAGGTCCCGGCAGCGGATGCCGGCTCGGTTCGGTGCAGAATCCGGTTCGCTCCGGAGCATGTCGATCCTTCTTCGGCAGACGAGCCGGACGAGGACGCTTGGATACCGCTTGCGGAGCTGTTCGGAGAGATCGGCGGCGTCAGCGTTCCCGACTACATTTTGCATCGCCACTTCACCGTGTATCTCCAACCGATCGTCCGGCCCGACGGGGCGGTCGCGGGGTACGAGTTTCTGACGCGCCCGATGCCGGAGCAAGCGCCTTTCCGCCCCGCGGAGCTGTACGAGACCGCCAGGAAAATCGGCCAGCATTCGTTCCTCGACCGGGCGGCCAGGCAGATCGCCATCCGAATGGGCGCGGCGCACCTCCCGCCAGGGACGAAAAGATTCGTCAACTTCCTTCCTTCGTCCCTCTATCGGCCCGAAACCTGTCTAAGATGCACGTTCGACGCGATCAAAGAGACGGGCACCGATCCCGGCGACTGCGTCTTCGAAGTGATGGAAACGGAACCTCTGGACGATCCTCGGCTTCCGGCCGTGTTCGACATCTATCGGCGCGAAGGAGTCCGGCTTGCTCTCGATGATGTAGGGACCGATTACGCCACGCTCGACGTCGTCGATCGGCTTAAACCGGACTACGTGAAAATGGACCGAAAATGGGTGAGCCGCTGCGACGAGGATTCCGATAAGCAGCGTTACATCGACCGTTTGCTGGAACGGGCGGCGCGTTTCCACGGCGTTGTGCTCGCGGAAGGGATCGAGCGTCCGGAAGAGTGGGCGTATTTGAAGCAAGCCGGTGTGCCTTTGTTCCAAGGCTTTTTGTTCGGCCGGGCGACTCCCCTTCCGGCGACTGCAACCGCCGCCTCTATGGGCTGACAAAAAAACATCGGACGAATGCGGTACGCAGCCGCTTCGTCCGATGTTTTTCTCGCTTAGATCCAAGCCTTCAGGTTCACTTGACGTATGAACTCCTCGCGGCTGAGCACTTCTTTGCTAGAGTCGTCCGCCGGCTGTTCGTCCGCTTGATCGCCGTTCATGATCCGCTTGAACAATTCTTCGTTGCGGGTTACCAAGGCGAAGTCGATCAACGCTTCCTTCTCGATCCGATCGGCTTCCAGCTCGAGCAGCGTTCGCTCCAGCTCGATGTCCGAATCCGGCACGTAAAATTGTCTATTGGCTTTAGGCACGCGAATAATATAATCGAATGCGCTGTCGTTATTGCGGTCATAGGCGATGATGTAGCCGTATTCGCCCACAGGCAAATTCTGCTCAAACCGGTCATCCACGATGACGATTCTTTCCCCCAGTTGCAGCATGCCGATTCCTCCCCTAGTCTCCCTGAATACTACTATCCTACTAAAAAAGTAGGATTCTATGCAAATGCAGTTATTCGGGAACGAGGAAAAGACTACAGCTTGTACAGTTTTTCGGGCGATTTCGTCAGCGCCCTACAGCCGTCCTCCGTGACGAGATACGTGTTCTCGATACCGACGACGCCCTGTCCCGGAAACGTGAACTTGGGCTCCACGGCCAGCGTCATGCCCGGCTCGAGCGGATCGCGGAAGCCTCTGGCGAGCACGGGCCATTCGTCGATTTCCAGGCCAATGCCGTGACCGAGAAACTTCACCTGGTCCTTGCCGAAGCCCATGAAGTGCCCGGCCAGTCCGGCCTTATCCGCCGTTTCGAGCGCTTGAACGTAGATCTGCTCGGGCGTCGTGCCGGGGCGAAGAGCCCGCTCCGCATCGCGAATAATCTCTTCCGCTACCCGGTAGGCCGCTGCCAGCTCCGGCTTTAACGTCCCGATGACCGCCGTGCGCGTCTGGTCGATCACGTAGCCGTCGATACAGCAGCCTAGGTCGAGCAAGATCGGCTCGTCACGACCGATTGGGCGAAGGCTGACGCTCTTCGGCGAAGCCGGCGACAATCCGCGCCCTCCGGCCGGGCCGTCAAAATAGGACGGCTCGGCCGCGGCTTCGCCGGCGGAGACGATGCCGGTCATGATCTCCTGATTGTAGCCGCGCATGCGCAGCAAGCCGATATGCCCTCTTCTGCGAATGCCGAGTTCGATGACGGCCATCAGCTCCAGCTCGGTCATTCCCGGCTTCAGCTCCGCCAGACCTTCGTCCAGAGCGGCAGCGACGACCTCTGCGGCATTCGAGATGCGGCCGATCTCGTATGCGGATTTCACGCTGCGGACGGATCTGAGCAGCGCCGACGAATCGACGATGCGGGCCGCGGGGATAACTTCCCCGAGCTTCAAGTAGAGCTGGGCGGGCATCACGTCGAGATCCGAGCCGACAAGGGGAAGCCGTCCCTCTTCCGTTGCCGCGAAGCTCTGCGAATAATCCGCCCGAAGCTGTTCGCCGAATGCTCGGAACGACAACAGCTCCATCGTCCTGATCTTCGACTCCTCGAGCGCCCTTACCAGGCTTCTTCTTACGTAATAGGTTGGCTCGCCGGCGGCCGGAATGAAAACGTACCCGGCCTGCATCGAGCCGGTAAAATAATAAATGCCTACATTCTGCGTGACCAGGCAGCCCGCCATTCCGGCGGCTGCGAGCTTAACCTGCAATCTATGGACGCGATCGGACCATTCTCCGTTCGGCGGAACCGTGCTCATCGTGCGCATCTCCTTGTGATCGAATTCATCTTCCACTCCTCCATTAGAGCAAAGATGGGATCGACCGTCAATCGAGATGCGATCGGTCGTCGATCGAGAGGCCGCGCGCTCCCGGCAAGTGCAGCTCCGCCAACGGCCCGTCCGAATATTGGCTCCTAGAACACCAGCTCCGCCGCGCCCTTCAAATCCCATTCGACCGGCGCTAGCACGCCGAACAGTCGCGGATATTTGACGTGCGCGATCAGCACGACTCCGGGACGGTCCAGCGTCACTTCGTAGTCGTATTGCGGGTTGCGGTAAGTATAAGGAAAGCTCGAGTCCTCGTTGATAATCTCGAATGCGATCACTTCGACCGGATCTCGGAGGAAGCTCCCTGCGAGGGGCTCGAGCCCTGCATCCAACGACAAGTTGTAGCTCAAATACGACAGAGCCGTCTGCCCGGCGACATCGGGATCGATCGATATGATCCCCATTTCCAGCTTCTCCCGATCGACCTGCTGGGCCGCGGCGTGCGCCGCGCGGTCGATCGCGCGCTTCGCTTCGTGAACGACCCGCATAGCCGCCTCCTCGTCGATCTGCAACGCATGGAGCATCCACCAAAAAATGATCATCAGCACGCTGAATATTAGCTTGGCCATCCCCAGGTTCACTCCTTCCGCAGCCGCTCCGCCCGCCGGTCAATCGGGAACGTATTCGCTCATTTTCATTCCCCTGCCGGATATGCGGGCGTATTCCGATGGCGGGGAAAGACCGATCAACCGGTCGATATCGAGCAGGTTTTCGTACGGATACGCGATGCGCAGGCGCAGACCGGTGCCTCTGGGCAGCGGGTTCGCCGAGTTGCCTCCGTCCGCCCCCGAGGCGGTATGGATCTCATACTCCAGCAGCGCCGGGGCAAAGCCGTATTGCGCCAGCCGGGCGCGAGACTCCTCGACCATCCAGCCGTCGATATAGCCGTATCTGCCGCTCGCCCCGATCTCCAGCATGTAATCGACTTCCTGCTGCAGCAGCGCCTGACGGATGACGAGCACATGCTTATAAATAGGAGAGAACATCAGCCAGCAAAACAAAGCGGCGAACAGCACGAATACGAGCAGCTGTTTCATGGGCTGATGCGGGACAGCCGATCCGCCATCCGGCTGCCGGAATCGGTTATTTTCGCGTTCGCTCCGTTTTCTCCTTGCGCGAACGACGTGTACAGCAGCACGACCGTAACAATCAACAGCATCGTCATGAGCAACTGTCTCATCTCGAAGCTCCTTTCCGAATGTCGACTACCGGGTTTCTATTCAGCCAGCCATGGGTTAAGGCTGCATATTGCCGAGTGTCGTATTGGCCGTGTCTCCGTGCGTCTCGATCCGGGCTTTCGTCCCTGTATTGTCTTGAGCGATAATCGAATTGAACATAAGCGCGACAACGATCAGCATCATAACCGTAATCAGGATATTTCTCATACCGGCACCCCCCTTCTATGGATTCAGAGCATCGAACAGCTTCGCCGCCTCCTGCACCCACGGGTACAGAAACACTTGGAACGTGTACAAGATGGGAACCCCCGCGAGCACGAACAGCAAGTAGGAAGTCGTCTCCTTGCGGCTCTGCCTGGACAGCTCGATCTGTGCTTTATAATCTCGTACGATTTCTCTCATTAAAGCGTAGATTTCTTCGCTTTCGTTCAGCCGAAGCGATCGGATGGTCTCCGCGAAACCGTAGGCTTCGTCCGTGCCGAGGCGTTCCTTGAACCGCTTAAGGGCAGCGTCCGCGTCATGATACCATTCGTTCAGCAGCAGCCCCATCTCGTTGCGGATGTGGCGGGTCAGGGACAAGCATTTCATCAGCTTGCCGTGGAGGTGCATTCTGGAGCCCGTGTAATACAGCAGTTGGCTGATCACGGCCACGATCTCCCGGCGAATCCGGTCCGTCCGGTGACGGCGGATCGAGTGCAGCGCCGAACGATCGAGCGATAATAGAACCGTCGCGACCGCAAGTACGAAGATCGCGTTCCAAGCCGTTAGCGAGGACATCGCCTTGCTCGCCTGCAGCGCGTACAGCGCCAGCCCTGCAGCGGGGAACGCGGTCATCAGACAGCGACGCAGCGCCAGATAAGATTCCGGTGAATACCGGATGCCGCAGCCCAAGAGCAGCACTCTCCTCTCTTGCAAGGCGACGCTTTCCCGGTCCGTCCGCCAAACTTTGTACCACCAGCGGGGAGCGCGGCGCTTGCGCCAACCTTTCAGATGAATGCGCCAACGATTCCGCGGCGCGAAAATAACCCTGGCCGCCGTATAGATGCCGCCGAACGCAAGCGAAAATTGCAGCAGCCAGCTTAATCCGAACGTCAGCGACTTGATGAACTCCGACATCCCGCCTCCCCCTTTTCTCACCGTGCATGAACTGCCTTTTATAGCTTCCTTCTGGACAGGTAAAGCCCCATCATGAACGAACCGAACAGCAGCAGCACCGCGTTAAGCAGCATTTCCCTCCCTCCGGCGTCGACGATGTAGTATTCGTAGCTCCCCGTCGGATTGAGCTTGAAGTTCACGCCCATGAAAATGCCGAGAAACAGCAACGGCGTATAATTCGCCAGGCGGATTTCGAGCATCCGATGTCTCTCCACCTGGTTGGCGAGCTGGGCTTTGCGCATATCGGAGATCAACTCCTGGAGATTGTCCGAGACGTTATTGCCTTCCTCCAAGGCGATCTTCAGAATGTTGCCGAAGTATTCCGCCCACATGTTGCCGAACGACAGCGAGAATCGGCGCAAGCTGCCTTCGTCGTCTCCTTTGACCGAGAGGTTGCGGTAGAGCTGGTCGAACACCGCCTGTACCTCCCCCGGCAGCCGCCGCTCCTCCACCGTCTTCTGCAGAGCGATCCGGATATGACGGCACCCGGTAACGAGATAGCTCTGATAGAACAGCTCGACCGCGGGGAGAAATTCCAGGCGCGTCGACATCTGGCGGTTCATCAGCGACATTCTTAAGGCGAGATAGGGCGTGCAGCTCAGCATGAGCAGCAACGTCAGCACAGAGCGAGCGGACTGGAATACGACGGCCCCGACAACGATTCCGAGCAGCCCCATGCCCAGAGAGCAGACGACGAACCCTGCCGGCTTCATTCGCCAGCCCAGCGCCAGCAGCAAGTCGGACACGTGGCGATGCGGCCTGCTCCATCGATTCCATCGCGGCGGCAGCAGCTCTTCGCTTCCTCGGCCTCCTCCGCGGCTTCCCCGCAATCGCCGCTTGCGCGACTGGCCGCTCCACCAAGCCGACAAGCCGAAATATACGCTGGTCGCCAAGAGCAGGAACAGCAAAGCGGCAAGACCAAGGACGGCTAGCTTTAACAAGATATCTCCCCCCTCGGCCCGCCTTCCGCGATCAGCCGATAGCCTTCCGGATCGGCTCGCTGAATTTTGCGAAGCGCCTTCGGAGAGAAGCCGTCGGGGAAGACCCAACGATCCTCGCTTTCCTCATAGCGAACGAGATCGCGGACATGCACTTCTCCGTCCCGCCATTCGAACTCGCCGACCCTGGCCAGCCTGCGCACGCCGCCGATCATTCTCATCTCGAATCCGATATGCGTGACGTGTTCGGCGATTCTTCGGGTCATCGTCATCGGATTCATTCCCCGGCCATCCAACATGCACATATCGGTAATCGTATCTGGCACGTCCTCCAGACCGCTGGCATGAACGGACGTAATGCTCCCCTCGTGCCCCCGCGTGCAGGCGCGAACGTAAATGTTCGCGTCCTCGTCGCGAATCTCCGCGTGGCAGATCCGCTGCGGAGACTGTCTGAGCGCCAGCTTGAACGCCTGACGAGGACCGTGCAGCGGATCGTCCTCCTCGGCCTCGTATTCCACGACGTTTTTCTCCGGGAAGTCCCGTCCCAGCATCAGCTCGTACCTTCCTTCGATCGTCACGATCCGCTCCTCATCCGGCATGGCCGAGATCAGAGCCTTGATCAGGTGTGTCTTGCCCGTATTCGTCGCCCCGATCACGACCATATTGAAGCGGCTCCGCACGATTACGAGCAGCAATGCCTTGACCCGTTCGTCCATCGTGCGGTATTCAGGCCGACAGAGCGTGTCCAGACTGAACTTCTTCACCGTATAGAGCCGAATCGTCAGCGTCGGCTGCGCGGTAAAGCCGAAGCCCGTCAGCGTGACGCGGGAGCCGTCTAGCAGCAGCACTTCCGCCCAGCGCTTGCGGGGATTGATCCTGTCATTGTTGAACAGCACCAGATTCTGCTGAATTCTCTCTACCTCGCTTACCTCCCGAAACCGGTAAGGAGAAGCCGCTGCCCGGCCGTCCCGCACCTCGAAAATGCGCGTGCCGACCACCTGCACCTCCTCCAGCCCCTCGCGATCGCGAAGCACCAGCTCCAGGACGTTCATCCCGATGACTTCGGCGAACAGCGCCTCGGCCAGCGTCGGATAAGGCAGGCTGCCGAACTGGACGTGCTGCAGCCGCTTGCGGATAATCCAGTCGGAGATGATCGCCAGCATTTCCGCCCGCTCCTGCGGAAAGCCGATAATTGCCCGGTTCAGCTTCTCCGCGTATTGCCTGCGCTCTTCCTCGCTCCAGCCTCTGGGCGTCGATAGCATCTGCCGCACTTCCTCCGTGTATGCCCTTAGCCGATTCAAGCCTGCGGAGGAATCCCTGTCGTCGAGCGAAACGGCCGCCGGGACCGTATTGGAGGTCTGCAATTGGGCAGCGTAAGCGGCGGGCGAGAAGCGGCTGCTTCCCGTCCGAAGCTCCACGCTCACGTTCTTCTCCTTCTGTGCATGAGCAATCTGCGCATCCACGGCCTATTCGTCTTCTGCAGCCGGTCCGACCAGTTCAGCCGGCCGATCAGCGGCTCGGCGACCGCGTCGAAAGCGGCGGCGTGCTTCTCTTCCGACGCCAG